>Ga0315270_10001339_pt1 | contig 13096 bp, 14 predicted proteins | sample C1_bottom_MG_FD_204932 | JGI IMG/M metagenome (GOLD analysis project Ga0315270, IMG submission 204932) | Sediment microbial communities from Yellowstone Lake, YNP, Wyoming, USA - C1_bottom | ecosystem: Environmental > Aquatic > Freshwater > Lake > Sediment | place: USA: Wyoming | collected... | reverse complement strand
CGGCACCAAGATCGAGATCATTGCGCTCGACGACCGCGGAAAGGAACTGCTGCGCCGCCGCGTGGCGACGCCGAAAGATGATTACTACGAAACGCTGCAGGCCATCGCCCAGCTGGTGCGCGATGCTAAAGCGGAATTGGGGCAGCAGGGCTCGGCCAGTTCTTGTTCATTGGGCATCGGCACGCCCGGCGCGCTGTCGAGCGCCACCGGGCGGCTGAAGAATTCCAACTCGGTGGTGCTTAACGGCCAGCCCATTCTGCAAGACTTGGAAGCGCTGCTGCAACGCAAGGTGCAGATCAGCAACGACGCCAACTGCTTCGCGCTGTCCGAAGCGGTGGATGGTGCGGCGGCGGGCGCAGAGGTGGTGTTCGGCGTGATCCTCGGCACCGGCGTCGGCGCGGGCATCGTGGTCAACGGCCATGTGCTCACCGGCCATGTGCTCACCGGCCCGAACGGCATCGCGGGCGAATGGGGACACAACCCGCTGCCCTGGCCCGAGCCGCACGAACTCCCCGGCCCGCCATGCTATTGCGGCAAGCGCGGCTGCATCGAGACCTTCCTCTCCGGGCCGGGCATGATGCAGTTGCACAAACAGCAGACGGGTGACTCGCTGAATTCAGAGGATATCGTGGCGCGGGCGGAGCAGGGCGATGCTGTTTGCGTACAGACGATGCAAACCTACGAGCACCGCCTCGCGCGCTCACTCGCGCACGTCATCAACATCCTCGACCCGGACGTTATCGTGCTGGGGGGCGGCATGTCGAACATCGAGCGCCTATACCGCAACGTGCCTGCGCTGTGGGGCGAGTGGGTGTTTTCGGACAGGGTGGATACGAAGCTGGTGAAGCATCGCTTTGGCGATTCCAGCGGGGTAAGAGGGGCGGCGTGGCTGTAGCGGCACGAGCTGTTGTAAAGACCAGTTAAGAGTGCTATTGTTGGTGCCGTTAAAAATACCGCGAGGCAGTCATGGCGCACGCAATCCTGGCATCTACCACGGCCAGCATCTCCGAACTGAAAAAGAATCCGATGGCGACCGTCGCGGCGGGCGAGGGCTTTCCGGTGGCCATCCTCAACCGCAACGAGCCCACCTTCTACTGCGTTCCCGCCAAGGCCTACGAAGCGCTGATGGACAAGCTGGAAGACGCCGAACTGAACGCATTGGCCGATGCGCGCCTGAAAGATGGCAAGCGCCTGGTCAAGGTGAAGCTGGATGAGTTATGAACTGAGCTTCCACCCCGACGCGCTGTCGGAGTGGAAAAAGCTCGACGGTTCGATACGCGAACTGTTCAAGAAAAAGCTCGCCGAACGTCTGAACCAACCCCGCGTACCCGCCGCCCGTCTTTCCGGGCACAAAGACCGCTACAAGATCAAACTGCGCGATGCGGGCTACCGGCTTGTGTATGAAGTTCGCGACAAGGTGCTGGTAGTAGTGGTCGTCGCCGTGGGCAAGCGCGAACGCAACATGGTGTACAAGGCTGCGGCGGGGCGGTGAGCCAAAGCTGGTCCGTATTATTCCAACACCACTTCATCGCACCTGCTACAATCTGGTCATTCTGACTAGAATTCGGAGGGCGTCATGCGAACATGGCAACTACAGGAAGCAAAGGGCAAATTTAGCGAGGTGGTTAAACGCGCGCAGAGCCAAGGTCCGCAAAACATCACTGTGCATGGCGAACCGGTTGCCGTGCTGATCTCCCAGCACGATTACCAGAAACTCACTCATCCCAAACCAAGTCTGGTGGAGCTGCTGCGGACCTCGCCGCTTGTTGGCAGCGGCCTTGACCTTGCGCGCGAACAAACTCCCACACGCAAAATTAAGCTATGAGCTATCTGCTCGACACCAACGTCATTTCGGAGCTGGTGCGTCCCAAGCCAGCCAAAGCCGTCCTCACTTGGTTCGAAAACGTCCCATCCGAAGCCCTGCACATCAGCGTGCTAACACTGGGGGAAATCCGCAAAGGCGTGGAAAACATGCCGGACGGCGCGCGCCGCGAAAAATTGCGGCTGTGGTTGGAACATGAATTGGCCGACTGGTTTGGCAACCGGGTATTGCCAGTGGATATTGCGGTGGCTGATAGATGGGGCAGACTGCTCGCGCAAATAGGTCGCCCCGTTCCCAGCATAGATAGCCTGCTGGCTGCGACAGCGCTGCATTACGAACTGCGCCTGGTCACGCGCAACCAGAAAGATTTTGAATATCCCGGATTGGAAGTTGTGAATCCGTGGGGGTAAATGCTACGAATCTAGACCTGTCCCCCGCGATTCTTTGCCCGCGATTCCCCCGCGATTCTTTGGAAGGCGTAGTTCAGGAACAGCACATCGTCTCGCTGGACTCGACGCGTGAGAAAGGGATACCAGATTTGCCAAATTTTCTTGCGCAGGGTGGCGGAGGAGAGGAGGCGGCCGATAAGTGACATGATGATTTGGCTTGAAACCGGCCTGAATGAAATATAACTTAAGTCTACCGCAATATAAGCGAGGCGAACAATGTAATGCATTTGCCGGTAAAATGCGCAGTTCACCATGAACATCATCACCTTCCCCAACAGTCCCTACCGCCTGCACCAGCCGTTCGAACCGGCGGGCGACCAGCCCACGGCCATCGCGCAGCTCGTCGAGGGGATCAATGACGGGCTGGCATTCCAGACGCTGCTCGGTGTGACCGGCTCCGGCAAGACGTTCACCATGGCGAACGTGATAGCGCGCACCGGGCGGCCTGCGATGGTGATGGCACCGAACAAGACGCTGGCGGCGCAGCTGTATTCCGAGTTGCGCGATTTCTTTCCCGAGAACGCGGTGGAGTATTTTGTTTCCTACTACGACTACTACCAGCCCGAGGCTTACGTACCGTCGCGCGATGTGTTTATCGAGAAGGATTCTTCCATCAACGAGCAGATCGAGCAGATGCGCCTCTCGGCGACCAAGTCTTTGCTGGAGCGGCAGGATGTGGTGATCGTGGCGACGGTGTCGGCGATCTACGGTATCGGCGATCCGGTGGATTACCACGGCATGATTCTGCATCTGCGCGAGGGCGAAAAAATCGTGCGCCAGGATGCGATCAAACGCCTCACCGACATGCAGTATGACCGCAACGATGTGGATTTTCAGCGCGGGGTGTTCCGCGTGCGCGGCGATGTGATCGACATTTTCCCGGCGGAAAGCAGCGAGCACGCGCTGCGCCTGACGCTGTTCGACGATGAGGTGGAATCGCTGTCGTTGTTCGATCCGCTTACCGGCCACATCCTCACCCGCGTGGCGCGCTTCACCGTGTATCCGTCCAGCCATTACGTCACGCCGCGCAGCACCACGTTGCAGGCCATTGAGACCATCAAGGTGGAACTGGCCGAGCGCATCGCATATTTTGTGAAAGAGAACAAGCTGGTGGAGGCGCAGCGCATCGAGCAGCGCACGCGCCACGACCTGGAGATGCTGGCCGAGATCGGCTTCACCAAGGGCATCGAAAATTATTCGCGCCATCTGTCGGGACGCAAGGCGGGCGAGCCGCCGCCCACGCTGCTGGATTACCTGCCGCCGGAAGCATTGATGTTCATAGACGAGAGCCACGTCACCATCCCGCAGATCGGCGGCATGTACAAGGGCGACCGCGCAAGAAAAGAAAATCTGGTCAACTACGGTTTCCGCCTGCCGTCCGCGTTGGACAACCGACCGCTGCGTTTCGACGAGTTCGAGCGCGTGATGCGCCAGGCGGTATTCATTTCTGCCACGCCTTCGGTGTATGAAGCCGAGCACACCGGCCAAGTGGTGGAGCAGGTGGTGCGCCCCACCGGTCTGATAGACCCGGTGATCGAGGTGCGCCCCGCCACGCACCAGGTGGACGACCTGATGAGCGAGGTGAACCTGCGCGTGAAGGTCGGCGAGCGCGTGCTGGTGACCACGCTGACCAAGCGCATGGCGGAGCAGCTCACCGATTATTTTTCCGAGCACGGCATCAAGGTGCGCTATCTGCATTCCGACATTGAGACCGTGGAGCGCGTGGAGATCATCCGCGACCTGCGTCTCGGCATGTTCGACGTGCTGGTCGGCATCAACCTGCTGCGCGAGGGATTGGATATTCCCGAGGTGTCATTGGTGGCGATATTGGACGCCGACAAGGAAGGCTTCCTGCGCTCCGAGCGTTCGCTGATCCAGACCATGGGCCGCGCCGCGCGCCATATCAACGGCAAGGCGATCCTGTATGCCGACCGCATCACCGACTCGATGAAGCGCGCCATGGACGAGAATGACAGGCGCCGCATCAAGCAAATCGCACACAACGAGGCGCATGGCATCACGCCCACCGGGGTGGTCAAGCGCATCAAGGACATCATCGAAGGCACGTATGACATGGACAGCGCGCGCAATTCGCTGAAAGCGGCGCAGGCCCAGGCGAAATATCTGGCAATGAGCGAGAAGGATGTGTCCAGGGAGATCAAGCGACTGGAGAAGGAGATGCTGCAGGCTGCGAAGAATCTGGAGTTCGAGAAGGCCGCACAGTTGCGCGACGAGCTGAAGCGGTTGCGCGAGAGCGTGTTTATTTCGCCGTTGTGAAAGCAGCCCGGCAAATTTCAGAATATGTGATCATGGCATCACTGCGCATGCCGGAGTGTGAGTTGAGAACATGAAACCTGACAGCAGCCTTGCCCGTGTATCAAGCGCATCCCGGGTTTACTTTCTGCGCCGCTTTATATGGGTGCTGGCTGTTTGCATACCGACTGCCGCCTTGGCAGCAGATCATGTTGCCGGGCGCGCTTACTTCGAGGATAAGAGCGCGCAGCTGGATTTTGCGCAGGCCAAACGGCAGGAATATATTCCATACACGGGCGTGCTCAACAGGGGTTATACGCGATCAGCAATCTGGATACGTTTGCGCATTGATCCGGCTGAAACGGGCGGGAGCCAGAATGCAGAGGATGCCAAAAAACTGGTCTTGCGCATACGTCCGACCTATCTCGACGAAATCGAATTATTCGACCCCTTGCAACCCGCCAGTTCGCGCCGGTTGGTGGGTGACAGCCAGCCGGTTGGAAATGAAGAATACAGTTCGCTCAATTATAATTTCGTCATCCCCGGCGGCGATGCGCCGCGCGATGTCTGGCTGCGGCTCAAGACCACCAGCACCAGCCTCATTTACGTCGAAGCATTGACGCGCGGCGAAATTCAGAAGGGCGATCACAAACAGGAAATTTTTTACAGCATTTTGCTTGCCGTGCAGTTGTTTTTTATAGTGTGGGCGCTCATCCACTGGTGGCCGAGGCGCGAAAAGTTGATCGGGATTTTCCTGTTAAGGCAATTCATCTGCCTGATCTATGCGTTAAGTGTGATGGGCTATACACGCGCCCTGTTGGGAGATTTTCTGCCCGCGATCTGGCAGGACAACGCAACCAGCATGATCATACTTTGCCTAATCCCGGGTGCGGTCTGGTTCGATTATCAGCTGCTGCGGGAATACAAACCTTCAAAATGGTTGATGCGCCTGTTGCTGGTTCAAGCCGCGCTGCTGCCGTTTGAAATCGCGCTATTTTTTGCGGGCCAGGCAGCGTGGGTGCTGCATTTCAACGCGGTCATGCTCATGGTCGAGCCTGTCACGGCCTTGCTGCTCGCCATCACGGCGAAAGCATGGAAAACCGCAGTTGGCGAGGATGCACCGGCCATATCCAGAAGAGGCTTGGCTCTGTTTTATTTTATGTTGACGTTGATGATTATGATCTCCGCCCTGATGGTTCTGGGCATCGTCAGGGCGCCCGAGCTGGTCATCTACAGTTACCTGGTCACGAGCGTATTTTCTGGCGTTATCATTGTCATGTTGCTGCAACTGCGCGCAAGCCGTATGGAGCAGCGGCGGCTGCACGTATTTACCCAACTCGCCATTTCAGAGAAAGAGGTTGAACAGGAGCGGCAGCAGCGGCAGGAGCAGGGAAAGTTTATGGCCATGCTCACCCACGAACTCAAGACGCCGCTATCTGTCTTGCGCATGGTTCTGGGTAATCATGTGCCCAGCGACGAATTGCGCGCCCATGCGGATCGCGCCGTGCGCGACATGAACAACATCATCGAGCGCTGCTTGCAAACCGAAAAACTTGCAGACCAGAAACTGGTGATGGATTTGCAGGAATGTAGCCTGATGGATGAGCTGGGTGAGCTGGGTCGCAACAGCCGCGTTCCCGACCGCCTATCCATCCACAGCGAAATCGCGCCCTTGTTCAAAACGGATATGCAGATGTTGCGCATCATCCTCGCCAACCTGATAGACAACGCGATGAAATACAGCCCGCCCGAGAGCCAGATTCAAATAGGCGTCGCGCAGGATCATAGTCCGCAGGGCGAGGGCATTTCAATCGCCGTCCAGAATTTACCCGGCACCGCCGGTTGGCCGGACGCCGAAAAAGTATTCCAGAAATATTACCGCAGCAAAGCCGCACACCACCAGACCGGATCCGGGCTCGGGCTATATCTCGCCGGGACCATGGCGCACATGCTGGGCGGTGAAATAGCTTATGCTCCCGATGACATTTTTATCCGGTTCAAATTATGGCTGCCGATCTGAATATCATCGTCGTCGAAGATCACGACTCCTTGCGCATCGTGACGGTTGATTTTTTGCGCCAGCAAGGCCACCGGGTTGCCGGCCTGGCTTGCGCCGAGGATATAGACGATGAGGCTGGCGGGGCGCTGGCCGACATCTTCGTCATAGACCTCAATCTGCCCGGCGAGGACGGCATCAGCCTCGCCCGCCGCATCCGCAAGGTGCAGCCCGGGGTGGGCATCATCATGGTGACCGCGCGCAACCGCTCGCAGGACAAGATCATCGGTTACGACAGCGGAGCCGATATTTATTTATCCAAGCCTGCCGCGCCGGACGAATTGCTGGCTGCTGTCAACGCCATGGCACGTCGCCTCAAGCCTGCGATAACCGCATCGAAAAATACCTTGGCTCTCAATTTGCAAAAACTCACATTGCAAGGCCCCGCTGGCGAAGTCGGCGTGACCCAATTCGAAGCCGTCATTCTCAATGCGCTGGCCCGCGCACCTGACCAGCGGCTCGAACACTGGCAGATAGCCGCAGTGCTGGGGAAAGCGCCCGAAACGCTCAGCGAGTCCAATCTGAATGTCAAAATTTTCCGCCTGCGCAAGAAGATCGCTCGGGTAGGCGGAGACGAAACCGCCATCAAGGCAATCCGCAAGCAGGGCTATCAACTTTGCGCCAGTTTGATCGCGCGCTGACCCCCGATTTTACTTCTCCCTCCCCTTGGGCAACCCCCTTCCGGTAGTAAGTTTTTGTAAGTTTTCTCCCGAGCTAGCGTGTTTCAATCCGTCCAGATTTGCGACTTGGAAGAAATGAAATTCAACATAAGGGGCTTGAAATGAAAATTGGCATCGCTGGAATTATGCGCAAAACATTAATGCTGGCAGTCATGTCGGTGCCATTAACGCTGCTTTTTTTATCCGGCTGCGGTGGCGGCGGCGGTGGAGCCGCAGCATCTGCGCCTGCCGCAGCGCCCGGCAGCTACAGCGTGGGCGGCAGCGTCACGGGTCTCGCAGGTTCCGTGGTGCTGCAGGACAACAACGGCGACAATCTCACCGTTGCGGCCAACGGCGCATTCACCTTCGCCACCAAGGTCGCCTACGGCAGCCCTTACAGCGTGACCGTGCTCACCCAGCCCGCAGGCCAGAGCTGCTCGCTCGCCACTAACACCGGCACCATGGGAACGACCGCAGTCACCAATGTCGCCGTCTCTTGCGTCAACCTTCTTTACACCGTCGGCGGCACGCTCACCGGGCTTGCGGCGGGCAACAGCATCACGCTCACCAACAACGGCACCGACAATCTTCCGCTCACAGCCAACGGTGGCTTCACCTTTGCCGGCAAGCTGCTCAACGGCGCGGCCTATAACCTCACCCTGGGCGTTCCCGCCACGGCCCAGCCCTGCACCTCGACCTACGGCGCGGGCACGGTGAACGCGGCCAATGTCACCAGCTTGAATGTGATCTGCGGTGTGGCGGGTGGCGTATCCACGTTTACCGCCACCGGCGCGCTGGCTGCGGCGCGTAGTCAGCACAGCGCCACGCTGTTGCCCAACGGCAAGGTGTTGGTCAGCGGGGGACTCGGCGCAGCAGCGCTTCTTGCCAGCGCCGAGCTGTACGATCCGGCCACCGGCCTATGGACGGCCACCGGCGCGCTGGCTGCGGCGCGTGATTTCCACACCGCCACCTTGCTGCCCAATGGCCGTGTGCTGGTCAGCGGCGGATTGGGCGCAGCAGGAGCTGGTGTGCTTGCCAGCGCCGAGCTGTACGATCCGGTTGCGGGGACATGGACTGCCACCAGCGCGCTGGTTGCGGCGCGTTATCGTCACACCGCCACGCTGCTGCCCAACGGCAAGGTGCTGGTCAGCGGGGGATTGGACGCAGCAGGGGTGCCTCTTGCCAGCGCCGAGCTGTACGATCCGGTTGCGGGGACATGGGCTGCCACCAGCGCGCTGGCTGCGGCGCGTTACTACCACAGCGCCACGCTGTTGCCCAACGGCAAGGTGTTGGTCGGCGGGGGATTCGGCGCAGCAGCTGCTCTTGCCAGCGCCGAGCTGTACGATCCGGCCACCGGCCTGTGGACGGCCACCGGCGCGCTGGCTGCGGCGCGTTATGGTCACACCGCCACGCTGTTGCCCAACGGCCGCGTGTTGGTCAGCGGGGGATCAGGCGCAGCATTGGTGCCTCTTGCCAGCGCCGAGCTGTACGATCCGGCCACCGGCCTATGGACTGTCACCGGCGCGCTGGCTGCGGCGCGAAATCTTCACACCGCCACGCTGCTGCCCAACGGCCGTGTGCTGGTCAGCGGCGGATGGAACGGAGCGGCTGTTCTTGCCAGCGCCGAGTTGTACGATCCGGTTGCGGGGACATGGACTGTCACCGGCGCGCTAGCTGCGGCGCGTAGGGCGCACACCGCCACGCTGTTGCCCAACGGCAAGATGTTGGTCAGCGGGGGACACGACGGAGCAGCAGCGCTTGCCAGCGCCGAGCTATATTGGTAAGTCGGTGTTAAAAGCCTGCGGGGGCGATGGTTCCGCAGGCTGAGTGAGATGACCAAAGAGCCTGCGCGATCAGGCTCTTTTATTGGCCAACTCCGGGAGCCCCTTTTGCACCTGGAAAATTACATTGATCCTAAAAAACGCAGTTGAAAGTATTACCCATTAGCGCGCTCCCTCATCCCCAGCCCTTCTCCCGCCGGGAGAAGGGAGCGAAGTCCCTCTCCCTCCGGGAGAGGGGTTGGGGTGAGGGAACACCCGCAACCAGCTTGCCGCAAGGCGACATTATGCCAGCGCAACTGCGTTTTTTAGGTTGATCTGGCTTGCGCTAAAGGTAGAGATTGGCATGGCCCAAAGCAGCCTGCCATTTGCCGAACCCAGGGGCAAGATTACTTTGCCACAAAAACTTCCGGCTCAATGTCCGCTTGCTTAAGGATTGCGCGGAGTGTTCCTTCCGGCATGTCGCCGGAGTGGTTGGGTATTGTGGTGTAGCGGCGCGTTGTTGGGTTACACCAGATTTCGTGCGAGCCTGCTGCCTGCCGGTCAAATTCGAAACCTAATTCACTGAGGTAAACCCCCGGCTTTGCTGGGGGACTCACAAAGGTTTGACCGTTCCGGCGGTCGTTAAACGGCAACATTAAATTCAGCAACATCATCCCCTCCCCCTTGCAGGGGGAGGGCTAGGGAGGGGGTAGAAACTAAGCATGAACACAGTCGAAATTTCTACCCCCATCCCAGTTGCCCCCTCGCTTCGCTCTCCCCCCTGCAAGGAGGAAGGAGTAAAAAACCCGCCGCCTTCAGGCGGCTCGCGGTTTTATCGGCCCCTTTGAGGGGCTCACCCAATAAGCTCCCGGCTTTGCCGGGGGTAATTTAACTGTTTCAGGCGCTTGATGATCTCGCGATAGCGAAAACCGGCAAGCCTACCCATCAAGCACTCACGACCAGCGGATAATCGAATACGTCGCCCGCAGCGGGGGGTATTTTAATCAGGTCTTCCGTCTGCGCTTCCAGCAACTTTTTAGCCACATCGCGTGCAATCTCAATGGTCTCCTGAATGGTGCGCCCCTGTGCAATCAAGCCCTGAACTTCATCGCTGGTTGCCAAATAGACACCTTCAGGCAATTTTTCGATATGCAGATTAATAATGCGTTCCATATATACCCCATGTTTGATTTCGACATCATCTGCGTTGCAAGTTCGCCTGTCAATCCAACGGTTCGCCATGCCCGTTAAGCAATCCCATTCAAGCAGTAAGTTTTTGTAAGTTTACTCCCGGGCGAGTGTGTTTCAATCCGCCCAGATTTGCGACTTGGAAGAAATGTAATTCAATAAAAGGGGCTTGGATAATGAAAATTGGCATCTCTGGAGTTATGCGCAAAACATTAATGCTGGCAGTCATGTCGGTGCCTTTAACGCTGCTTTTCTTGTCCGGCTGCGGTGGCGGCGGCGGCGGAGCCGCAGCATCTGCGCCTGCCGCAGCAAGCTACAGCGTGGGCGGCACGATCACCGGGCTGAGTGCGGGCAACAGCATCACGCTCACCGACAACGGCACCGACAATCTCATCGTCGCGGCCAGCGGTGTGAGTCAAACCTTTACTTTCGCCACCAAGGTAGCCAACGGCGCGGCCTATAAGCTCACCCTGAGCGCCACCACGCCCACGGCCCAGCCCTGCACCTCGACCTACGGCGCGGGCACGGTGAGCGCGGCCAACGTCACCAGCCTGAATGTGATCTGCGGTGTGGCGGGTGGTTTATCCACGTTTACCGCCACCGGCGTGATGGCTGCGGCGCGTCAAATGCACACCGCCACGCTGTTGCCCAACGGCAAGGTGCTGGTCAGCGGGGGATGGGACGCAGCAGGGATGCCTCTTGCCAGCGCCGAGCTGTACGATCCGGCCACCGGCCTATGGACTGCCACCGGCGCGCTGGCTGCGATACGTGGTCAGCACACCGCCACGCTGTTGCCCAACGGCAAGGTGCTGGTCAGCGGGGGAAGCAGCATAGTAGGCGCAGCATGGGGGACTCTTGCCAGCGCCGAGCTGTACGATCCGGCCACCGGCCTATGGACTGCCACCGGCGCGCTGGCTGCGCCGCGTGAGCAGCACACCGCCACGCTGCTGCCCAACGGCAAGGTGCTGGTCAGCGGCGGACAGGGCGCAGCAGGTAATCTTCTTGCCAGCGCCGAGCTGTACGACCCGGCCACTGGCCTATGGACTGCCACTGGCGCGCCGGCTACGGCGCGTAGACATCACACCGCCACGCTGTTGCCCAACGGCAAGGTGTTGGTCAGCGGGGGAGCGAGCGCAGCAGGGTGTCTTGCCAGCGCCGAGCTGTACGATCCGGCCACCGGCATCTGGACTGCCACCGGCGCGCTGGCTGCGGCGCGTGAACTTCACACCGCCACGCTGTTGCCCAACGGCAAGGTGTTGGTCAGCGGGGGAATCGGCGCAGTAGGGTTCTCTCTCGCCAGCGCCGAGCTGTACGATCCGGTTGCGGGGACATGGGCTGCCACCGGCGCGATGGCTGCGGCACCTGATTCTCACACCGCCACGCTGTTGCCCAACGGCAAGGTGCTGGTCAACGGGACCAGCGCCGAGCTATACGATCCGGCCACCGGCCTATGGACTGCCACCGGCGCGCCGGTTGCGGCGAGTATTCAGTTTCACACCGCCACGCTGTTGCCCAACGGCAAGGTTTTGGTCTGCGGGGGACACGACGGAGTAGCAGTTCTTGCCAGCGCCGAGCTATATTGGTAAGTCGGTGTTAAAAGCCTGCGGGGGCGATGGTTCCGCAGGCTGGGTGAGATGAGCAAAGAGCCTGCGCGATCAGGCTCTTTGCTTTCACGGAGCCGTTACGTCATCAGCACTTCAACCGGAATAGTTCATTAGCGCCAAACTATTTCTTCCCCCTTGCAGTGGTGGATACGGGGAACAACAACATCCGTAATATCCGGTAAGACGCGGTGAAAACCGCATCGTGCGAAACCGCTCGATCAACAGCCGCCCTGACACAACCGCCCCGGAAACCGGGCGGTTTTTTTGCGCCCGAAAAACCTAAATCCCGACAATGCGCGGCCAGCCCGTTCCCTGCTATTATTCGCCCATGAGACTGACCCAGCCACAACAAACCGCAATATGCGAAACCGTAGCCAGCATCGTGGGGGCGGGTGCGCGCGTCTGGCTGTTCGGCTCCCGATGCAACGAGGATGCCCGGGGCGGCGATCTGGACTTGCTGGTCGAAGACGAAGTGTTGCCCTCCCTGATGCAGCGCGCCCGCGTCAAGCTCGCGCTGGAGGCGGCGCTGGCGATGCCGGTGGATGTTCTGGGTATTCAGCGCGGCATGCCGCCCAGCGCATTTCAGCGTATCGCTCTCGCAACCGGCATACCTCTGGGCGCGCACGATGAGTGAGGACATTCTTGCCGCCGAACGGCGATATCTCGCGAATCTTCTCGAAGCCATCCAGCGTAGCGTATATTTTCTGCATGCCTCCGACAGCAAAATTGCTTGGCCGCTCGACGCCGGGGGGCTTGCCGCGAGGAAGAAGGATGGGGCCTTGTTCGAATCGCTGTCCGCGATCAACGAACGTTTCGCCAAATTGCAGGACACCTTGGGTGCTGCGATGCGGCATGCCGCCATGCTGATGAGCGAGCCCTCCGACAGCTTCCTCAAGGTGCTCGCCTTTTACGAAAAAAACGGCGTGATTGATTCCATTTCATCGTGGCAGCTATGCCGAACCGCACGCAATCTGGCCGCGCACGATTACGAAACAGAATACGCGGCAATCGCGGAGCATTTCAACACCCTGCACGGCTTGCAACCCATGCTTTACCTGACATCGGCACGTCTGCTCGATATTTGCCAGGCCAATCTGGGAGTCCTTCCCGCAAGCCAGGATTTTACGCGAGAGTTCGCCGACATCGCGGCCAAGTAAGTTTTTTAGCTTCATCCTCAGATAATTCACTGAGGTAAACCCCCGGCTTTGCCGGGGGACTCACAAAGGTTTGACCGTTCCGGCGGTCGTTAAATGGCAAACATTAAATTCAGCAACATCATCCCCTCCCCCTTGCAGGGGGAGGGCT
>Ga0315270_10001338_pt1 | contig 13099 bp, 8 predicted proteins | sample C1_bottom_MG_FD_204932 | JGI IMG/M metagenome (GOLD analysis project Ga0315270, IMG submission 204932) | Sediment microbial communities from Yellowstone Lake, YNP, Wyoming, USA - C1_bottom | ecosystem: Environmental > Aquatic > Freshwater > Lake > Sediment | place: USA: Wyoming | collected... | reverse complement strand
AGTTGCTCTGCGGCATGGGCGGAAAATGCCGGATTAAAATTGTCGAGCGCTTTGGCGGTCAGCAGGGACACGGTCACCGGCTGGATCAATGCGACAATCGCAATGCCGCCCAGTTCCGCGAACAGCCGAAACTTCCTGCCAGCCTGGTACAGGCCGCGCAAATGGTCGCGGTATCTCGCCACCCTCTTGTGCAGCATGACCATCTCGGCGACGATTAGCAGCAAACCGGCCACCGCGCCGGTCAGAATGGCCATTTTTAATTCGATTGATCCCATATCTCCTCCGGCTAACATCGAAGTTGTTTGTTAATTACGTCCGGCATTGTACCGGTTTTGAATTTGCCGCACCCGGAGTCAGCAAGGGCTAAACCGGATTGTCCTGGTCGAAGAAACGGTGCTCCACGCCGAAACGCGCAGCCAGATGTTCGCCCAGCGCCTGCACGCCGTAACGCTCGGTAGCGTGGTGTCCCGCCGCGATGAAAGCCACGCCGCTTTCCTGCGCCACATGCACATGGCGCTCGGAAATTTCGCCGGTAAGAAAGGCATCCACCCCCAGCGCGATGGCCTGCTCGAAATAATCCTGCGCCCCGCCGCTGCACCATGCGATGCGGCGGATTATTTTTTCCGCCTCACCGATCACCAGCGGCGCGCGCTGCAGCTGCAGCTCGATGTGGCGCGCCAATTGTGCCAGTGGTTGCGGCTCCCGCATCGCGCCATGACAGGCAATGTCCTGTTCGCCGAAACGCCCCGCCTCGACGAAGCCCAGACGCTGACCCAGTTGCGCGTTGTTGCCCAGCTCGGCATGGGCGTCCAGCGGCAGGTGATAAGCCAGCAGACTGACATCCTGTTGCAACAGGTGCATGATGCGGCGCTTCTTGATGCCGGTGATGGTGGCGTCTTCGTTGCGCCAGAAATAACCGTGATGCACCAGCACGGCATCCGCGCCCCACGCGGTGGCCGCCTCCAGCACGCGCTGCGAAGCGCTGACGCCGCTGGCGATGCGGCGTATCTCCGCGCGGCCTTCTACCTGCACGCCGTTCGGGCTGTAATCGCGAAAGCGGTCTGTCGCCAGCAGGCTTGCGATATAATCGCGCAGTTCATTTAGCAGCATTATTAAACTCCTTAATTCAGTCCGGCCACAGGCGGGAATAATATCATGCGCACATACTGGCTCATGTTTGCCCAGGCAGTCACCATCGTGCTTGCCATATTTTTTGTCATCCACACGCTGCGGCCGGAGCTGCTGCCGACTGCCGCGCGCAGCGGCGTGGTCACGCTGTACGAAAGCGCAACCGGCGATGGCGGCAAGATTCCGGCAGGCGGCTTCAGCGAGGCGGCGAAAAAAGTCATGCCCGCCGTGGTCAACATCTTCACTACTACGCTGGTCAAAGCGCCCGCCAATCCTTTCTCGGAAGATCCGCGTTTCCGTTTTTTCTTCGGCGACCAGTTCGATGATGGCGAGCCGCAACAGAGCGCCAGCCTCGGCTCCGGCGTGATCGTCAGCAAGGATGGCTACATCCTCACCAATCACCATGTGGTCGAATCTGCAGACCAGATTGAGGTCGCGCTATCCGACGGTCGCCACGCCAAGGCGCGTGTGGTCGGTTCCGATCCCGAGACCGACCTCGCCGTTATCAAGATAGATTTACCCGGCGGCAACCTGCCCGCCATCACCTTCGGCCACTCCGAACAAGCCAGCGTCGGCGACATCGTACTCGCCGTCGGCAACCCGTTCGGTGTGGGCGAGACCGTCACCATGGGCATTGTCAGCGGACTGAAGCGCAGCCACCTCGGGCTCAACACCTTCGAGAATTTCATCCAGACTGATGCCGCGATCAACCCCGGCAATTCCGGCGGCGCGCTGGTGGATACCAGCGGCAACCTGATCGGCATCAACAGCGCGATTTATTCGCCCAACGGCGGCTCGCTCGGCATCGGCTTCGCTATTCCCGTGAGTACCGCGAAAAAAATCATGGAGCAAATCATCCAGCACGGCTCGGTCACGCGCGGTTGGATCGGCGTCGCGGTGCAAGACCTCACGCCGGAATTGGCGGAATCGTTCAAGCTGGGCGACATTCAGGGCGTGCTGATTTCCGAAGTGGTGCGCGGCGGCCCGGCGGACAAAGCCGGTGTCAAACCCGGCGACCTGCTCACCTCGATCAACGACAAGGCGCTGACCGATTCCAACACCATGCTGGACGTGATCTCCGCCATTCCGCCGGGACAAACGGTGCCGCTCAAATTGCTGCGCAGCCAGACGGAAAAAGTATTGCAGGTGAAAATCGGCAAACGGCCCAAGCCGAAACCACAGGATCAATAAAATTGCGGGGCCGATCATACTGAACCGGCGGCAGGATTGGATCGCCGCCGCGTTTGAAATTTTGCTTGTCGTGTTATGTTTTGTCCGTAACGACAAATCAAGGGGGTAGGAGCAATGTTCCAGCTTATCCGACATCCAGCACCAGATTATCAGACACATTTGGTGTCTACTTTCGTTAGGCCTCATGGGAGACACACCGATGCTCAAGAAATTTTTCCCCCACGGAACGTTTAGCCCCGCAGCAACTAACGATCAGATCGCGGCTGTTGAACTAGCGTTGGGTGTTAAGTTTCCAGAGCAACTCCGCAATCTGTATCTCCAGTGCGATGGTTTCAGGGAAGATAAAGGGAACGCCAAGTACCTCTTCTCCCTCACTGAAGAGGACTTCATCGGCTCTCTCAAGTCGATGACAGAATTCTGCCGGAGTGAGTTCAAAGAAATTTGGCCAACGCTTGATCTCACGCCTTTCATCTTCTTCGGCTCTTCAAGTGGGGATGAAATGTGGGGTATCCGCTGGCGCGAAGGAAAGGAAGTCATCGCGCTCCATCACCAAATGGAAGGGACGTATGAAGTTGTGGACTCTGACATACTAAGCGTCTATGAGGCAGACTATTCGAGGTATTCACATGTGGCCTAACCCTACCTCAAGTTCGCTCCCTCTGGTCGCTGGGACGCGCCTTCGGCGCGCCACTTAGCTTTACGTTGGAGATTTCATGCCAAATCAGCAGAAGCATTGCTCGTACTGCAAGAAGGTTAATACCATCTGCTTTTGGGGGCCTCGCCCCCAAGCCTCATGGAAGAGGCCAGTTCTTGTCTTGTGCGCGCTACCGTTTTTTATCGGTATTCCTGCTTTATTTTGGGTCTTCTGGGGGCGTCAAGAAACTGGGGTGCTTTGGTTGCTCTGCATGCCGCTCTTTCTGCTTTCAGTTCTTGGCTTGTTTGTGGGCTTCAGCGGGTGCAATGCGTGCGTATCAAGACTTTTCGGCGAGCTCTAACATGGCGCTCAACCTCGCTCCCTTCGGTCGCTGGACGCTGCGCGATAACGCCGCGCAGTGCCGGTTAGTTCGTTAGGGCACGGTAATTATGAGCCTTAGACCGTTCAGTCCCGGATTTCGCTTCTCTGCAATTGACTCAGGCATTATTCTCGCTGGAGCTATAGGCTCGTTTTTGATTGCACAAGTTGCATTATGGTTGGGGCTGGCAATTGCATTCACCGTGGGACATTTCTTTTTATTCTGTAATGTATTTCGCATGCCTCGACTACTTGAGCTTGCTTGGGCAGCACTCTTCTTAACGCTATCTGGAAGCTCCTTAACTTTCCAGCAACCGGGATGGCTCTTCTCGTTCTCCCTGTCGCTTGTCGGTACAGCAGTGCTGGTGGTTTTTCAAATGCGCCAACCCTCATACCACGGATTGGGTTGGAAAAGACTTAATCCGCAGCTACCCGAATGGTGGCGAACACAGGGAAACAGCGTAGCTGTTGATGAGCAAAATTAAACGTATGCTCGTACAACCTGGCGAAGGGAATAAACGCAATTGTTACTGCGGGCTATGGCAATGCAATCCTAAGCTACTTGAGGAGCAGGGGGTGCCTTCCGGCTATTGCGGCATGTGCGATACATGCGGAAGGCCCGGGCATCTACGACATGCCCCGGGATGTCATCCGTACACCGATGCTTGGTGCGATGTGTGTTATAAATACGCTTGGATTCGGAACAACCTTCAGTGTTTATCACTCGCGACCATACCATTCGCATTATCCTTATCTTACTGGTATGTTGCCGGGGGTGCTGTCGCTATATTTGCGCTCACAACATATTTTCTTAAGCGCGGTAACCTGCGCTGAAGGTTCGATTTCTTTTTGAGCTGGCAGGATGGCTGAACCGACAGGGTGAGCGACCGGCCTGAGTTACCTTTGAAGATGATAGAGCGAAACGATTAGAACATGGCAACTGAACACAACTTCATTCCCGACCCTAGAAATCAGGTCATCCCCTCCGCTGCCAATTTGTGCAAGGCGCTGTTTCTGGTTACCGCGCTGCTGGCTTCGTACTACGCCACCCAGCGCGGGGTCGAATGGCTGGAACAGCACGCCGCGAGCGCGTGGATCAAATGGACATTCATCGCTGCCGTCGCTCTGTGGGATGGCTTGCTGGTAATCGGCATGGGCGTGCTGGCGCACGATGCCATCCACAAGGTTTTATTCCGCTCGCTGTTCTGGAACGAACTGGCCGGTAGCCTGTTGTCCTCGATGGCGCTGCTGCCGTTCCGCTCCAACCGGCAGTTTCACCTGAACCACCACAGCTACTCGCACCAGCCCGGCCTCGACCCGGAAAATGAAATGCACCACTACGCCTTTCCTGTTGCCGCCGTGGTCGGACCCATCATCGGCATGTATGCGCAATACCGCATCATGCTGCAGAACTTATTCCGCTTCGACGACACGCGCCTGATGCTGCGCGCCGCAAAAGATGCGCTCTATTTGATGATCGCCGCTGCGGTGTATTTATGTCTGGTGCCCGCGCTGGGCATCTCGCTGTGGTTCACCGTGATCCCCATGTTGCTGCTCCTGCCCGCGCCGCTGAACTGGCGGGCGCTCTCCGACCACTACGGCATCCCGCCCGTGGTGCGCGCCGCGAAAACTGCCGATGCTGCCGCCGGTACCGATGATAGCCTCCAAGTGCGCCAGGAAGTCAGCGGCTGGGTCATCATGACTTCGCCCTGGCTGGAGTGGCTATGGAGCCACGTCAACTATCACGAAGTACATCACAAATATCCCTACGTCTCGCACCAATACTTGCCACAGGTGTTTGCCGCCACGCGCGAGCAGTATCCTTATCTGGTGGTGGGCGGCTACTGGAAATCGTTGCTCAATATCAGCAGGCGGAATTACTACGCCAAGCCGGAAGAGGTGCAGGAGTTTTTGACGGTTCGGATTAAGTAGTTGGGTTAACGCGTAACCCAACATTACAAAGCAAAACCGTCGGGGGTAGCACCCGCAAGGAGTACGCCGAGGTTGTAAGGAGCTAAAGCTCTAACAACCACACAGCCCGACAGCTAGTCACTTTTTCTTGCTTCGCCAAGAAAAAGTAACCAAAAGAAGTCGCCCCCAATCCGCCACCTCTTACGAGGTTCCCTGCGTTGCTCGGCTGGTCAGGCTTTCTCATAAACTCGCACGATCCGCTACGCGGCCACGTGCTCAAACATTTTGGCTACGACATAACCTGAAGGTTAGTCTTCGCCGCAACAAACCGCTTCGCGGCCTGTTGTCGTCAGAATTCCCTGACCAGCCTCCGCCTCCGCTACTCGGTGGCGGAGGCGGAACAGGGGAAGGAAAAGTGTTAATTGGTACGCGCTATGCACACGCCATATTAACGCTTAGGGAATAGATATCTTGTGATTACCAATACTATGCCAAATACCTCGGCCAGCGTACCGCCCATATATAGATGCAAAACATAATCAGTAAAAACTAAGACATGAAATCCAACACAAACAAATATCGCATTCATGACGACAAGTTGGCCGACCAAAATCCAGATGAACCCTTTGGCGTAAAATTCTTTTAATTGGATAGTCAGTTTAAGATCGTCTGTTTGAGCTTTCTTATGGTCTGCATCAAGCCCTTCAATTGGCCTGACGTTAATGTCATTCGCTAATGGCAATGCCCTATCGTGCTTGGCAAGTGCATCTTTAATGGTTTGCGACCAAGTTGTTGTCTTATCGCCCGGCTTATTCTGATCGGTAGACATTTACTTCAACTTCAAATTTCTCAAGCGATGATTAATTACTTCATCGGACACCCCAAACTTGAATGCCAAAATAATTGAGTGCATCCCTTCTTTATGTAGTTCCCTAAGTTGTGATTCGGGCACTAGTAGTTCAGCAGCAAAGCGATTGGCATAGATCTCTTCTGGGTCTTGCCCGGTCGAAGACATGGCGCTACGAAGGTCAACAAATTCATACGATTCGTTACCATTGCGCTTCCGATTGATATAGTGCCCAATCTCATGAGCACAGGAAAATCTTTTTCTGGATTTGCTGTCGCTCGAACAAAGAGCAATCACAGGATCTTTTCCGGTTTCTTTAATTAAAGCGCCAGAAACATCATCTGGAAGGTTGGCTTCTACTACGTCTATCCCTAACTGTTTTGCAATCCATACTGGGTCAATAGGAAGACCTCGATCAGCCCACACTTCCGTCAAAATACCCTTCGCGGCATCATAAGGCATAGCCCCTCCGTGTAATACATGAAAAACGCTGAACATCTTATACCATTTGGCGTAGTAATTGTAATGTAGTGGGCGTAGCGTGAATATGTGGCAGCTCAGTCCGATAGGGTGGGCACGAAGTGCCCACGCGGTGTTTTTGGTTTTCGCTTTTTCTTCCCCTCATCCGCCACCGAGTAGCGGAGGCAAGACAGGGGATTTCGGCGAGCACTGTTCGAGCTCCGCAGTGGGGCGCGGGGTGTGCGTCCCGCCAGGGCGAGTTGCGCAGACGCCTGTCTTGACGAGCAACGCAGGGAACCTCGTAAGAGGTGGCGGATTGGGGTCGCCTTCTTTTGGGTTACTTTTTCTTGGCGAAGCAAGAAAAAGTGACTAGCTGCCGGGCTGCGTGGTTGTTAGAGCTTTAGCTCTTTTACAACCACGGCGTACCCCTTGCGGGTGCTACCACCGGCGGTTTTGATTTTTCCCCTCTGATGAAGCTACTAGCCATTCGACTAAGCCCGCGAGCGGGCAAGTCGCTGGTTATCTCCAACTCTCTCCCGCAAGGGGAGAGAGAGCAGCTCGGCTACCCCCGACGGTTTCGCTTTACGCGCTGCGCGCCAACCCAACTTGCAATAACCGCAACGCATTGCGCCAGATGGCGCATAACATCATAATATCCCCCACAAGCTTCCATTCAACGGATGTGGCTTACTCCATGAGATTTTTGCTTAAGCTTGGGCATGACAATTCCAGCGGGATGCGCGAATTCCCGCTCGCGATACTATTCACATTAATCATGCTGATGGCTGTTCCCGTAGCGTGCAGTGCGCAATCCATTTGGGATGACGTGCAAACGGAATGGGACGAAATACATGCGGGCAATTCTGAATTGTATTTGCCGCTACATACCTGGCACAACCGCTCCACTTACACTCCGCAGCAAATCGCCAATTTCAATGAGAACCCGTGGGGGATAGGCTACGGCAAAGGCATTCAGGATGAGCGCCACAATTGGCGGGGTTTGTTTGTCATGGCGTTTCAGGATTCACATAGCCAAACCGAGTGGATGTCCGGTTACGCGCGTACTTGGAGTTTGGCTTATGGCGAGGGCTGGCATTTGGGCGGCGGCTATGCGGCGGTGGTGTCGCTGCGCGAGGACGTTCATGATTATCGCCTCCCCATTCTCGTGGTTACGCCATTGCTGTCGGTTGGAGTGGGGCGGTTCACGGTATTATTGAACTATGTTCCCAGAGTCCTGGGGGCGCATGGTGACGTGGCGTTTTTTGTCGGGCGTATGAGTTTCTGAAATTATCTCTTGGCTACGCGAGGCAGTTATTCAGTTATTTCATCATCTCATCATTCCGGCATCTCATCATTCCGGCATCTTCATTCCGGCAGAAAACTTACCCGCTCAAAATCTCCGCCTTTTTCAACGCTGTATTTCAGTTTGATGCGCTGTTTTGTATTGTTCGTCATCGTGACTTCAACGGTGCGATCGGGTTGAAACAAGTTGCGCGGCAGCAGCAGGCTGGGCGGGATGCTAAGGCTGGGTACGGCGGATAGCAGGATTGCGGGAGCCGGTTTGTTGGGTGGCTCGCCGGGCTTGACGGCACCTCTTACTATGACTGCTTGCGGTATTCCGGGTTGGAAGCGGATGCCCATGTGCAATTGTCCGGTGGGCAGGACGCTGATCCAGACGATTTTTCCCACCCGATAGGTATCGGCGGCGCGCACCACGATGATCTGGTTGAGGCCGAGTCGCACACCCGTTGTGGTGGTGCGCAACAGGCGCGCACCCAGGATGCTGATATCTTCGGTACGCCAGTTTTCCTGCGGAATGTTCGCGCTTTTCTTCGTATGGTCGAAGGGCTGGTTGCCAACCCAGGAGTAAATGTCTTCCAGCCCGTAGCGCAGTTGCACTTCCTGCGTCGAACCTTGCCGTTCGGCCATGCGCTGCGCGCGCGGTTCGCACCAGTTTATATGCAGGTGGGAGAGCAGCGCGATGCAGTCTACGTTGTCGTTTTCATCGCCCAGGTCGAGTTGCTTGGGCGTGTTTCCCTGCTGCAGCAGAATGGTTTTCACGCGCAACAGCTTGCTGATCGGCACCATGGGCAGGTAACGCATATTGCCGCTTTCGAGGAATTCCGGCCGCAGCGCTTGCAGTCCTTGCGTACCGGCCAAGTCTATCGCCAGCGGCGGCGCATCGCCGCGGCTTACCGTGCAGGTGAGTTCAATGGAGAAAGTGGCAAACCACAGGCTGATCCATTGCTCCAGCAACTCTTGCTGGTGGCGCGTCAATTCCTGCGGGCGGGCGTGGCAGATGAGCAGGGTTTCGAGGTAAATGTAACGGCAGGTGGTGGCGTGGCCATGCTCGCCGAAATCATCCTCTACTTCCCCGGACAGCAAATCCTGTTCTTCGGCGAAAAGATAGACGGCGTGAAGTTGCCGCCACTGCTCGCCGTTCAATTCGTAGCCGGTGCGCAGGAAGTCGAAAATCTGCCGGCCGCTGTACATCAGGCTGCGATGGCATAGCAGCGCGCCGTAGTTCTTGAGTTGCCGCTCGCCCTCTTCATAAGCCAGCAAACAGCGCTGGTAGCCGGTGGCCATGGCTTGCCATAAGCCGGTCATCGAGGTGAGCATGAGCAGCTCGATTTCGCTCAGCGGCAGCGGCTTGCCGACCAGTTTTTTGGCGTACTCGGTTTGGAGTTGATGCACGATGTCGCGCAACAGTTCCAGCGTCTCCATGCGCTCCACTCCGCGCAGCGGATAGCGGTTGAATTCGTCAATCTGGGTGCGCAAGGTGGCATGGGCTGCGGACAGGTTGGTGAGCTGCAACTGCTTCAGCCATTTCTTGCAGGAAGAAGCATTTTTGAATGCCGGGTCGGCGTCGTCGTCGGTGGGTTCCAGCGGCAGGATCAGCATAGGTTTTGCAATTTGTTTGACGATTGTTTGGGTGACAATTGTTTATCGGGCAATTGTTAAAGCAGCACTCTTTCGATCCCGCCGTTGTTGGCGCGGGAGACATAATCTTCCATCCAGTTTGCGCCGAGCAGGCGGCGGGCCATTTCCACCACGATATAGTCTGCCGTGGTGGCGGAATCATTGTTGTAGCGCGACAGGCCCTGCAAACAAGACGGGCAGGAGGTGAGTATCTTGATCTCGCCGCTGTAACCGTCGGCGCGCAATGCATCCGCCCCCGCTCTCATTTCCTCTTCCTTGCGGAAGCGCACCTGGGTCGAGATGTCCGGGCGGGTCGCGGCCAGCGTGCCGGATTCGCCGCAGCAGCGGTCGTTCAGCGGGACATTCATGCCCATCAATTCGTTCACCACTTTCAGCGGCGCATAGGTTTTCATCGGCGTGTGGCAGGGGTCGTGGTACATGAAACGGGTTCCGGTGACGCCTTCGAGCTTCACGCCTTTCTCCAGCAGGTATTCGTGGATGTCGAGCAAACGGCAGCCGGGGAATATCTTGTCGAACTGGTATTGCAGCAGCTGGTCCATGCAGGTGCCGCACGACACCACTACGGTCTTGATGTCGAGGTAGTTCAGCGTATTGGCGACGCGGTGGAACAGCACGCGGTTGTCCATGGTGATCTTGCTGCCGCGATCTTCCTGTCCGGCGGCAGTCTGCGGATAGCCGCAGCACAAATAGCCCGGCGGCAGCACGGTGATCGCGCCGGTTTCATACAGCATCGCCTGTGTCGCCAGCCCGACCTGGCCGAACAAACGCTCCGAGCCGCAGCCGGGGAAATAGAACACCGCCTCGGAATCTTCGTTCATTTTGTGCGGGTCGCGGATCACCGGGACGATGGTGCTGTCTTCGATGTCGAGCAGCGCGCGCGAAGTTTTCTTCGGCAAGTTGCCGGGCATCGGCTTGTTGATGAAGTGGATCACCTGCGCCTTGAGCGGCGGCTTGCCCAGCGTGGCGGGCGGATGCGCGGTCTGCGCGCCGATCAGGCCGAAGCGCTTGCCCAGTTGATGGCCGAGGCGCTGTATCTTATAGCCCCAGCCTATCATCACCTGGCGCACCAGCTTGATGGTGGTCGGGTCGGTGGCGTTGAGGAACAGCATCGCCGCTGCCGTGCCGGGATTGAACTTTTTCTTGCCCTGTTTGCGCAGGAAGTTGCGCATGGCGATGGACACATCGCCGAAGTCGATATCCACCGGGCACGGCTTCTCGCACTTGTGGCATATCGTGCAGTGGTCGGCCACGTCGCTGAATTCATCGAAGTGCGCGATGGAGATGCCGCGCCGCGTTTGTTCTTCGTACAGGAAGGCCTCGATCAGCAGCGAGGTGCCGAGGATTTTATTGCGCGGGCTGTACAGAAGATTCGCGCGCGGGATGTGGGTATTGCACACCGGCTTGCATTTGCCGCAGCGCAAACAGTCCTTGATCGAATCGGAAATTTGCCCCAGCTCGCTCTGCTCCAGAATCAGGCTCTCCAGCTCCATCAGGTTGAAGCTGGGGGTGTAGGCGCGTTCCAGGTTGCTGCCCTTGAGCAGCTTGCCTTTGTTGAAGCGACCCTCGGGGTCTACCTGCTGCTTGTAGGCCGTGAACGGCGCAATCTCATGCTCTTCCAAGAAATCGAACTTGGTGATGCCGATACCGTGCTCGCCGGAAATTACCCCGCCCAAATCCTTCGCCAACTGCATGATGCGCTCCACCGCAGCGTTGGCCTGTTGCAGCATGGCGTAATCGTCGGAGTTGACGGGCAAGTTGGTATGCACATTGCCGTCGCCCGCGTGCATGTGCAGCGCGACGAATACCCGGCTTTTCAGGATGCGCGCGTGGGTCGCCGTGCATTGTTCGAGTATGGTTTGGTAAGTGCGCCCGCTGAAAAGCTGGCGCAGCGGTTCGCGCACTTCGAGTTTCCAGGAGGCGCGAATAGTGTGGTCTTGCAGTGACTGGAATACCGTCTCACCCTCTCCCGGCCTGCGGCCACCCTCTCCCGCGAGCGGGAGAGGGGCTGGGAGAGAGGGCTGCTCGGACAGCGTGGCATCCAGATTATCCCGCAGCCATTCCCAACGCTTGCGCACTTCGCCCAGCAAGTCACGCGCCTGCTGCGGTCGGTTGCCGAGCAACTCTTCCGTGCCAAGCTGTTCGTCATCCTGATAGTACAGCGGCAATTCGCCCGCAAAGAACTCATCCAGCGCATCCAGCAATTTTAATTTGTTTTGTAACGACAACTCGATGTTGATGCGTTCTATACCGTCGCAATAATCGCCCATGCGTTCCAGCGGAATGACGACATCTTCGTTGATCTTGAAGGCGTTGGTGTGCTTGGCAATCGCGGCGGTGCGCGCGCGATCCAGCCAGAATTTCTTGCGCGCCTCGGCGGATACGGCGATGAAGCCTTCGCCGTGGCGCAGGTTGGCGAGGCGCACGATCTCCGAGGCGGCTTCGCCCACCGCGCGTTCGTCGTCGCTCGCCACGTCGGCGATCAGCACCATCTTGGGCCGACCGGCGCGCTTGGCCTTGGTGGCATAGCCTACCGCTTTCAGATAGCGCTCATCCAGATGTTCCAGTCCGGCGAGTTCGGATTGCGGGTGGGCGTCGAGGTAATTTTTGATTTCCACGATGGCCGGTACCGCTTCGCGCACCTGGCCGAAAAATTCCAGGCACACCGTGCGCGTGTGCTTGTGCTCGCGATGCAGGATGAAGCGCGCCGAGGTGATGATACCGTCGCAGCCTTCTTTTTGGATGCCGGGCAGGCCGGAAAGAAATTTATCGGTAACGTCTTTGCCCAGCCCGGTCTTGCGAAATGCGTTGCCGGGGATGGTCAAAATCTTCGGCTCCCCGAGTGGGGTTTTGCCTTTTTTGTTAAAGCGGGTAATGCGGAAGCTGGCCGATGCGGCATCGTGTATTTTTCCGAGGTTGTGCTCCAGCCGTTCCACTTCCATCCACAGGCCGTCCGGCGTGACCATCCTCCAAGATGCCAGGTTGTCCAGTGCGGTACCCCACAACACGGCCTTTTTGCCGCCCGCATTCATCGCCACGTTGCCGCCTATGCACGAGGCATCGGCAGAAGTCGGATCCACCGCAAACACCAGCCCATTTGCTTCCGCCGCATCCATCACGCGCCGCGTCACCACGCCCGCGCCGCAATGGATGGTGGCGTATGACTCATGCAATCCGGGCAGCACCCGTGTGTCTATGGCGGAGAGCGCATCCAGCTTTTCGGTATTGATGACGGCGGAAAATTTGGTCAGCGGCACCGCGCCGCCGGTGTAGCCGGTACCGCCGCCGCGCGGGATCATGGTCAATCCCAGCTTGATGCAGGCGCGTACCAGCGGCGCAACTTCTTCCTCGGTGTCGGGTGTCAGCACCACGAAGGGATATTCCACGCGCCAGTCGGTGGCATCGGTGACGTGCGAGACGCGTGCCAGGCCGTCGAAAGCGATATTGTCGCGGCGAGTTTTGCGCGACAAGGCGCGCAAGGCGCGCTTGCGCAATTGCAGCATGGTCTCGAATTCGGCGGCGAATTCATCCACCGCGACATGCGCCAGTTGCAGCAGGCGTTTGACGCTGTCGTTGTGGTTTGGGCCGCCGGGCTTAACATCGGCATCGCCGAT
>Ga0315270_10001337_pt1 | contig 13101 bp, 11 predicted proteins | sample C1_bottom_MG_FD_204932 | JGI IMG/M metagenome (GOLD analysis project Ga0315270, IMG submission 204932) | Sediment microbial communities from Yellowstone Lake, YNP, Wyoming, USA - C1_bottom | ecosystem: Environmental > Aquatic > Freshwater > Lake > Sediment | place: USA: Wyoming | collected... | reverse complement strand
AGCGCGCCGCGGCAATCATGGCCGCACCCGCCGCAGCACATCGCCGACCTTGTCGGCTTGCTCGATGGCCCACAAATAGTCGATGGCCGACTGCATCTCGGCAGGCGTCGCGCCGCCGCTGTAGCTGGCCAGTCGCAGCGCCTTTTGCGCCAATTCATCGCGCGACAGCGTGTTGCCGGGGTCTCCCTTGGGTTCGTCGATACGTCCCTTGAGCAAACGACCATCGACCGTATGCACGCTGACCTTGCCGATCCAGCGGCGCGGGTAGGCGCGGTCGACTTCCGTGTCGAGCTCCATGCTGACCTTGTCGCGGAACGCAGCGACATCGGCATCTAGAAAATGCTGGTCGAACTCGTCGAGTCCCGCAAAGCCCGAGCGCGCGACCAGCGCCAGCACGGTCCCCATTGAGAACTTCGATTGATGCACGGTCTCGGGCCGTTGCACCGCGCCGAGCACGTCGATCGCGCCCTGGTGCACATGCGTGACGACCGACGCGATGTCGGCCATCTTCAGGCCGTGATCCTTCATTACTTGCAAGAGCGCATCGGCCGCCGGGTGCGTGTGGCGGCAGCAGGCGTGGAACTTGAACGAGGTCTCGACCAGCGCCCAGCGCGTGCCCAGACCATCGGTCAGCTGCGCCGGATCGGCGTCGGTCGACATGCCTGCGGCCATGCCTTGCGGTCCTTCCAGGATGTGGCGCGCACCGGTGAATCCGTCCTTGGCCAGATAAGCGGCCATCAGGCCAGCTGCGGACGCATGCGCGGTATGCAATTGCTTGGAGTCGGCAGCGTCGCGCAGAAATTCCCACAAGCCTGCCGCTTGCGTGCCGGCCGAGCCGAAGGCGTGCAGCATCTGATCTTCATCGAGACCCAGCAGGCTGCCCACAGCCGCCGCAGCGGCCAAGGTGCCGACCGTACCAGTGGTGTGGAAGGTGCGGTAGTGGGAGCGGCCCATGAATTCACCGACGCGGATGCCAACCTCATAGCCGGCCACTGCAGCGGTCAGCAATTGCTTGCCCGAAGACCCTAGCGCCTGCGCCACCGCCAGCGCTGGCGGAAACACCACGGTGGCCGGGTGCAGCACCGAGCTGTTGTGCAAATCGTCCTGCTCGACCACATGTGAAGACGCGGCATTCGTCAGCGCGGCGAACAGCGGCGAACTGTGCCCGCCGTTCACCAACATTTCGCTGGGGCCGCTGGTGGGGCCCATCGCCTGCGCGAATCGGTCGATGATCTGCACCGCGCGCGCGTCCTTGCCGGCGACGGCCGATGCGAACCAGTCAACCAACAAATCCTCGGTGCGACGCAGCACGGCGGCAGGGATGTCTTGATGGCGCAGCTTGGCGGCAAACGCGGCGAGCTCGGCGCTCGGGTGTCGGGTCGAATTCATGGTCAGGCTTTCAAATGAAACGAGGCAATGTCGGCATCAGCAAAGCCGAGCTCGCGCAGGATCGCATCGGTATGTTCACCCACATCGGGAATCGGGTCCATGCGGTAGTCGAAGGCATCGCTGACACCCGGCGGCAACAGCGCCGGCAGAGGACCGACCGGCGAGCCGACCTGGGTCCAGCGCTGGCGCGCCGCCAGTTGCGGATGCGCCCAGACCTCGGCCATCGTATTCATGCGCGCATTGGCGATCTGCGCCAACTCCAGCCGCTCTATCACCTGTTCGACCTTCAGCGCGGCAAAGGTGTCGAGGATGATGGCCCGCAGCGCGTTGCGATTCGCATGGCGTTTGGCATTGCTGTCGAACAGAGGATTCACGGCGAGTTCGGCCTGCTGCAGCACGTCGCGGCAGAACGCCAGCCATTCGCGCTCGTTTTGCAGACCCAGCATCACGGTGTTGCCGTCGCCGGCCTGGAACGGACCGTAGGGGTAGATGGTGGCGTGCGACGCACCGCTGCGCTCGGGCGGGCTCGCGCCATCGAAAGCGTAATAAAGCGGATAGCTGATCCACTCGGCCAGCGCCTCCAGCATCGACACGTCGATATGCGATCCGAGCCCCGTCTTCTGGCGCTGCAATAGCGCCGCCAGAATGCCGGTGTAGGCATACATGCCGGCGGCGATGTCGGCAATCGAATTGCCGGCCTTCGACGGTTCATCAGGCGTGCCGGTCACCGACAGGAAGCCGGCCTCGCTCTGGATCAGCAAGTCGTAGGCCTTCTTGTCGCGATACGGACCGTCGGCGCCGTAGCCCGAGATGTCGCAGACGATCAGCTGCGGATGATCAGCGCGCAAGCTCTCGGCCGAGAGCCCCATGCGCGCCGCCGCACCCGGCGCCAGGTTCTGCACCAGCACATCGGCCTTGGCAATCAACTGCCTGAGCACGGCCAGCGCGGACGGGTCTTTCAGGTCCAGCGCAATGCTTTCCTTCGATCGATTCACCCAGACGAAGTGCGAGGCCATGCCTTTCACGCGGCTGTCGTAAGCACGTGCGAAGTCGCCCACGCCGGGGCGTTCGACCTTGATCACGCGCGCGCCCAGATCGGCCAGTTGGCGCGTGCAAAACGGTGCGGCGATTGCGTGTTCGAGAGAGATGACGGTGATGCCGTCGAGCGGTCTTGTCATGATCAGAACGAGCGCGGCAGACCAAGCACATGCTCGGCGACATAGGAGAAGATCAGGTTCGTCGAGATCGGCGCGACCTGGTAGAGCCGCGTCTCGCGGAACTTGCGCTCGACGTCGTATTCGCAGGCAAAGCCGAAACCGCCATGCGTTTGCAGGCAGACATTGGCGGCTTCCCACGAGGCCTTGGCAGCCAGGTACTTGGCCATGTTGGCTTGCGCGCCGCAGGGTTGGCCCGCATCGAACAATCGGCAGGCCTCGAAGCGCATCAGGTTCGCGGCCTCGGTCTCGATATACGCGTCGGCAATCGGAAATTGCACGCCCTGGTTCTGGCCGATCGGCCGGCCGAACACCTCACGATCATTCGCATAGCGGCGCGCGCGATCGACAAACCAGTAGGCGTCGCCAATGCACTCGGCAGCAATCAAGGTGCGCTCGGCGTTCAGCCCGTCGAGTATGTATTTGAAGCCCTTGCCTTCTTCGCCGATCAGGTTCTCGGCTGGAATTTCGAGATTGTCGAAGAACACCTCGTTGGTCTCGTGGTTCACCATATTGCGGATCGGCTTGACCGTCATGCCTTTGCCCATGGCCTGCTTCAGGTCGACCATGAAGATCGACATGCCTTCGGACTTCTTCTTGACCTCGGCCAGCGGCGTGGTGCGCGCCAGCAGAATCATCAGGTCCGAATGCTGGATGCGCGAGATCCATACCTTCTGGCCGTTCACCAGATAGCGGTCGCCTTTTCTGACCGCGGTGGTCTTGAGTTGGGTGGTGTCGGTGCCGGTGGTCGGTTCGGTGACGGCCATCGATTGCAGCCTGAGTTCGCCCGAGGCTATTCTTGGCAGATAGAGCTTCTTCTGCGCGTCGGAACCGTGGCGCAACAAGGTGCCCATGTTGTACATCTGACCATGGCACGCGCCTGCGTTGCCGCCCGACAGATTGATTTCCTCCATGATGACCGAGGCCTCACTCAGCCCGAGGCCGGAGCCACCAAATTCTGTCGGGACCAGCGCGGCCAGCCAGCCGGCTTCGGTCAGCGCATTCACGAAACGCTCGGGATAGCCGCGCTCGTCATCGATGCCTTGCCAGTAAGCCGAATCGAACTGGCGGCACAGATCGCGCATGCCTTCGCGGATTTCCTGGTACTGGTCGGGAAATGGGATTTCGTTTCTCATCTTGGCTTTCTATGTGTTCTGTCGGGGACTTCAGGCGAGCGTCACTGTCGCCTGCATGGCCAGTGCGCCGCCCAGCGATTGCGCCCAGAGGTCTATCGTCTTGCCGTCTGCCTGCGGTTTGCCGCACACCTGGAACGGAGCGGTATCGAAGGTCGGGCTGATGGCCCGGAACTCGAAGCGCCGCACTTGCGCCTCGGGCATCTGACGGCGCAACAAGTCCAGCAGCAGCGTGGCGAGCAGCGGGCCGTGCACGACCAGGCCGGGATAGCCCTCCACTTGCGTGACATAGCGCCGGTCGTAATGAATGCGGTGGCCGTTGAAGGTCAATGCCGAATAGCGGAACAGCAGCACATCGTCTGGGGCGATTTCGCGGACCCAGCTCGGGTCGGCTGGCGCAGGCACCGAAGCAGGTGCGGCAGCACCGGGCCGCGGCGCATCGCGGTAGACGATGTCATGCTCTTCGATGATGGCCAGACCCTGCTGGTTGTGGACTTCATGCCCGACCTTGATGAACACCAGGTCGCCAGTGCGGCCCGATTTGTGCGTGACCGACAGAATGGTTGACGTGCGGCGCACCGCGTCGCCCACCCGTAGCGGCTGCAACCACTCGAGTTGGCTGCCGGCCCACATGCGGCGCGGCAGCGGCACCGGCGGCAGGAATCCGCCGCGCTTGGCGTGCCCGTCATCGCTGAGTTCGGACTGCTTGTGGTGCGGCAGGAAGTACAACCAATGCCACAACTCGGGCAGGCGCGTGCCGGTCACGGGCGGCGCATCGTCACGGTCCAGCGTCGCCGACAACCCCGCTACGGGCGCTGCGGTGATGCGGTCTTCGATGACTTCGGTCTTGCCGGCCCAGCTTTGCAGCGAGGCCAACGTTTCGGGTGTGATGGGGTTGATATTCATAGTGCTCGATGTTTGCCGCGGCGCGTCCTGAGGGCAAGCTATTTCTACGAGAGCGAGCCTTCAGTAATTTTGAAGGCTTGTAAGATGCAGCCATGCATTTGCACCTGACCGACCTGCGCCTGTTTGTCCGTGTCGCAGAAGAAGGCAGCCTGACCGCTGCGGCGAAGCGCCAGCACCTGTCGCTCGGAGCGGTGAGCGCGCGTATCAAGGCACTCGAAGATCAGGCCCAGTTGCGCCTGCTTTACCGAGAGGCGCGCGGCGTGCGCCTGACCGCATCAGGCGAGGCCTTTTTGCACCACGCGCGACTGATGCTGCTGCAGGCCGATCGCTTGCGCGGTGATCTGCAGGAATACAGCGGCGGACTCAAAGGCCATGTGCGGATCTTTGCCAACACCACCGCCGTCACCGACTTCCTGCCCGAGGTGCTGGCGCGCTTCATGGCAGCGCATCCGCAAGTCAATGTCGACCTGCACGAGAAATCAAGCGCGGAGATCGTGCGCGGCGTGCTCGATGGCAGCACCGACATCGGCATTGCCGCCGGTCAGGATGAAATCAAGGGGCTGCAGACGATTCACTTCAGCACCGACCGCCTGGTGCTGGTCACTGCCAAAAGCCATGCACTGGCGCGCCGCAAGAAAATCGCTTTTGCCGACACGTTGGACGAAGACCATGTCGGCATGCACGAGGGCAGCACCATCCACAGCTTTCTGAACCAGATCGTCGCCGCGATGGGCAAGCGATTGAAGCTGCGCATACAAGTGCGCGGCTTCGACGCGATGTGCCGGATGATAGAAGCCGGTGTGGGCATCGGCATCGTGCCCGAGTCGGCCGCGCTGCGGCAGCAACAAACCATGGCGATCGCGATGGTCGCGCTCACCGACGCCTGGGCAGTACGCGAACGCTATCTGCTGGTGCGCGATCTCGACGCGCTACCGCCATTCGCGCGCGCGCTGGTCGACACCTTGCTTGCGCAATATGCGCAACCGGCCCCTAAGGCCGGCAAGAAACTCTGAAAATTCAAGCCACCACGTTCACATTGTTGCCCATCGTTGACGTGGGTCTGGACGGGGACTCCACCGGCTTGGGTGGGGTATGTTGGACCGGAGGCCTTTCAGCGGCAGTACTGCTGACTTCCTTCTTGCCTCCTTCGTCGTCAGCACGCGGTGGACGCTGAGTAGGCGCCGGCGCGACAGTGGACGACTGGACACTCGAAACGCTGTTCATGGGCGAGACTCCTTTGGGTTGAAGACTCATTATCAGCGTGCGCGGCACGGGTCAAAATCGCCATCCCGAGAAAGCGCCAGTATTTGGCATATCGGGCTGTTTCGCCATGACGGCGGGACTCGTCAACCGAGGCCACAAATAGAAAACCCCACCGCAGCGGGGTCTGTCATGCGAGAGCGCCTTGAGCTCAGGCTCGTCTGCGCCGGCTCAGTCCGATTCCGACCAGGCCAATGCCCAACAGGGCCAGTGACGCAGGTTCGGGAACGACATTGAATTGAAGTGTGTCCGGCTGGGTTTGAGATTGTTGATCTGCGCTGGTAAATGTCCAGGTGCCGCCGGAAAGAACTACTGTGCCGCCCGAACCCGTGAAGTCCAATGATCCAACCAAGAATGGCGGGCTTCCTAGATCGATGTAGCTACCGCCAACGCTTCCCGTATTGAGCGTGTAATCCACCAAGTTGTATGTCAACGAGCCGTCGGTCGGTACGTAAGAACCGCTGACGCCATCAGTGACCAGCGTGCCGGAACCAGAACCACCGTACAAACCCAAGTTGAACGAAAACGTCAAGACAGGATCCGCATGCGCGCTGAACGAGGCGCCCAACATGAGGGCAGCCCCCAGCACGACAGAGGCAATCTTTCTGGCCAACGGACTTGTCCGTCCGGAAATCGTATCGAAACTCATAATTCTTCTCCCTTTAAGCGCCGGCCTTGTGAGCCAGCATCAGCAAGCGGGGTCAAGCGGCGCACAGTTCACGCCAGCAAAAAAGTCCGACCTCGGCAACAGCGACATGTCCAGCAAGGCCGACAATTCGGCCTACAACACCTACCAAGCAATAAGCGGGCCAATTTAATAAGTCATTTAAAAACAATGGGTTACTGGAATTTGAATACCCCCTAGTTTCATAGTGTAAAAACCCTCGACACGCCTATCCCGGGGGGTGGCTTGCCGACCTGAGCGGCGATTCCGCGTTGAGGCACCACCCGGAACTTGAAGTAAGTTGAAGCTGCGCCCAACGCCGTGCGCGCAGGTCTTTTTGCACCGCTTTATTGATCGTCCAAGGACCCCGCCAATGATTGAAGCCACCTGGTTGCTGTTCGTCCTCGCGTCACTGATGCTGATCGTGACGCCTGGGCAGGACATGATTCTCGTCATGTCGAGATCGATCGCCCAGGGCGCGGCTGCGGGCGTCGCCACCGCCGCCGGTGTCAGCCTCGGCCTGGTCGGACACACCGTTCTGGCGACGTTGGGTCTGGGAGCCATCTTGCGCACCTCGGCGTGGCTGTTTGTTGCGCTCAAGCTCGTAGGAGCGGCCTATCTTGTCTACCTCGGCATCCAGCTCCTGCGCACCCGCAGTCACGAACTCGCATTGCTTGCAGGCAAGCCACGCTCTTTGTCGCGATTGTTCTTCGACGGCGCGCTGTCCAACATCTCCAATCCGAAGATCGCCGTCTTCTATTTCGCCTTCCTTCCCCAATTCGTTCTGCCGCGTGCCGCTCATCCGACGCTGACGATCTTTGTTCTCGGACTGCTGTTCGCCGGCATCACCTTCCTGGTCAAGGGGCCGGTCGGCCTCGTGGCCGGCCGCCTGTCAGGCTGGCTTCGCTCGCGACCGGGGGCCCTAGCTTGGCTCTACCGCACGAGTGGCGCGGTACTCGTCGGCATGGGCGTCAAGCTCGCGTTCGAGCGCCGAGCCTGAGGTGACGAAGAACCAACCCGGCTTTGCCACCGCGCCTCGCCCCGTCGCCCTCATTCTGGGCAATCAGGATCCACTTTGCTCGACGGCCCTTCTGTATGGATTTATCTCCAAGGCCATCGGTTCCGTGCGCGTGAACGTCGTCGGCGGCAATCATGGCTATGAGATCAAGACCCGAAACGGAGCACAAGCGAAAGCCACGACGAAGCGGAACATAAAGGTCGCACAGGTCGATCACCGATCCTTCAGCTCTTCCGGACCATGCGCAAGCCGCTCATCGAGTCCATCCGTTCCGGAACCATCGCCTCGCTGGCCCTGCCACTGTTCTTCGGGGATGCCACGCCGTGGCAACTCGGCTTCGAATAGATCGATCCCAACGTGCTGGTTGATCTTGTCTTCGGTCTGTCGGTCGCGCCGGCTTCCAGATCGTATGTGACCGCGCTTGCACTGCATGGACACAACCTCAACGCAAAGTAAGCCTTCGTTCAAGATGGTCACGTCGGAACGCAGAGCGAATCGATCTGAAATATTGCCGAGGCTGCGTTGGACGACAAGACCAACCCTGGTACATGCACCGCGCGGTCGCCTTGAAATTCTCAGGGAACGAGGGAATTTCCATGAACTTTTCAGCCTATGGATTCACGACCTCGCCCTGTCTTCGCCTCTTCGCGCTATGGGTCTTGATGTACTTTGACCAGTACTCCCGAAGATTGAGAATTTATTGCCTGCCCGAGATCCACACAAGAGCATGTCCCGTCGATAGAAAGCCGCGCAATCAGTTCATTAAGTCTCATAAGTTATAAGACCGGCTCCTGATTCCAGACTTCACTCACTCCACCGGCTCTATACGATCCGACTTCGACTTCAACTTGAACCCATGGCATCAGCATCGAAAGTATGGAATGCACGCTGGTGGAGAGCCGTGGAAGGCTCTCCGCACATGCTGACGCTGATGGCGGTGCTGCTGCTCGCCGCGCTGGCTTTACCCATGACCTGGCATCAAACCTCGAAGTGGGAAGACAGGCAGGTGAGCGCCGCTCTGGCCAGCGCCAACCAGACACTGGATGCGCGTTACACCCAGACCGTGATCGACTTCACGCTGGCCATGAGCAGCCTCAAAGGCTTGCCGGAATTCATCGCGGCGGAACCTCGCATGATTCACGCGCTGGAGCAGCCTCAAGATCGAGCGTTGGTCGAAGCAGCGAACGACTTTTTTTACCGCATTTCAGAGTCGCTGACGGTGAATGTATGCCTGCTGATCGATGCGCATGGGGTGACGCTGGCCTCGTCCAACAACAACAGCTACGAACAACTGTCCGGCACCGATCTCTCGGATCGTGAATACTTCAGGACCGCCATGAAGGGTCAGGCTGGACGCGAGTTTGCGGTCGGCAAACGCAGCGGTATACCGGGATTCTTCTTTTCCTACCCGGTGCGTTCTCGCAATGGAGCCATTCTCGGCGCCGTCGTGGTCAAGCTCGATTTGGCCAATCTCGCCAACCGGATGAGATTGCAAGGCGTCTTTATCGAGGACGAACACGGCGTGGTGGTGGTGGCGCAGCAGCGCGAGCTGCTGTTCCGCACTGTCGAAGGCGCCTCGATTCTGAAACAGAGCGACAGCGAGCGTCGCCATCTGTACAAGAAGAGCGAATTTCCGCCACTCCCACTCTTGCCCGGCAACTACCCGGATCACCCGAAAATCGTGCTGTTCGGGGATCCGCCTGTCCCCAGTCTGCACCGCAAGATCAAGTTCGCAGATGAGAGCATGGCAATTCATCTGGTCGAAGAACTCGATCAACTGCCGGCCATACATGCCAGCCACGAGAAGATCGAGTGGCTTGCTTCGCTCGGCGTTGTGGCTGCGCTATGGGGGCTTTGCGGCACAGCCATCTTCGCAATGCGCGGCCGCTTGCACCGCCGCAGCATCGAAGCCGCCAATACGGAACTGCTATCGCTCAATGAGCAGCTGAAGGTTCAAGCCGACACCGATTCGCTCACTGCCTGCATGAACCGCCGACGTTTCAATTTTGTGCTGGATCAGGAAGTCAGCCGCAGCCATCGTCAGCAATATCCGCTGACAGTGGCCATGATCGACCTTGACCATTTCAAACGCATCAACGACGGCCACGGTCATTTGGTCGGCGATGCCGCTTTGCAGCACTTCGCAGAGCTGGTGCGAGGACAGATTCGCCAGACCGACAGCTTCGCGCGACTCGGTGGCGAGGAGTTCGTTTTGCTGATGCCCGACACGGAACCGCAGGCAGGCATGGCCCTGGCAGAGCGGCTCCGAGAGGGCTTGGCCGCTCAGCCTTTACCTCTGCCAAACGGCGAGTCGCTGAAGATCACAGCCAGCCTCGGTGTTGCCGGCATTGCCCCCGCAGAGGATGGCGAGTCGCTGCTGCGTCGCGCTGACGACGCCATGTACGCAGCCAAGTCTGCGGGACGCGACAGGGTCGTCCTGGCGGACCCGTCTGAAGCCGGCGCTTAATCGCAAGCGTCGGGCAAGCTACCGGACAAGAGTTCCGGGATCCGTTTTGGATCTGGATTCGTTCTTGTTGCCAATCTGTCAGCAATGCAACAGCATGTTTGCACGACTTGAACCGATGCTTCCTCAAGTCATCGCGGCCGAGACCTTCTGCATGGTTTGTTCAAGCAGGCCGGCCGTCATCGGCGGGCGTCCTCTTTGCCTGCCGACCTCATATCGGCCACCCGGGGCACGCCACACCGAACCCTCAGAAGGCAGACTCCAGCTCGATCATTGACCCAGTTGACTGGCCCGTTTACGCGTTGACACAAAAGAACGCTCAACCAAGAGTCCATGCGCGCAAAGTGGTGACGTCGGAACGCAAAGCTGAAGCTGCGTTTGACGACAAAAACAAATCCTGGGGCATGCACCGCGCAGTCGCCTTGCAATTCTCCGGGGACAAGGGAATTGCCATGAACTCTTCAACCCATGGATTCAAGACCGCGCGCGGACTTCGCGTCTTCGCGCTATGGGTCTTGATGTGCTTGTTGTCTCTGGGCGCGCTGGCCGATCAATCCAGCCGCGTGAGGCTTGCATCAAACAGGCTCAGCGTATCGCCGACCTCGATTTCCATCCCGGCGGGCACTTACACGACGGTCAAGATCAGCGGCGCCAGTGGCAATATCCAAGCTGAATCAAAGAACACGGCCGTCGCCACGGTCTTGCTGTCAAACGTCAGCTCGAGCAGCGCCACCTTGAACGTGTTCGGCAAGAGCGCCGGAACCACCCAGGTCTATGTGCGTGATGCCCGGAGCGACAACATCATTCTGTCGGTAACGGTCACCGCATCGACGTCGCTGACGGTCGCGCCAAGCTCCTTGTCGATCGCCATCGGCGCCACCGGCAAGCTCAGCGCCAGCAATTACTCGGGCACGGTCACGGCAGCCTCGATGAACACCGGCGTAGCCACAGTGTCGGTCTCGGCCAATGTAGTGACGGTGAAAGGCATTGCCGCCGGCAGCACCTTGGTCACAGTGAAGGACAGCAAGTCCATCGTCACCGTGCCGGTGACGGTTGCCAGTGGCACCGCCAGCAGCGGCAAATACACCTTGCTGGCCTGGAACGATCTTGGCATGCACTGCATGGACGGCAAGGACTATTCGGTGTTCTCGATCCTGCCGCCGTACAACAACCTGCATGCGCAGCTCGTCGACGCCTCCTCGGGCAAGCGCGTGACCTCTGGCGTGACGCTCAGCTACGAAGCGGTCGCGGATCCCAGCGGCTCGATCAACACCAGTAGCGCCGGCAAGACCAACTTCTGGACCTGGGTGAAGACTATTTACGGTGCCGACCTCGCCTCGAACGTGGGCTTGACTGGTAATGCGACACCCTCGCTGACGCCCAAGCCCATGGCGCTTGATTCTGTCAATCAATGGTTCGAGGCAAGCGGCTTGCCCATCACACCTTATGACGACAACGGCATCAAGAACTTCTATCCGACCGTCAAAGTAACTGCCAGGGACTCGGCGGGCAAGCTGCTCGCCACGACCACCACCGTGCTGCCGGTGAGCGACGAAATCACCTGCGCGGCCTGCCACGCTTCCAGGCCTCTGGCTGAAACCAACACCGCCCGCCTGGCCGCGAAACCCGCTGCCGGCTGGGTGAACGACCCCAACGCCGAGAACGACTGGAAGAAAAACATCCTGCGCCTGCACGACGAGAAGCAAGCCGGCAATCCGAAGTATCTGACGGCCTTGTCGAGCAAAGGTCTGCCGTCGGGACTCTATGCCTCTGCACTGGGCGGCACACCGGCGCTATGCGCCACCTGCCACGCCTCGAATGCGTTGCCAGGCACCGGCGCGGTGGGTATCTCGTCGCTGACCAGCGCGCTGCACGCGAACCACGGCAAGGTGATTGATCCGGCCACCATGCTGTCGCTCGACTCAAGCAGCAACCGTGCTGCCTGCTACAACTGCCACCCCGGTTCGGTGACCAAATGCCTGCGCGGCGCGATGGGCGATGCCGTCGACGCGAGCGGCAATGCTTTGATGGGCTGCCAGAGCTGCCACGGAAATATGACCAAGGTGGGTGATCCGGCGCGCGTTGGCTGGTTGCAGGAACCTAACTGCCAGGCCTGCCACTACAACGGCAAACGCACGCTTAAGGCGCTCGATGCCTCGGGCAATCTCGTCAAACCGACCGACACGCGCTTTGCCACCAATGCGAACGTGCCCGCCGCAGGCTTCAGCCTGTTCCGCTTCAGCAAGGGCCACGGCAGCATGCAGTGCGAGGCCTGCCACGGCGCAACGCATGCCGAGTATCCGAGCTCGCACCTGAACGACAACCTGCAAAGCATCACCTTGCAGGGCTATGCGGGCACCGTGCGCGAGTGCACCGTCTGCCACAGCACACCGCCGCTGACTGCCAATGGCGGTCCACACGGCATGCACACGATAGGCGCGAACTGGGTCAGCAAGCATGGCGATATGGTGAGCGCCGCTGGTGGCTCTGCTACCTGCGCCTACTGTCATGGCAGCGACTACCGCGGCAGCCCGCTGGCGCAGGTCAAGGTGACTCGCACCTACGCCATCGAGAACGGGGCCACGCGCAGCTACTCGGCCGGACAAAACGTCGGCTGCTACGACTGCCACAACGGGCCCAACCCGTAAGCGAGAGTGGTTCGAAACAGCGCCCTTAAAGAGAAGATCGCAGCGCGGGGTTCCAGGCCTAAGGGCTTGGAACCCCGCGGTCTTTTCGAGGCGCTTTGTTCGTGACTGATCGAGTTCATCGGGCCCATTTCGCCTTCGAAATTCGAGCCGGCCGGACCAGCACAGCTTGACACCTGAACGCAGGTTCTCCGTAGGTTCACGGAGCACCTGCTCGCGGCCATCAGCAGTCGGTTAGCGTATTGCCTCGACAGCCCGGTTCAGAGCCTAATAGCGGATATAGAAATATCCAAACTGCCTGCCAGGTACCCGACATCAAGGTCTGTAGTATTTCGTATTTCCCCAAGTCAAACTCTTCTCACAAACGCCTCGAACTCTTCCAGCGGCAAGGGTCGGCTGAAGAAGTAG
>Ga0315270_10001334_pt1 | contig 13114 bp, 17 predicted proteins | sample C1_bottom_MG_FD_204932 | JGI IMG/M metagenome (GOLD analysis project Ga0315270, IMG submission 204932) | Sediment microbial communities from Yellowstone Lake, YNP, Wyoming, USA - C1_bottom | ecosystem: Environmental > Aquatic > Freshwater > Lake > Sediment | place: USA: Wyoming | collected... | reverse complement strand
ATGGTTTGGTTTAGATTTTTCATTGTTCCTCCGCTTATTTAAGCCAGATAATCCATCAGAACCTAAACCGTTCGCCCTGAACGAAGTCGAAGGGGCACCACGAACGGCTTTATTACTTGCCAATTTTCACAATGGATTATCTGGGCCTAATTTTCTCGGCCGCACCATGTATGGACAATTGCGCCCCGCTCACTCCACCACCTTGACCTCGGTAATGAAATAATCCGTCTCGCCAAAACAGCTCGTCGGCAAGCCCTTGTGCTGTTCGTAATGAAGGGCAACCCGCTTTCCCATGAACTGATTAATACGCGCGGCGACCGCTTCGTCGCGAACCGTGAAGATGAACTTCTCCGGTGATGTTCCCGGCATCGACACCATCGACAGCTCCCCCTCCCATGTCTTGCAGATCCAACCCTTCGAGGAGAGTTTCTGCACATAGCCGGCGCGCTCGCCACTCGCGTAGCTCCATGACAGCGCCGCCCACACATACAGAATACTGGCTGCGATCAAGATTACAAGCAGCCCAGCGGCCCAGCGAATTACTGATGAGCTGACATTGTTCATAGCGCACTCCTTGTTTCATGAACCACTTTAAGAGCGTGTTCAACAGCGACTTTTTGAGCAAGTGACCAGTCTTGATGAGGAACCCGGACTGCATAAGGTTCGCACACCACAGCGGTGAGGAATTGTTTGTTTGATGTTTTCATTGTTGCTCCATATTCAGGAATAATTGCTTCGTTCACTACAACTTCTTGACACAGGGAGATTAACACAGGGCAACTCCGCAAGCTTTGCTTGCGCTTGTGCCGTCTTAATTTTTTCCCATAAAAAAGGCCGCACCTGGTTTTGACAGGTGCGGCCCGTTGGTTAGCCTCAGCGTTTCAACACACTGAGTTTACTTGTCACCCGCACCTTTGCTCAAGCTCTCCATCACCTGGTCGAGGCTGAAGCTGCCGACTTTCTGGCTCGGTGGAAACTCTTTAAAGGTGGACAGGAACTTGCCGATGTATTGCTGCGCCGGCACCAGCAGGAAGGCATGATCCACACGCCACTGCCAATTATCCCAGCCGTGCGTGGATTCCTCGAAGGGGTCGGCGCGAATGTTGAAGAGCCGTGGGAGGCGCAGGGTCACGAAAGGCTCTTCCCAAACATTAAAGCCGTGGGCACGCTGCTCGGCGAAGACCAGCTTCCACTGGTCGTAACGCAGTGCCACCAGCGAGCCGTCATCGTTGAAATAGAAGAACTCATGGCGCGGGTCGGCAGCTTTGCCGGCCAGGGCGTCGGTGATGTTATAGCCGTCAAGGTGAACCTTGAAGGTCTTGGCGCCAACTTTCATGCCCTTGAGGAGCTGTTCCTTCACGTCAGGCACGCCAGCGGCGGCGAGCAGTGTGGGGAGCATGTCTTCGTGGGCGAAGATGCCGTTATTCACCGTGCCTGGCTTGATGGTGCCGGGCCAGCGCATGGCGGTCGGAACGCGGTAACCGCCCTCCCAGTTGGTGTTCTTCTCGCCACGGAAAGGCGAGGTGCCGCCATCCGGCCAACTGGCTTTCTCCGCACCGTTATCGGTGGAATACATGACTATGGTGTTGTCTTCCAGGCCAAGTTCCTTGATCTTGTCGAGCAATTGTCCTACTTGTCCATCATGTTCGACCATGCCGTCGGGATAGATACCCAGACCGGTCTTGCCCTCGGACTCCTTCTTGAGGTGGGTATGAATGTGCATGCGAGTGGAGTTCCACCAGAGGAAGAAAGGCTTGTCCGCCTTTTTGGCTTTATCGAGGTAGTCAAGAGAAGCTTTGGTAATCTCCTCGTCGATGGTCTCCATGCGCTTTTTGCTTAATGGCCCGGTGTTCTCGATCTTCTGCGTGCCGTCGGGCATGGCCCATGTGTGGAGCACGCCGCGAGTCTGGAATTTCTTGATCAATGCGGGATCTTTGAAGTAGTCGGGATTCTCATACTCCTCCTCGGCATTGAGGTGGTAAAGAGAGCCCATGAACTCATCGAAGCCGTGGGCCGTCGGCAGATGCTCATCGAGGTCGCCCAGGTGGTTCTTGCCAAACTGTGCGGTCATGTAGCCTTGCGCCTTGAGCAACTGGGCGATCGTGACATCGCGCGCCTGTATGCCTTCCTTGGCGCCCGGCAGGCCGACCTTGAGCAGGCCGGTGCGGAAGCCCGTCTGGCCGGTGATGAATGCCCCGCGACCAGCGGTGCAGCTCTGCTGGCCGTACCAGTCAGTGAACATCGCACCTTCTTTGGCGATGCGGTCGATGTTGGGCGTCTTGTAACCCATCATGCCCTGGTTATTCATGCTGACGTTCCAGTAGCCGATATCATCGCCCCAGATAATCACGATGTTGGGTTTCTTAGCCGCCGCAAATGCCGGGCCGGCGAGGAAAGCCAGAGCAGCAACGAGTACGGTGAGTGCGATTGTTACTTTCGTTTTCATAAACATCTCCCTAATTGTAATGCGCAAATTTCACATCAACTAACCGCACCCACTACACTTGAAAACAGGTGTACCACTCCAAACGCGGCTTGGGCATATTACTCCATTCTGAAACAGGGTCAAATCAATCTATTTTATTGGCAACACCTATTCTTAATCATATTGAAATATATGGCAAGTTTCCCGCAAACGATTTGTGCGTCTGCATCCTGTTGGAAACTAAGAGTAAGTTTTACGCAGCTGCTTCTCCATGCGTGCCAATACCAGCTCGCGCGGGAACACGCTGACCAAAGCATCTACCGAGGGTGTCTGGGTTTGGCCTACCAGCATCACCCTTAAAGGCATCGCCAGCTTGGGCATTTTCAAGCCATGTTTTGCGATCAGCTCTTTGATTAATGCAGCAATGGCTGGCGCTTCCCAGGTCACGCTGGCCAGCCGCTCAGCCAGCTCGTGCAGGGCGGGAAGCGCATCGGCAGTCAGGTGGGTAGCCAGCAGTGTCTGATCGGGATGCAGGTCGATGTAAAACACTTCAGCGGCATCGGCCAACTCATTGAGGGTGGCAACACGCTCTTTATACAACGCCACCACGGCCTCCAGTGCGGGCGCTGCACCTACTTTTACCCCACGGGCCTGCAGGCGCGGCTTCACCAAATCCACCAGACGCGCGTTGTCGGACAGTTTCAAATAATGGCTATTCAGCCAGTTTAGTTTTTCAGTATTGAACTGTGCAGCGGATGGGGTGATGTGATCGAGATCGAACCACTGGCAGAATTGCGCAACAGAAAACACTTCTTCATCGCCGTGGGACCAGCCGAGACGAGCCAGGTAATTGATGACCGCTTCAGGCAAGTAACCGTCTTCATCGTACTGCATCACACTCACCGCACCGTGGCGCTTGGACAGCTTTTGCCCGTCATCGCCCAGAATCATCGACAGGTGCGCATATTGCGGCACGGTCGCGCCCAGAGCTTTTAGAATATTAATCTGGCGCGGCGTATTGTTGACGTGATCGTCACCGCGTATCACATGGGTAATTTTCATATCCCAGTCATCCACGACCACACAGAAATTGTAGGTGGGTGTTCCGTCTGCACGTGCGATCACCAGATCGTCGAGTTCGCTGTTCGCAAATTCGATATGACCTTTAACCTGATCCTGCCACGCCGTTACACCTTGCGCTGGATTTTTAAAACGCACTACCGGCTGCACACCCGCCGGCACCTGGGGCAGCACCTTACCCGCCTCTGGCCGCCAGCGGCCGTCATAACGCGGCTTTTCATTGCGCGCACGCTGCGCTTCACGCAATTCATCCAGCTCTGCAGTTGAGGTGTAGCAATGGTAGGCGGTACCCGCAGCCAGCATCTGCTGGATCACTTCGCGGTAGCGCGGCATTCCCTGCATCTGGTAGAAAGGGCCCTCGTCATAGCCCAGATTCAACCAGCTCATGCCATCCAGGATCGCCTGCACTGCCTCGGGGGTGGAGCGCTCGACATCGGTATCCTCAATGCGCAATATAAAGGTGCCGCCATGCTTGCGCGCATAGGCCCAGGAAAATAGCGCGGTGCGTGCACCGCCAATATGAAGGTAGCCGGTGGGGCTGGGGGCAAAACGAGTGCGAACTGTCATGTATGAAGCCAAAATGGGGAAAACGCGCATTTTACGCCAGATGAAGTCATTTTGGTCGCAGGGTGCGTTCCACGCACCATGGTGCGCACGGCGCACCCTACAGAATCTGGCAGAATAACCTCTATAATTAACGCTGAATTATTTGCATCATTTATGTAATGATTCACACCAATGATCGACTAAGGGGCATGGCAGGAATGCCAGCCTGGAAGATGAAGCCCGCCAAACCCGTTTCCCCCTCCCCAACCCTCCCCGGGTGGAAGTGGGAGCAAACGAATAACAGCGCAAGTTTGATTTTAGGTATTAACCACTGACAACGACGACGTTTAACTCAAAGGAATAGCCATGCTGATAAAAAAACCCGACGATATCAAAGCCTCTGAAATTACCGACAAACAGGTTTATCTGTCACGCCGGGATTTTATGAGTGCCACCACACTTTCTCTGGGTGCTTTGGCTGCAGGCATGGCAGCACCCGGCCTGATCCTCGGCAGCCGGGAAGCGGAAGCGAGCACCGCCATCAAGCTAAACGACTTGCGCAAAAGTGCCTTGAGTACAAGCGAGGGTTTAACTCCCTACAAGGACGTCACCAGCTATAACAATTTTTATGAATTCAGTACGGACAAATATGAGCCCGCAAAACTGGCAGGTACACTGAATCCCCGCCCCTGGACGATCACCGTTGAAGGTGAAGTCAAACACCAGAAGACCTACGACATCGATGCACTGCTAAAACTCGCACCACTGGAAGAGCGTATTTACCGCCTGCGCTGTGTGGAAGGCTGGTCTATGGTGGTACCCTGGGTAGGCTTTTCATTAAGTGAATTGATCAAACAGGTTGAACCCAACAGTAACGCAAAATTTGTTGAATTTATCTCCCTGCACGACCCCAAACAAATGCCCGGTCAACGTTCAGGCGTACTGGACTGGCCCTATGTGGAAGGCTTGCGCATCGATGAAGCGATGCATCCCCTCGCCATTCTTGCCGTGGGTTTATACGGTGAGGTTTTACCCAACCAGAATGGGGCACCGGTCAGATTAATTGCGCCGTGGAAATATGGTTTTAAAAACGCCAAGTCCATCGTCAAAATCCGCTTTGTCTCCAAACCCTCCCCCAGTTCATGGATGAAGGCCAACGCCAATGAATATGGCTACTTTGCCAACGTTAACCCCACGGTGGATCATCCGCGCTGGAGTCAGGCCAGGGAGCGCCGCATCGGGGAATTTTCAAAGCGCGAAACTTTGATGTTCAACGGTTATGCTGAGCAAGTCGCCCAGCTTTATAGCGGCATGGATTTAAAGAAATTCTTCTAGTGAAATATTTTTCCCAACTTAAAGCCGCCCTCTTCCTTGCCAGCCTGATTCCTTTTGTCAGGCTGGCCTGGTTTGGCTACACCAACCAGCTAGGCGCCAATCCGATTGAGTTTATCACCCGATCACTCGGCACCTGGACCCTGGTATTTCTGCTGCTCACCCTGACCATTACGCCGCTGCGCAATCTCAGCGGCTGGTCATGGCTGATCAAGCTGCGTCGCATGGCCGGATTATTTGCATTTTTTTACGCCCTGCTGCACTTCATCACCTACATCTGGCTGGACCAGTTTTTCGACCTGCATGACATCTATAAAGATGTGATCAAAAGACCGTTTATCACCATAGGGTTTGCCGCGTTCATCATGCTGATTCCACTGGCGCTTACCTCGACCAATGCGATGATTAAGCGATTAGGCGGAAAGCGCTGGCTGCTGCTGCACCGCCTGGTTTATCTCATCGCAATTTGCGGTGTCCTGCATTACTGGTGGCTGGTAAAAAAAGACATCACCCAGCCGCTTATTTACGCAACCGTGCTCGCAACATTATTGGCTTACCGGGTTGTGATCAAAAATTTAAAAACAAAACAGGCAAACCGACTGTAAGTATTTTTTCACACTGCCGACTAACGCTTACCTATACTGGAGAATTTAAAATGATGAAATTATTGCGTCGCACCTTTCTGTTTTTTGCCCTGGCTACTAGCTCTGCATTTGCTGCAAACATACCGTTTGAACAAGCCAATTTCGATCAATTACTCAAACAAGGCAAACCTGTTGTATTGCATATTCATGCGGTTTGGTGCCCCACCTGCAAGGCTCAACAGGCTGTGCTGGACGAACTGATGCCTATGCCTGAATTTAAGGACCTGCCGGTATTACGTGCCGATTTTGACAAGGAAACAAAGCTGTTGCGCACTTACAAAGTGCGCAATCAAAGTACCTTTATCGTATTTAAAAATGGTAAAGAAGTAAGCCGTTCAACCGGCGAAACTGACAAGGCTCGTATCGCTGAACTTTTGAAAAAGGCGCTCTAATGTCTGCCGAACTGGGTCTGGCCACTTACGGCTTATCTTTTGTGGCAGGGAGTCTGTCCACCCTCTCACCTTGCGTCTTGCCACTCATCCCCATCCTGGTAGGCACCGCCATGACGGGTCATCGTCTGGGACCGCTGGCACTGGGCGGAGGGCTTGCAATTTCGTTCGCCACCACCGGCACCCTGTTGGCCAGCCTGGGTAATGTGTTTGATTTTGACCCGAATATATTGCGCTTGTTTTCTGCCTGGCTGCTGGTGGCCTTCGGCTTGATGCTGCTCTCCACCTGGCTGCAACAGCGCTTTGCTTCTGCTACGGCGGGAATCGGCAGCGCGGGCAATAACTGGATCGCAAACTTCAACATGGCCGGTCTTCGGGGTCAGTTCATGCTGGGTCTGCTGCTCGGCCTTGCCTGGAGCCCCTGTGTCGGTCCGACGCTGGGCGTTGCCATAGGCCTGGCCAGCCAGGGCCAGCAGCTGGCGCAAGTCGCCCTGACGATGTTGTTATTCGGCCTGGGGGCCAGCCTGCCTATCGTGACACTGGGTATGTTGTCGCGCGAAGGCATGCAACGTGCGCGCGGCAAAATGGCAAGCATAGGCAACACAGGGAAAAAAATACTCGGTGGCATCATGCTGGTGTTGGGTGTGCTGATCATTAGTGGCCTGGACAAACATCTTGAAGCTGCGTTAGTAAATATCGCCCCGGATTGGCTGACTCGGCTTAGCACGACATTTTAATATATTGCCCCGTTAACCATGCGGGGCATGTCAGGCATCTCCATTTAAATAGGAGCCGTTATGCTGTTGTACGTAGACTCTAACTACGCTTCCCCATACGCCATGTCTGTATTCGTGGCCTTACACGAAAAACAATTGCCATTTGAGATCACGACCCTCGACCTGTCTAGCGGAGCGGCTAGCAGCCCTGCTTACGCCAAGATATCCCTCACCCATCGTGTTCCCACGCTAGTCGATGGTGACTTCCCGCTTTCTGAATCATCTGCAATTACCGAGTATTTACACGAGACCTATCCGGGGCAGGCGTTGTACCCCGCTGAAGCAAAAGATCGTGCTCGCGCCCGTCAAGTACAGGCGTGGTTACGCAGCGATTTCATGCCAATTCGCTCAGAGCGATCTACGGTGGTGTTGTTTTATGGCCCTACGCCCACACCCCTGTCTGTTGAGGCACGTAGCGCTGCACAGATATTATTTGCAGGCGCATTAGAGTTGCTTTCGCATGGCGGCCCATATTTGTGCGGCAAAGAGTGGTGCATCGCCGATGTCGATCTGGCAGTCATGCTGAATCGTCTGGTGCTGAACGGAGATTCAGTGCCAGCAAGTTTGATCGCCTATGCCTCGCGTCAATGGCAACGGCCATCAGTGCAATTATGGGTTAATCAACAACGACCGCCGCTATGAACATGGCTATACTTGCGCTCCAGACAGACCCGCAAAAGCGGCGATCCCCTCGACGTTGCGTTATCCGGAAAATATGTCGGAAAAATGGCTAAAAAATTTCTACGCAATGTAGAATGTTTACAACAATCCCTCCCCTTACCAGCAAAATGAATCGTAACGTTTTAATTCTGGCTTTTTGCCAGGCCATGTTATTCAGCGGTACCGGTTTGATCATCTCTTCTTCCGCGCTTGTCGGCAACGATTTGGCGCCCTCACCAGCCTGGGCAACCGTCCCCCTGGCGATACAATACATGACCACTATGCTGGTCATTTTTTTCGTCTCGCATTTAATGAAAAAAAATGGCCGTCGTTATGTTTTTATGAGGGGTGCGATCATCGGTGCAGGAGGCCTTATCATTGCATCACTGGGAATATGGCTGGGCAATTTTGTTCTCTTCGCTGCATCCGGCATGCTTGTCGGCATACATAACGCCATAGGCCAGTTTTATCGCTTTGCTGCTGCGGAATCCGTACCCGCTGAATTTAAAGCCAGGGCAATATCACTGACGTTGGCCGGCGGCGTACTCGCCGCCTTCATCGGACCCAACCTGGCTATCCTCACCAAAAACATGCTGGAGTATGTTTTTTTGGCCAGTTATCTGGCATTGGTATTGACGACCCTCACCGTTGCATGGCTCACTTCAAAATTAAGACTGCCCGAAATTCCCCATGAGCATGAAGCTATCCGGCCTCTATTTGAAATTGCCAGGCAACCCAAATATCTCATGGCCATGATTGCAGCGATGATCGGCTATGGCGTAATGAACTTCCTGATGACGGCCACCCCGCTGGCTATGCTGTGTGAGAATCTTCCATTTTCAAGCACTGCCCTCGTGATCCAGTGGCATCTGTTTGCCATGTTCGCGCCCTCATTTTTTACCGGTGACCTGATCCGCAAATTGGGCGTATTGCAGGTGATGATATTGGGCTGTTTACTGCTCATTGCTTGCGCGCTGACCAACCTCAACGGCACATCGTTATTGCACTTCGAAATTGCGCTTATTCTTCTGGGAATAGGCTGGAACTTTCTCTACATCGGCGCAACCACCCTGCTCACCGAAACCTATTCATCAAACGAAAGATCAAAGGCGCAAGGTCTTAACGATACTTTTATCTTCGCAACCCTTACCGTCACCTCTCTGGCAGCGGGCGCGTTTGTTTCGCAATTTGGCTGGCAGACCATCAATTTGTATTCAATTGCACCAACCCTGGTGGTGTGCCTCGGGCTTGTTTGGCTGATTGCGAAACGCTCAAGCCAAATAGTTGCTCAGGCATAAACACATGCATTGCAATAAATTCGCCTATTTTCTTCTGCACCCACTACTGATCTGGCTAGCGTTTTCAACGCCAGGCTATGCCCTGGAATCCGCACTTGAACTTAAAGACATATATTCTAAAGCAGTTGATCGCCAGCTTATCCTCCCGGCCGAGGAACAACACTACTATGCTGATTTACTGTTAGGCAAACTACAACAAGCCGGACTGATTCATTTACCCGCACAATACCTGCTACTGATTGATCGCAATCCACGGGTGCAGGCTGCGCTGCTCTTGTGGCTGTCCGAGGATGGCCGTATCGAATGGATAGGCGCATCGCCTGTTTCCACGGGCAAGAAAAATGGCTATGACTATTTTGAAACACCCCTTGGCATATTTGACCACCACACAGACAATCTCGATTTTCGCGCTGAAGGCACAGAAAATAAACTGGGAATACTGGGATATGGTGACAAGGGGATGCGCGTGTACGACTTTGGCTGGGTCAGGGCACGCAAAACATGGCTTCCTGAAATGGGGGCTATGCGCCTGCAACTGCACGCCACCGACCGGCTGCACCTCGAACCCAGGCTCGGCACGGTACAATCCAAGGGATGCATACGCATCCCCGCCACCCTGAACAAATTGCTAGATCACTATGGCATACTGGACGCAGACTACGAGCACAGCACTACAAAGAAGAATGTTTTGAATCTTCTTGATGCACAGCGAGAACCGACCCCATGGTCTGGCCACTACATGATCGTGGTAGACTCCAGACGCACCCAACGGCCAAACTGGTCTCCCCGGCCAATACCCGGCCAGCGAAACGTGAAAAATCTCAAAGCCCCGTCTCAACAATAGCAATCAAATCCGATCACACCAATTCGCTAGATCATTTTTGCGAGTTTCTATTCCAAACACCCCACTTATAACTTTGGATTTCTCCTGGTTAAAATTAAGCATTTTGCTTATATGAATCCAAAATGATCTGGTTTAAGCTTGCCTCTCGGTGAAATTGAACTAACCCGTGGCACCGTCCAATCCATCGAGTGAAGCATTGTGGAACCCATACCCTGAACATTATTCAAGGCAGAGCATCAACCATTCCGGACAAGGAGATCTTCATGTATCAACGCATTCTGGTACCTATAGATGGGAGTTCAACTGCAGAGCGTGCATTGCAAGAAGCAATCAAACTGGCTGACGGCAAGGCGCAAATACACTTGGTTTATGTCGTTGAAGAAATCTTGATGATAGGCGCGGAGGGACTAGACTACGCGAACAATGCGGTTTTACAGGAATCTGCCAAAAAGGCTGCTGCAGTGACGCTTGCAACGGCCGCAGATAAAATATCCAAGTCCGTTGCCAAAGTAGATACCGTCCTGCTTGAGGCACTGGGCAACGGGGTGGCTGATGCCATCAATAACGAAGCGCAAAACTGGCTCGCCGATCTGATCGTAATAGGCACCCATGGCCGTACCGGATTAACCCGGCTGCTATTGGGGAGCGTTGCTGAGGGCGTAATTCGCAAAGCAGCCGTGCCCGTGTTGCTCATACGCGCATAGGTTTATTAAGATTAGATGGTTTTCATCTCCCGTAAATTTATGATGATCTTGATTGGGCCAATCTGTGCCCGTTTTAGACATTGATCAAAATTGCCACGAGGGGCGGCTCATCGGCCTTTGCGAACTCAGGCAATTTACTGGGTAAGTTGCGGACTTAACTACCAGGAAAGTCCGCTTTCTCAATTGTTGGATTCACACTTTGTGCTCATTTCGGTCAATCAGAGCAATGTTCTTGATGGTCTGATCTTCGGCCATAGGAGACAATCATCTTCATGAAAAGCAGACATTCACAACATAATTATGTTTGTCATTTCGCTCCACTAATGCAGGTGGCATTGAACGAATTTTACTCATCATGATTCATCTGCGCTGCGATATCTTGAATCTTTTTTCTTTCTTCCTCTGGGACGTCATCCAATGAAATTACACCTTTTGCAACCCCTAGGGAGACAGCAATAATTGTGTCTGACATAGCGTAATTTTTGTAAAGAGATCTGGCAATTTTGTTATGGAACAGGTGGATATCTTGTTCAATATCCCAGACTGTCATTTTCCCCGCTTTCCACGCTTTCATTTGTTCCTGCAATACCTCAATTGAAAAAGTAAGATCGCGCTCATAAGCAAGCTGTGCTAATTCTCTCATTTGCTTTCCAACTCTCTTGGAAGCCATGCTATATCCTTATTATTACTTAAAATACTGTAACCCATGTCCCTGGGCTAAAGTGTTACCTATGTCCCTGACCGTTCATTGAGTCACAAATGCTCCACCTCTCGCTGCCACTGTGCATTAGATTGGATTTGCTCTAAAGCCAAAACATAACCTTCTTTGAGTTTCTTGTTGTCGAAAAATACAAAGTCAGCTTTTAGGTCGCTCCACTTTCCGTTCAAAGGCAAATCAAATTCTACAGCTCCAGCTAGGCCAACACTATTTTGTTTATACCAAATAACCTTTTGTTTATGTGCCGCGTAACCACCCCGAGCTGTCTTCCAGTCAGATACCATGAACTCCTCTATTTCTGGAAAATATTCAGGTGAACGATATTTTTTAATCTCATTACGAATGCACTCTGCACCTGGTTCACCGAAAGTTAATGAATATCCAAGTTCAGCGAAAATAAATTCATAATCTCCTCTAGCAAGAACCTGAACCCACTCTCTTACTATATCCAATACCTGTTCCTCAGAAGCGTTGCGTGGCACAAAAATCATTTCAAGTTGCCTCCTTGTTTTCGAGCAAGTTCACAAAACAAACGGATATCGTGTTGCCCAACGTAAAATTAACCGGATCCGCGCTTTTGCGGAGTCCGGGTTGAATGTCGGGTTGGGCTGGTTTGCGGCTCTACAAGACGCCCCGTGACGTACTTGTGGAGGACGCTGGCCATCAGCGTTTGATAAGGGATTGCTTCTTCGGCGGCTTTGGCTTGAATGTCATCCAGATCACGGGAGGAAATGCGAATATTAACCCTCTTGTCTTTAGCCAGAGCGGCCGAGGCCATTGCAGCAAAACGTGTAATTTCATTTTTTCCCTTTGGGGAGGTCTGCCATTCACCTCTCTCAAAGGAGGCCAGAATCTCTTCCTCAAGTTTTTTTTCTTTGTCCATTTCAACGCTCCTCTTTAAGATAAATGCGAGTGGCTTTGCGACTCGGGATGATTGTTTTTAGGAAGACCTCTTGCTTCGTCTCCACAAACGGCACCAGATAGGCGTAGCCACGAATGCGAACCACAAACATGCGTTGGTTCGGATATTGATCTGTGTTTGGATGGTCTAGCACAACAAGAAGTCCATCATTCGACATGGCTGACACAACCTCCTCAAAAGATACGCCGCGCTCGGCCTTGAGGCGGATATTTTTCTCGGTACTCCAGTTCACAGGTTTCATAAGGCGAATAATACACCTGTGTGCCTTATGGCATCAAGTGACCCAACGTTAAGTTGAGGGGCGCCGCGCTTCTGCGGCGTCCCTCTTGAACGTAAAATTAGGCCTTTTCACTTGCATTGCCCTCTTTGCTTGAATAAAAGCTGCCACCGCCCAAGCGTTTCCTCAATCTTTACTCCCGTTGGCACTCTAATATCAACATTCGAGTCCAACACGGCTAAACCAAAATGAATCTTCTTCTCGTATTTCTCGTCGCAGTCATCGTCAAGCAATATCCAATCTGCATCGGCAGTTCCAGGATAATGATGCTCTTCAAAATCAACTTTCCCGTCGCCGTTTCGATCGTAATAAAAAATCTGTTCTCGGCCTTTCAGTGGTTCACCGTGGAGTGTCGCGCAGTTAACGAAGAAGGCTGCCATTAACAAAAAGAAGCTGAGAATTTTCATACGGCCCAACGACGTTGTAGAAAAAGTCTATACATACCGCGCATCGTGCCGTGAACAAAACATAAAATCAAGGTAAAATTTTGCAGCGTTAA
>Ga0315270_10001329_pt1 | contig 13133 bp, 11 predicted proteins | sample C1_bottom_MG_FD_204932 | JGI IMG/M metagenome (GOLD analysis project Ga0315270, IMG submission 204932) | Sediment microbial communities from Yellowstone Lake, YNP, Wyoming, USA - C1_bottom | ecosystem: Environmental > Aquatic > Freshwater > Lake > Sediment | place: USA: Wyoming | collected... | reverse complement strand
TGCCCTATTTGTCAAGTAAAATATGTGATTTTATTATTCTTTTTACCAATTTTCTTTACATGCGATGCATGCAAAAACCTAACCGGACATTACTGATTTCAAATAAAACAATCAATCTGGATTCTTAATATGAACAGCTTCACCGACGAACAAAAAATCATCAGTGCCTTTAGTCGGTAAAATGGCGGTCAGGGTGGGTCGGTAAGATTCAATTTGCTGACAATATTGATAAATTCATCCTGGAAAACAGGAATGTTGGTGTTTCGCAAAAAGGCGGCATTCCAGGTAATCGGCAATCCGTTTTGGGCGATGGGACGTGCGATGATACTATTTTCCACAAGCGAATCCTTAACGACCCATCTGGGGAAAACGCCGACACCGAATCCCGATGCAACCATTTCAATGATTGCGTTGGGCTGGCCCACTGTCATGAACCGTTTTGGCTCGATTCCCCTTGGCTTCAGGACAGCCTGGCAAAACCTGTTCTTGCCTTTTTCCGAATGGGATATCAGGTTCATACTGCTGAAGTCCTGCAAATGGATACAGGGCTGAGCGCTGAAGGGGTGATTCTCGGGCAGGATACAGACCATTTGATCTTTAAAGAGCGGCGAATAAGTATAATTATCGTCAGGTGAAGGCGCTGCAGTGATGATCAGATCAAATTTCTTTGCTTCAAGTTCCCGGGCAAGGTCTTCGGAATTACCGATCTCGAATTCAATATTTGGAAATTTGCCTTGAAATAGTTTCATGACGCGGGGCAACCATTTGTAGCAGAAGATACACTGCATTCCCACTTTAAGTTCGCCCTTGTCTCCGGCGACTCTCTTGGCAATCTCGAGTTCCGCGTCCTCAAGAGCCTCAATGACATGTTCGGCTGTCTGCAATAGCTTCTTGCCGGTTGTCGTCAAGATCATTTTTCTGCGGGTTCTGAAAAACAGGTCCACCTTCAGCTTACTTTCAATGTCCTTCAATTGCTGGCTGAGGGCGGATTGGGAAAGAAACAGTCTGTCCGCGGACCTGGTCATATTCCCGGTTTCAGCAATGGAGCGGATCATCCGCAAGTGTTTTATTTCCAGGTGGTTCATTTGAGTTGAATTAAGCCTCCTTATTGATATTGTTATTTTAATTAATTTTACTAATAAATCAATTCAGAGTATTTTCCAAGCACATTCACCACCGGGCTGCAAAATTCTTCACCGGCGGCCCATTTCATTGGACATTTTCAGAAAAAGGAGACACACATGGCGCTTATCAACACGGTTTCACCCGAAAAGGCGGAAGGTTCAATCAAGGAAGCTTATGAGATGTTTATGAAAAACATCGGCATGATTCCCAAACCCATGGAGATGATGAGTGCCAGTCCGGCCCTCTTTGATCTCCAGCTCCAGCGGATTCGTTATTTTTCCAAACATCCGAAACTCAGTTTTCCCCTGCTCGCCCATATCCGGTATCTGGTGGCCCATAACCTGAACTATGCTTTCTGCATGGATTTTAATAAACATGTTCTAAAAAAGCAGGGAATTGGCGATGAGGATATCCGGAAGATGGAGGCCGACCCGTCGCAGTCGCTGTTGGAAGAGAACGAGAGCGCCATGCTGGCCTTTGTTGTCAAGGCTGTTAAAGACCCCGGATCTGTTACCGCGGATGAAGTCAAAAAACTGAAGGATCTGGGCTGGGAGGACAAGGATATGGTGGATGCCCTTGCCCAGGGGGTCAGCATGATCGATCACTCCATCATGATGCAGGCCTTTCAGATTGACCAGAATTGCATGATTGGCTGATCGTATTGACGTGGAGAATCAGGTGCCCGTGATCAAAAACTGGGGCACCTGATGTTCGTTTATGACCCTGTACGCTTTTTCAAGGCGGGAAACATTCCACTGTTATCGGTTTTCGATTCTCGCCTCGATCAGTACTTTGCCCCATCCGCCGCAATCAATGCCGACATCCTGGCAATGGGCACGATGAAAAACCGGCAGGGGATCCAGCCGCTCGTAAATGCGCTCCTGAATAATCCACATCAGGCGCGACATGGCCGGCAGAATATAGGGGCAGATTTTCTTGGGGCATTTGTGGGCGAGCATGTATCCCTCGGCGCTGAAAATGAACCGGTCTCCGACCTTGTGCTTTATGTTGCACCCATGGGATTCGATGACCTCGAAAATCACCGTCTTGGTTACCAGGTCATTGGCCCTTTCCAGGATTTTGAGATTGCGGGGCGTGCTCTTGAATGTTTCGAGCTCGGCGTCGGAATACCCCAGTCGTTTCTGCATGAATCGCCAGATTGCCTCTTCTGTTTGTTTTTGCCCGGCCATTTGAGTTTCCTCCCAATTTATGAATGTAGTTTTCCCGTCATCAGCCGGTTCTCCTATTGCTAATTTTGTAAAACATACCTAATCTTCTGGCCATTGTCGAGAAATTGCTCGGTTTAAGAAGGTGATGGATTTCATCAGACAATCTCATGTGTGCTTTTCTGCGGCAATTATGATATGGTTAACGAAAATTCGGATATCCGGGGCTTTAAGGATAAATGATATTGATGAAATATTGTTGTAACGCTTGAAAACTAAGCAGTTAACGTAGAAAGCAAACCGCAACCAGTTGTATCTGGAGAAACGGGTCTACTGGACTCAATAAAACGAAAAAGAAAGACGATAATGAAGCAAAGAGACTTTATGAAAGGGGCTGTAGGGGCAATGGCATTGTTTCCGTTTACGGGCTGTGCAGGGGCATCCCGGATTCCCGTCGAGGTCAGGCAACTTACGCCGGGTTCTCAGGCTAAAGTTTTTCTGGCGGGAGTGAGTAAGGGGGCTCCCGAACAGGATATCAAACTGGCTGTCCGTAATGCGGCCGAGACGGCAACCGACTTTTCATGGCTGTCCAAAGGGGATACCGTGTTCATCAAACCGGTCGTCAATTCAGGCAACCCCTACCCGGCCACCACCAGCCCGGCGGCCATTGCCGCCATGGTCGAGATTCTCAAGGAAAAGGGAGCGGGAAGGGTGATCGTGGGGGACATGTCCGGGGTCGAGAACTTGCGGTTTTCACCGACATCAATTTCCGGAAGCTCTCGTGCGTTGATGGCGTCTTCAGGCGTGGCCAAGGCTGTTCAGGCCTCCGGGGCTGAAATGCATTGCTTCGAAGAAAGCGGCTGGAACGCCTTTTATGAGGACAGGCCTGCGGCCGGATCAAACTGGAAACACGGCCTTATGATGCCGAATATCCTCAAGGAGGTTCAGCACATTGTCCTTATGCCCCGCTGCTCCCGGCACATATTGGCTGGGAGCTCATTGGGCATGAAGGCTGCGGTGGGCTACTGGCGCCATGATACACGCCTGGAATACCACCGGGATGCTGCCACGCTGCAAGAGAAGACAGCCGAGGGCAATACGGTGACGACCTTGAGCACCAAGCAGCGCCTCGTAATTTCGGCGGCAGACAAGCTACTCACAACCGTTGGCCCCGACAAGGGATATGTCTTCGAGCCTGATAACGGCATGATCATCGCCTCTGCTTCGGTGGTGGCCCACGATATGGTTTCGCTGGCCTGGCTTCTGGAGAACCGGCGCATGATTCCTGAATCGGAAAGGAACGGTTTTATTGATACGAACAAGATAGTTCCCAGGGTCGGCAATCACATGGTAACCTATTGGCTGGGTGGATGGGGACCGGCCCTGGCGTCTGAAACGATGACCAAAAACAGCCTCGACACCATCTGGGATGACAGGGCCCTCACCCGTAGTTATGAAATCTTTGGAGGCGTTCCTGTTATCCTGCTGGAGTCCGCCAACAGCGCCCTGCCGGAAGACCTGAAGAATCGTCTTGGCAGGATGACGGCTATCCCGGCCTGAAGCGACCGGCATTGTTCCTTTCTCCCCTGCCCCGACTGGAATACCGGTCATGGTATCGTGCCTTCTGAAAATACCTGATATGCCTTCATCAAGCTCAGCGCCGTTCGAAAGAACACCCCCGTCACCCTCGATACATCACTCGAGCAATGATCGGCAACACACCCCATATTTTGTGGTCAAAACCCTCTTGACACACAAGATCCATCTTCATATACTCGCCGCCACGAGAAAGAACCTCTTATCAATTTGACAAAAATCGGGAAATAGGTTAGCTATTTCAAATTAAACTATAATCAGCTCCGGGAAATCCTGGCATCGACCCTGAAGTTTCGTGCCGGCATTCCCTTTAAGTTTTCAACTGTGTTCAGGCAAAGAGATGATCATTAATGGACAATGAAAAAACAAGTGATGTTATCGACAAACGAAGAGAAAAACAGGCTGAACTGAAAGCCGGAAATGTCCAGCTTTTCCCAAATGACTTCAAAGTCCTGCACACGATTCGAGATATTTTGTTTCAAATCGAAAGTCATCCGGAATTCATTACGCTGGAATCGCCCGTATTCGTCGCTGCCGGCCGGATGATGGCCATTAACCGATTTGGAAAATCCACTTTTATCCGATTCCGGGACCGAACCGGTCAACTTCAGGCCTATATCAAAAAGGACAGCGTCGGGGATGACGATTATGACCTTTTCAAGCAACTGGATGTCGGCGATTTTGTAGGTCTGACAGGGGGTTTGTTCCAAACCAAGACTCAGGAATGGACGCTTCTGGTCACCGAAATCCGACTGCTCTGCAAGGCCACGAGACCGCTGCCCGAGAAATTTCATGGGCTCAAGGATCCTGAAAAACGCTATCGCCAGCGCTATATTGATCTGATCATGAACGCCGACGTTCGCGACATCTTCATCAAACGCAGTCAAATGATTCAGGCAATTCGCACTTTTTTGCTGGAACGGGATTTTCTGGAAGTCGAAACGCCCATGATGCAGACCCTTGCCGGAGGCGCGGAAGCCACCCCGTTTGTTACCTTTCACAATGCCCTTAATATCAATCTGTTTTTAAGGATTGCACCGGAGCTCTATCTCAAACGCCTGGTTGTGGGCGGATATGAACGGGTTTTTGAGATCAACCGGAATTTTCGAAACGAAGGGGTTTCCACCCGGCATAACCCTGAATTTACCATGCTGGAGTTTTACCAGGCTTATGCGACCTATGAAGACCTGATGGATCTGACAGAACGCATGTTTTCCGAAATCACTTCGGCGGTTACCGGATCAACGCAAATCGTCTACCAGGGAAACGCCATCGAGATGTCCGGAAAATGGCGACGCATGACCCTGGCATCCGCCCTTTCCGAAATTGCCGGAGTCGATTCGGCGCTGCTGAATGACAGGCAAGGGCTTCTTGACTTTGCCGCCTCAAAGGGAATACCGATCGCCCATAAAAATCGCCTGGGGAAAATTGTCACCAAACTCTTTGATACCCTGGTGGAACCGCATCTGATTCAACCGACCTTTATCACCGGCTATCCGGTTGAAGTATCCCCGCTTTCCCGAAAGAGCGACATCAACCCCCAGATCACGGACCGCTTCGAGCTGTTTATTGCCGGCTATGAAATTGCCAATGGCTTTTCAGAGCTGAACGACCCGCAGGACCAGAAAGACCGGTTTTTGCAGCAGGTCGCAGACAGAGATGCCGGAGATCAGGAAGCCCACTGTATGGACAGCGACTATATTGAAGCCCTGGAATATGGACTTCCGCCAACAGCCGGTGAGGGGATCGGCATCGACCGGCTGGCCATGTTGTTGACAGACTCGGTTTCCATACGGGAGGTGATCCTTTTTCCGCACATGAAACCCCTGACAAAAACTGTTTCCGATAAAACCGAATCAGAGCCCTGAGCGTTTGTTACCGTCTTTTAAACCCACAATGTGAAATACAGCAATGCAGTTTGAATTTTTTATCGGCGCCCGCTATCTTCGGGCCAAGCAGAAACAGGCATTCATCTCTCTGATTACCGCGCTGTCCATTGCCGGGGTTACGCTCGGCGTCATGGCGCTCATCATTGTCATTGCCGTGATGGCGGGGTTTGAGTCGGATCTGAAATCCCGTATCCTGAGCGTGGAATCCCATATCGTGGTGATGCGTCATGGCGGCAGCTTTACGGACTACGCCAAGGTCAACGGCTGGATCGATAGCGTTGAAGGGGTCGAGGCCTCCACCCCTTTTATTTTATCTCAAATCATGATCCGGTCTGCATCGGGAATGTCCGGCGCTGTAATAAGAGGCATTGTGCCGGAATCCGCCGGCAAGGTCATCACCTCGATCGGTTCGGACGGCTTAAAAGCCCTGACACCGCGCAGCACCGCAAAACCATCTGCCACGGATATCCCGGGGGTTGTCCTCGGGAAAGAACTAATGAAGAATTTAGGCGTCGCCAAGGGAGACACTATTCACCTCCTGTCTCCGCGCGGCATGATTTCACCGGCCGGCTTGATACCCGTGATGAAACGATTTCAGGTTGTCGGCGAGTTTGAATCCGGCATGCATGAATACGACGGGTCCCTGGCCTATATTCACCTGAGCGACGCGCAGAAATTTCTCCACATGGAGGATGCCATTACAGGCATCGAGGTCCGGGTGGATGACATCTATAAAGCCCGCCAGATATCCGAAACAATCTCCAGCCTTCTGGGGTTTCCTTACTGGAGTAGAGACTGGATGCAGATGAACCGGAATCTGTTTTCCGCCCTCAAGCTTGAAAAAACCGTCATGTTTATTATTCTGACCTTAATTATTCTGGTGGCCGCCTTTAACATTGCGAGCAGCCTGATAATGATGGTAATGGAAAAAACAAAGGACATCGCCATCTTAAAAGCCATGGGAGCAACCGATAAAAGCATCCGGCGCATTTTTGTATTTAAAGGGATGACCATCGGCGTAATCGGAACCACCCTGGGGGTCAGCCTTGGCTTGGCGTTGTGCAAACTCCTTGAGCATTATAAATTCATTGAACTTCCCGGAGATGTTTACTATATTACCAAACTTCCGGTTCTTTTAAAGACGTTTGATGTCGTTTCGATTGCAACCGCTTCCCTGATCATCTGTTTTATCGCAACACTGTATCCGGCCAGGCAGGCTTCAAGGCTTAACCCTGTTGAGGCGATTCGTTATGGATGAACCGGATAACAATAGCCTTGTCCTGGCAAGAGGCCTTAAAAAAAGTTTTATCAGCAGCGGATCACAGATTGATATACTGAAAGCAGTTGATCTGTCACTTAACGCCGGGGAAACCGTTGCCATTGTCGGCGCATCCGGCATCGGCAAATCCACCCTGCTTCAGATTCTGGGCACGCTGGATCACCCGGATTCCGGGAATTTATGGTTTCAGGGAAAAAACATCTTCAAACTGAATCCCTTCCAACTGGCGAGTTTCAGAAATTCGTCCATTGGTTTTGTGTTTCAGTTTCATCATCTGCTGCCGGAATTCACCGCACTTGAAAATGCCATGATGCCGGGCCTTATCAAGGGACTATCCAAACCCATATCCAGAAATCTTGCAGAAAAGATTCTGGTGCGGGTAGGTCTGAAGAACAGATTACAGCAACAGGTCACAAAACTTTCCGGGGGCGAACAGCAGCGGGTGGCGCTTGCCAGAGCGCTGGTCTTGAATCCGGCCCTGCTCCTGGCTGATGAACCCACCGGAAATCTGGATCAAAAGAACAGTGAACAGGTTCATGAATTGTTAATGGAATTAAACCGCGAACTGAATATGACCCTGGTGGTTGTTACTCACAACATGAAACTGGCGTCCTATATGGATAGACGCGTAACCATCATGGATGGGAAACTGGTCGAAGCAAACTGAGGTGTCTACATGTTAATACGGTTATGTCTCATCATTATCGGAATCTTCTGCAGTTTTCCTGTTATGGGTTTTGGCGCCGAACGCGTCCAGGTAATGGTCTTGCCGTTTGAAATTCACGCCCAGCAAAATCTGGAGTATTTAAAAGACCAGGTTCCGCAACTCATTCAACGTCATCTGGAAAGGGACGGGGCAACCATCGTCAAGCCGGATATTGCCTCCTCAACACCATTCGGCAAAGAACCGACAATTGAGAACATCCGCTTGGTTGGCTCCCAGAAAAACGCTGATGTGGTGGTCTGGGGCAGCCTAACCTGGCTGGGGCAGAATTTCAGCCTGGATGCCAGAGTGGTTGATGTTTCCACTGACAAACCACCGGCTTCATTTTTTTCCGAAGGAGAAGGCGTTGAAAACCTTCCGGCAGCCGTAAAATCTCTTTCCGATGCCATCAGTTCTCAGCTTTTTAAACGGGAAAAGATCGCTGACGTCCGAGTGGTCGGTAACAGGCGCATTGAACAGGATGCAATCAAACGCATTGTAAAGACGCAGTCTGGCGACGCATTCCTGGCCCGGAATATATCCGAAGACCTGAAGGCCGTTTATTCCATGGGCTATTTCGATGATGTCCGGGTTGAGTCCGAAGACAGCTCTGCCGGGAAAATCATCATTTTTGTAGTCAAGGAAAAACCCACCATTCGCCATATTTATATTAAGGGCGGCAAGAACTATCAAGAAGGAGGCGGCAAGATATTCAAAGAAGAGGAAAAAGAGGAGATTGTTAAACCGGGAAATCTGGTTTTTGAAGATGAAAAAATCCTGAAAAGTATGGACATCAAAACAGGATCCATTTTAAATATCTTTAAAATTCAAAGCAGTATCAAGCGCATAGAAGATCTATACAAAGAAAAGAATTACCACAACGTCAAGGTAACTTATAACATCAAGGAACAGGATAACAATCAGGCAGACGTTGAATTCGTCATTGATGAAGGGAAAAAAATCCTGATCAAGGAGATTCGATTTGAGGGAAATCAGGCATACCCTGCTAAAAATCTGAAAAAAATCATGAAAACCACTGAAAAAGGCTTCTGGTCCTGGCTGACCTCCTCCGGAGACCTGAAGTCAGAAGATCTGAATCAGGATGCCGAACTGCTGACATCTTTCTATCACAACAGCGGATATATTCAGGCCAAAATCGGAGAACCCATCGTTGAATTCAAGGATAACTGGATTTACATCACAATCAAGATTGACGAAGGACCGCGCTTCAAAGTTGGGAAAGTCCAGATTGTCGGAGATCTTCTTAAGTCTGAAGCAGAGCTGATAAAGCAGACAAAAATCTCCAAGGAAGAATATTTCAGCAGACAGGTCCTGCGAGATGACATCATCGTCATCGGCGATCTCTATTCGGATGAAGGATACGCCTATGCGGATGTTATTCCCACTATTGATCAGGATTCTGAAAAGCTGATCGTCAATATCACCTATACGATTTCAAAAGGCAATCTGGTCTATCTTGAAGGAATCCGGATCACCGGCAATACCAAAACCCGTGACAAGGTCATTCGCCGCGAGCTTGATATCTATGAACAGGAGCTTTTCAATGGAAAGAAGTTAAAGCGCGGAATCAGAAACCTTAACCGGCTTGATTATTTTGAAGATGTTAAAGTCAACACCAACAAGGGAAGCGAGCCCGACAAAATGCTTCTGGATATTGAAGTCAAAGAAAAGCCCACGGGAACATTCAGCTTTGGCGGCGGTTACAGCAGTGTGGAGAGTATGTTTGTGGTCGGTACCATCGCCCAGAAAAATCTCTTCGGCAGAGGAGAACTGCTGAAACTGAAAGCTGAGATCGGAGGCAAAACCACCCGGTACGACATATCATTTACCGAACCCTGGCTGTTTGACATACCCCTCTCGGCAGGAATTGATCTATATAATCTGAATAGAAACTATGACGCCTACAGTCTGGCTACCGTCGGTTCAGCCGTTCATTTAGGTTACCCGGTCTATGACTTCACCAGGGCGTATATCTCCTATTCATATAGCGTCAGCGACATGACAGATATTACTGATCCTTATTACCTGCAGTATGCCGGAAAAAATACCAAGAGCAGCATTGCCACATCGATTCACTATGATTCAAGAGATAAAGCCGTCAACCCGACCGAGGGCTCCAATAGTTCCATTTCGGCTGAATATGCCGGACTGGGCGGAAATATCGGCTTTACCAAATATGTCGGAGAGACCGGCAGATACTTTCCGCTGTTCTGGAGCACGGTTGGGTTCCTGCATGCCAAGGCCGGTTATGTTTCACAACACGATGACATGTTGCTGCCGCCATATGACCGCTTTTATCTTGGCGGCATCAATTCAATCCGTGGATTTACCTGGGAACAACTGAGCCCGAAAGATGCACTGGGCAATCCAATCGGCGGCGACAAATTTGTTCAGTTCAACGTTGAATACATTTTTCCGGTCATCAAGGACATCGGTTTGATGGGTCTCGTGTTTTTTGACACCGGTTACGACTATAATAACGATCAAGATATTGATTTGAGCAATTTGCGTAAGTCCGCAGGGTTTGGAATCCGCTGGTATTCACCGATGGGACCCCTCCGGCTGGAAAACGGCTTTATTCTGGATCCGCAGCCCGGTGAGAGCTCAACCGGCCGCTGGGAATTTACCATGGGCCAGGCATTCTGATAAACACACACCACATTTCTGAAAGGGATTTTAAAAAATGAACATGATGAAGAGCATTCTGGCTGTTGGAGTTTTATCTTTTTTCTTTCTGACAGGGGCATCATCCGCTGCTGATGTTGCCAAAATCGGAGTTGTGGATTTCCAGAAGATCCTTGAGGTTTCCAACGCCGGCAAGACGGCTCAGGTTGAAATCAACAAACAGGGAAAACAGATGGAAAACGATCTCAAAGACAGAGGCACCGAGATCGAAGATATTGAAAAAAAGATTGAACGCGAATCTCCGGTCATGAGCAAAGATGTCCGTGAAGAAAAACAGCGGGAAATGAGAATTAAGATTGGCGATTTTAAAGCCCTTCAGCAGAAATACATGGAAGATTTCAAAGCACTGGAGAATCGAATAATCAGCCGGATTCAAAAAGAAGTGGTTGAACTGGTTCAGGAAATTGGAAAAAAAGAAGGCTATACGCTGATTGTCGAAAGGCGGACCGGCGGGGTTGTCTATGCGCCCTTATCCATAGACATCACCGATGCCGTAATTCAAATTTACAATACGCAGGCGCCAAAATCGGATGAAACACCTGCAACACCTGCGCCTGAAAAGAAGAAAAAATAAAGGTTGATTCCTATGGAAATGACGCTTGCCCAGATTGCATCGCGAGTTCAGGGCCGGATTCAGGGAGATGGCCAAAAATGCATTACCGGTGTCGCCCCGTTTGAAACCGCAGACGGTAACGACATCACCTTTGCGGGAGGTCACCGGTTTCTTAAACGGCTTCATGAAACCCGCGCCGGTGCCATTTTCGTTCCTCATGATTTTGCAGAAGAAGATGACCGTGTCATTCGGGTCAAAAACCCTCAGATCGCTTTTTCCCATGTGGTTCGGATTTTTTATCCATCCATTCCTTCATGGTCCGGTATCAGTCCGGTTGCCCATATGGGACAGAATGTTCAAATGGGGAAAGAGGTTGCCATTGCCCCTTTCGTGGTTGTTCAGAATCATGTCACCCTTGGGGATCGGGTCACCCTTCATCCCCATGTGGTACTGGGAGACCATGTGATCATTGGCAGCGACGTGGAAATTTTCCCCAACGTCACCATATTGAACGGCACCCGAATCGGCAGCCGTGTGACCATTCATGCGGGAACCGTCATTGGCGGTGACGGATTCGGATACACCCCGGATGATGGCGTCTATCACAAGATTCCCCACCTGGGAATTGTACAGATAGACGATGATGTCGAGATCGGGGCGGGAAATACCATCGATCGCGCGACATACGGGAAAACATGGATTCAAAAGGGCGTTAAAACCGATAATCTGGTGCACATCGCCCATAATGTTACCGTGGGAGAAAATACCCTTCTGGTGGCCCAGGTCGGTATTTCCGGAAGTACGACCATTGGCAGACAAAGCATACTGGCGGGTCAGGTCGGGGTATCGGGTCATATCACGATCGGCGATCGGGTTATCATCGGAGCTCAGTCCGGCATTGCCGGTTCTGTTCCAGACGGCGTAATGATCTCCGGATCACCGGAAATGCCGCATAAACTCTGGCTCAGGGTTCAGCGGATCATTCCACGGCTTCCCGAGATCAAAAAGAAACTGGGCGAGATGGAAAAGCGGCTGAATGAGATCGAAACCACCCGAAAGATGATGGAGACATAATATCGTGCATGTCATGGATATCTCTGAAATTTTAGCGTTGTTGCCTCACCGGTATCCGATGCTGATGATCGATCGGATTATCGACCTGGTTCCGGGAGAAAAATTGACGGCATTGAAAAATATCACCATCAATGAGCCTTTTTTTATCGGACATTTTCCAACCACTCCCGTGATGCCAGGCGTTTTGATCGTTGAGGCAATGGGGCAGGCCGGCGGGGTTCTGATCCTGTCGGATCTGCCGCGGAACAAAATGCCCAGTGCCGTTTATTTTATGGGATTTGATCACGTCAGGTTCCGCATACCGGTAACCCCCGGAGATCAATTGATTCTGGAAGTCAAAATTTTAAAAAAACGATCGAATGCCGTTAAGCAGTCGCATGTGGTTAAAATGTCCGCAACGGCCATGGTCGGCGAAAAACTGGTGGCTGAAGCTGAATTAATGGCTACTTATGGAGATATTGTATGATTCACCCTACTGCAATTATCAGTCCCAATGCTGAAATAGGCGCCAATGTTACGATCGGCGCCTATTCCGTTGTTGCGGATCATGTCTGTATCGGCGATGGAACTGAAATTGGCCCTCATGTAGTCATTGATCCGTATTCGAGCATCGGCGAAAACTGCCGCATTTTTCAATTTGCATCCATTGGCGCAATTCCCCAGTCCCTTAAATTCGAGGGGGAAAAAACCCTGTTAACCATTGGACGGGGAACCACCATTCGAGAATTTGTTACGATCAATCGCGGAACAGTTTCTGGCGGGGGGATCACCGAAGTGGGCGAAGATAACTTTATCATGGCGTATTGCCATATCGCCCATGATTGCATAACCGGCCGCAAGGTGATACTCGCGAACGCAGCCACCCTTGCCGGTCATATCACCATCGGCAATTACGCCACCATCGGAGGGATTGTCGCCATCCATCAGTTCGTACGGATCGGAGACTATGCATTTGTCGGCGGCGCCTCGGCGGTTGTCAAGGATGTTCCGCCATTTGTCATCGCCGCGGGAGATCGGGCCACGCTGCACAGCTTGAATGCAG
>Ga0315270_10001328_pt1 | contig 13137 bp, 9 predicted proteins | sample C1_bottom_MG_FD_204932 | JGI IMG/M metagenome (GOLD analysis project Ga0315270, IMG submission 204932) | Sediment microbial communities from Yellowstone Lake, YNP, Wyoming, USA - C1_bottom | ecosystem: Environmental > Aquatic > Freshwater > Lake > Sediment | place: USA: Wyoming | collected... | reverse complement strand
GACCTGAACGATCTGCCGATCAAGTCGGCCAATGGCGCGACCATCCTGTTGCGCGATGTGGCACATGTGCGCGACGGTTTTTCGCCACAGCAGAACATGGTGCGGGTAAATGGCCAGCACTCGGTGCTGACCACTATTCAGAAGAATGGCACCACCTCCACGCTGGACATCATAGATCACGTCAAGGCGCTGTTGCCCCGGATCGAGGCGGGTGCGCCGCCCGGCCTGATTCTGAAGCTGGTTGGCGACCAGTCCGTGTTCGTCAAGTCGGCGGTGGATGGCGTCGTCCGCGAGGGGGTGATCGCTGCCGCACTCACCGGCCTGATGATCTTGCTGTTCCTGGGAAGTTGGCGCTCCACCCTGATTATTACCATCTCCATTCCTTTGGCGGTGTTGTCTGCGATCATGGCGCTGTCGGCCTTTGGGCAGACTTTGAACATCATGACGCTGGGCGGGCTGGCGCTGGCGGTGGGTATCTTGGTTGATGATGCCACGGTGACCATCGAGAACATGAACTGGCATTTGGAAAAAGGCAAACATGTCGAGGCGTCCATCATGGACGGGGCGCATCAGATTGTGGGACCCGCTTTCGTCTCATTGTTATGCATCTGCATCGTGTTTATTCCGATGTTTTTCCTGAACGGGGTGGCAAAATATCTTTTTGTCCCGCTGGCCGAGGCGGTGATTTTTTCGATGATCGCCTCGTTCATCTTGTCGCGCACCCTGGTGCCCACGCTGGCGAAATATTTGCTGCGAGCGCATGCGCAGACACACCACAGCGGGGAGCATCTGGAAGATGCCGTGGGCAGCGAACATTTGCAGACCGCCTCCACCAACCCGCTGGTTCGCTTTCAGTATGAGTTTGAAAAAGTCTTTGGCCGGATACGCGAAAAATATAAGGAATTACTGCTGATCGCCCTTTCCCATCGCCGCCCGTTCATCATCGGCTTTCTCGGCTTTGTGCTGCTCTCTTTCGCGCTCGTGCCCTTGCTGGGCAGAAATTTCTTCCCCGAAGTGGACGCCGGGCAGATCAAGCTGCATGTCCGGGCGCAGACGGGTACGCGGATCGAGGAAACGGCGCGCCTGTGCGACGAGATCGAGCGCCAGATCAAGAATGAAATTCCTGCCGATGAAATAAAGAACGTCATTGACAACATCGGCCTGCCGGTGAGCGGGATCAATCTGACCTACAGCAACTCTTCGCCCATCGGCCCCGGCGATGCGGATATTTTAATTTCCCTGAATGAAGGGCATCGGCCCACCGATGAATATGTGAAGGTGTTGCGTGACAGGCTGAAGGATGACTTTCCGGGCGTATCCTTTGCATTTTTACCCGCGGACATCGTAAGCCAGATATTGAATTTCGGCATGCCCGCGCCAATTGACGTGCAGGTGGTCGGTTTTAACCGCAAGGCCAATCAGGAATATGCGGCGGTCATCCTGAACCGGATCAAGAAAATTCCCGGTCTGGCAGACCTGCGCATCCAGCAGGCATTCAACCAGCCGGAGCTGCATGTGGATGTGAACCGCACCCGCGCCAGCGAATTGGGGCTGACCCAGCGCGATGTGGCCACCAATCTGCTGGTCTCCTTGTCCGGCAGCCTGCAGACGTCCCCCAACTTTTGGGTCAACCCAAGCAACAATGTATCTTATCCGCTGGTGGTGCAAGTGCCGCAGCACCGCCTCGGTACGCTTAACGACTTGCAGAATATTCCGGTCGCATCCAGCCTGGACTCCACTGCACCGTTGCTGGGCGGAGTGGCAACGATCAGCCGGGGGCAGGGTGAGGCCGTGGTGTCGCATTACGACGTGCAGCCAACCATTGATATCTTTGGCTCAACACAAGAACGCGATTTGGGCAATGTCGCGCACGACATCGAGCAGGTGCTGAAAGATACTGCCAATGATGTGCCCAAGGGTTCGTTCGTGGTCATGCGCGGCCAGGTAAAAGCCATGAACGAGTCTTATAACGGTTTGGTGTTCGGCCTGCTGGGGGCGATCGTGCTGATCTACTTGCTGGTCGTGGTCAACTTCCAATCCTGGCTGGATCCGTTCGTTATTATCACGGCCCTGCCCGCAGCTTTGGCGGGAATCGTATGGATGCTGTTTGCGACTAACACCACGTTGTCGGTTCCGGCGCTCATCGGCTCTATCATGTGCATGGGCGTGGCCACGGCCAACAGCATCCTGGTGGTCAGCTTTGCGCGCGAACGCCTGCACGAAGGAGACAGCGGCTTCACCGCCGCTTTGGAAGCCGGCTTCATCCGCTTCCGTCCGGTCTTGATGACGGCGCTCGCCATGATTATCGGCATGGCGCCGATGGCGCTGGGTCTCGGTGAGGGCGGCGAGCAGAACGCGCCATTGGGCCGCGCGGTAATTGGCGGGCTTGCGTTCGCGACCTGCGCAACACTGTTTTTTGTTCCCGTGATTTTCAGCCTGGTGCATCGGAATCACGGAAAAGCCATCAGTCACGAGCATAACTCTTTAATAGTGGAGCAAGCATAATGTCCGACCATGTCCCTCACATATCTTCGCCGGCGCGCCTGCGGCTTGCCGGATTGATTCTGGCGGCGGTCGTCGTTACCGTTGCGGTGGCCGGTATTCTGGTTCGCATCAGTCATGCGCACATTTTGCAGAAAGAGGTCGAGTCCCAGCACACGACCGTTAAAATCGTTATTCCTCAGTTGGGTCCCGGCGAACAATCGCTTATCCTGCCGGGGAATGTGCGCGCTGACTTGGATGCGCCGATTTACGCCAGAGTGAGCGGCTATCTCAAGGCATGGCGCACCGACATCGGCGCGCATGTCAAAAAAGGACAGGTGCTCGCGGAAATCGAAACGCCCGAACTCGACCAGCAGATATTGCGCGCGAAAGCGGACGTCGCGACTGCCGAATCGAACTGGGAAATAGCCGACGTGACGGCAAAGCGGTGGCAGAATTTGCTGGCCACGGATTCGGTTTCCCATCAGGAGGTGGATGAGAAATCCGCAAACGCCAAGTCCAAGCAGGATCTGTTGAATGCGGCGCGCGCCAACCTCAACGGCTTGCTGGCTGAGCAATCGTTCCAGCGCATCGTGGCACCATTTGACGGGGTGGTCATCGAGCGCAATACCGATATCGGCAAACTGATCGCTCCGGGCAGCAACAATGGGCAGGCCTTGTTCCGGGTGGTGGACAACCGCAGGTTGCGTATTTACGTGGAAGCGCCGCAAAATTATTCCCACATGATCACGCCGGGCATGGTGGTGCAGGTCAATTTCCCGGAACTGCCCACACAGCATTTTGCCGCCACTGTTTTGGGCACCTCGGACGCAATCCGCGAGTCTTCGCGCACCTCAACAGTAGAGTTGCTGCTGAACAACAAGAATGGAAAGTTGCTTTCCGGGAGCTATGCGGAAGTTCACTTTGACCTGCACGCTGAATCGCATGTGTACCGTTTGCCGGTGAGCGCCCTGTTGTTCCGCAAAGAGGGATTGCAAGTGGCCACCGTGGGAGCCGATAACCGGGTGGTCATGAAATTCATCGCCATTGCAAATGATCTGGGCCGTGTGGTGGAGGTGGCCAGCTGGATAGACGGCAGCGACCGGGTGATTGATAGCCCGTCTGACTCCATCGTGCAAGGCGATGTCGTGCGTATCAAAAATCCAGATGTGCCATCCCCCGATCAAAAGCCCAGGAATGCATCATGAGTTTTATTCGTGTCGCGGTATCGCTTCTGGGTGCTTCGATGCTGGTCGGCTGCTCTCTGGCGCCCACCTACAAGACACCTGAGGTTTCAGCGCCTGTGGCCTACAAAGTGGATACTGCGATCTGGCAACCGGCGCAGCCAGCGGATAGGCAGCCGCGCGGGGATTGGTGGAAAGCATACAAGGATTCCACGCTGGACGACATGATTGCGCGGCTGGATGCGGCCAATGCCGACCTTGCCGTGGCCATGGCGCACTTCGACCAGGCTACTGCTTATGCCGCACAGGCGCGGGCAGGTTATTTTCCCACCGTGTCGGCAGGCGCTTACGCGACACGCAACAAGCAATCACAAACCCGGGCGCTGCGCTCCAGCACCCAGCCGAATTTGTATGACGATCATGCTGTCGGCTTGATGGCCAATTATGAACTCGATCTTTGGGGGCATGTGCGCAACCAGGTTGACGCGGGGGAGGCCGGTGCGCAAGCTGCAGCGGCGGATCTCGAATCTATTCACCTGAGCCTGAGGGCGGAGCTGGCCAACGATTATCTGGCCTTGCGCATGCTGGATGCACAGTCAAAATTAATGTCGGAGGAAATCGGTGACTATGTCAAGGCGTTGGAGCTTACGCAAAATCGCTTTCGGGGTGGAATAGATTCGGGCCTGGATGTTTCGCGGGCCAAGGTACAGCTTGAGACAGCCAAGGCAAGATATTCGGATATTGCGGCCAGCAGGGCGCTTTATGAGCATGCCATCGCCACGCTGGTTGGAGAATCTGCTTCCGGTTTTTCCATCCCCCCCGCAGTGGTTGATATACAGTTGCCGTCTATCCCTGTCGGCGTCCCGGCCACTTTATTGCAACGCAGACCGGACATTTCTGCGGCAGAGCGGAGATTGGCAGAGGCCAATGCCCGTATCGGCGTAGCCAGGGCAGCCTATTTCCCGACCTTAAATCTTGCGGCCTCTGCCGGATATGAAAGCGCCTACCAGTCGGCGTGGTTGACGGCCCCCAATCTCTTTTGGTCACTTGGGCCGAATGCCTTGCTGACCATTTTCGATGCGGGTCGGCGCCGGGCGGTAGTTGCCCAGGCTGAGGCCGTATTCAGGGTGGAGGGTGCACAATACCGTTCTGCCGTGCTGCATGCCTTTCAGGATGTTGAAGACGATCTTTCGCTATTGAACAACTTGTCGGAAGAATCAGTTGTGCTGACCGATGCGGTGGCCGATACTCGTCATACACTGGATATCGCCATGAACCGCTATCGCGAAGGCATAGCAAGCTATCTCGAAGTCGTAACCGCGCAAGCCTCTGCTGAGCAGGTTCAACTCGATGAGCTAAACCTCCGCAGGAGAAGGCTGCAGGCGAGCGTCAATCTAATTCGGGCGCTGGGCGGGGGATGGGATGCAGTCAAGGCAGAGGAAAAAACTGCAGCGCAGTAAGCGAGTGATTCATAATCCATCCCTCATGTAAATGGATAGCCATGCTTGATAACGACACGCAATTCCCCCCAAATATTTATGTGTGATTTCTGTCACAGACAACCATGCTCGATTTGCGTATTCTGCGACGCGCTAAAACAATACCAAAACTTGCAGCTCGAATGGCAAAAATGAAAACGAACGAACATACGACAGAACGCATATCGCGTGTAATTGCCGGCCTGATTTTGATCACATTGGCTGCCAAGGGGGCGATTGGTGTATGGGGCTGGCTAGGTGTGCGGCCACTCGTGACCGGTTTGGTCGGATCATGCCCTGCGTATTCCATATTTGGCACGAGCACTTGCTCGATAAGCAAGTCAGGCAAGTAGCGAAGGATGCACCCGGCAGGTATGTACTGCGCTTTTCCAGCCTGCCGATGGTCTGTTGATATTCTCATCGATAAAGTGTGGATTGAGCCCGCAGAAACAGCGAATGAATTGGGCCGGGCCTGATTGCTTTGTCATAATGCCAGATCGGGGTGAGCACCAAGGACTGTAACCGCATAAGTAATTCCACATGGCCGATGACGGGGCGATGCCGCGTTCTGTCATGCATTGAAAAAGGGGAAACCAATGGCGCGTTGTTTTAAATTCATAAATTATGCCGGCATGATTTTGTCTTTCATGCTGACCAATCCGGTGTGGGCTGCGTCGTCCGGCGCGCAGACAGATGATGCGGTCAAACGCGGCGAGTATCTCGCCCATTTGGGCGATTGCATCGCCTGCCACACGGTCAAAGACGGCAAGCCCATGGCGGGCGGACTGGAATTCAAGACGCCCTTCGGCGGCGTCCATTCCACCAATATCACCCCCGATGTCAATACCGGGATCGGCAACTACACCTTCGAGCAATTCGATCGCGCCATGCGCGCAGGCATTGCCGCAGACGGCCACAATCTTTACCCTGCGATGCCTTACACATCGTTTGCCAAGATCGACAGCAACGATATGCATGCGCTCTATGCCTACGTGATGTACGGCGTCGAAGCAGTCAACCAACCAAACAAGGAAAACAGCATGCAATGGCCCTTCAGCATGCGTTTTGGACTTAAATTCTGGAATGCGGCCTTCTTCGACGATACGCCATTCAAGCCCGACCCCGCCAAGTCTCCGCAATGGAACCGGGGTGCTTACCTCGTTCAGGGGCTGGGGCACTGCGGTTCCTGCCATACACCACGCGGCTTTGCCATGCAGGAAAAAACAATGGGCCAGGATGGTGACAATGGCCATGACTTCCTCACCGGCTCCGCTATCGAAGGTTGGCATGCCGTCAGCCTACACAACCAGTGGACCGCGCCCGAAATCGCCCAGTTCCTCAAGGTCGGCCGCAACAGCCATGCGACAGCTTACGGCACCATGACCGAAGTGGTGCATTTCAGCACCCAGCATTTCAGCGATAGCGATCTTTTGGCGATGGGAGAATATTTAAGCGCGCTGCCAGTTAACGCAGAAACGGAGTCCATCAAACCCAAGCCGGTTACCATGGTACTGGACAGCGACCTTTATAAAACTCGAGGTGGCCTGGGTTATGTACAGTTTTGCGCGACCTGCCACCAAAATGATGGTCGCGGCCTGAACAAGTTCTTCCCGCCCTTGGCAAATAATTCCTCGGTTCAGTCCCTCGATCCAACCTCAGTCATCCATGTGGTTCTGAGCGGCTGGGCATCGGCAGAAACACAGGGTACCAAGCGCGCGTTCTACATGCCGAGCTACAACAACCTGAATGACCAGGAGCTCGCGGAAATCGTGACTTTTGTGCGCACACAGTGGGGCAATCAGGGTATTCCTGTCGCCGCAGAAGAAGTCAGGAAGGTACGGAATGAAATCGGGATCAAACCGGACGAACCATCCAAATTTACCGTGCCCCGCTATGCCGAAATGCTGGCGAACCAGAATGCCGACCAATTGATTTACGGCATGCGGCTGATGACCGATACCAAAGTCATGCTGCCCAAGCACGTGGGCGACAAGTTGGCCTGCAACAGCTGCCACTTGAACGGCGGCACGATGGCACTGGCCTCCCCTTATGTCGGGGTTGCTGGCCTGTTCCCTTCCTATGCACCGCGTGCAGGCAAAATCATCGACTTCAAAGACCGGCTGAATGGCTGCATGCGACGCTCCATGAATGGTAAGCCGCTGGATAAGGATTCCGGGGAAATGCTGGCTATGATTGCCTACATGGACAACATGAAAAGCAACGTAAAGCAAGACGATCCTATCCCCGGCCGCGGAGTCGGCAAGATCAATCAGTCGATTGTACCCAATGTGGAAAACGGCAAAAAGGTCTACAAGGATCAGTGTGCCGTATGCCATGGCGACAAGGGCGAGGGGATGAAGCAGGCAGACGGAAGGTATGTGTTCCCCCCGTTATGGGGAGCCCAGTCCTTCAACATCGGCGCGGGCATTGCAAAAACCTATACCGCCGCAGCCTTCGTCAAGAGCAACATGCCAATATCGAACACCCGGAAATTCCCGCTGGGACAGGGTGGCTTGACCGACCAGGAGGCTGTCGATGTCGCGCAGTATTTCACGCACATGCCGCGTCCTGATTTTGCGGACAAGCGCAAAGATTGGCCTAAGGGCGGCAAACCGGCAGATGCCCGGTATTGATTGGTTTGATGCAACTCGATGTTCAATGTAAACGGAGGAAGTTCATGCTTTCAGCTAACGCAATTTTTACTGCAACAAATACTCTGCTGCGCAAGGCGGCCGCATCTTCCTTGCGGGTGATCGCTGCAGGTGTTCTATCTCAGTCCCTTTACGGACTCGCGCCAGCCTATGCGACCGACCAGGAACCCGGGGTTTACCCGCCATGGAGCCATGGCGAGAATAATCCGGTCGAGACCAGGGGGCTGGAATTCACCGTGCCTGAAGTCGACAACCTGCCCGATTTTCACGGCAACCCGATCGATCCCAAGCTGTCGATTTTCGTAGGCGGTAATTATTATTTTGCCATGGCGCCGCTGGTCCACGCTTTTGAGAAGAAGTATCCCGAATTCAAGGGCAAGATCTACTACGAAACCATCCCCCCTGGGTTGCTGGCGGAGCAAATCAAGCAGGGCGGCACCATTACCGTCGGCAACATGACCTGGATCGTCCATGCTGACGTGTATGCCGCAGGTCTGAGAAGAATCGATAGCACGATCAAGGATGGCTATGTGATCGGCCCGGCCATTCCATATGCGACGAATACTCTGACCATCATGGTGTCCAAAGGCAACCCAGCCCAGATTGCCAGCCTCAACGATCTGGCCAAGCCCGGCGTGCGTCTGGTGATGCCCAATCCTGCCTTCGAGGGCATCGGCCGTCAGATCAAGAACAGCCTGGCCAAGGCCGGCGGCGAGGAACTGGTGCGTGCAGTGTATGAAACCAAGGTCAAGAACGGTGAGACCATTCTCACGCATATCCATCACCGTCAATCGCCGCTGTTTCTGATGCAGGGGAAAGCGGATGCTGGCGTCACCTGGCAGTCCGAGGCAATTTTCCAGGAACAGGTGGGCAATCCGCTTAGCCATGTGAATATTCCCGACAACCAGAATGCGACCGGCATCTACGCTGCGGCGGAGGTCAAGGGCGCCCCGCATCCGGCTGCGGGCAGGAAATGGATACAGTTCCTGAAGTCGCCCGAGGCGCAAGAGATATTCAAGCGCTATGGATTCAAGTCGTATCAGGGTGAAACACCGCAATAATCCAGAGAGCTCCGGTCCCCCGGAGTTATCCGGTTCATCAAGGCAGGTTGCAACAGAGCAATTGATATTTTTTAACGATATATTACCGAGGAGAAATATATGCAAGTTCAGAAAAAATTAGCACTGGCGCTCATCGCTTCCGCATTGGCCATCCCGGCCGCATTTGCCGCCGACGCCCCGCCAGCTGCTGCGCCGGCCGCCGAAGCCAAGAACGACTACGTCAAGCCGAACATGAAGCATGAGCCATTCGGCAAGATGAATATCGTTGTTGCGCTGACATCCGATGACAAGGGCATCCAGGGCATGAAGCTGCGCAACATCACCAACGGCCTGAAGGCAGCCGAGGAATGGAAAGGCAAGATGAATGTCGCCGTCGTGCTCTATGCCAAGGGCGTGTCCCTGCTTAAGAACCCTGACGAGCAGACGCAGAGCAAACTGGACGAATTGCGCAAGCAAGGCGTGCGTTTTCTGGTATGCAACAATACGCTGCGTGAACAGGGTGTCGATTTCCACAATCTGTACCACGTGGCCGATGCCGATATCGTTCCGTCCGGCTTTGCCGAAGTGGCCTATCTGCAACTCAAAAAACATTTTGTAGTTGACCCTGTCAACTAATCCGGGCGTTGCATAGGCCTCCTGCGTTGAATCGTCCCGGCGGATGAGTCCGGGCGGTATAACGCAGGCGGTCTGCTTTTGGGTTCGATGAATACAGTACAGGAGATTACATGGAAGCTATTGTTTGGGGTTTTATCTTTGGAGCATTGCTGCAATACGCGCGACTGAATCGCTTTGATACCATCGCCGGAATGGCAGTGCTGCAAAACTTCACTGTCGCCAAGACGATCTCCTTTACCATAGGCTCGGGCCTGCTTCTGTTGCAGGCAGAAATCTATTTCGGGTGGGCGGATTATCACGTCAAACCGCTGATTCTCACCGGCATCGTGGTCGGCGGGCTGCTGTTCGGCATGGGCATGGCCATCCTCGGCTACTGTCCCGGCACCGTTGCCATTTCGCTGGGACAAGGCAACCTGGATGCACTGGTTGGCGTCGCAGGCGGGGTGTTCGGCTCCCTGATATTTGCCCTGCTCTATCCCCATTTGATGCCAATGTTCAACATCGACCTGGGCGCGCTGTCCGTGCGCAGTTTGCTGCCGGACAATGCTTTATTCTGGATGGCAAGCGTTGCGCTGGCTATCCTCTTCATGGGCATCGCGCTGTTCTTGCAGCGAATACAACCGCAAGGCTGGAAATGGCTGCATGCAGCCATCGGCCTTGCATCGCTCAACGTAGTGCTTAATCTGCCGGCTGTTGCAGGACACCCTATGGGTGCGTCCACGGCCTTCCCCTATGTCGCCATGTCGCTGACAGGGATGGGCGCGGAAACCTACTGGCAGAAAATAGCAAAGCCCGGCGCATGGGAGTTGTGGTTTCTGGCTGGGGCATTTCTCGCCGGGCTGGTGTTCTCGTTGTTTCAGCGCACCTTCCGCATCACCAGCGTACCTGAATTATGGAAACGATATTATGGCGCAAATCCGGCGAAGCGTTTTTTCTGGGCATTTATTGGCGGCTTTTTACTTCTCTTTGGCGCGCGCATGGCGGGTGGCTGCACTTCCGGGCATATTATTTCCGGAGGGATGCAGCTCGCCGTCAGCAGTTTGTTATTTGCCATAGTCGTATTCTCGGCATTTTTGACAACTGGTCGATATTTTTACCGTGCACGAAGTGGCATTCCAATTTAGCGAGCCACAGCCCAACAGATGCAACTCGGCGAACTGAGCCTTCGCAGCAGGAGGCTACAGGCGAGTGTCAATCTGATTCACGCGCTGGGCTGGGGATTGGGATCAGGCCTATGCCCAAGCGTCGGGTAAAACCGGCAGCATGGGCGAGCAGGCCGCTTATTCATAAAACGAATAATAAAATTCAAATTGATTCCTATGTGAAATTAAAGTGCGAAACGGTATAGTTCGCCCCGCATGGTTTCGCAAGGTCGTTGATCATGCACATTAAAGATGGCTCTGATGTTTTGAGCAATGACTTTGAGAGGGGGTGTACGTGGGTAAATATGTATTGGCCGGGATGGTCGGCATGGTTTTTGGTGCCTCCCCGGCGTTGGCGCAAAATGACTTTCAGCTTTATGGCAGGGCGGACATGGACATCGAGCGGGTCTCGGCAATGGGCTCAACTGCAGTGGCCGGCACGCCTCCGATCGTGGGGGGGAATGACAAGCCGTGGAGGAATCGCATCTCCAGCAACTCTTCGTACCTGGGGGTCAGGGGCACAGACGAACTGGCAGATGGGCTGCAAGGCTACTTCCAGATCGAATCGGGGCTGAATCAGGATACCGGCACTGCGACCACCACCACTTCTTCCAGCACCGGCATATCGGGAACCTTTGCCAGCCGCAACAGCGCGCTGGGGCTACAGGGAAATTTAGGCAATTTTTTTCTCGGCACTTGGGAAACGCCATACCGCACCGGTTTCAACATGCTTGATCCATTTGGCTACTCCGGCATAGGCGGATTTTCACTGTTGGCGAATGGGCACACCACCAATCCCAATGCCGGAAATCTGGTCAGTTTCGGCAGGCGGCAGAACAACTCCGCACAGTACTGGTCGCCAAGCCTGGGTGGTTTTACAGTTAAACTGGCATACAGCCCCAATGAAGAGAGGTCGGCAACTGGCGCGATTACCACTGCCACGCCGACAGGCTACAACCAGAGCTTGGTGTCATTTTCCACCAACTACACATCCGACCAGTATTACGCTTATCTGGGTTATGAGCGCCACAGTGACTATACCTCGGTCGGGAAAGTTGATGACGGCATTAACTTCGGCGCATCCTATACCGCCAGCGCATTGAAGATTGGAGTGTTGTTTGAGCAGCTGCATTACAGATTCGGCGGGGCCGCGGTGAATGTGGCGGCTGCTGTCAATCCATTCGTCGTGTCCGGTGCGATCGGCGCTTCCGCCTACGGGGATATGCAAATCAACACATGGGCATGGTTTGCGACCTATGATGTCGGCCCCAGCGGGCATATCCGCGCCGCCTACGAACATGCTGGCGATGCGACGGGAAGCGCGCTCGTTGCGGGAGCCAGGACCGGTGCGAACAAAGTCACGCTGGGGTATGGCTATGCGCTATCCGGGAAAACAGAGGTCTATGCCCTGTATGCCAGGATACACAACCATGCCAACGGGGTATATGATTTCACCACCAACCTTATCGGGACTGCTCCGACAGGTGGAGCGGACCCACAAGGCATCGGCGTGGGGATGAGGTACCTGTTCTGAGACTGGTATGGCTGCGGCGATTTGACAGCGCCGCAATGTTTGCCTAAATTGGGCGGATTCGTAATGACTTGGATGCGACTATGCTGAACCTGGACAGGCTAATCATCGAATTCGACAAAGGCTTGCGCACCTTGCTGGCGCAGGCGCACAGCGCGCGCGCCTTTCCTGATGCCGGGCTGCGCGAAGCGGAATTGAGCGACAGCGAAAAGAAACATGCCGCCGCGCTGATGCGCATCAACCACAGTGGCGAGATTTGCGCGCAGGCCCTGTATCAGGGGCAGGCGCTAACCGCGCACGATCCGGCGGTACAGAAAAAGCTGCAGCATGCGGCGCAGGAAGAAACCGAGCATCTGGCGTGGACGGCACAGCGGGTGCATGAACTGGGCGGGCATCTGAGCCTGCTCAATCCGTTGTGGTATACCGGTTCGCTGGCGCTGGGTGCGGTAGCCGGGCTGCTGGGCGATAAATGGAATCTGGGTTTTCTCGCCGAGACCGAGCGTCAGGTAGGCGGCCATTTGCAAAGCCATCTATCGAGCTTGCCGCCGCAGGACGAAAAGAGCCGCGCGGTGGTGCAGCAGATGTATGAGGATGAAACGCAGCACTCGGAAATGGCCAGGCAACTGGGTGGCGCGGAGCTACCTGAGCCGGTGAAAGCGCTGATGCAGGTCAGCTCAAAGGTGATGACCAAGACAACTTATTGGGTTTGAGCGTACCCTACCCGGTCTGCCCCGGCAGGGGGCCGGGGCGGGCGTAGGATAGATTGAGCGTAGCATATCCATCTAAAGGAAATGAGCACCTGAACGATGGGTATCGCTACGTTCAACCCAATCTACATTTGAATTACCTCAAAATCGTGGGTGATCTCGGCCGTTTTACCCAGCATGATCGAAGCCGAGCAGTATTTTTCCGCAGATAATTTGATGGCACGCTCGACTACGTCGGGCTTGATATCCTTTCCCTTCACCACGAAATGTAGGTGGATTTTGGTGAA
>Ga0315270_10001327_pt1 | contig 13139 bp, 11 predicted proteins | sample C1_bottom_MG_FD_204932 | JGI IMG/M metagenome (GOLD analysis project Ga0315270, IMG submission 204932) | Sediment microbial communities from Yellowstone Lake, YNP, Wyoming, USA - C1_bottom | ecosystem: Environmental > Aquatic > Freshwater > Lake > Sediment | place: USA: Wyoming | collected... | reverse complement strand
GTTGGCGTTTCGTTCGCGAGTGACAGGTGTCTATCTGTCGATCATTACACAGGCGCTCACCTTTGCCTTGATGCTCGCGTTCTTCCGAAACGAGATGGGTTTCGGCGGCAATAACGGGTTGACAGACTTCAAGGAAATCCTCGGGTTTAGCATGCAGAGCGACGGCGTTCGCATAGCGCTGTTTATTGCTTCGGGCCTTGCACTGGCGGCAGGTTTGTTGCTCAGTCGATTCGTCGTTAATTCCAAGCTCGGCCGGGTAGTAGTTGCCGTGCGGGACGCCGAAAGCCGAGCGCGCTTTGTCGGTTACCAAGTGGAACACTACAAATTGTGGATCTTCGTGTTTTCCGCGATGCTGGCCGGTATCGCCGGGGCTTTGTATGTGCCACAAGTGGGGATTATTAATCCCGGTGAGTTCTCGCCTTTGAATTCAATTGAATTGGTGGTGTGGGTTGCGGTAGGCGGGCGTGCAACCCTTTATGGGGCGGTAATTGGTGCCATTTTGGTCAATTTTGCCAAAACGTATTTTACCGGTGCAATGCCTGAAGTGTGGCTGTTTACCCTCGGCGCGTTGTTTGTGTTGGTTACTATCTTTCTACCGACGGGCGTTGTGGGCCTGTTCAATCGCGTTCGTAAAACCAAAGCGAGTGTGCAAGCAACATGAGCGATCAAAGCACTACACACGACGCCGTGGATACGCCCGTCGTTCTGCACGGGGAAGGTAATCTCGGCGGCCATATGTTGGTTCCCGGCGCGGTCGACGTCACTCACGGCACCATTCTTTACCTGGAGGACGTGACCGTTAGTTTCGACGGCTTTCGGGCGTTAAATAAACTCACGCTCTATGTCGACGACGGCGAACTGCGCTGCATCATTGGCCCCAATGGCGCCGGTAAGACGACCATGATGGATGTTATAACTGGCAAAACGCGCCCTGATTCCGGCACGGTGTCATTTGGCTCAACGCTCGACCTCACCAAAATGAGCGAACACCAAATTGCCCGCTCGGGCATTGGCAGAAAATTTCAGAAGCCCACGGTTTTTCCCGAACACAGCGTGTTCCAAAATCTGGAATTGGCCATGCACACCAACAAAGGGGTGTGGCATAGCCTGTTTGCAAAACTGACGGGTGAGCAGAGGAACAGAATCGACGAGGTTTTGGAAATTGTTGGCTTGAAGGAGCATCGCGCCGGCCGTGCCGCGTTGCTTTCCCATGGCCAAAAACAGTGGCTAGAAATCGGCATGCTGCTGATGCAAAGCCCGCGTGTATTATTAGTCGATGAACCGGTTGCCGGTATGACGCACCAAGAAATGGATCATACCGCTGAACTTCTTTCCAGCCTGGCCGGTAAGCACTCGGTGATTGTGGTGGAACATGACATGGACTTTGTCCGTTCAATTGCGAAAAAGGTGACGGTGCTACACGAAGGCAGTGTACTCGCAGAGGGCACCATGGAACAGGTGCAGAACAATCAAAAAGTCATCGAAGTGTATTTGGGAGCGTAAGGTGCTACAGGTCGAAAACGTTAACCAATTCTATGCCGAAAGTCACACGCTCTGGGACATCAGTCTCGCGGTCAAAAAAGGAACATTTCTGTGCGTGATGGGCCGAAATGGCGTGGGAAAAACCACGCTCATGAAAACCCTAATGGGTTTGGCCTCAGTTCGAAGCGGGCGCATCTTGCTTAATGATCAAGACCTCTCCCGCGCAACACCCGAAGCCCGTGCCCGTGCTGGGATTGGATTGGTGCCGCAAGGCCGCGAAATATTTCCCTTGCTCACGGTGGAGGAAAATTTGCGCGTTGGTTTGGCCGCTGGCCGCTCAAAAACCAAAAAGATTCCTGATCATATTTTTGAATTATTTCCTGTGCTCAAGCAAATGTTAGGTCGGCGCGGTGGTGACCTGTCCGGTGGCCAGCAACAGCAATTGGCCATTGGCCGCGCGTTGGTGCTCGACCCGACGGTATTGATCCTGGACGAACCGACCGAGGGCATACAGCCCAATGTTGTAAAAGAGATCGGCGACGTATTGGTGCGGCTCAATCGAGAAATGGGCGTAACAGTGCTGTTAGTGGAACAAAAACTGCCGTTTGCGCGCCGCGTGGCGCAGGAGTTCTGCATTTTGGACCGGGGGCGGGTGGCGGCCAGTGGGGCGATGGCGGCCCTGGATGACGTACTGATTGACCGGTATTTGAAGGTTTAGGGGTTCTGCGGTAAACGTAGGGCGCGGCGACATCCCGCCCAATATCGCGGTTACGGGCGAAATCCAACTCTTCGGTCGCAGGGTCGGAGCATAACAGTGTCGCAGACCGCTTACCCCGGCGCTGTGTGAGTTGGGCGTATTCGTCCGCCGAGATCACCACAGCGGTGGGCTTACCGTGCACAGTGACCAGTTGGGCATCGCCACCAGCGACCCGCTTGATCAGCTGGCTTAGGTTGCCTTTCGCTTCTTGCAGTTGCCATTCACTACTCATCGGTGCTCCGTCGCAATTCTGGCAGCGCAAGCCAAGACGAGCACGCGCGCCTTCATCTTTGAGAGATCATATGCCGCTTTCGTGGGTTACCGCCTGGATAGTATTTGCGTTCGGTCCGGGTTGATTTACGCGCCGATATGATTCGTATTTGTGTGGCTGGAGTCGCGCTCGCGATGACAAACGATAGGCATTCTTGTCTCACTGCTCCTGCCAAGCATGAGAAACCTGTCTTCAGGCGTTTAGCCCAAACGCGCACCAAATTCGGCATCCAGCCCGCTGCCGTCCCACTTGCCGTTCCCTGGACTAGTGACCCAAAGGCCCAGCCGCTTGCGCAAACGTTTCTGCGTTAATTAGAAAATGAACCCAAATGCTGGCCGCGTAGCCGAGCGCAATCGCCCAGGTCCATTTCAAGTGACTGAAAAAAGTATAGTGTCCGCGTGCTTGTCCCATCAGGGCGACGCCGGCCGCCGAGCCAATCGACAGTAAACTCCCGCCAACGCCGGCTGTGAGTGTGACTAACAGCCATTGCCCCAGCGACATGTCGGGATGCATGTTGAGCACGGCAAACATAAGCGGAATATTGTCGATAACGGCCGAAATTACGCCAATGCTGACATTGGCTGTTGTGGCGCCAAGCGAGCCATAAAGGAAGTCCGAGGCGAGCGCGAGGTAGCCAAGAAAGCCGAGGCCACCGACGCACAAAATAACGCCATAAAAGAACAGTAAAGTGTCCCATTCTGCGGCCGCTATTTTTCGGAAAATGTCGAACGGAACAACGTCGCCGGTGACTTCAATGTCGTTGGTGTTGTTTTCCAGTGCTAATTCTTGCCGATGAGTTCGGCGCAGGTGATAACCCAATACTTGCAGCAGCCCCAATCCCGTCATCATGCCTAACACCGGTGGTAGGTGCAGGAAATTGTGAAAACTAACGGCCATGGCAATAGTCATGACGAAGAGCAGAATAATGCGTTTTGCGCCTCGCTTGGTGTGAATAACTTCTAGGTCCAGCTGGGGTTGGCCGTTGGGAACGGCAAAATGCATGCAGGCCGCCGGAATAGCAAAATTAACCGCGCCCGGTAAGAACAGCGAGAAAAACCCCCAGAAATCGACAATGCCTTTTTGCCAGACCATAAGTGTCGTAATGTCACCAAATGGGCTAAAAACGCCACCTGCATTGGCAGCGACAACAACATTAATGCAGCCCAGCGCAATGAACTTCGGCTTATCTTTGCCGACGGCCAAAATGACGGCACACATCAGCAAGGCCGTCGTGAGGTTGTCGGCCCAGGCAGAAATGAAGAAGGCTAACCAGCCGGTTAGCCAGAACAGGGTGCGGTAGCCATAGCCTTTTCGTACCAGCCAGGAACGCAGGGCGTCAAACACCAGGCGCTCGTTCATCGCGTTGATGTACGTCATTGCGGCCAGTAAGAATAGAAACAGCTCGCCGTATTCAACAAAGTTTTGGCGCACGGCAATTTCCGCCGCTTGGCTAAGGCCGTTTTGGGCGTACACGAACCCAATCGCAGCCCACATGAGTCCTGCCGCGAGAATGACTGGCTTGGATTTTCGCATGCCGGTAAATTCCTCGGCCATGACTAAGGCATAGGCCAATATGAACAGGCCGATCGCAAAAAAGCCGACGAAACTTTGGGTAAGGTCTAGCGGTTTGGCAAGTTCTAGACTCTCAGCGGTAACAGCAGCCGAGACAACGCCGGGGAAAAGCAGCCCCAGCAGCAGCGTCGCCATGAAACTGACCATGCTGAACGTTCGCATTACTCCGCTTTCGGCAACTGGTCGAAAAGCTGGTCGACTTTGGCGGCTATGATGAAATCGTTTTCATGCAAACCTTTGATTTTATGCGTATAGAAAACGATCGAGCAATAACCCCAGCCGAAACTGAAATCGGCGTGGTGCCACTCGCTTTCGCACAGGGCGCCGACCTGATTCACAAAGCTCAGCGTAGTGATGAAATTGGGAAACTGGAATCGGCGCTCGATGCGGCTGGCGTCTGCCGCAAGTTGCCACAAAGGTGTTTCCGCGTGGAGAGTGCGGGCTTGGTCGTAGGTGAGGGGCGGCACGCCGCCTTTGCAGGGAATACAGGTTTTTTCTGCCAGGCTCATGCGGATAGCTCCTTCGTGGCGGCGTCTAGGAGGCGTCATTGTACGACATGAAACGGAATCGGTGTGCGCCGGAACAAATCTTGCTAACGAATTGTCTTAGCGGCCACTTCTTGGGTGGCCGCATTGAAGTGCATCAATTCAATCGTTTTCAAGCGACAACATTGTTGATGGAGGGTGTAGGCATGTCGGAAGCAACAGCCCCTGAGCGGACTAAAATCGGTAAGGCCGCTAAAGCAGGAAAGAGTCAGGACAAGGAGAGTCGATTGACTCCCGGTGTAACGGTCAGTTCGGAACAACGTCTGGAAATGGTGCGTGAGGCCGCCTATTTTCGCGCCCTTGCGAGAGGTTTCTCGGGTGGCAGTCAAGAGCAGGATTGGCTAGATGCCGAAGCAGATGTAAAGACCTTGCTCGCAAGCGGGCGAATGTAGTCCCTTACTAAGATCCGATTCCCAGCACGAGAAATTTTGGCGGTGGGTTCGCCATTGCTCGCGTTGGGGTCGGTGGGGCTATTTTTCTACAACTTTACGAGTGTGTCGCAGCGGGAAGCGACCTCTTGACTGACCTGGACTAAATATAAAAAATGTTATTCCGTGGGGTTGCAGGGCCGGCATTCTGCCGACGTTCAATCAAACCTAACCTAACCTCACGCCAAACCCCATGTTGATTTCCAAAGCCGTTCAAGCCTTTCTAACCAATGGCCAAATTGCCTATCGAAAACTTTTGAGCGACGTCGCAATCGACGGTGGCCCGGTGCCAGCTCATGAGCGAGTTCGAGTGTTGCTGCTGTGCGATCACAACGGCCCATTGATGGCTGTGTTCCCCGTTAACAGCGGTTTAGACTTCGAAGCATTGGTTATCGCCACCGGTCGCCAACTCAAGGTCGCTACAGCGCGAGAATTCGGCGCGCGTCTGCAAGGATTGTCGAACCTTCAGTTGCCACCTTTCGGCGACATGTTAGGAATCGATATGATTGTGGACGAAGCCCTTCTTTTCAAACCTTGGTTGCGAGTAGCCGGCGGGGAAGAGGGCGTGAGCTACCTTTTCATCCGCGCTGCCTTTGTGCGATTGGTAGAGAATGCGCGCTTTCTGCGCTTCTCGCGGCCCGTGCAATCGTTTGAGAGTGAACGCCGGGAAATGGCGGTTGACGCAAGTGTTTACCAGTTGTTAGGGAAAGTGGCGGCAGAGGGAGGCGAGCAGGGAGGGGCAAGCTTGGGTTCGATCCTGGCGGAGCGCCTCAAAACGGCGAAGCTTCCAGCTATGCCGGAAACCGGCCAACGGTTAGCGATAATGAAAGCGGCCGGCGATGTTGAGCTGCTTGAGGTGGTTCACGCCATCGAGATGGATCCGGTCGTTAGTGCGCATGTGATGAAATTTGCGTGTTCCGCGTTCTTTTCGTACCAAGGGCGCATCGCCTCCATTAGGGACGCGGTTTTTAATGTGCTGGGCGTCGATATTGCGCTGAATCTTGCGCTCGGTATCGCGGTTGGCAGGACATTCAAAGGGCCGCTCGACGGCCCGTTGGGTTTGCATGCGCATTGGCGTCATGCTGTGCGGGTCGCGGCCCTCACGCAGGCGCTGGCAGCTGCCAGCCAGGTTGAACCGCGTATCCAATTGGGTACCGCGTACTTGGCTGGCCTGGTACACAACATTGGTTTCCTGCTCATGGCGCAACTTGCGCCCGGTGAATATAAACTACTCAATAAGATGTTAAGCGCAGAGGCCTCGTTGTCGATGGCCGATGCCGAGCAGCGCGTTTTCGGCATAGCCCATACCGTTTTGGCGCAGCGGCTATTCACGGAATGGAATCTCCCGGCAGAACTGGTTGCGGCTGCAGCCTATCACCATGACGCAAGTTATGTCGGTAGGTACAGCGCGTATTCACGTCTGGTGCTCATCGCCGATCGCCTGCTGCAAAACGAGGCGGCGGGCGAGGCGGAGCGGCCCGAAATTCCGGATGCGCTGTTAAGGGCGCTTGGACTGGAGTGGGAGAATCTTCAAGCCAGCATGGCGGCGCTCGTCGATCAGCGAGAAACTCTGGAGGAACTCGCTGCCCAGTTTGCGGCCTAATTCGCCCGCGTCCCGCGCGGGGTCATTTTTGCGTTATCATGAAAACATGGAACACGCGCCCTTACCTTGCGATCTATTTACTGCCGCCGAAGTTCGGCGCTTGGACCGTTGCGCTATTGACGAACATGGCATTGCAGGCGGGGAATTGATTCATCGTGCCGGCGCCGCGGCCTTTGCGTTTGCCGGCGAATATTTTGGTTCTGTACAGCGTGTCGTGGTGATCTGCGGTGGCGGCAATAACGGCGCAGACGGTTGCGTTTTCGCGCAGTTTGCCCATCAGGCCGGTTGGACTGTTCAAGTATTTTTGTTGGACGAGACGCGACCGAGAAAGGGTGATGCGGCCGTTGCCCTTGCCAAAATGCGCGAGGCGGGTGTCTGTACCATGCCCTATTCGCGTGCGGATTTAAATTGCGCAGACCTCATCGTTGACGCGATGTTCGGCACCGGCTTAGATCGTTCGCTGCAAGGAATCTATGGCGAGATTGTCGCCGATATCGCGAACTCTGGGATTCCAGTTTTGGCCATGGATATACCTTCGGGGCTTAACGCAGACAGCGGCGCGATGATGGGTGCGACCGTGAAAGCGGCGGCAACCGTCACATTTGTTGCGCTCAAGCGCGGCATGTTTACCGCAGCGGGGCGGGATTGTTGCGGCACGATTGTATTTAGCGGCTTGGATATTCCCAGTTTTGTATTCTCCGGTTTTCGCGCGTCTGCGCGGCGCTTGACGCCGACCTGCGTAGCGCCTCTGTTAGAGCCACGGGCGCTCAATAGTCACAAAGGCCGTTATGGACATGTGTTGGTTATGGGTGGCAATCGCGGCATGTCGGGTGCCGTCCAGATGGCAGCTGAAGCGGCGCTGCGGGTCGGGGCGGGATTGGTGAGTATAGCGACGCGCGCGAAGCACGCCGGCTTGATCAGCGCGGCGCGGCCGGAGCTAATGTGTCACGGTGTCGACACTGCAGCGCATGTAGACCGGATCATGGCGCAGGCCAGCGTGATTGCCGTTGGGCCGGGCTTAGGGCAAGACCCTTGGGGTCGCCTGATATTTGACTGCGCGCTGAAGTCCACCCTGCCCATGATCGTCGATGCCGATGCACTCAATTGGCTGGCCGAAATGCCGCAGCGGCGTGACAACTGGGTATTGACGCCGCACCCTGGCGAGGCGGCGCGATTGTTGGGATGTTCGACGGCTGAAGTTCAAAACGACCGCTTTGCCGCTTGTGTCGAGATTCATAACAAGTATGGCGGTGTTTGTGTGCTCAAAGGTGCCGGTACACTGGTGTTTGATGGCAACGCATTTGGTGTGTGCGATGCGGGTAATCCGCGTATGGCGACGGCCGGTATGGGTGATACGCTGACCGGTATTATGGCTGGGTTGGCTGCGCAGGCTTTGATCGCAGGCCGTTCATTGACGGAAATAGCCAGTGCGGCGGTATTGCTGCATGCACGTGCCGCCGACGCAGCGAGCGAAAACGGAAAAGTTGGATTAATCGCGACGGATATTTTTCCTTGGTTGCGACGGTGGGCGAGTGATGTCTGAAGGATTCGAGATTGGCGTTGAAGGCGAGGCGGCCATGGTTGCGCTGGGGCAGCAACTTGGCGGTGCGTGTCGCGAAGGCGCAATTATCTTTTTACAGGGGGACTTAGGGGCGGGCAAAACCACGTTTGCGCGCGGATTCATGCACGGGTTGGGATATTCTGGCCCCGTCAAGAGTCCAACTTTTACCTTGGTTGAGCACTACATGGTAGATCATCACCGGGTTTACCACTTTGACCTGTATCGCTTGAGCAGCCCGGAAGAGCTGGAGTTTATGGGCATTCGGGATTTCTTTCATCTCGGCAGTATTTGTTTGGTTGAGTGGCCGGAACGAGGCGTGGGCTATCTGCCCGGGCCTGATTTACGGCTCACGATTCACTACGTAACGGCGGGCGTTCGGCGAATTCACGTTGAAACAACTACGGCGCTGGGTCGCAGTCTCTTGGCTAGTTTAGGTCCGACCTCCGGTCCACATTCTGCATAAAGATCAAGGCATCGCGCCGCTATTACCGCGGCCAAAAAATTGTTATACTGAGCCGCTGCATTGTGGAATCTAAGTCATTGGAACAGAAGAGAAATGCGACTTAGTTCGCGATGGTCGACAATAGCGCTGACAGATTTCGTCGCCGCCCTGGCTCTTTGGATGGCGGCGTCGGTGGGTGCGTGGGCCCAATCCGGCACCGTTACGTCGGTTCGAGTAGTGGACGAGCCAGATGCCTCGCGTTTGATTATTGAATTGGATGCGGCGCCGTCGTTCCATTCGTTCGTCCTGCCGGACCCTGATCGTTTGGTCATCGACCTCAAAGACGTCAAGCTGAAAACTCGACTTCCGATCTTGGGGTCGGACCATCCCTTGCTCAAGGGCATACGAAGCGCGCCGCGCAATCAGGGTGATCGCCGTATTGTGTTAGATATCAAAGCCGGCGTTAAGGCTAAGAGTTATGCAGTCGCGCCTAACGAACAATATGGCCATCGCTTAATCGTGGAGCTGGATGCCGGTGTTGTCGCCGCTGCGCCGCTTCCGCCTGCGCCGGCTAATTCGCCTCCCCTGCGTGACATCGTTATTGCAGTAGACGCCGGCCACGGCGGAGAAGATCCTGGTGCGCGTGGGCATGGTGGTACCTGGGAAAAGAATGTCGCGCTCGACATCGCGCGCCAGATAGCCGCCCTGATTTCCCAGGAAGCGGGGATGCGGGCCGTATTGGTGCGCGACGGCGATTACTTTGTTAGTTTGCGTGAGCGTATAACACGCGCCCGTCGCGAAAAGGCAGATTTATTCTTGTCGATTCATGCCGACGCTTTTAACAATGCTAATGCGCGCGGCTCGTCCGTGTACGTGCTATCTGATCGCGGCGCGAGCGACGAAGCGAGCCGTTGGTTGGCCGAGCGAGAAAATGCGGCGGATTTAGTGGGCGGCGTGAGTTTGGACAATAAGGACGATGTACTTGCTTCAGTGTTGCTCGACTTGTCGCAAACGGGCACGCTACAAGCCAGTGCGCAGGTCGCCGATCGCGTCTTGTCGCAAATTGGAAAACTCGGCTCGTTGCATAGCGAGTCCGTGCAGAGTGCGCGGTTTGTTGTGCTCAAATCACCCGATGTTCCCTCGATGCTTATTGAGACCGCCTTTATATCTAATCCGGAAGAAGAACAAAGGCTCAACGATAAGAGTTATCAGGACAAGCTATCCGTAGCGATTCTGAACGGAGTGCGCGATTATTTTCGTAGCAATCCGCTACCGGGCACGCGCTTAGCTGCAGCCGAATCCACTACGGGTATGCGCGCTGAAATGGCCTCTACCGCGCCGGACAGTGCCGTAGTCAGTCGGCCGACGCGTCGTGGCAAGACGCAAACACCGGCGTCCCGTCGCAAGGAATCTACGCCGTCGATTCAGGTCTCACCCATGTGAGTCACGCTTGCACGTCTATAGGTTTGTGTATCTCATTGCACCAATTTTTTTCTTCGTGGGACGGATTCTTAGTGCCACACACTTCCACTCCAAACTAGGCATCGACATGAACCGATGGTCGGCAAAAAACGTGGCTCGCAAAACCAGAGGATTGGGCATTGGGTCGCTCGCCATGATGCTATGTGGCGCGTCCATGCCCGCATGGTCGAGTCACGGCGAAGAAGACGTGGTCACGGCTGTGGCCATGCAGCCTAGCTTCGATGGTTGGCTGGCGGCGTTTCGAACTGAAGCGGCTGTGAAGGGCGTTTCAGAAGCAACGCTTAACAAGGCTTTGACCGGTCTTACGCCCTTGGAAAAGATTGTTGAGCTTGATCGAAAGCAGCCGGAATTCACCTTGGCGTTTGAGGACTACTTGAAGCGAATTGTGAACCCGAGCAAAGTCACGCGGGGTCGGCAAAAGCTTAAAGACTACAAAGCGGTTCTGGCCAAAATCGAAGTGAAATACGGTGTGCCGGCTTCCGTGTTAGTGGCATTGTGGGGCGCCGAATCGGACTACGGAAGGTTGGCGGGGCGTTTGCCCGTCATCCAGTGTTTAGCCACCCTGGCCTATGAAGGCCGGCGTGCCACGTTCTTTCGCGCCGAGCTATTGAACGCGCTCAAGATCGTCGACGCAGGGCACGTCGAGCCGGCGGCTATGGTGGGCTCGTGGGCGGGGGCGATGGGGCAAACCCAGTTCATGCCTTCAACGTTTCTCACGTACGGCGTGGACATAACCGGTGACGGCCGTATCGACCTTTGGAACTCCCCTGAAGACGCATTGGCTTCCAGTGCAAACTACCTGGCGAAATTAGGCTGGAAGAATGATGAGACGTGGGGGCGTGAAGTCGCAGTGCCCGGCGACCTTCCGGCTAACCTTTATGGTGGTCAAACCAAGAAATCACTGCAGGAATGGAAGAAGCTCGGTGTCACGCGGCCCAACGGCCACGAACTCCCTGGGCGCGACCAGCTGCACGCTGGCTTGATTCAATTGGAGGGCCACAAGAAGCGCGTCTTCCTGGTTTATTCCAACTTTGACGCCATCCATGAGTGGAACCGATCGAATCAATTTTCCGCTGCTGTGGGGCTGCTGTCGGACGCGTTAGCCAAAGGCAAGCACGGCGGGTAGTGTCCGCCGTGTTTGGTGCCGTTCGGATCGCAGGATTTTTTACAAACGACGGTGGATGCACACCTATTGGACTAAGAACGTACCCATCATGCCGGCTTCCTCATGCTCCAAGATGTGGCAATGGTACATGTACAGGCCTTTGTTAATCACTGGGTCGAACCGACCGATAATGCGCACGGTTTCGCCGGGTTGAACTAACACGGTGTCCTTCCAGCCGAGATCGACCCCGGTAGAGGGAACACCGCTGCGATCTAGTACCTGCCATTGAATGGCATGCGCATGGAATGGATGCGCCATATTGGTGGTGTTGTTAATGGCCCAGATCTCCGTTGCGTTGCTACTGACGCGCTCATCCACTCGGTTCATGTCGAACAGTTTGCCGTTTATCGCAAACGTCATCATGCCTACGGTGTTCAGCACGAAGTTGCGTGTCTTGCTTGCGCTGGTCGCGGATAGACGTTGGTTTATGTCTGCGCTGCTGGGCAGGCTGGTGTAGAGGTTGACGTCGTCGGTTGCCTGCGTTGCCACGTTGAAGTACACCACCTCGCGAGCGGCCCCTCCGCTCGTGATGCGGTTAATTAAGGAAATCGTGCTGTTGAGCGGTATCGAGCGGAAGTCCACCACGATTTCGGCGCGTTCGCCAGAGCCGAGCGTGAGGTGGTCGGTGCGCACGGGGCTGGGCAATAATCCGCCGTCGGTGCCGACGACCGTGAACAAGCTGCTGTCGCTCAGCGCGAAGTCATAATTGCGTGCGTTGGAACCGTTGAAGAGCTTGAAGCGGTATTGGCGTGTTGCCACCTTTAACGTCGGCTGTTGAACCCCGTTTACGAGCACCCGATTGCCCAACATGCCCATCATGCCGCCACGGTATACCAGTGTTCGTACGCCTGCAGCGGTTGTGGTGGTAGTGAAACTGCGGTCCTGGATCAGCATGGGAATATCGTATGCACCCGATGGCAATTGCTTTCCCGTTTCGAGCGATTGCGTAATGTCGTCGGTTACGACAAAGCCGCCGGCCAATCCTTTGTAAACCTGCGTTGCCGTTGTACCGTCGGCGTGGGGGTGAAACCACAAGGGCGCGGCGGCCTGTGAGACTGTAAACGCATATGTACGCGCTGCACCTGCGGCAATCGGTAGGTCCGGGCCGCCGTCCTGGTTCGCTGGAATCTTAAACCCATGCCAATGTACGGTTGTGGCCTCGGTCAGGTTGTTTTGCACATTCACACTAATGTTCGTGCCCCGTTTGGCGACGATCACCGGCGGAAGCTGGAGCCCGTTATAACGCATCATCGGCGTTTTCCAGGTGGCCGTTGGCGTGACCACGGTAACAGGGACATTATTGTCGACCGTTAAATTGTAGGTAGCCGAGTTGTCGTTGGGATTGCCATCGGCATCGCCCAGAATCGGCAAATACTGGAAGTCGGCTACGGCGGCGGCTGTGGCGGGCGGAGGTGTTGTCGCTGCCGGAGGTGTCACGGCCGGAGGCGTGACCGTAGCAGGTGGTGTTACGGTTGCAGGCGGCGTTGTCGCTGCAGGCGGTGTTACTGCCGCAGGTGGTGTTACCGCTGCAGGTGTCCCTGTCACCGGGGTGGTTGTCACAGGAGTACAACAGGCGAGCATCACCGGTGGAACGGCTGCCGACGTAGAAACCATCATCGGGCTGGTCGGGTTGGTGGTAGTGCCTGACCCGGCCGTTTGTTTTTGCGGCGTAGGGGTGGTTGATGAGGCCTTTTTGTTCGATGCTGGGGCTTGTTCGTTACAAGCACCGACGGCCAAAAGTGCAGTAGCGACTGCGATAGCGCGAATTAACATTGACGATTCCCCACTGTGTGCTTTGTTTTCAAAACTCGGCGCAAGGCGCCAAAAGTAT
>Ga0315270_10001326_pt1 | contig 13142 bp, 13 predicted proteins | sample C1_bottom_MG_FD_204932 | JGI IMG/M metagenome (GOLD analysis project Ga0315270, IMG submission 204932) | Sediment microbial communities from Yellowstone Lake, YNP, Wyoming, USA - C1_bottom | ecosystem: Environmental > Aquatic > Freshwater > Lake > Sediment | place: USA: Wyoming | collected... | reverse complement strand
ATGAATGACGCATTAAAACTCGTTGTGTTTGACTGGGACGGAACCCTGATGGATTCCGCCGCCCGTATCGTTTCGTGTTTTCAGGCTGCGGCCGCCGATCTAAGGTTTGAGGCGCCAACGGACGATGCAGTGCGCAATATAATTGGTTTGGGTATGCCGGAGGCCCTTGCCGCGCTTTTTCCTGGCGTCGTGACGCCCGCTGATCGAGCTGCGTTAACGCAACGCTATCGGCACCACTATTTGGACGCAGATCCCACGCCCACCGCATTATTCCCGGGTGTGCTGGAGATGCTTGATCAGCTTGAGCAGGGCGGTTACCTGCTCGCGGTAGCGACGAGCAAGGGGCGCGGCGGGCTCGATCGTGTGTTGCAAGAGACTGGGCTGAACGATAGGTTCCACACGAGCCGCACAGCGGATGAAACGTTTTCCAAACCGCATCCGGCCATGTTGCTGGAAATTATTGAACATTTGGGCGTTGCGGCGAACGAAACGGTGATGGTGGGCGATACCGAATACGATTTAATGATGGCGCGCAACGCGGGCGTGGCTGGGATCGGAGTTTGTGGTGGCGCGCATGAGCGCGCGCGACTGTTGGCCTGCGATCCTGTCGCGTGTCTTGAGCGGGCGACCGATTTGCCCGAGTGGTTGAGTGTGCAGCGTAATTGATCCTGCTGGTGCAGGGTCTATGTTAACTGGAGAGACTAACGTCCCATGAGCGATAAGCCCAATTCACCGGAAACCTCCGAAAACCCGGCGCCCCCTGCGTCGCCGGGAACGCACGGCGACTCAGCCGCAGATCCGTGGACTCAGGCTCCTGAAACGCCCGCAGCCGCTGTGCAAAGCATAGCTGAATCGAAAGCGAAGGCTGAGGATATCGACGCGACATCGGGCAAGAATTTGGAATGGGAGCGCAACCTTCTTAATCGGCTTTCGTTTGCCGCCGTTAATGAACAGCGCCGTGCCCGCCGTTGGAGTGTGTTTTTCAAAGGCTTAGGGTTTGTCTATTTGTTCATGGTTTTGTACATGTTCTTCCCTAAGCAAAGCTCCGAGATTCATCTCGGTCGGCACACCGCCTTGGTCGAAATTTCCGGTGAAATTTCGGATCAAAGCATGGCCAACGCCGACAACATCATTGGCAGTTTGCGTGATGCGTTTGAGGATAAAGGCACCAAGGGCATTATTCTGCGCATCAACAGCCCGGGCGGTAGCCCGGTGCAGGCTGGCTACGTGTACGACGAAATTGTGCGGTTGCGGGCGAAATACCCCGAAACCCCGATTTATACCGTAGTGGCTGACCTTTGCGCATCGGCCGCTTATTACATCGCCTCCTCGACCGACAAGATTTACGCGGACAAAGCCAGTTTGGTCGGCTCAATTGGCGTGTTGATGGACGGCTATGGTTTTGTCGAAACCATGAAGAAGCTCGGCGTTGAGCGGCGCTTGCTAACGGCAGGGGAGCATAAAGGCATGCTCGATCCGTTTTCGCCGGTGAAAGAGTCGGACAAGCAATTCATGCAGGATCTCATCAATAACGTCCATGTCCAGTTCATCGAGGCGGTGAAAAAGGGGCGCGGCAAACGCCTAAAAGATGATCCGCTGCTATTCTCCGGTTTGGTTTGGTCCGGTGATAAGGCGGTGGTTAACGGCTTGGCGGATGGTCTTGGCAGTGCGAGCTACGTGGCGCGGGAAATCATCGGTGAAGAAAATATTGTCGATTACACCGCCCGTGCGGATTTCTTTTCCCGTTTTGCCAATAAGATTGGTGCGGCCAGTGCGCAAAGTATAGCGGGGCAACTCGCCGCGCCTTCAATGAAGTAGTCGGTGCGCAACTAACCCATCGGTCCACGATGGGTTAGTTGGCTGTTGCCCCCATCGTGAGCTTTGTTTCCACGGTTGCGTAGATCCGATTGATCTCGTCTTGTGCCGCCGGCGTGAGTGGATCGCGCGGTCCCCTGTTTTCACTGCGCAAGCCAAATTCCACCAGGATCGCCCGCAAGTACTGCAAGCTGTGGGCGGGATGCGTGTTCATGTCGCTAATTAGGTAGTCGAATCGTTCAGCAAAAACGGCTTCCGCAAGTTGCCGCCTCAGCTGACCGGAATCTAAGAGGCTAGCGATCGCGGCGAAGAAGGCTCGTTGCGCCAGGTGCTGCTCGTGATCATTGAAGAATTTGTAGCCGTGTTCAAGGTCGTGTACCAAGAAATGTAACGCATTCCTCTTGTGCATAATCGGCCCTTGCGCCTGAACCGGATCCGCGATAACTGAGATCGGTCGCGTGCCAGCGACTTGCATTCGGAGTACGGCCTTAGGTGCGGGAATATTAGGGCACAGCGTAAGCGGCCATTCGCCCGTTACCCAGTGCGCGAGGGCGATGGTGGCGTTCGGAATTATTCCGTAAAAGTTGTGGCGGCTAAGGATGTCGTTGATAAAGGCCGTCGCATCGGTGCCGCTTAGCGCCAGCAATTGGCTTTGCCACTGCAGCGGATCGGGGCGGGGGTCCGTCTTCTTCTTGCGTGCAGCCGCACGCCCCTTGTGCAATCCAATCGTCCAGCCGAGAAAACAGCGCGCCGCATACTCAGCGTCGCTATGGCGACCCTCGCGCCATTGGGCGGTGAGCTCTGCTAGAAAGCTCGAATCTAAGGCGGTCGACGCTTTCACAATATTACGGAATATTGAATCCGGCTTGCGACAGCATAGACGTTAGTCGCATTAGCGGTAGTCCAATCAATGCGCTCGGGTCGTCACCTTCCCATCGGCTACACAACACCACTCCATAGCCCTCGCTCTTGAACGAACCAGCACAGTTATAGGCTGGCTCGCGCTTCAAATAGCGTTCGATGGTTGCCTCGTCTAGCTCGCGGAAATGAACCGTGTACGGCACCCTTTCGGTCATTGCATGCTGCGTGGCGGTGTCCAAAACACAAAGCCCCGTTTGAAACGTGACCGCCTTTCCCGACATGAATAACAACTGTTCTACCGCATTGGCATGGTTGCCCGGCTTGCCGAGTACGGTACCTTGGCAATCGGCCACTTGGTCGCTGCCAATAATCAGCGCGTCGGGGTAATTCGCCGCGACGGCCCGGGCTTTGACTTGCGCCAAGCGGCATACGAGGTCTGTCGATGTCTCCTTGGGCAAAGGTGTTTCGTCCGCTTGCGGTGCGATGACGTCGAACGGCAGTCGCAGTCGTTCTAACAGCTCCCGCCGGTAGGGCGAAGTTGAGGCAAGAACCAGTTTTCGCACGCTATTGAATCTCGATCAATGTTTCATCGGGATTTACGTTGTCACCCTTCTTGATGTTTACTTGTTTGACGGTGCCGGCCACTGGCGCCCGCACTTCCGTTTCCATCTTCATTGCTTCGGTAATAAAAAGCGAATCGCCTTCTTTGACTTCCTGGTCCAGCTTGACCAATACATCGACAATCACGCCCGGCATGGATGTGGTCACGTGGCCGGGTTTCGTAGCTTTGGGGCGGCGACTACCACTGGTTGCCGTCACGGGCGCCGCTGGTTGGCCCCGGCCGCTGTTGACGACTGGAGTCGTTGCAATTTCCGACAGAGTCTCAATCAATATTTCTTCGGGTTGGCCATCAACCGACACATAAAATGGACGTTGCGTTTGATAGCGATGGCCCGAGCCCGTCACTTTAATATGGTAGGTTTCGCCATGCAGTGTCACGTTGAACTCGGTCGGCGCAACACCGCACAACTCCACATTTTCGTTCGCCGACGGCATGAGTGGTTCTGGCTTGAGCGTTCCGGCGGCGCGTTCTTCCAGGAAGTCGCGGCCGATATCAGGGAACATGGCAAACGTTAGAACGTCTTCTTCGGTTCGTGCTAGCGCGCCAATGTTTTCGCGCAACCTGTCCATCTCAGGTTCCAGCAAATCGGCAGGGCGGCAATCGATGATTTCCGCATCGCCGATCGCCTGCTGACGCACCACAGCATTCACTTCGCCCGGTGGTCGGCCATAGCGACCCTGTAAATAGGCCTTAACCTCGTTGGTGATGGTTTTGTAGCGCTGCCCAGTGAGTACATTGAGCACAGCTTGGGTGCCGACAATTTGCGACGTCGGCGTCACTAACGGCGGAAAGCCGAGGTCTTCGCGAACGCGGGGAATTTCGGCCAGCACTTCGTTAATGCGGCGTAACTCACCTTGCTGTTTGAGCTGGTTGGTCAAGTTCGAAATCATGCCGCCAGGCACTTGATTGATCTGCACACGGGTGTCGAGTCCGGTGAATTCGCTTTCGAACTGATGGTACTTCTTGCGCACTTCGCGGAAGTAAAAACCAACATCCTGCAAGGCCTGCAAATCGAGTCCGGTGTCATAGGGCGTACCGCGCAATGCGGCGACCATGCTTTCAGTAGCAGGATGGCTGGCGCCTTCGGCAAAGGCGGAAATCGCTGTGTCTATATGTACGCAGCCGTTTTCCACCGCTTTAAGCTGGCACATTGCCGCGAGCCCGGCCGTGGCGTGCGAGTGAATGGCGATAGGCACGTTAATGGCTTGGCGTAGCCGGCTGACGAGATCGGCTGTGGTGGTGGGTGTGAGTAAGCCGGCCATGTCTTTGATGGCGACACTGTCGCAGCCCATGTTCTCGAAGCCTTTCGCCAACGCGACGAAATCAGCAATGCTGTGCACAGGGCTAGTCGTATAGGAAATCGCACCTTGCGCGTGGCGCCCAGCTGCTTTAACCGCCTTCACCGCCACTTCAATGTTGCGCAGATCATTGAGTGCATCAAAAATGCGAAATACATCGACGCCGTTGGCGGCCGCGCGGGTCACAAAGGCTTGCACCACGTCGTCGCTATAGTGGCGGTATCCCAACAGATTCTGGCCGCGCAATAACATTTGCAGGCGCGTGTTGGGCAGCGCTTGGCGCAATTTGCGCAAGCGATCCCACGGATCTTCCTTTAGAAAGCGAACGCAAGCGTCAAACGTGGCGCCACCCCAAACTTCGAGTGACCAATAACCGATGCTATCGAGCTTCTTGCATGCGGGAAGCATGTCTTCGATGCGCATGCGGGTCGCGATGAGCGACTGGTGGGCGTCTCGAAGAATCGTATCCGTAACTTGCACCTTCGGCATGCTGCGAGGTCTCCTTGATTAATGATTCACAAACGCAAATGGGCAGCAACGGCCGCGCCAATCACTGCCGCTAATTCGCGCGAAGGTCGGCGGGTCGAGTAATCTATGAGATCGGGATGTGATTCGACGAAACTGGTGTCGATTTGGCCCGATTGAAACTCCGGCGTATTCAATATCTCGAGGTGATAGGGAATCGTGGTTTTCACACCAAACACGGCAATGTCATTGAGCGCGCGACGCGCTCGGCGGATGACCTCTTCCCATGTAAGGGCCCACACGGTGAGCTTCACGCACATCGAGTCATAATAGGGCGGAATTGTGTACCCACTGTAGATGGCGGCGTCAGTACGTACTCCAGGCCCACCCGGCGCAAAATAACGCGTAATACGTCCAAAGCTGGGCAGGAAATCGTTCTTAGGGTCTTCTGCGTTAATGCGAAATTGAATTGCAAAACCGCGCCGGCCTACTTCAGCTTGGCTGTAACTGAGCGCCAAGCCTGCGGCAATCTGAATTTGTTGCTGGACAATGTCGATACCGGTGATGACTTCGGTGACTGTATGTTCGACCTGCAGGCGCGTGTTCATTTCCATGAAATAAAACTTGCCGGTCTGATCTAACAGAAATTCGACGGTACCAGCGTTCTCATAGCCCACGTGTTTAGCTGCTTTTACGGCATAGTCACACACCTGTGCACGCTGCTCGTCGCTCAATTGCGGTGACGGGGCAATCTCGACCAGTTTTTGGTGGCGCCGCTGTACCGAGCAGTCGCGTTCAAACAGATGAATCACGTTGCCGTGCCGATCGCCGAGTATTTGCACTTCAATATGGCGTGGGTTAACCACGCATTTTTCCATGAAGATTTCGGCGCTGCCAAATGCTTTTGTGGCTTCCGACAGCACGCGCTGGTAGTTGCGTTTGAGGTCGTCGACGTTATCGCAGCGGCGAATGCCTCGCCCACCGCCGCCAGAGGTGGCCTTGAGCATGACCGGGTAACCGAACTCTTCGGCCTTTATGAGCGCCTCGTCCAGATTGGCTAGGTTGCCGTCGGTTCCCGGTACAACCGGTACGCCGGCGGCAATGGCTGATCGACGGGCTTCCGTTTTGTCGCCCATGCGGCGAATCACTTCGGCGCTCGGACCAATAAAAATGATGCCGCGGCTCGCGCAGGCGTCGGCCAATGCGGGGTTTTCGGACAAAAAACCGTAGCCCGGGTGGAGTGCGTCACAACCCGTTGCAACCGCTAAGTTGACGATGCGATGGGCATTCAAGTAGCCGGCGATCGAGTCGGGGCCAAGGTTGTAGGCTTCATCGGCCTTCTTTACGTGTAGGCCGTGACGGTCGGCGTCGGCGTAGATTGCGACTGACTTTATTCCCATTTCACCGCACGCTCTAACGATGCGAACGGCGATTTCTCCGCGATTGGCGATCAGTATTTTCTTGATCAAGAGGAGTGCTTCTCTGTTGCGGGCCGGCTTCTCGACTATTTAGGGTAAAGGATGGTAAGAGTCAAGGCTGTTGTGCAGTGGGCTGCCCCGAACTGGCCTGTACGGGCGATTTTTTGGCTGCGACATGCGGGTTTTTTTGACAGCCGCCTAGCTCGCGACTATCATTGCGGCCCGATGTCTGCACAGCTACCCGTTACCGTTAATCCAGAACGCCTTGCGCGGCGTGGATTCAGCATGTCTGGCAGCCTGCGGCTGGCGGATATGCCGCGGCTCGCCTCAAGCCTGGTCAGTACCAACGGGGATCTTGCCGAGGTGACGTTGGAATATAGCATGCAGCAACGTATCCCAACGGTCGAAGGCCGGGTGCGCACGCAACTGCGGCTGCAGTGCCAGCGCTGTATGGGTGACTTATTGCTTGCGGTGGACGGTGATTTTCATCTGGGCGTGGTGCAAACCGAGGCGCATGCCGCGGCATTGCCGACCAACCTGGAGCCGCTTTTTGTCACCAACGACGAAGTTCGGCTGGCGGAATTGGTCGAAGATGAATTGATCCTGCTGTTGCCGATCGTCCCATTGCATGCGGACGGTGCTTGCAAGGCGAAGGTTGAAGCGGCTCCGGCCGTTATAGTGCCGGCGAAACGGGAGAACCCGTTTAACGCGCTGAAGAAATTGAAGACGCCTGATTCTTCGAGTTAGGCGCGTGATTGAGTGTCGATCCGCCACGACTGATCCCAATGGGGTCGGTGTTGTGGCTGTTTTGTTTTTTTGAGGAGTAATTAAGATGGCTGTCCAACAAAATCGTAAGACCCGCTCTAAGCGCGGCATGCGTCGTGCCCACGATGCGTTGACCGAGCCGACCCTGTCGGTTGATCCGACCAGCGGCGAAACCCATTTGCGTCACCACGTCACCCCAGACGGCTACTATCGCGGCAAGCGCGTTGTCATGCCTAAGGGCGTGGTAAGCGACGAGGCAGTCTGACGCTTGGATCTACCCATTGCATTAGATGCAATGGGGGGTGATCACGGCCCGGTCGTGATCGTCCCCGCAGCGCTCAAGTTCTTAGCCGACAATCCGCAGATGCGACTGATCCTGGTGGGGGACGAGACCGTCCTCCGTCAGGCGTTAGAGTCGCGTGGAGCGGCGCCCAACGAAAGACTCGTTATCCGTCACGCCTCACAGGTGGTGGCAATGGATGACTTGCCTTCGCACGCCCTGCGCACGAAGAAAGACTCCTCGATGCGCGTGGCGATCGACTTAGTTAAGTCGGGCGAAGCCGGGGCCTGTGTTAGCGCCGGCAATACGGGTGCGCTCATGGCCACCGCGCGGTTTGTGCTCAAAACGCTGCCTGGCATCGATCGGCCTGCCATCATTGCGGCATTGCCGACCATGCTCGGGCATTCCTATATGTTGGATTTGGGCGCCAACGTCGATTCCAGCGCGGAAAGCCTGCTGCAATTTGCGGTGATGGGCGCGATTGTCGCTTCTGCCGTCGACGGTATTGCCAATCCGAGTGTTGGGTTGCTCAATATCGGCGAAGAGGAAATGAAGGGTAATGAGGTCGTCAAGCTTGCCTCCCAGCTTTTGAGCGCAAGCGGGCTCAATTACAAGGGTTTCGTCGAAGGCGACGACATTTACAAAGGTCGTGTCGACGTTGTGGTGTGCGATGGGTTTGTGGGCAATGTTTCGCTCAAGACCACCGAAGGTGTGGCGCGCATGCTAGCGCACTTTCTCCGCGAAGAATTCACGCGCACACCCTTGAGAAAATTGATCGCGCTGCTGGCGAAGCCTGTTTTATCGGCGTTTCGTAAGCGGGTCGATCCGCGCCACTACAATGGGGCGACGTTTGTTGGTTTGCAGGGCATTGTGGTGAAGAGTCACGGTGGGGCGGACGAGCACTCTTTCATTAACGCGATCAACGTTGCGAAACTGGAAGTGGCGAAGAACGTCCCTCAGCGGATTGCCAAGCAGCTCGAAGTGCTGTTGGTGGAAAGGCGGGCAGTTTGATCTATTCACGCATTGCGGGCACGGGCGGCTATCTGCCGGACAAAGTGCTGACCAACGCCGACCTTGAAAAAATGGTCGACACCAACGATCAGTGGATCGTGGAACGCACTGGCGTGCGTGAACGTCGCATCGCTGCGGCCGACCAGACCACCTGCGATTTGGCCGAACATGCGGCAAAGAACGCGATCTCGGCGGCCGGCATTCGCGCTGAGGACATCGACCTCATTATCGTGGCGACGACTACCCCGGATCGAATCTTCCCCAGCACCGCCTGTTTGCTGCAGGCCCGATTGGGCGTGCGTGGATGCCCCGCGTTTGATGTGCAGGCCGTGTGTACGGGGTTCGTCTACGCGCTAGCTATCGCTGACAAGTTTATCCGTAGCGGCGCGGCCAAATGTGCGCTGGTGGTGGGGGCTGAGACGCTTTCGCGCATCGTCGATTGGAAGGATCGTGGCACCTGTGTGTTGTTCGGTGACGGCGCAGGCGCCGTGGTGTTACAGGCATCGGCGGATCCCGGGATTTTGTCCACGCATTTGCATGCCGACGGCCAATATAAAGACCTGCTCACGGTAAATGGTGGCGTTTCCGAAAATGCCAATATGCTGCTAACCGGCGCGGCGACCATTAAAATGGCTGGCAATGAAGTGTTTCGCATGGCCGTCACGGCGCTGGGCGATATTGTCGATGAAACTCTGGCCGCAAACGGTTTGAACAAAGAAGATGTGGACTGGTTGGTGCCTCACCAAGCCAATATGCGCATCATTGCCGCAACGGCGAAGAAACTGAAAATGTCGATGGATCGTGTGGTCACCACCGTGGATCGACATGGCAATACATCGGCGGCATCAATCCCGTTGGCCTTGGATGTTGCCGTGCGCGACGGGCGCATTAAACGCGGTGAAATGGTGTTGATGGAAGCCTTCGGTGGTGGGTTTACCTGGGGTTCGGCGTTGCTGAAGTACTAGAGCTGAAGAACTAAGATGGGTGTGGGGACGATGTCGACGGTTTTTGTATTTCCAGGTCAGGGTTCACAATCGGTGGGTATGTTGGCCGAATTGGCTGGGCATTACCCTGTTGTTGCTGCGACTTTTGCCGAGGCGTCGGCCGTTCTCGGTTATGACCTGTGGCAATTGGTAAGCCAAGGCCCCGAGTCGGAGCTCAACGTCACTGAAAAAACGCAGCCTGCAATGTTGGCGGCTGGCGTGGCCACGTTCCGCGTTTGGCGCGAGCTGGGAGGCCCGATGCCTGCTTTTATGGCTGGCCACAGCCTGGGCGAGTATTCTGCGCTGGTGTGCTCCGGCGTCTTGAAGTTTACCGATGCGGTCAGTTTGGTTGCTGAACGTGGCCGTTTCATGCAGGAAGCGGTTCCGGCGGGAACGGGCGCCATGGCGGCGATCTTGGGCCTTGAGGATGATCAAGTGCGCGCGGCGTGCGCTGCGGCGGCGCAGGGTGAGGTCGTTTCTGCTGTTAATTTCAACAGCCCCGGTCAAGTTGTGGTGGCTGGGAACAAGGCAGCCGTTGAGCGCGCGGTGGAAGAAGCCAAGAAGCTGGGCGCCAAACGCGCAGTGATGTTGCCAGTGAGCGTTCCTTCGCACTGTGCGCTGATGCATCCAGCAGCAGATCGACTGCGTGCCCATTTGGAACAGGTGGAATTTGCGGCTGCGGCCGTCCCCGTCTTGCATAACGCTGATGTGACGGTGTATACCGATCCGGCGAAAATGCGCGATGCGCTCGTGCGGCAGCTCTACAGCCCGGTACGTTGGGTCGAAACGATTCAGGCGGCAGCGAAGCAAGGTGTGCGTCGCGTGGTGGAATGTGGGCCCGGTAAGGTTTTGGCTGGATTGAACAAGCGAATCGATCGGGACTTGGAAGTCCTGCCGGTTTTTGATGCCGACACCATGAACGGTGCTTTGAACGCCTTGAAAGGAGAATAACGTGATAGCGGTGCAAGACATAGCCCTGGTCACCGGTGCGAGCCGCGGTATTGGCCGAGCGATCGCGTTAGAGTTGGGTAAGCACGGCGTGACCGTGTTCGGCACGGCGACCACGGCCGAAGGTGCGGAGGCTATCAGCGCCTATCTTGCTGCGGCCGGAGTCAAAGGTGCAGGTAAAGTGCTCGATGTGACCGACGCAGCGTCGGTCGAGGCTGTAGTTGCTGATGTGACGAAAGAAGCCGGCACTCCCACGATCGTCGTGAACAACGCTGGCATTACGCGCGACAATTTGTTGCTGCGGATGGGCGCTGACGAGTGGGATGAAGTGATAAACACGAATCTCACGTCTGTTTTCCGGGTTTCCAAAGCCTGTTTGCGCGGAATGCTAAAAGCGCGACGTGGGCGGATTATTACGATTTCTTCTGTGGTTGGTGCGATGGGCAACGCGGGTCAGGCCAATTATGCTGCCGCCAAAGCGGGGATAGTCGGCTTCTCCAAGGCGTTGGCGCGCGAAGTAGCGCCGCGTGGCATTACCGTGAACGTGGTGGCGCCGGGATTCATCGACACCGATATGACGCGTGCCTTGCCCGAGGAGCACAGGGAAACCCTGTTGCGGCAGATTCCGTTGAATCGTCTTGGTCGGGTAGAAGATATCGCGGCGACCGTGGCCTTCTTGGCCTCATCCGGCGCGGCCTACATCACCGGCGAGACTTTGCATGTAAATGGTGGAATGTACATGGTTTGATGCTTCCAGGCGCGGTTTGCCTGGGGTTTTGATCCGTTGTGCGCATGAGTGGTTTGATTGTTGGTTTGTATTTGTGGTGGACGTTATGGAGTTTTTTCTTTACCGGCTAGCGCGGGTAGGGGGATTCCAATACAATACCGCCGAATTGTTAAAATGAAATCGAGTAGAGAGAGGAGCTGGTTACAATGAGCAGCGTCGAAGAAAGAGTTAAAAAGGTCGTCGTCGAACAACTCGGCGTGAAAGAAGAAGAAGTCACGAAAGAAGCGTCGTTCGTCGATGATTTGGGCGCTGATTCTTTGGACACCGTTGAGTTGGTAATGGCGTTGGAAGAAGAGTTTGAGTTGGAAATTCCCGACGAAGACGCTGAAAAGATCACCACCGTGCAACAGGCAGTTGACTACATCAACGCCAACGGCAAGTAGTGTTTAGATCTGTTTTTGTAAGGCCGTTGCCCGCGTGGGCGGCGGCCTTTTGATTTGTGAAGAAGGGGACATCGTTGAGTAAACGGCGTGTGGTTATCACTGGTTTGGGTGTGATTTCGCCTGTAGGGAATACGGTGGCTGAAGCGTGGGCCAATATTCTTGCTGGGCGCGGCGGCATTGCCCCAATTACCCATTTTGACGTTTCGCAATTTTCGGTTCGCTTCGGCGGCTCGGTCAGGGACTTTGAGGTGACGAATTACATTCACCCCAAAGAAGCGAAGAAAATGGACCCCTTCATTCACTACGGCATCGCCGCGGGCAAAGAAGCGATTGCCGATTCTGGCATCGAAGTGACCGCAGACAACGCCGAACGCATCGGCGTGGCGATTGGCTCGGGCATCGGTGGTTTGTGGGGCATCGAAAAAGGGTATCAAAACTACCTCGACGGCGGTCCTCGTAAAATTTCGCCGTTCTTCGTGCCCAGCAATATCATCAATATGATTTCCGGCAATCTTTCCATTATGTATGGAATGAAAGGCCCCAATTTCGCGATGGTCACCGCGTGCACCACCGGGACTCATAACATTGGTGAGTCGGCCCGCATCATCGAACGTGGCGATGCCGACGTGATGGTGGCCGGTGGCGCAGAAATGGCGACCTCGGCGACTGGCTTAGGCGGTTTCGCTGCCGCGCGGGCGTTGTCGACCCGCAATGACGATCCTGCAACGGCAAGCCGGCCGTGGGATCGTGATCGCGATGGTTTTGTCCTCAGCGACGGCGCCGGTGTTGTGGTGCTGGAAGAGTACGAGCACGCGAAAAAGCGTGGCGCGAACATTTACGCCGAAGTGATCGGGTTCGGCATGAGTGCCGACGCCTATCACATGACCTCACCTTCGGAACTTGGCGAAGGCGCTCAGCGTTGTATGCGCAATGCGCTGCGGGATGCTGGCGTTGCCGTCGAGGCGGTGAGTTATATCAACGCGCATGGCACTTCTACGCCGGCGGGCGACGTGGCGGAGACCGACGCGGTGAAAGGTGTTTTTGGCGCACACGCGTACAAAGTGCCAATGAGCTCCACCAAGTCGATGACCGGTCATATGCTGGGTGCGGCAGGTGGCATTGAAGCGGTGTTTAGCGCGTTGGCGATTCGCGACCAAGTGGCGCCACCGACGATCAACATCATTACGCCAGATCCGGCTTGCGATCTCGACTACGTGCCAAACGTAGCGCGGCAGATGAAAATCGAAGTGACGCTGTCCAACTCGTTTGGATTTGGTGGCACCAACGGTACCTTGGTATTCAGGAAGGTTTAGCAGCCTGCAGGCTGCCAGCCTAAACGAAACGGGCTGGTCCGCTTTTCGGCGGGCCAGCAACAAATCTCTTTACGGCGGTGGCCAGCGTGAACGACCCGATTATCGTTCGTGATCTTGGCCCCAGTGTTGACCTTTTGCGGCTTCATTCCGCGTTCCCTTCACGCTACCCTTTTTTGCTGCAAAGCGTTGCCCG
>Ga0315270_10001325_pt1 | contig 13142 bp, 13 predicted proteins | sample C1_bottom_MG_FD_204932 | JGI IMG/M metagenome (GOLD analysis project Ga0315270, IMG submission 204932) | Sediment microbial communities from Yellowstone Lake, YNP, Wyoming, USA - C1_bottom | ecosystem: Environmental > Aquatic > Freshwater > Lake > Sediment | place: USA: Wyoming | collected... | reverse complement strand
GCGCCTCGCCGATTCCGAGGAGGAAGCGCGCGCCGAGGAGGACCGGCAGCGCCGCGGCCGCGGGCGCGACGACCATGAGCGCCGTCGCGGCGACCCACGACAACGCGGCGATCCCGAGGACGCGCCGCGCGCCGAACCGGTCCGCGAGCATCCCCGCCGGCACCTGGCAGAGGGCGTAGCCGAGGAGGAACGCGCTGAAGACGCGCCCCATCTGGATATGGTCGAGCGCGAGCTCCTTCATCATGAGCGCGCCCGCGACCGACACGTTCACGCGCGCGAGGTAGCTCGCCGTCGCGGTCGCCGCGAGGAGGGCGACGAGCGCCGCGCGACTCAGGCGAGCCTCTTGACCATCAGGTGCTCGGCGAACCCGTCCGCGACGTAGTCCGGCAGCGCGCCGACGAAACGGTAGCCGCTCCGCTCGTAGAGAGCGCGCGCCCTCGGGTTGAAGTCCGACACGCACAGGAACATCCAGCGCGCGGACGTGAAGCGCGCCTCCCCCGAAGCGAGGAGCGCCGCGCCCACTCCGAGGCCGCGGGCCTCCGGGGCGACGGCGATCGACGCGAGGTACGGAGAACCCGCGACCCCGCGCGGGTGGAAGCGCGCGAAGCCGAGCGGCGCGGCGTCCCGGCGCGCGACGAGCGTGACGTACGCGGGGTCGAGCGCGGCGGCGCGGCACGCATCCTCGCCGCGGCCGAGCGTGAGCCACGGCTCGCTCGAGGCCATGAGCCGCCCGGCCCACAGGCGCTCCTCGTGCGTCGCGTCGGCGATCGTCGGGCGGGTCATGCCGCTCCGAGGATAATCCCGCGCGCATGACCTCCGTCGTCCTCGTTCGCCACGGCCAGGCGTCTTTCGGCGCCGCCGACTACGACGTCCTCTCGGAGACCGGGCGGCGGCAGGCCCGGGTCGCCGGCGAGGCCCTCCGTGGACGGATCGGGGACGTGCGCGCCGTCGTCACGGGCTCCATGCGCCGGCAGCGCGACACCGCCGCGGCGTGCCTCGAGGCGATGGGCCTCGCGCCGCCCTGGGTCGAGGACGCGGCGTGGAACGAGTTCGACCACGAGGAAGTCCTGCGCGTCTACGAGCCGCGATGGGGGGATCCCGCGATGCTCCATCGCGACCTCGAGGCCGCGGCGTTCGCCGGCGCCTTCGAGCGCGCCTTCCACGCCGCCGTCGCCCGCTGGGCGGGCGGCGCGCACGACGCGGAGTACCGCGAGACGTGGCCCGGCTTCCTCGCGCGCGTGGACGGCGCGCTCGCGCGGCTCCCCCGCACGCCGGCTGGGACGGTGCTCGTCTTCACGTCGGGCGGCCCGATCTCCGCCGCGTGCCGCGCGCACCTCGGCGCGGCGGACGCCGCCGCCGTCTTTGCGCACGCGTTCCGCCTCGCGAACGCGAGCGTAACCACACTCGAGATCGGGCCGGCTGGAACCGTGCTGGCGGCGTTCAACGACCACGCTCACCTCGCCGGCCCGAACGAGGTGCTCCTCACGTTCCGTTGAGGATTTCGCCTGCCGCCCTACTAAGATGCACGCCGTGAAAGCACGGATCGCCGGGGCCTCCCTTCTGCTGGCCCTCGGCCTATGCGGAGCGCAGGCAATCGTCGGCGCCGACGAAGCGCCCCCCGTGCCCACTAGTCCCGGCGGGGCGCTCTACGGCAACCCGGAGTTCGCGAACGAAGCCGAGACCCGGGCGCTCGACGAGGCCGTGCGGCACGCCTCCACGCCCGAGCACCCCATCGCCCTCGTCCTGAACCCCGAAAAGGGCCTCGACTCGCCGGATCGGCTCGTCGAGAAGCTGACAGCGGCGTGGCCGAACCGGATCCTCCTCGTCGCCTTCCGGTCCGACTTCGCCGCCTCGCTCGCCGTTCCGGACGCGCTGAAGGATCGCTTCCCCGAGGAGCAGCGCCAGCGCCTGATCCGCGAGGTCCGGGCGGCGATGACGAACGCGACGTACTCGCGGACGCTCGCGCGCGCCGTCGGCGAGATCGGGATGCTCGCCGAAGGGAAGACGCCGCCGCCGTGGATCGAGTGGAAGCACCCGCTCAAGACGATCGGGGGCGGACAGGACGAGGACCCCGCGCCGCTCGTCCTCGGCCTCGGAATCGCGCTCGTCCTGATCTTCCTCGTCTCGTTCTTCCTCTACATGCTCGTCACGAACCCGAAGGCCGTCCTCCTTTGGATCGGCGTGAACCTCGCCGAGGCCGTCATCGGCGGTCTCTTCAGCGGCGGAGGCGGCAGTAGCGGCGGAGGCGGGTTCTCGGGTGGAGGCGGAAGCTTTGGGGGCGGTGGCGCCTCGGGGAGCTGGTGAAAATGGCCATCGTCTTTCGCAGGCATCAGAAGGAATTTCTGGCGCGGCTCGACGTCGCGGCCCTCGAGACCGCGATCCGGGAGGCCGAGCGCGCGACGACGGGCGAGGTTCGAGTCGCGGTCCTGCCGCGCGTGAGGGGTGGACTCGAGAAATCCGTGAAGCCCGCCGCCGAGCGCCTCGGCATGACGCGCACGGCGCAGCGCAACGGGGTTCTCATCCTCGTCAACCCCGCGCGGCGCGCGTTCCTCGTCTGGGGCGACACGGCGATCCACGAGCGCGTCGGTGAGACGTTCTGGAAGGAGGTCGCCGCCGCGATCGAGGAACGGTTCCGCGCCGGCGACTTCACCGGCGGCCTCGTTCGCGGGATCGAGAAGGCGGGCCGCGCGCTCGCGGCGCACTTCCCGCCGGGGCCGGGCGGCAACCCGAACGAGCTGCCCGACCGCGTCGACGTCTCCTGAGCGAAGATGGAGCGGCCGAAGGAGACCTCCGTGAGACGTTTCGCCGCCCTCGCCCTTCCGCTCGTCCTCCTCGCGTCCCGCCCCGCTTGCGGGGCGAAGCCGCTGCCCGACGGGTTTCACGGGCTGAAGTGGCGTTCGGGCGTTGCTCCCGGCATGAAGCTCAAGAAGGACGTCTCCGCCGGCGACAACGCGGCCTACACGCGCCCGAACGACTCGAAGAAATCGCACGGCGCCGCGCTCGAGAGCGTCACCTACGGCTACTTCAAGGGCGAGCTCTGCTCCGCGACCGTCCAGACGGACCCGGGCCAGGGCGCCAAGCTCCTCAAGGCGCTCACGGCCGAGTGGGGCGAGCCGGAGAAGGCTGCCGCGAACGTCTTCGTCTGGAAGGACACGACCGAAACGATGGTGATCTTCCGCGGGACGGACCTCGAGGGCCCCGCGTCGAGCGCCGAGGTCTACATCGTCTGCAAACCGCTCGTCGAGGAGGCGAACAAGGCCGAGCGCGGGCGCCGCGAGAAGATGCTCGGCATCAAGTAGCCGCGAGCCGCGCCGCCGCGCGGTCCGCGCCCTCGAGGCCGGCCGCCTTCCCCTGGAACACGCGCCCCGACCCGCCCCCCTTGCCGCCGAGGAGAGACGCCACTTCGCGGCCGAGCGCCTGGACGTCGCCGAAGCCCTCTCCGGCGCCGAGCGCGAAGACGTGCTGCCCGCCCGCCGTCGCCGTGACGAGCGCGGCCCGCGCCCCGGCCTTCTCCGCGAACCGCCGCGCGACCGCCTGGACGAACGCCATGTCGCGGCCCTCGAAGTGCGCCCACTCCACGCGGCCGTCCCGCGCGAGGAGCGCCTCCGCCGCGGCCTCGGCCAGGGATTCCTCGGCGCGGCGCAGGGCCTTCTGCGCATCGGAGAGCTGCTCCAGCTTCGCCTTCGCGGCGTCGACGAGCGCCTCGTCCGCCGCGCCGAGCGCGACCCGCAGGGCCGCGTTCCGGTCCTCGTGGCGTTTCAGCCGGCGCCGCGCCCGGCCTCCCGCGGCGAAGAAGACCCGCGTCCCGCCGCGCAGAGACTCGCTCGAAAGAAGAGTCACGACCTCGATCTGGGCGGTGTTCGAGAGGTGCGTCCCGCCGCACGTGTTCAGGTCGATGCCCGCGATCTCGACGAGGCGCACGGCGCCGGAGAACCCTTCCGGCAGGCCGCGCGTCCTCACGGGCAGCGCCCGGAATTCCTCGAGCGACACGCGCCGGGGAACGACCGGGCGCGCGGCCCGGATCTCCGCGGCGACGGCCTCCTCGAGCTGTGCGAGTTCGGCCGCGGAGAGGGAGGCCACGGCGAGCTCGACGTCCGACACCTCGGGCCCGAGATGGAAGGCCGTCGTCTCCCAGCGGAACCGGTCCTGCGCCACCGCCGAGAGGAGGTGCTGGCCCGTGTGCTGCTGCATGTGGTCGAAGCGGCGCTCCCAGTCGAGACGCAATTCCGCGGGACCGGCCGCGACAGCCGATGCGAGGACGTGCCGGATCGCCCCGTCCTTATTCTGGACGTCGAGGACGGCGACGCCGTTCAGCGTGCCGCGGTCGGAGGGCTGGCCGCCGCCTTCGGGATAGAGGATCGTGTCCTCGAGGACCGCAAAAGGCTTCCCCGCCTCCACTCCGATCTCGACGACGGCCGTCGCGAGCGACGTGAGGTACGGCTCGCGCTCGTACGCTTCGATGGCCACGCTCAACCGTATTCAGTGCACGGCCGGCGCGACGACCTTCCGCGGCACCGGCGTCGAAGTCGGGAATTGCTGAGGCGGTGGTGCGTACGGAGGCAGCGAGCGGCAGCGTCCCACGTCGTTGATGGGCCCGCCGGAGGCGTCGATCCCGATCTGACCATTCGGACGGCCGGTGAGGGATTGGGACTGCGCGACACACAGGCTCGGGCCCTGAATGGGCATGCCGTCCCAGAACCGGAAGGGCGTCGCCGCAACGAAGAACTCGGACTTGGAGAGGATCGTAAAGGTGTATTTCCAGCAGTAAGCGCCAACGTTCGGCTCCGGGCTAAACCCGACCTCGACCGGCGATCCGAACCGATCCCTCTCGCCGAGAAACGCCTTCTCCGCCGTGTAGGCCGCGTGCAGGTTGGACGCGGGCGTTCTCGACCCGGCAAAGAGGTCGAATTTGCAGGTCTTGTGCGTGTCGTTTGCCGGAAGCGGCGCGATGCTCCCGCGCGGCGGGTCCCACGTGTGGGTCACAGGCGCCGGCGATGCGGTGGGGATCGGGCGCGTCGGCGTGGCCTTCGGCAGCGCGACAGCCGCCTTGTGCTGGGCGCGGGCCGCTCCGGACGCGGCGAGGAAAGCGAGAAGAGCGCAGGAGACGACCCGATTCGACGTCATGATGAGAAAGCGTATCACCGGGGGTCGATCCTGGGTCCTCAGCGCCCGCGTCCGCGGATCGAGCGCTCCTCCGGCACCGGAGGGAGCTCGAGCTTCGTCTTGACGTCCACCTCGTACGAGGCCGCGACGCGCCAGAGGCCCGCTTCCTTGAGGAAGACCTCCAGGAGCCGCATCCGGAGTGTCTGGTCGGCGTCGGCCTTGAAGCCGGCGGGCAGCTTCTTCCAGCCGGTCAACTCCGCGTCGGACTCGACGAGCGCGACGTCCGGCTTCAGGACGCGGACCTTGCGGACCTTGAGAGCGAGGCGGGTGCCACGCCATGCGGAGAGGACCTCGGCGATCCGCTTGTCGATCTCCGCACGCCCGCGCGAGACGCCGCCGAAAGCGTCGGCATACGTCGCGTCGTCGCGAAACGCCGCCGCGAGCGCTTTCGCGTCCGCGCGGTTCCACGCCGCCTCCTCGTCGTCCACGGCCTTGCGGAGCGCCGGTTCTTCCGCCGCGGGGTCGAAAACGGGGCCGACCGCTGGAGCTGCGGCCGCACCGGGAGCCGCGGCGTCCGGCGGCACGGCCGGCGCAGCCGACGCGCCCTTCGGCGGTTCGTACTCCGACGACAGGATCCTGCCGTCGCCCGCGTCCACGGAGACTTCCGTCACGCCGCCCTTGTTCGAAAAGCGGAGGAGAAACGTCCAGGCGAGACAGCCGTCGAGAACGTCCACGTCGCCCGACACGATCGAGTTCACCTTGTCCGGGCCGACCGACGCGATCGCTTTCGCCTCGGCGTCCTTGACGCTCACCTTCGTGAGACGCCGGAGCTCGGCCTCCGACGCGCCGCGCGGCGCCTTGATCGAGCACTCCGGCTTCTGGGCGGGCGCGGGGACGGAAAGGACGAGGAGGACGGCGACGGCGGAGGGCGAGACGCGACGCATGGCCCGATTATCGTGCGTCTCCCCGCCACCGCGTCTACGGGTTCATCTCGTACGCGTCCGCGAGCGGCAGGACCTCGCGCGCCCAGATCGCAGCGGCGCGGGCGGGATCGGCCGCGGGCTTCCGCACCATCGTCAGGCAGTCGGCCGCCTGCTCCGGCGTCGTCCCGGCGCGGCCGTGCAGCTCGACCGCGAAGCGCGAGAAGTCGCGCACCATGAAGTCGAAGATCTGGTCCACGACGTCGGACGCGACGCCGAGGAGCTTCGCGTTCTCGAGAATGAGCTGCCCATAGACGACGAGCGTGAAGAGCTCTCCGAGCGTCAGGAGGAAGTCGAGGTCCTTCTGCTGGGCCTCCGTCACGCTGCGCTTCGCGAGGAAGCCGCGCAGCGCCGCGATCTGCTCCTCGAAGAGGTTCACGTTCGGGAGGTCCCACGCCGCGAACGCCGGACGGAAGTCGTGGAAGCGGATCTTCGAGAGCCCGTGCGCGGGGCCCTGGTCGAACAGGAACCCGTCGTCGGCCGCGTCCGTCCGGCGCGGGACGTCCGGGTACGGCGCCGGCGCGAAGAAGTAGTTCGGCATGAACTTCAGGATGAGCGCGATGTTCACGTGGACCGTGCCCTCGAGCTTCGGGAGCGCGCGGATGTCGCGCGCCGCCATCTCGAACGCCATGTCGCTCTCAAATCCTTTTGCCGCGATGACGTCCCAGAGGAGGTCGACGACCGCCTCGCCCTGCGTCGTGACCTTCATCTTCACGACCGGGTTGTAGAGGAGATAGCGGCGGTCCTCCCGGGAGGCCGTCCGGAAATAGTCCGACGCCCGGAGCGCGAAGAGGCGCATCGCGACGAGGCGCGCCCACGCGTCCGTGAACATCCGCTTGACGTGCGGGAAGTCCGTGACGCTCATCTTGTAAAGCCGCCGGCGCGCGGCGTGCCGGACGGCCTCGTAGAGCGCGTGCGTCGAGATCCCGATCGAAGCCCACCCGAGGTTGTACTTCCCGACGTTGACCGTGTTGAGCGCCGCGTCCCACGCGGACGGTCCGCGCGAAAGAAGGGCGTCCTCCGCGACGGGCATGTCGTGCAGCGCGAGCTCGGCGACGTACGACTGGCTGTTGCACACATTGCGGATCAGCTCGTAAGTCGGGTGCTTCGGATCGGCCGCGAAGAAGACGAACTCCTCCGTCCCCGCGACCTTGCCGAACACGGAGAGGAGCGCGGCCTCGTTGCCGTTTCCGATGTAGTACTTGCGGCCGTTCGCGAGGAAACCGCCGCCCGGCGCCGGCGCCAGCGCCGTCTCGGTCGAGTAGACGTCCGCCCCGTGCTCCTTCTCCGACAGCCCGAAGCCGAAGATGCCGCCGTCCGCGAGGAGCGCCGCGGCTTTCTTCTTCATCGCCCCGTTCGCGCTCATCCAGAACGGGCCGAGGCCGAGGATCGTGACCTGCCACGTGTACCAGTATGCAAGGCCGTAGAACCCGAGGACCTCGTTGAGGGCGCAGTTGCGAAACGTGTCCCACCGCGCCGCGCCGCTTCCGAGGGGCGCCGGCGTCAGGAACGTGGCGAATAGCTTCCTGTCCTTCTGGAAATCGAGGAAGTCGCGGTACCAGATGCGGGCCGCGTCGTCGTCCTTGAGCCTTTTCTTGCCCTTCGCCTCGAAGAACGCGACGGTTTCCTCGACGAGGGCGCGCGACGGCGCGTCGAGTCCGAAGGCGGAAAGGTCGCGGGGGTTCAGGAGGAGCATCGGTCACACCTCGATTTGGAATTTCGCACGGTACGCGTCGACGGCCTGCTCGAGCGTCGGGAAGAAATTCTCCGTACCGAGCTGGCTGAAGAGGCCGTACGTCTTCAGGCGGTCCTTGACCGGACCCTTCATCTCCGCGAAGCACAGCTCGATCCCGGCTCTGTGCAGGGTCTCGTCCAGCGCGGCGAGCGCGTCGGCGGCCGTGATGTCCACGTCCGTGACCGGCTCCGCAGCAACGACGACCCATCGTGTCGGCGTCGGCGCACCGGCCACGGCGCCGAGCACGTGGTCGCGGAACGTCGCAGCGTTCGCGAAGAACAGGGGGGCGTCCCAGCGAAACAGGATGAGGCCGGGCACGCGCCGGGCTTCGGGGTGGCGCGAGACGTCGTGGTACCCCCTCAGTCCGTCGACGACGCCGAGGACGGCGTCGTAGGGCCGCCACGCGCGCCACACGAACGCGAGGAGCGCGATGCCCACGGCAAGGAAGATCCCCTGCGTAACGCCGAGCAGCGCTACGCCGAGGAAGCACACGCCCGAGATCGCGAACTCCCCCCGCCGCAGACGGTAGAGGCGGAGGACGCCCGACACCTCCACGAGGCCGAGGCATGCGGCGATCACGACGGCGCCGAGGACGGCGTGCGGGAGGTTCCGCAGCAGGCCCGGCGCGCCCACGAGCAGGAGCGCGACGGCGAGAGCGCCGACGAGGCCGGTCGCCTGCGTCTTCGCGCCCGCGGACTCTGCGACCGGCGTCCGGGACGCGCTGCTCGCGACCGGAAACCCCTGGAACAGCCCCGTCGCGACGTTCGCGGCGCCCAGCGCGAGGAGCTCCTGGTCCGTGTCGGTGGCGCCGCCGCTGCGCGCCGCGAACGCCCGGGACAGGACGCTCATGTCGGCAAGCGAGACGAGCGCGATCGCGAGCGCCGCGGGGGCGAGCGCCTGGATGTCGGACACGGAGACGTCCGGAGCCCGGAACGCCGGCAGGCCCCGCGGCAGCGCCCCGACTACGGAGAGCCCGGCCTTCGCGGCAAGGTCGAGGCCGGCGGCCGCGAGCGTGCCGGCGGCCACGGCGACCGCGGCGCCCGGGACCCTCGGCGCCCAGCGCCGGAGCCCGAGGATCACCGCGAGGCTGCCCAGGCCGATCGCGCAGGCGGCCGCGTTCGTGAGGCCTGCGGCGACGCCGCGCGCGAGGCCCGCGATCTCGCCGACGAGACCCGGGCCCTCCGCCGGGAAGCCGAGGACCTTCGGGAGCTGGCCGACGAGGACGGTGAGGGCGATGCCGTTGAGGTAGCCGTACCGGATCGGCGTCGAGAGGAGGTCCGTGAGGAAGCCGAGCTTCAGGAAACCGGCGAGAACGCACAGGACGCCCGCGAGGACCGCGAGCATCCCCGCGAGCGTCACGGCCCGGTCCGTGCTCCCGGCGGCCAGCGGCAGGACCGCCGCCGCCACGAGGGCCGCGAGGGCGGAGTCGGGCCCGAGCACCATGATCCGGCTCGGCCCGAAGACGGCGTACGCCACGAGCGGGACGATCGTCGCGTAGAGGCCGTAGATTGCGGGGAGGCCGGCGGCCTCGGCGTAGCCCATCCCGACCGGCACGAGGACGGCCGTGAGAACGAGGCCGGCGAGGAGATCCTTCCCGAGCCATGCCCGCTCGTAATCGCGGGCCGCCGCGAGACCGGGCGCCCATCGCCGCGGGCCCGCGGGGACGGGCGGGGCGAACGGGTTCCCGCGGGAAGAGGCCATGTCGTCCGGAATGTACGCCCGGCCGCCGGATCGGGCGAGCGCAACGCCCCCGGGCGCCTTCCCGGCGACGCGGGCGCGCTAGACTCTCCCCGTCCCGGCCGCGCCGGGACCATTTACATGAAGACAGGACCCGCGAGCTTCAAGGCCGGCGCCGCCATCCTCGAGGAAGGCGGCGGCGACCAGCTCATGTTCGTCATCGAGTCCGGCTCCGTCGAGATCTTCCGGACCGACGGCGGCGCCGCGAAGACGATCCGGACGCTCGGGCCCGGCGACTTCTTCGGCGAGATGGCTCTCCTCGACGACCAGCCGCGCACCGCCTCGGCGCGCGCGGCGACCGATTGCACGGTGCTCGCCCTCGACGCGGCGGCACTCGACGCGCTCCTGCGCGCGCACCCGGAGGTCGCGATCCGCATGCTCCGCACGATGGCCGGCCGCCTGCGCGAGGCCGGGGCCGAAGGGCGTGCGCGCGCATCGAAGAAGGGCGCGCGCTCCGGCGAAGCGAGAGCCGCCGCACCCACTGCGCCCGGCACGCCCGGATCGCTCGTCACCTCCGCCGGCGCCACGATCCCGCTGGCCCCGCAGCCCGAGATCACGCTCGGCCGGCCGGACGCCGTGTCCGGCTTCCGCCCCGACATCGACCTCGGGCCGCTCGACACCCAGCGCCTCACGAGCCGCCGCCACGCCAAGCTCGTGCGCGAGGGTGGCGCGCTCTTCGTCCTCGAGGAGGTCGGGACCGCGAACGGCACGTTCGTGAACGGAGTGCGGATCGCCCCCGGGGTGAAGACGGCGGTTGCGGACGGCGACTCCCTCCGGTTCGGCGGCGTGTCGCTCGTGTACCGGGCGGGTTGACGCCGTGCCGTTCGAGATCCGCGAGACGAGGCTCGTGAGCGGGTTCGTCGTGCTCGAGCCGGTCGGCCGCCTCGAGTCGAAGACCTCGCCGGAGCTCGACCGCAAGGTCGTCGCCCTCCTCGCTGCAGGCGAGCGCCGGTTCGTCGTCGACCTCGGCGCGACCGAGTACGTCTCGAGCGCGGGCCTGCGCGTCCTCCTCATGCTGGCCAAGAAGGTGTCCGGCGGCGCCGGCCGCCTCGCGCTGTGCGGCCTGAACCCCCAGGTCCGCGAGGTTTTCGAGATCGCCGGTCTCGGGGCACTCTTCCAGATCCGGGAGACGCGCGACGACGCGCTCGCGGCGGCCGAGTCCGCGCGTGTCGAGCGCTCGCGATCCGTGTCGGTGACGGCGCCGAAGGCCGCTCCCTCCGCGCCCGCGGAAGATCCGTCTCTCGCCCGCGTCCTGGCGGCTCTCGGGCCCGTCGGGCCCGTCCACGAGGCCGCGGCGGCCGACGCGGACCTCATCGCGCGCGCGGCGGCGTTGCTCGGCGCGCACTGAGGGGCCGCGGTCAGCGAACGGGCGCCACGCGCCGCGTCCCCCCGCGGTCGGACGTCCCGCCGTCCCCACGGCTCACGCACACGAGCGTGACGTCGTCGGCGGGCGGAGCTCCCTTGAGGTGCGCCATCACGGACGCCAGGACGTCCGTCAGGATGTCATCCGCCGTCGGGCCCGCATCCCGAATCGCGTCGAAGAGGCGCGTTTCGCCGAAGAGCTCGCTCCCCTGTGGCGCCTCGGAGACGCCGTCCGTGTAGAGGACCACCGAGTCGCCCGGGCCGAGCGCGAACGAGCCGCCCGGGAAGGCCGCTCCTGGCGCGAGCGCGAGCGGCAGGTTCGGCGGTGCCGCGACGCGCTCCACGTCTCCGCCGGCGCGGCGCACGAGCGGGAGCAGGTGTCCGGCATTCGCGAAGTCCACGCGGCCCGTCGCCGTGTCGAGAACGAGGAGAGCGGCCGTCACGAACATCCCGTCCTCGGACTCGGCAGCGAGGACGTCGTTCACGCGCGCCAGGATCTCCGACGGGTCTGTCCGGTTCACGGCGTGGAGTCGCATCTCGCTCCCGAGGCGCGCCATGAAGAGCGCAGCGGAGATGCCCTTGCCCGAGACGTCCCCCACGGCGACGCCCACGCGCCCGCCGTCGAGCGGGAGGAAGCCGTAGTAGTCGCCGCCGATCTCGAGCGCGGGCGCGTAGTGCGCGCGGAAGTCCCAGCCGGGCACTTCCGGGCGCACCTGCGGCAGGAACCGCTCCTGGACCTTCCGGGCGAGCGCGAGGTCGTGGAGGATCGCCTCCTCGGCGACGACGCGGCGGTGGAGGCGGATGTTCGAGAGCGCGAGGGCCGCCTGCCCCGCGATCGCGAGGAGGACGGCCATGTCGTCCGCGTCGAACTGCAGCCGCGCATCCGCCGTGTAGAGCGTCACGACGCCTAAGGCGTCGTTCCCCGCGAGCATCGGGACGCACACGACCGAGCGGATCCCGAGCAGCTGGACGCTTACGCCCTCGACGAAGCGGCCGTCCTGCATCGCGTCCACGCTCAGGATCGCGCGGCGGTTGCGGATCGCGTCCCAGACGATCGTCGTCGACATCGCGATCACGGAGCCGTCGCCCTTTCGGGTCTGGGCGGCCTTCGAGGTGAGGGCGTCCGTCGCCGCGTCGTAGACCATCACGAACCCGCGGTCGGCCTTCGGGAACACATCGAACACCTTCTCGAGGACCTTGGCGAGCATCGCGTCCTCTTCGAGGGTCCCGCTGAGGGCGAGCCCCACGTCGTAGACGAGCTGGAGCCGGCGGCTCCAGGCGTCCACCGACTCGTGCGAGGCGCGCGACAGGGGCGACCCGCCGACCGCGCTCTTCGCCGCGAGCACCGAGTGCGCGACGTCGTTCACGAGCAGGACGCGCGAGGCTTCGCTCCAGGGCGCGTTCGCGGGCTCCCCGGCGCGGAACTCGCACTCGACGCTGCCGAGGGTCAGGACGTCGCCGTCGCGGAGCGGCACCGGCCCCGCGACGGCCTTCCCGTTCACGCGGGTCCCGTTCTGGCTGCCGAGGTCGCGCACGGTCCAGGCACCGTCCGGCCCGGGAGCGAGGACGGCGTGCCGGCGGGAGACGGAGGGATCCTTGAGCGGCACGGCGCCCTGCGCGCTCCGCCCGACCTCCGCCTCCCGCGAGAGCGGGAAGCGGGACCCGGCCGACGCTCCGCTCCGGACGATGAGTTCCGCCATCCGGGCCCTCCGCGCTCCGCGATGAGGTTAACAAAGCGGCGGCCCGGCCCCCGCTGATAGACTGGTGGGCCCATCATGCGAGAAGAATTGAGCCAGATCGACCTGTCGCCCCTCGCCGAGCTGGTCCGGATCAAACGAGAGGAAGAGGTCCTCGCAGAGCGTCTCGTCAAGATCGAGGACCGCGCCGACAAGGTTTCCCGGACCGTGTACGACCGCGTCAAGCAGGACTACGTGGCGCGGAAGGCCGCCCTCGAGCAGGAATCGCGCCCGCTCAAGGAGAAGGCCCGGTCCGAGTACCGGCGCCTGGACGTTCTGCGGCTCGAGGTCGAGAAATCCGTCGAGGCGGCCGCGCTCGACAAGGAAGAGCTCGAACTCCGCAAGGACCTCGGCGAGTTCCACGACAAGGAGTACAAGGACCGCCTAGCCGCCTGCGAGAAGAGCCTGAACGGCGAACGGCAGGACCTCGAGGAGGTCGGCCGGACGAAGGCGAAGTTCCTCGAAGCGTTCCACTCGGAGGACGAGCTC
>Ga0315270_10001323_pt1 | contig 13151 bp, 17 predicted proteins | sample C1_bottom_MG_FD_204932 | JGI IMG/M metagenome (GOLD analysis project Ga0315270, IMG submission 204932) | Sediment microbial communities from Yellowstone Lake, YNP, Wyoming, USA - C1_bottom | ecosystem: Environmental > Aquatic > Freshwater > Lake > Sediment | place: USA: Wyoming | collected... | reverse complement strand
AGAATGGGAGTGACCTGCACTGTAATTTTTAGCGAGCACCCCGGCATAATCAGGCAGACTAACTAGTACTTTTTCTCCATTTTCAATTGAGCTTTTACCACGATAATAAACGCCTGCTTCTGGTCCTTCTAAACACGCATGCACAAGATGTTTTTCTGGATCAAGAGGGTGATCAATGACAAAAGTTTTGCTGGCACCGCTCCCTCCAGCAGTATCATATAATATTTGTTTATTTGCTAAGTTATAATACAATGCAAAGCAATTAGTATTCCATTTTCTAGTGTTGTTATTACCAGCACTACCACCACCATTTACTCCGTTACCCGTCGGCATTATAAATGAATTATTTGCAGTACTTTTCAAGTCTAATCCTCCAGTTGTTAAAACACCAGTGCTAGGAACATATGAGAGTGGTCCAGTATCATTATCTATAAAAAGTGCGTTTCCAGATGCACCAGTAGTTTGTGAAAAAGGTATAAAGCATGAAGTTGTTGTTGTTGTATCGGCAGTTAAATTAACAGTTGAGACAGATCCTGCAAAGTTGGTTGCAGTTAAAGTATTTGTACTAGGATTATATGTGAAAGGTCCAACACTAGAATCAACATATGCAGTTTGTCCTGATCCAGTTCCTCCTGAAAATAGTGGGTAAAATGTAGCGTTTAATGTAGAATTTATTACAGTTAAGGTTGATGGTCCTGTCGGCCCAGTTGCGCCAGTTGGTCCTGTCGGCCCAGTTGGGCCAGTTTGTCCTGTCGGCCCAGTTGGTCCCGTTGCGCCAGTTTTCCCTGTCGGACCAGTTGCGCCAGTTTGTCCTGTCGGCCCAGTTGGTCCAGTCGGACCAGTTGCGCCAGTTGCGCCTGTTGAGCCAGTTTGCCCTGTCGGCCCAGTTGCGCCAGTTGGTCCCGTTGCGCCAGTTGGTCCCGTTGCGCCAGTTTGCCCTGTCGGCCCAGTTGCGCCAGTTGGTCCTGGCATAGCTAAACTATTAGCATATGATCGTGTTGCAATTTCATCTCCTTTATATGTTGCATTTCCACTAATTGATAAATTAGTAAACGTTCCCGTTGATGCAGTTACCCCGCCATTAGCACTAACTAATCCAGAGAAATATGCAGTTGTCCCAACAGTTCCACCAGTAGAAACAATAGGATTTTCAAATGTAGATGTGCCGGTAATGTGCAAATCATGAAATACGCTCATACTTCCAGTAGTTCCTGTTAAAGTTCCGGAGAAGGTTAATCCATCCGCAAAAACAATATTATTTTGAATAGGAGTAGCCATAATAATATAGATTATTTTTTATTTTTCAAAGTTTTTCTCTTTGTAATTTTTTTGAGTAATAATTTAGGATTACTAAATAATTGTGAAATATTTCCATCAAAATTCTGTTCCAATTCTTTATTCGTAACAGTATACTTATGTTTTTCTATTTTTCCATTTGTATTAACAATTAAATTTACATGCGCAATTTCTCCATCATAGTTTGCATTCCAATTTATTTCATATTCATTTCCATTTGAAACAGTTTTAGACATTCCTATATTTGTTGTGTTTTCAAAATTCATTTATAATTAAATTATATGGATATTAAAATACAAGAGACTCCTCAAACCCGCCCTAAAATTAATTACGATGATATTTTATCGTCTTTGCACATGAATGTTATCAATGGAAAACTGCAAATAACCAGGCCAACTACTTTAGAAAATACTATGCTGAAAGATCAAATAGCTCCACCGCCTCCCCTTAAACTAACACCAACTAATCAAAATGCAAAACAATTATTGCATCGCCAATATAATCCAAGTAAATTGACAAATACATCGCATGTATATGGCCCAAGAATAAACGGTCCAATTATTAATAGTGTTCAATACCAAAATTCCGATGCATTTAAAAAACACCAACTACTACAATATATACAGCAGCACAATAGTCGCCTTAAAATAAGTCAAATAAAATCAAAAAAAATGTTATTTGTTAGCTGATACTATTTCTGCGCGTATTTTTGCAGATTCTTGTTGAATATTCATCATAGCAAGTTTCTCTAATGCTTTTGTATTTAGATCGTCTAATAAACAATCTTTATTTATTTGCTCCTCGTTTTCACTAGACCATTTGCATAACCCCGTAAATAATTTAGAATGAATATGCTGAACAATCAAGACAAACATTTCTGCAGAACATTTGCTCCATTCCTCATTTTCAAATATGAATAAGTTTTTGCATTCTAAGTGCAATGGTAGTTCATCCAATTCTAAAATGTTAAGTATAAATGTTGCAATTGTTTTACATAATGTATTATGCAAAATAAAATCAATCCATTCTTCTGCTACAATAATGGTTTTAACCCAGCAAGAATAATTAGTAGGAGGTTCAGATAAAGATGATATAACATCTCCAGGAGATTTGCGCTTAACACCATTGGAGATTTTGAGCCGCGATACAGTTTCTTCTAAAACCGCGCACTTATATGCCAATTCCTGTATTATATGAAATAATTGAGCATTGGTAGGGACCGTCTCAATTTCTTCTTTTTCGGAATTTATTGCATGCTGCGACTTTAATTTATTGTTTAAAATTTCACACAAAATAACATGACGATCAAATGTGTATTTTTTCCCAAATTTTTTGCCGCAGTGTTTGCAAATTTTCAAAGTAATTGACATTATATCTATTGCAACTACTAATTTTATTTATATCAAATTCAATTTTATTTTCATTAAATATAGTATAATGTTTTTTTTCCCAGGCTCATGTAGATCTTTTTTATGCAATTCAAATAATCCGACGCATTATCAAAGATTAAAAATAATACAAAATACGGTAAGAGTTCCATCTTCTCTCTATACTGATGCAATAGGATCAGTTAATGTTTATCAAAATCCTTCTAGTAATTCGGAAAAAGTAAATTGGAATCAAATGAGCGATAGACGCGTTCGCCATTTTCAAAAAAGCACAGTTCCGTCGCATGGAAGTAGCACACGATCAACTATTACAAGAAATAGACCGGGCGCATCATCTCCGGGTGGATATGGTGTTGATATTAAACATAATTCATATTACAGATATATGAACCGATTAAAAGGAAAAGGCCCAATATTAGCCCAATCAACTTCAGCTTTAGAAACTGGTGTAATATTTAATCCAGCATTTCCAGTATATGGAGGAAAAACAATCAAAACTGGATTAGTGGCGGGATGTGTTTGCAATAAATAATTAATAAATAAATATATTAATGTATCCAAGAAAACATTTCAGAATGGAATTTCCCCGATCCGGATTAAGCCAGAATAATTATTTAAATATAATGAATACAAACAATCAACCTATGTTTAGGCAAAATACGAGTAGATTAAATACTTCAATGTTAGGAAGAATTTCATATGCAAAAACTGGTTGTGGTTGCGGTAAATAAATAAATCTAAAGATAATATACAGACATGCCAGTCCGCGCAACTCCTGTTCATAGAGCAAATCATCTTACCACTTTAAACAATGGATTTTATTTTCCAATGTTTCAGAGAGCAGCCGGAAAAAATACGCTCTTTTATACTGCAAATCATGATTATATTTATAAACCTCATAGTGGATATGGTCAAGTAGGAACAACTGCTGCAAGTTATTTGGCAAGCCGAAAAAGATTATAATATAATATAAAATTGAAAATGACTGCAAATAGCGAGTGCGCACTATAATGAAAATGTTCACTACGTGCAGATTCAATGACGAAACTTGGCAAGCAAATTGCGAATATCGCGAACGCCTTGATCATGCAGGTTGTTTATATGGCGTTCCAATGAAAGTAACCCATACAATTCCTCTGAATACAATTTTATTTGTGATTGAGATGAATAATGCCAGAAATAAAATAATGGGCATTGGGCTCATCCGAAACATGATTGAGCCCGAGAGATTCAATATTTATCAAACAGAATTAGGAAATTACAATAGATATGTTTATAAAGGAGAGAACAGATTAGATCGCGAATTTTTACTAGAACATAATCCAAAACTTGTTGAGATTTTTGATTATATATTGTTTAAAGAGAAAACCCATTTAAAGCGCGGCAGTGGATTCATTCGCGTTCCTGTCCGATTATTAACGCATGAAAAATGCGAAGGAATAGATCTAAAAGAAGAAATAACAAATTTATTTAAAAAGTAATTAAACCTAATAAAATATAATAAATATAATGGATGCACTTGATATGAATGTTTCTCATTATACTGTTCCGGAATTATTAAAGATTTTGGATATAAATGATGATGAAGATTTTACCAAAGAAAATATAATAGATCAAACAGAAATGTATGCAGCAAAATTTAAAAATGATAATAAAATAGAGCTGGCATCTTTTTTTTTAAATATGCAAGAATATTTATTAAATAAAGAAGAAGAGAGAACAGAATTAAATGAAAGACAAACATTGCAATGGTATGAGAATGAAGCTCTTCCTCAAACCACAAACCCTGCACAAAAAGATAAAAATACGGACAGAGTGCAAAAAATTGATGTGTATAATAATAATCATGTGCCTATGAATAGAGATCAGTTAGGAGTTAACAATACTGTTTCTCTCCCTGTTGCACAAGATACTCTTAATCCTGTTTTAGAAAATGTAACAAAACGATTTATAAATTTGGATAGTAAATATCGGCAAGCTGATGGAGTAAATGGCGTTTCATCTGATTATGTAGTTGATTTAACTGAACCATTAACTAATGTTTTATCATTAAGATTATATTCATTTCAAATACCATATGCATGGTATGTAATAGATACAGAAATAGGTAATAATTATTTTTGGATAGATGATACTGTAGTTGCGCTGCAATCCGGCAATTACACTCCAAATAATTTTGTATCATCATTAATACAATCTCTTGAAGATGCTGGATTTATTTATGGGGCAACACCTCCAGTAAGTTACAATTCTATTACGGGAAAAATAACACTCCATTTATATGGAAGTACTGGAAAAATAATAGATGAAAATACGGAAATAACTTTTTGGAGTTTTACAAAAGTTGCGCCAATACAAATAAAGAAGACTGTGCAAGGCATAAATGCATATAATAATACTTTGGGGTATTTAATGGGGTTTAGAGAATTAACTGTAAAAGTGAATCAAACTGGCAACACACCGCCAGCGCTTTTAGATTTATATGGTCCAAAATATTTAATACTTGCCATTGACGATTTTAAACATAACCGAATCAATAATGGTCTTATTGGCATCGCAGAATATTCAAGAACTTTAAAAATGCCATCTTATTACAGCGCCGATTTACCTTATACGTGCACCCCTACAATAATTCCTACTACAACCACAGCATTTCTCACGCCAACAGTTTTACCGAGTGCTCCTAGAATATTGACGCAATCCCAGATATATTCTATCAATGAAATTCAAAAAAATAAAAATTTGCCAACATCATATAAGCTTGAATCGCCAACTACAACAGATACCTTTGCAATTATTCCTTTTAAAAAAGGAAGCATGGAAATTGGTGATACATATACGGAATTAACTGGATCATTGCAAGATAATAAACGCATATATTTTGGTCCTGTAGACATTGATAGAATGCATATAATGTTATATGATGACAAAGGACATATTTTAAATTTAAATGGATTAAATTGGTCAATTACTTTAATAAGCGAAAATTTATATCAATATTAATATTATAATGTTTGCATCCATTGCATTTTCAATTTATACGCTATATGATACAAAATTAGCATTGCAATATTATATTTATGGTATTATAGTAAATATTATATTATGCATTATAATAAAATATTTAAGCTTTAGAATAGAAACCAAAAAAATAGATCATCCTATTCCATTTGACGAATATGGTATTTTTTCTCCTAGTGATTCTGTGCAATTCAGTATATATTCTTTTTTATATGTATTATTGGTGCAAAAAGCCGCGAATTTTATTTTACTGGCGCTGACATGGTATTCCATATATAATGCAAATAGTCATACTACAACTTTGGAAATAGTTATTGGAATACTTTTTGGTATTGGCGTTTCATTCGTATTTTATCATTATTTGCAAATGAAACTTAAAGGAGAAATTAAATGTGCGCCAGATGATAATTGTTTGATTAAAAACTGAAACACCGTTTTTTGGTAATAATTTTAAAAGTAGCATTTTGATATTCGGTAGGATGTATAATTCTTCCTCCGTAATTCATTATTTCCATTACAGAAACATTTCCCAATTCATTTAATTTTTCCAATATTTCTGTCCCCGTATTTTCATAAAATCCTGCAATAGCGGGACCACTTGTTTGACACCACATTTCATTCTTTAAAATAAATTTTATCTGAAGTTTGCCAAACTGTATATTTTTTGGTATGGATAATTGGGGATAAAACCCTTCTTCTTTCACATAGTATTCATTGTAATCAAAAAAAAGACCCAATTCAATGGTCGCCATATAATAATATTGCATTAAAGTTTTAGTTGGTTTTTTAATACTATTTTATACGATAATACATAAGTATTTGATATCCCTGCATGAAATTCCATTTTAAAAGATTTCCATCAATATCATCTGATCCTTCATATTCCCATATTTTGCTAGTATTTATTTGATTTTTCCAATTCATTTGCACTATTTTATGAAAACTCATTCCATCATATGCATAATCTTTTCCAGCACATGTCAAAACGGCAGAAAAATGCATCTTTGATGTATCGCGGATTATAATGCTATCTAATGCATATGTTGCTTCATGTATTTTAAATTTGTTAGGTTTATTATTATTAACCATAGATAGATCATCTGAAATTTCAACCGTTATAATATGGGGCATTTTCTGATTAGGTGTAACATAAGTATTTAACATTGTTTTCCACTCTGTATTATGCATTGAAATATTTATCATTTTAATCTCGGAACTATTTAAATAATGTATTATTGTTTTATAATAATATAAAGGATTACCTGCATCACCTACATCTGGAATAAATTGTCCCCTAATATTTTCCGGAATATTTTCATATATTTCACTAATAATATAATTAGTGTCAATCATATATGCTCCAGGTCCACCTGATATAGCAGAATCAACCGCATAATTAAACAATGCAAATGCTTCTTTAAGATTTTTTGGCATAACTGTTCCATTATACAATTTACCAACAATCATTAATTGTCTAAAAAAATGGAAAAATTTTCTACCTTTATCACTCACAAAAAATGTCATGAACATTGTATTAAACCAACAATTTCCATCTTCTTGTCTAGGAGGAACAAGATTTTTAATATTTATATGTTTATTGTGTTTTAGCCTATTTAACATTATTTGAATTCCTTTTTCAGTATTATATGCTATGCATTTTTTATCTGGCGTTGGTATTTTAAGGATTTCTTTTAATTGTAATGCTCTTTTAGGATTGCATCCTCTTAAAGTTTTATTTATACCACTCTTTATTGTAACTAAATTTAAATTAACTGATGGCGCATATGATTTCAGTGATCTGTTGATTTTACTACTTATATAATTAATTATAGGAGAGTTTGTATTTTTTATTATTTTAACAGTTTTATTCATATTCTATATAGTTATTTTTTTTGCAAAAAGAATAATATTTATTTATATTAATGAGCGAAGATAATTGCCAAACTTTAAAAATTGAATGCGGAATAGATAAATATTTTTCGGAAGAAGTCTTTGTATCTAAACTTGCTTTTTCAACTGATGCAATCTCACCAGATACCTCTGCATTTACTAAAAAATGTCAGGTAGCTCCATTGCAAATGAAATTTTCCGACTATTTAGGTGCAGTGTTTGATCAATATACCAAAAATTTTAAACCTGAAGTTGTTGTAAATATTTTAGAGAGAACTAATTTTAATCTTCAAAAAGAAGCTTTAGATACGTATTCTGACAAAATATATGATGCTGAGGTTTTAGATAATCTAGATATTACTCGCAAGTTAACGTCGCTGCAACAGATTATGTTTTATAAACAATGTTGCGATGTTGTTAAAAAACCAAGTTTTGAAAAAAAATCTCTTACACAAAATCAATTTTTAGAAACTGTTAAAAACCGCAAACCTTCATCTGTTATGCATGTTACCCATTCTATTTTGTACCGTGTTTCTGTTTTAGATATAACTGTTGATGTGCGCCTCCATATTAAATTAGTAATGTGTCCAGAGAATATTTCTCTCCTTCCTTCATCAAATGTTATTAGATTTGTTCCTACACGACCATTAAAACCTATCAAATATGTCAAAGCAATTTATTCCTGCAATGATGCAAAACTCTGTGATGAAAATGATAGTGATTCGGAGCATGACTCTGACTCCGACTCTGAATTAGAAAGTGAATTTACTTGTTCTTCTAATGCTTAATTCGTCTACGAGTTTTTTTATTACCAAATCCAAAAAAGTTTCTTTTAGGACCATGTTTAATCGGAGAATATTTAGGATTTTGCATCATATTAAGTAAATTTCTATTCTCTTGTTTTAATAAATCAATTTCTTTTTGATAATCTTCTACAATATCTCCACACGCTTTTTCATACTTGGATCTATTGCTTTTTTTACCAAACAAATGATATCCATTCCACATATTAGCACGTTCATTAGATGAAATTGCTAATTTTTTACTTTTATTATATAAAGTTTTTCTAAGACGTTTAATTTCTTTTTTTAATGGACTGGCTTCTTCTTTAATTTCTTTTTCATATTCAGCATATTTGGAAAACCATTCATTTAAACGTAAAACATTTCTACAAAATATACTAAATTTATCAATTATAGATTTGTTCAAATTGTTTGCATAAATTACATCATCTAATTTATTAATTAATTTATTAATTTCTGCTTTTATAAAATTCATTTTTAACTCGGTTGAAGTTACATGTGATTTCAATTGCATAAAAATATTTTTAGCACTATCATATTTTGGCAAATTTAAATTTGTTTGAATATACAACTCTATTTCTTCTTGTAATCCCTTTAATTCGTATAAATAAGCTTCATTTTTTTCCAAAAAATTTGGTCCAAATTGAAATGCTTTTAACTTGCGGGTTTTTTCCCTAATCAATTTAATTTCGGTGCTCATAATATATTATTATATTATTTTTATCCAAGCACATTTTTAAAATTAAAACATTCATATAAAACTTCTATTTCTATCGTGAAACTAAAATCCATATGATTTAAATCAATAATGGATCCAAACCGATCAAGAATTTTAATATGCAAATTTCGTATGTTTACAGGACCGTTATATTTTCTCATTTTTGACAATGGATTTGTATTATTATCAATAGTAAACGATAATTTCCCATTTTGCATTGGTATTTTTGCTATAATATTTTCATCCATTATGCTTTTATCAAATCCAATAATGTTTAAAACATTTGTATTATATTGATAATCATTCAAAGAAAAATAAATATATCTATCTCCTCCTCCATCATAAAGTCCTTCCGAAATAATTGCACGCATAGTTAAATAATTTGCCAATCTAAACCCCAATGTCCATCCTAAAGTATTCATTATATTCAAATTAATATTATCTTCAATAAATTGAATACTAAATGTCAAGTTTGCCGGAGCTAAAGCAGTCAATTTTATGGTTGTTTTATGATTAAACGAATCTATAGAAAATTCTATATATTGCAATTCATTTAAATTGCTTGATAAATAAAAATACTTTTCATTTAAATATGTTGTTAAAGTATCCATATCATAATTTCCATCTTCAACTGTTATGATATATGTATTATCTTTAAAAATAATTGTAAAAAAATTATTCTTTTTATTTTCGGAGAATAAATACCAGGCATTTGGAATTTCAATAGATGCAAGTCGCAAAGAGAGAACATTTTTTATTTCAGTTGGAATAATATATTGAAAATCACATGGGCCACTACTGTAATAATTACTGCGAAAACAACTGTTGAGATTCAAATTTTGTACTTGAATAATACGTTTAACTGCATTTAATTCACCTGGCGCAACTGGATTATTATAAGTATTTGGAACACTTGGCGATCCGGCATCTTGTAAAATATTAACAACACTTTTTCCGCGGTTCACTTGCGCTGTGCTCGGACCTGCCCTTTCAAATATTTTATGCGCCGGCAAAATATCATTTGATGAAAGAGGAATTCCAGGATTATTATATACTCGTATAAGAGTACATAAATTAAGATTATCAAAAGATTCAAACGATTTTACATCCAAAATTTTATCAATATAATAATCAATTTGATTGTTATTTTCAAGACTTATAATATCTCCGTTTTTAAACAATTGAAAAATACAAATAAGTATTTTATAGGATTTGTAATAAAAACTATATATTTCTGGTTGATCTTTAAATTGTTCTTTTATTTTCTGAAGCGTTTTTTCCAGTTTTGTTTTATTAGCGGAAGATGCTTCATTTGTTATTTTAAATATTTTTAATAAATCCACATAATCATAATTATCTAAATCCAGATCAATATTCATGATAATATAATTTATTTTATTATTATTAAACAGATGCAGGAATATTTATTGGCAATTCATATACTAATTTTATAGTAAGTGGCAATACACTTGTAGTTGGAGTTTTGAAGATGACATTTAAGCCAAGACGTGTAAATACTCTAATGTCTTGCACAGTAAAAGAGGTTTGCAATTTATTTTTAATACTATTTATAAGCTCTGGCCATGTCAATGAATTAATTACGCTTAAAGCAGATAAATCATATAATGTATGAATATGGGAGAATTCTTTATTTAATGCCATTGTAGATTCCAGAGTAAATGCTTCTCTCCCTACTCCTAAACATTCTTCAGCATTTACATAAATATTTTCTAATAAATTAAAAACATTCCCCACATTTATACTTCTAAAAGGTGATTCAAGAGAGATATAATTTGTATTTGCACTATTGTTGCGCTTCAATCCAAATCTTTCTTCTGAATAAAAAAGCATTTTAAATTCTTCTTCGGTAATCTGAATAGTATCCAGAACAATTGTTTTTGCACCTGGTTGCTGGGTTTGAATGGGCGTATACGCTTGACATAAAATGGCAAAATCCAATTCAATGCCTTGAAAATAAGGAATATTAATTGTTCCTGCCAGCATATTTTTGTATGATATATTCTTTTGTTTTTTTAAAATTTATATTTTTTATTTCCAGTAGTTTTAAAATATCTGTCAAAATAGATTCATTATATTTTTCAACTGGAAATATAGGTTTTCCTAAAATCATATCATATAACTCGTATTCTGGTCTTAATTTCAATACTGTTGTTTTATACAAGTAATTAAAATCATCAAGCGATCCATACATTATTTTTTCCAATTCTGCCAATTGTTCATGTTCATTTAAAACATGTTCAATAACTTTTAATAAATCTTGATTTTCTTGTGATATGGAATTTTTAATTTTATTTGTAAAAATAATATTTTCTTTTAATGTTTTCCAATCTTTTGCAAGAAGTGGTATAAAGAGAGAATCCATAAATACAATTTTGAAATGATCCGTGTTATCAATAGATTTTGCAAAATTATATCCAGAAAGATTTAAATTAATATTATATTGTTTTCCAGAGAGATTCATATAATATTACGGGTTATTTTCTAAATCATTGCATTTATTGCAAGGAGTAATTGGTGATGTTTTTACCATATGTTTATTACAACCAATTTTTAAAATAGCCAACACATTATTATCCGTAATATATTTTGGCATTTTTATCAAAGAAAATTTTGGTCCAGTGTTATCTATTAAATCCAGTATTTCGGTTTTTTTATTTTTAATAACTCCATAAAATTTTAAATCATAAATTGGCAAGTTTTTGTTACTTATTATAATTTTTGAAGTTTTACAATTAAATATTAGATCCCATGATATTTTGGGATTAGGAGAAATAAATGATAATGTATTATTTTTAAAAATATATTTAGCAACAGAATCACTTTTGTTACTATTTATAATTTTATAATTAGAACTGGAAACTGTAAACTCCAATCCAATTCTATGAATTGCGCATTTTATTTGATTGGTGTATAAATAATTGTGTATTTCAATATTTCCGGTATTGCTAAAATTTATAGAATAATCACATATGATTGGTTCTATTTTATTTATATACAAGCTAGTCAATGTAAATTTTGCAGTTGTTCCTCCCAAAATACTTGTTCCATCTGAAAATACTGTTTTTTGAAAATATTCTTTCATATTATAATTGTATAAAATAATTTTCATAATATAGTATATGGCAACCAATGATAATTTAACATATTATGATGTAATTGCTTCATTAAATGCTACATTGCTAGAAATACAGCCGTTAACAATTGATCAATCATGTCCAAATGGAACTATTGCAGATACTAATACAAATTGTGATAATTTTATTACTTTTTCAGGAACATCAGGAAATACTACAACCGATGGATATTATGCAACATTTAATGGGGCTATTTATACTTTAATTAATTCATTAGATTTTGAATTGATTCCGCAAACAACTCCAGAAATAACTATAACAAAAGTATTAATAGGACCAACCGGAATAGAACCACTATCTGAACCAAGAAGAATAGAAGTAGAAAAGGAAGATCTAGGAGAAACAATAATAATTCCATATGAATCATATGGCATTGGCTCAGAAATAAATGGACCAACCGGAATAACTGGAATAACTGGAATAACCGGAATAACCGGAATAACAGGACCAACAGGAATAACCGGGCCAACTGATGTGGTTGGAGTTAATTTATCTACATCATTTCAAGCATCTTATATTCAATCTATAACGACAACTGGACAAGTTAACAGTTCCACTGCTGTATATATTCCATCATATACAACAACAACATCATGTTTAGACACAACTTGCAATGCATGTGACCTAAGCTGCGGATGTGGACTTACTACAAAAACTGTAGAATGTAGTACTTATTGGCCATCTACATATGGAAGTTCTATTGCCATTCCAATAGATGGAAGTTTTACTGCAACAGTTAATCAACCATCTGCAAAAGGATCAATTAATGTTATTATAACGCGCAAAGATCCAAAAATTCCAAATACTACAATAATGACTATTTCAGTTAGCGATGTTAATATTAGTAGTTCTAAAATTTTATATATGTATGCGCCAGATT
>Ga0315270_10001322_pt1 | contig 13157 bp, 13 predicted proteins | sample C1_bottom_MG_FD_204932 | JGI IMG/M metagenome (GOLD analysis project Ga0315270, IMG submission 204932) | Sediment microbial communities from Yellowstone Lake, YNP, Wyoming, USA - C1_bottom | ecosystem: Environmental > Aquatic > Freshwater > Lake > Sediment | place: USA: Wyoming | collected... | reverse complement strand
GCTTTACTTTTAATAAGTGCGTGTGGCGAAAAAAGTGCATCCAATCCACCACCGCCACCAATCCCATCAACAACAACGATACATCTTACAGGTACAGTGACTACCAATACGAGTCAACCTGTAACTAAAGTAAGCGGGGGAACCATACCCGTTATGGGAGCCGTCTCGTTAACCGGAACGGTAGTCACGATACCGCCCAATTCGTTACCCGCAGACACAACACTCACGATAGGGCAAGTGAGCAACAGTACACTGGTTCCCGGTGATGTACTGGTGACAGATATCGGCCCAAGTGGTACACAATTTGACCCTGCTTTACCTGTTAGCCTATCCATTAAATATAATCCCGCATATTTGACGAATAATTTTATTACCGACACCTCGACATTAAAATTGGTTGCTTATGACGATGGCATTGCGCCGGAAACGCATAAGCAGACCGCCCCTCTTGATACCACCAACCATCTGCTAACCGCAAACACCACGCACTTTAGCCAGTTCGCGGTGCTGGGTTACAGCAATGCCAGCTTGAAGGGTTATTACAGACAGATGGATCTTGTCTATAACACCGGCGCGCTCTCCGCTTCAGTCGCGCCCGCTGTAGGTGCGGTGTTGCCTGCACCCAAGGGATTTACCACGGTAGATACAATTCTCAGCTTTGATGGCGCGGGTGCATATTCGCTTGTTTCCGGGTCATGGATTTTAAATGGCACCCTGACGCAGCTGGCTGCAGGTTCTTGTGCCGGCAATTATACGGTTGCACCTGACGGTACTTTCACCGTTGCGCCCACTACCGGTAGCTGTTCCGGTTTCACGGGTCAGGTGCTGGCAGGTGGTTCAACGTATGTTTTATCCAATCTGGGACCATCCAACCCGATCATCGCCTATGGCATCAAGCGCATATCCAGCACATACTCAGCCAGTAGTCTGAGTGGCGCTTATAGTTACAGCGGTTTTGGTCTGGATTCAACTTCTATACCGCAGAGCGTAGCGCCAGCAGTGGGTGCAGTTTTACCCGCGGTGAAGGGTTTTAATAATGGCCAGGGTACGATCACGTTTAATGGAAGTGGTGGTTTATCATTTGTTGGTAATAACATCGCTAATGGTGTTGTCACTCCGGATAGTGCTTCCGGCACCTATACCGTAGACAGCGAAGGTGGGGTCAAGATTCTCCTCGATGGTGGCGGTCTAGGCTACGATCTCACCGGCCAAATAATGGCAGGTGGCAATACGCTGGTCATGTCCAGACAAATTGCGGGTGAGCAACCGAATGGAGGAATTGCCATCAAAATTCAAACCGGCACTTATTCTGTAGCGAACGCAAAAGGAATATACACAGTAAGCGTATACGGATACAACCACGGCACAACCCAAGGCCTGATGCCCGCCGTAGGGGCTCAGCTGCCCAGCCCAAAAGGTTTTTATGGCGGTTTGTTTATTTTTTCATTTGATGGATTGGGTGGCTATAGTTTAACTGGCAATTTAAATATTGATTCCAACAATTTCCCCCGCAGCGCAACAGGCACTTATACCGTGAGCCCCACGGGCGTCATTACCTTGACAGAAAATGTTACCTTAACTGTAACCAAGGGACAAGTATCCCGCGATGGCAGCACAGTGGTGACGGGTTCAACAACTAGCGGGAATAACAGCAGTTTATCAATCGGATTAATCAGATAAAATAATTGATTTTTTCACATTTTTTTCTTTTATAAACATTGTGCAAATATGATTATTAAAAACATACTCGTATTTTTCAGCATTGCTCTTGCGGGAAACGCTTTAGCAGACCAGATTGAATTCGATGGTTATTCGTATTTTGTGATTGGTAAAGAAAGCCTGAACTATCAAGAAAATCCAATATCACAGGGTGTGAGTACAGATACATCAATCAATAATATTGCAATACGAACGGGCGGACTTTACCCTATTAATGACATCATGGATTTTTCAATAGACACGTCCACGACGTTACTTCCTGCAACTGCCTTTGAAACTTGGTCGGTGAATAGTGATAGCTCGGGAGATGCATTACGAGCGTTCTTGCCCTATCCAAATAGACCAGTTCAACAAAATGATTTTCGTTTGTCAACGAGTAGCTTTCAGGCATTGGCGCACTATAAACACAGAGATCAATTTCGTAGCGTTTATGGTGTTAATTTTAGTTTGGACAGTTTTAAGCGCTTTAATTGGACTACATCACAAGGGGGAAGTGTTGTATTAACGGAAGGGGCAGTTGAGGAAGACACATCAATATTAAATGCAGTCATTGGCCTGGATTATGAAAGTGACGGTCTGGCGAGACATGGAAATAGATGGCAAATGCGAGTCTTGTACTTGAAGCCCGTTTGGCGGAATACACTCAATACGAGCAATCCAAAGAATACGTTTACGAGTACTTCAGGTTTTGGGATATCAATACAGGGAGCATACAATTTCCGGATTTACAAAGGAATCGAAGTTGGAATATTTAGCAGTTACGCCTACAGGTATGAAGATTCAGAAATTCAAGGAAATATAGAATTACCCAAAAATACTTTTAGCAATTTATTTACCGGAGTTCAGCTTTCCTGGAAACTGGGTCGATATGAAACATTAAAAGTTACTGAACCCAGTATGCAGACTCTGACGGTTGATCAATAAAACATATGGAAGTGAAATTAGAGCCAATTTAGAGGATATATTTATCAACCTGTGGCTCAATATAAAAGTAAGCTCAATGTAGAGTGACTATGCACCCAGAAGTAGGAAATGCATATACTCAGAAAGTACAGTCAGAAATATAAACTGGAAGCAGTTCATTTTTATCAGCCTGTTTATATCCAATTAATTCAAGTTAAAAAAATATAAATCACCCCAATGCATTGTGATGCTGGGCTGATGAATTCGATATGGTCGGTAAAAATACATTTCCCGGCATAAATCTGATGGGTGTGCGGGTCTCTTGGCACACACTTGATGGAGCATGAGGCCACCTAGCTTGGCGATTGCCTTATGCAGGGAACGCCGAGAATTACATACACATGTATAAAAATAGTGAGTTTATAAGCTTGGAATAATAGTGTTTGGTGTTGGGCCGATTTGCAGAGATTAAATGACCCGAGAAAGGATTATGATGTTATGGCAAGATTGAGTCTGGGTAAAATAGGCTAACCTGGTAATTCGTGAATTGTTGGAGTGCTCCCCGGTACAGTTTCTGCATTTTATGTTTCTAGAATTTGTTTGTTAATATCAATAATTAACCAAGGAAATATACATGGCACAACAATACGCGGAGTTGTCTGAAAAACAGAAAGAATTTATCGCTCAGCAGAAGATTTTTTTTGTCGGTACGGCGACGGCAGATAGCAGGATCAATATATCCCCCAAAGGGATGCAGTCGATGCGAATTTTGGGCAACAATCGAATTGCGTGGTTGAATGTAACGGGTAGTGGCAATGAGACGGCTGCACATGTGCAGGAAAATCCGCGCATGACCATCATGTTTTCATCCTTTGAAGGTGACCCTCTGATTTTGCGTGTGTATGGGCAAGCTCGAGTCGTGCACCGAAATGATCAAGACTGGCATGAGATGTTTTCGTTGTTTGATCCTCTCCCGGGCGCACGACAGATTTTTGATCTTGCGATCGATCTGGTGCAAAATTCTTGCGGTATGGCGGTACCTTTTTTTAACTATGTCGAAGAACGTGATCAACTAAACGTCTGGGCCACTGGTAAGGGTGAAGTAGGTATCAAGGCTTATTGGGAAGAAAAAAATCAGCGCAGTATGGATGGCTTGCCGACGAACATTGTGATTAAAAATACCTAATGTCGAAAACTTAAAACGAACGAGAATCAAATTATAGTGTGCATCGGTTCTCGTTTGAAAGAATCCAAATTGAGATCGGAAAATTGATATATTTCTATCAACACATTAATCATTCTATATGGCGATAATATACGGTGGTCTTCATTAAACAGCCTAAAATGATGTTAATTAGAAATAGTGGAAAGGAACAATGGTTTTGAAAATAATCAGTCAAATTTTAATATTAAGTATGCTTAGCGTTGGTGTTTGGTCGCCAAATGTAAATGCTGCTTTGATAGCTGTAGATGAGATCACGACTAACAATTCCATCATTGAGAATCGAGCACATGTACAAGCGTTTTTTGAACGAGATGACGTACAAGCCCAACTTAAAAGCAGAGGTGTTAGTAAGGACGCTGCCCAAGCACGTGTGAATGCAATGACGGACGATGAGATCGCCAGCATAAATGGTCGTATCGACAGCTTACCTGCTGCTGGCGATGCGGGATCGGTCGGCTTGATCGCTTATTTGGGTCTTTTAATGCTAGTTTCCCTATCGTTTATGATGTTATTATATTTTGCTTTCGATTATTCTTTGGGGTCTCAGTAAGAAATAATTAAAAATCGTTTTTGGTTATAGCTAATAAGATCCTATTTTCCAATATTCATAAAAGGAATAGGTGCACCCGCATAAATGGCGGTTGGTAGTGCACCATCCCATTTGTTTGCTTTGACAAGTTCTACTTCGATGCGGCGCAGTTCAAGCACATCTTTACTTTGTATCAGCGCAGCGCTTTGGACCCGAAGGGCTTCTGCCTGCGCTTTGGCCACCGTAATGTTGGCGTAGGCATTGCCGTCCGCAGTGGCGCGAACAGCTTTGGCCTCGGCTTCTGCGATGGCAACTTTTTGCTTCTGTTCGGCCTCGACTGTTTTGAGTTTGTTCTCAGCGCCCAAGCGTAATTGTTCTTGAGTCACTTTCTCGTTTATTGCGCTCATATACGAAGGTGAAAAAGAAAAATTGCGCATGTCGATATTGATGACTTGCGCACCGTAGGTGGCCAATTTTTCGCGAAGTGCGGTTCCTATATCAGCAGATACTTTAGCGCGTTGGGATATTAAATCAGGTGCACTGTAACGTGCGGTTACCGCTTTAAAAACTTCTTGTGTAGCTGTTTGAACATAAGATGAAAGGTCGCCGTTGTGCGAATATTTTTCGTAAACTTCCGATACACGGTCAGTCGCAATTGAATAACGCACGGTCATGCTCACCTTCACGGGCTGGGTATCACTGGTACTGCCTTCTGCACCTTCAATGTCCGCCTGTTCAGCACGAATACTAAAATTATTAAGTTTTTGCCATGGAGGAAGAATGGCCAGGCCTTCACCCTCGATTCCTACAATTTTTCCAAACTGTGTAATGACACCACGGCTTCCGGTCGGTACGGAATAAAATGGCCAAAGCAGTGAGATGCTAAAGATCAATACTAAAATGATGATTATTTTTTTAACCGAAAAATTCAGTGGTGGCATTTCCATACGGTAGTCTCCTGTTATTCCGCACCTCCAGGGGTGGGCAGTTGATCTTACATTTAATCGAAATGCCGGTAAAGGAGAGTCAAATAAAGTTCATTTTAATTGTGTTGTGATGTAATGTAATTTGAAGGGAACACGTGCCTCTGCTTCAGAGATAACAAAAATATCATTCAACCTAAGGATAGGGTATTTCTGCTCTCTTCATAGACTATCAAGGGTAGAAGGAGCACTGACTTCAGGAATAGGTTGCATTATTTGGTATACCGCATTGACGGCATTGAAATTCACCCATGCGGTGACGACAAAACTCAGTGTGCCTGTGATTACTTCGATAGGCGGAGTCGCTTTCCTGGGTGAACCCATTACCCTGAGGCTGGTATTGGCAACGATCGCCATACTGGGTGGCATCATTGTGGTGATTGCGGAATAACAAGCGGGAAGGTAAAAAAAGTTAATACAGTGATAGAATTTACCGCTCATGTTACTCAATTTTTCTGCTTAATTGAATCGTGTCTTTGTCACGTGGTGTTTGCGTACAAATGTTGGCTCCAGCTTGTTTCAATTGAGCAGTCTTTAGGAAAACCCAATTCTTACTGGTAAAAAAATGAATCAGCGCGTTACGTTTTTTGGTCTTCTCAAACATCGAGAATGCCTGTTCCCTACGTGGAAAGGGCTACTCTTGATTATTATAATTGTCGGTGGATTTGTCTCACTGACGATGATGAGGCTTCAACCTTTTCTGAGTCTTACCGATCCGATACAGGCTGATATTTTGGTTGTAGAGGGATGGGTAGCTGACGATGTTCTGGAGGAAGCCATGGTCGAATACAAGCGTGGGCATTACAGGAAAATTTATGTCACGGGCGGCACGATAGAATATGGAAGCTCGATGTATACCTTCAATACCTACGCCGATCTTGGTACAGCAATATTGGTAAAAATGGGATTAAGCAGTAGTGAGGTTGAGGCTGTACCTGCACCATCGGTACGGCGCGACAGAACCTATGCGTCTGCATTGGCCTTAAAGAAAAAATTTCACCAGCAGGCTGACAAAATAACGGGAATAAATCTGGTGAGCGCCGGTGTGCATGCGAGGCGCTCACAACTGCTCTTTCAACAGGCGTTTGGTAATGAATTGCGAGTCGGCATTTTTTCGATTGAAGACCGATACAACCAGGGTGAAAAATGGTGGACTTATAGTGACGGAGTGCGCGGCGTCACAGATGAGCTGTTTGCCTATTTTTACGCCTTGCTAGTTTTTCCCTTTATAGGGATTTAGTGCTTGAGTGCGGCAAATTTGAGTCGATTACATACTCTAGTGGGGTACCACCCAGTTCGGGAAGTACAAAATTGGCGGAGAGGGTGGGATTCGAACCCACGGTAGGCTCGCGCCTACGCCTGATTTCGAGTCAGGTACATTCGACCACTCTGCCACCTCTCCGAGGGCGAGCATTTTACCTTAAAGGCTAAAATTCGGGCAGAATGTTTCTATGCATAATTTGCTACCCATCAAAATTGCCATTCTCACCGCGCTTTGTATTGTTCTTGTGCTGAATTTTAGCGTGATGGAGCCATTGCCAGACTGGCGCCAAGGAGAGCTCGTGGTGATCTTGCCGCCCTCAGATAGCGTAGATCAGCAATTTAATCTGCAACTCGCCACATTGTTTGCAACACAGCTGGGTGTGAAGTTAAAGCCATTGGAACTTTATCCCTATCAAATTCAGCAGGCACTATCCAAACATATGGCACACTTTTCCGCAGTTGGCATGCGGGCTAATGAGAATGAAAATGGGATAAAGTTTGGAGAGCCCTACCAGGCCGTGAGCGAAATAGTCGTGTGTAGCGGCAAGCCACCGGCCAATCAGCAAGAATTGTTGAAACGTGAAATTACGGTGGTCTCCAAGTCTGAGCAAGAGGCTGCAATGCGCGTTGCAAGAGTAAACAATCCGAGTCTTGGATGGCAGACGATAGACCGGGCAAAACCCAGCGATTTGCTGGAAAATGTATCGCGTGGAGAATTGGATTGCACGGTGGCGAATGAAGAACAAATTGCCTATATGCGAAATTTCAACCCGGATCTTATGCCTGCCATCGAGATTGCATCACCTACACAGTTAGCGTGGAGTTTTTTGCCCGATGTGGATACCGAGTTATATGATCAGATGGAAAAGTTTTTTTCAAGAATTGAAAATGATGGCACATTGGAGCGGTTGATCGAACGATATTATGGGCATAACGATCGCATCGTGCCCATTGATGCCGCTGTATTTTTGACTAAAACCAATAAAGTTCTGCCGCGTTATCGTGCTCTTTTTGAAGAGGCGGGATCATTAACCGGAATTGAATGGCAATTGTTAGCTGCTATGGCGTATCGAGAGTCTCGCTGGGATCCATTGGCGACGTCCTATACAAAAGTGCGCGGTATGATGATGTTGACTGAAGACACGGCAGACCGGATGAATGTTACAAACCGTCTGGACCCGCGCGAAAGCATCATGGCAGGTGCGCGCTATTTGCAATTACTCAAGGAACAGTTGTCGCTCCGAATAGATGAACCCGAGCGAACCTGGATGGCATTAGCTGCCTATAACCAGGGAATGGGACACCTTGAAGATGCACGGCTGTTGGCACAACGTGAAGGCTTGAATGCAAACTCCTGGACAGATGTTCAAAAAGTATTGCCCAAACTACGTAACCTGAACGTTGCAAAAACACTTAAATATGGTTACGCAAGAGGGGGTGAGGGTGTGGTATTTGTGGAAACTGTTCGGCTATACCATGACATATTGATGCGAATTACACGTAACGAAAACAAACAGGTGTTACCGCCGGACTACCAGATTAAATTGAATACGTGGTAATTTTTGGCAGTCACAGCAGTGATCGAACTAATTTGCTAATGTCAGGGATGAAAACGTCTGGAACAGCACGAGCACCGTTGAAGCGTTAGTTGTGCGCTGATTGAGCGCTACTGCCAGATACTCTCAGCACCAGTCCTTTCAAATAAGCACCCTCTGGAAAACTTAACAGCACCGGGTGATCTGCCGAAGCGTGAACTTTGCTAACAATTTGTACATCCACGCCTGCATCCAGTGCCGCGCCAGCAATGATTTTTTGAAACAGTTCGTCGCTAATTCCTCCCGAGCATGAAAAAGTTGCAAGAATACCGCCAGGGCGCAGTAGTTTAAAGCCTAATAAATTGATGTCTTTATAGGCCCGTGCCGCTTTTTCTGCAAAAGCCGCAGTGGGTGCGAATTTCGGGGGATCCAGTATGATGAGATCGAATTTTCTATTCTGGTCACGCAGCCTTCGCAGTGCTTCAAATACATCTTTGTCCTGCCATTCAGCCTGTGTGGTGTCCAGCTTATTTAATGCTACATTGCGTTGCGCCAGTTGCAATGCCTCAGCCGACGAATCAATTGAAAGTACAGACTTGGCACCTCCACGCAATGCGTAAAGAGAGAATCCCCCGGTATAGCAGAAGCAGTTGAGCACATCGCGGCCTGCGGCCAAATTACCGATCAATAAACGGTTGTCTCGCTGGTCAAGATAAAAACCGGTCTTTTGTCCGTTTACGACATCGACTGCAATGTGTATGCCATTTTCAGTTATGGTCAATTCAGCGGGTAACACACCGCGAAGAATTCCGTTATGCTTAGGTAACTTTTCAAGCTCGCGGCCGTCCGAATCGGATCGTTCATAAATACACGCAGGGTGGCATGCATTCTGCAAAATGTCGGCAATGGTGTGACGCCATCGTTCAACACCTGCACTGCCGAGTTGAAGCACAATTACATTTGCATATTGGTCGACGATTAGTCCGGGCAGGCCGTCAGATTCACCATGTATTAGACGCATTCCGTTGGTGTGTTGATTCAGCTTGAGATCTTTTCTGACAGCCAGTGCGCGCTGAATTTTGCGCTGAAAAAAATCTGCGTCAATGTTTTCCTCCGCTTGCCATGACCATACTCGGGCGATAATTTGTGACTGCGAGTTATAGGATGCCCATGCAAGAAAGCCTCCCTGTGCATCGCAAAGTTGAATGGTGTCACCGCTGGTTGGGTTACCTTCGACTCTTTCCACCGAGCCAGAAAATATCCACGGATGAAAACGCAGGAGAGATTTTTCTCGGCCTTCGAGTATAAATATTCGTGCGCCATCAAAGGCCACCTTGATTGAATTATTCTTAGAAGTAGGTCTGTTGGATTCGTGTCGGCGCGATGGTGAAATATGTCGTTTCTGATTCATGGAGTTTTTTTCTTGGCGCGCGGGTGCGCACTATCGTAAATTTTTGCAAGGTATTGAAAATCAAGATGGGTATAAACCTGGGTAGTTGAGATGCTGGCGTGTCCCAGCATTTCTTGCACCGCACGTAAGTCGCCACTGGATTGCAAAACATGAGAGGCAAAAGAATGGCGCAACAGATGGGGGTGTACGTTGCTGCTGATACCTTGCTTGACTCCCCATTGTTTCATACTGATTTGTACCGACCGAGGGCTGATACGCCCCCCGTTGCGGTTGATAAAAAGAGCGTGTTCTTGTTCTTTGGCAGACAGGTTTCGCACGTGCAGCCATTGTTGCAATGCCAGAATGGCGTGACTGCCAAGAGGAATGACCCGTGTCTTGTTACCCTTGCCGGTGACGCGTACCGAAGCATCGGCAAAATCCAGGGCATCCGAATCCAGGCCTACCAGCTCCGCCAGACGTAAGCCAGAAGAATATAACAGTTCAAACATCGCCTTGTCGCGCAGAGTCATTGCGTTGTTATCTGAGGGTAAATCAACCAACTTCACTGCTTCATCGGGGGAGAGAGTATGGGGTAATTTTCGTTCAGATTTCGGTGCACGCAGACCATTGCAGGGATTGGTTTGATATTGATGATCGCGAATCAAATAGGTATAAAAACCGCGCCAGGCCGACAGCATACGAGCCAGGCTTTTTCCACCCAGGCCAGTGCCATGCAACTGCGCGATGAAACGACGAACTTGATGGCTTTTCAGATCCGCCAGGGGGGTGGCACCCGCAGCAAGAAACAGTTGCCGAATATCGCGGGCATAATTTTCAAGGGTAAGCGGGGAGTATTGTCGTTCGTTGCCAAGGTAGGCAAGATAACCGTTCAGCACGTCCTGATTTGCTGAGGACTGGCTTGTGTTGTTCATTTTACAGATGGGGGTTTAGCGCACTGCCGACAATTTCTGCAATTCGTTGCAAAAACATTGTCCCCATTTCGGGATAGAAGCGTTGCGCTTCTTCACTGGCCAATATAAGTAAGCCCACCGATTGGGTATTGTTTCGTAATGGGAGATAAGCGAATGATTTCAGATGTGCTGCATTTTCTCCAAACCAGGATTGAGTATCATGTAAAGGCTGATGGATACAAACAGGTTTGGTATGTTGGTCTGCAAACGACACGACTTCAATGCTGGGCGGATGCTCTTTCCATAGGTGCATAACAGCATGGGGTACTGAAAAAATTTCGTTCATGTTACGCGTAATCACGGTTTGCAGGGTTGCCAGATCGTGAGCTTTGAATAGAGCCAGGGTGTATTGGTGAACCTTTGCCTGCAAATCTTCATTTTCAGTGGCGACCGAAATCCAATCCTGCAATTTTCTTTCGAGTTCCTTAACGCGTTCACGCATCATCAGCATCTGACGTTCTGACAGCGAGATCGTCCGTCCACCGTAAGGGTGAGGTACAACCAGGTCAATTAACAATTCGGGGTGTGCCTCAAAGAAATCGGGATTCGTTTGCAGGTACTCAACTACATTTTCAGTTTTCATGGAGCTCTCTTATAAATTTATTTCACCCTCGAATACCGTTATGGCAGGTCCGGTCATGATTACCGGCGAACTTGCACCCGTCCAGCCGATCGTTAATAACCCGCCATGCGTGGCAACTTGTACGGTGCTATCGAGCAAGCCGCGTCGTATGCCTGTTACGACAGCGGCGCATGCGCCTGTCCCGCATGACATGGTTTCCCCCGATCCTCGTTCGTATACGCGCAGTTTGATATGTTCCCGATCAACCACCTGCATAAAACCTGCGTTAACCCGCTTGGGGAAACGTGGGTGTTGTTCGATTAATGGCCCTATCGTGGTAACCGGTGCGCTTTCAATATCATCAACTACTTGCACGGCATGCGGATTGCCTATGGATAACGCCGAAATCATCACAGTCTCATTATTAACAAGCAGTGCCTGAGTGATTTCGTCACTATCACTGTCGAAGGGGATGCGTGAATTTTCAAAGATGGGAGTGCCCATATTGACCGTCACCCGGCCATCCTCCTCAAGTCGAGGAGAGATCAGTCCGCTCTTGGTTTCGACAACGATCTCGCGCTTGCTTGTTAGTTTGTGGTCATGCACAAAGCGAACAAAACAACGCGCACCGTTGCCACATTGCTCAACCTCACCGCCGTCTGCGTTAAAAATAAGGTATCGAAAGTCAGCCTCTTCGTTCTGCGAACGTTTGACGATCAGAATTTGATCACAACCGATACCAAAATGTCTGTCCGCCAACAAGCGCAGTTGTTCAGGGGTGAGGTAAATATTTTGGCGAACGCCATCAATAACGACAAAATCGTTGCCCGCGCCATGCATTTTGGTGAATTTTAATTTCATCATGATAGGTGTGCGTGTCTAAAACAATCAGTGGTATGGTCATTTACCATTCCTGTTGCCTGCATCATGGCATAACAAATTGTTGAACCTACAAATTTAAATCCGCGTTGTTTAAGTGCTTTACTCATGGCATCCGAAGTGGCGTTGCTTGGTGGAATATCAGTCAAGGAACGTCGATTGTATTGTTGCGGTACGCCACCCACAAAACTCCAGATAAACCGATCAAAGCTGCCATACTCTTCCTGTACAGACAGAAATTTTTGGGCATTAATTACCGTTGCGTTCACCTTTAACCGATTGCGCACAATGGCTGGGTTTTTCAATAGCGCTGATATATTAGCTTCTCCAAAACGTGCCACACGTTCCACATCAAAATTGTCGAAAGCCGTGCGATAGCCATCGCGTTTCTTTAATATAGTTAGCCAACTCAGGCCGGCCTGCGCACCTTCCAGCGTTAAAAATTCAAAGAGCGTTCGATCGTCATGGAGGGGAACGCCCCACTCGTGATCGTGGTAAGCGTGAAACAACACTTCACTGCATGCCCAAGCGCAACGAATCTGCGTAGACCGATTATTGGGCGGCATCGCGCTTCCCGCAAGGTATCCCACCATCGCGCCAAATGCAGCGATCCATGATCACAACAATTCCTGCTTCTTGGGCGCGTTGAGCAGCTGCTTCGTGGATCACACCATCTTGCAGCCACAGGTATTTCACGCCGAGTGAAATGCAGGCATCAACAATGGCAGGTACATGTTCCGGAGCACGAAATACATCCACCAGGTCGATAGGATATTTTACGCTAGCCAAGTCTGGGTACGCCAGCTCACCCAAAACTTCCGTTACCTTGGGGCGAACGGGAATAATATGGTAGCCAAAGTCTTGCATGGCTCTGGCAACATGGAAACTGGGACGATCCTCATTGGCAGATAAACCCACCACCGCGATATTTCGGATGGTGTGCATAATCTGGCATATTTCCTGCGGGTTGGGATTGGTAAATGGCATGGGGCATACGATACCATTTTTTGATATAAAAGGCGCGGGCAGAATGTTGCAAAAAACGTTATACTGCGCCCCCCTTGAAGCGCTCGTAGCTCAGCTGGATAGAGTATTGGTTTCCGAAGCCAAGGGTCGTGGGTTCGACTCCCGCCGAGCGCACCAATTTAATAAAACAGGCCAATTCTACACAGCCTTTTTTCCTTCCTTGCGTACTCAA
>Ga0315270_10001321_pt1 | contig 13163 bp, 12 predicted proteins | sample C1_bottom_MG_FD_204932 | JGI IMG/M metagenome (GOLD analysis project Ga0315270, IMG submission 204932) | Sediment microbial communities from Yellowstone Lake, YNP, Wyoming, USA - C1_bottom | ecosystem: Environmental > Aquatic > Freshwater > Lake > Sediment | place: USA: Wyoming | collected... | reverse complement strand
TGTCCTATCTCATCGGGCGACTGGAGTCGCGTGTCTTACAGATCGGGGTACCGTGCCTTGATGCGCGTGGCAAGCGCCGGGTCGAACATCGGCGCCGATCCCATCAGCGCAGCACAGGCGCCGGCATCGAAATAATTGCGCGCGCTGTCCGCGTCGGTCACGCCGCCATTGCCAACGATTTGCAGGTCCAGCCGTTCGGCGGCGATCAGGCGCGTCGCGCTGGCGACCTGGCGCACGCACAGCGCGTGCACGCCAGACCCGAGCACGCCGGCTTTTTTGCGATCCGCGCCGTAGGCGGGCGCTTCGGTGGCACTCACAATCCAGCGCGACAAGCCGTTCACCATGGTCAAACCATTGGCCTGACCGGCCACGGCACGCAGCAGGGCGGCCAGGCTCGCTTCATCGGGCATGTGGCCGACCTTGAGCAGCAGCGGCAAGTCGCCAGCCGATTCACGCATGGCGCGCGCCACCCGGCCCGAGAGTTCGGCGTCGTTATAGATGTCGCCCTCGGCGGAACGCACATTGGGGCAGGACAGGTTGGCTTCGACGATCTGTGCGCCGGCTTCGCGCGCCATGGCAGCGAGATCGGCGAAGTCGCGCACCACCTCGTCGGATCCACTGCCGGGTTGGGGCGAGGCCACTACCGAGACAATCAGCACCTGCTGCGGGCCCAGCAGCGCACGGCTGCGCGCGACGTCGGCCATCCATTCCTTGGGTGCGCGCGAGGGCATGCCGAAGGACACGCTGCAGGTCCACTCCTGTCGCGCCGCATCGGCTGGCTGCGCATGGGCGTGTACCGGGCGCTCGCTCATCTCCAGATGTGGCTCATCGGCCGGATCGACGAACAACCAGTTCGGCAACTCCTGGCACTCGCGTGCCTGGCTGCGCACCGTCTTGTAGGTCAGGATGTCAAAGCCCAGGCGCGCATAGGCGGCGATCCAGCGCGAGTTGAGCAAGAGACCTGCCGATATGCCCAGGCGCGAGGCCACCGGCAGACCGAAGAAATGCTTGACCGGTGTGACCGGGACCTCCGGCATCGAGTTGGCCAATAGCGGCCCGTTCTGGTAATTCCATTCGTAGCTCTGCTCGGTACGGTAGCTGCCGTCCAGGGCTTGAGGCACGGTCACTGGACTACCCTCTGCCCTGCGTGCTGCGGGATTCGCTCCTTCGGAGCGGCCGTGCGGGCTCATGTCGATTCCTTGTGCTTGTCTTGGTGTGTGTTGGCCGGTGCGCCCGCTTCGAGTGCGGACATGGCCTGCCAGTCGGGCATGGCGGCGCTGGCGTAGCCGGCGCAGTCGAGCGAACCCAGTGCCAGGCGTCCTTCGCGAATGCGCAGGCGAACTGCGCCGTGCGACTGTTCGTACAGATCCGGGTGGGCGTTGAGAAAGGCATGTTGTTCGGATGCGGGCAGCGCGCCCATGCCGTTGACATAGTGGTGGCCGTTGCGTTCCACATGCGTGATGCCCAGAAGATTGACCAAGGCCAGGTCCTGCTGCACCGACAGTCCGGCCTGGGTGGTCAGATCCTCGGCCGACATGAAATAGTGTGCCCCGGGGTCGGCGGCGTTCCAGGCAGCGCAACGCGCGGCGTTGAGGATCGACTTGTAAATGCCCTTGCAGGTCTTGCTCGAGATCCCCGCGTAGCCATGCGCGCGCGCCTCGATGAAACTGTCGAGCTCGCCGTCGGACTCGTCCACGATCACCGGCTTGGCGGCAGCCAATGTGCGAACGTCGATGGAGAGCGCCGTCTTGCGCGTGATCGGCTGCTCGACGAAAAGAATCGAGCGATACAGTCGAGCCAGCGCCGGCGTGGCGCGCATGCGCGCGAGCAGCTCGGCCACGCCGGCTGCGTCTTCATACTGCTCGTTGCCGTCGAGCGAGGCGTGATAGGGGTCGGGGATGCGGTCGAGCACGGCGGCGATGGCGGTCAGGCGCGCCAGGTCGTCCGCTATGCGTCCGCAGACCTTGAGCTTGTAATAACGGTGGCCATACTGCGCGACCACCTGCTCCAGCGTTTCGGGCAGGCCGTCGCCCACCGGCTGAAGCAGGTCGGCTGCGGTGATCGCGTCGACCAGACCGACCGTGTGGCGCGCCGCGATGGTGGCGGCGGGCCTGAGCGCAGCGAGAAAACGGTCGAAGTCCATACCCGAGAACTCCGCGCGCCGCGCGCCGATGCCAGCGAGATTGGCGCGCATGGCGGCGTAAAAGGACCGCCCCACGGCGCGGCACAGTGCGTCGAGCACGGCGCGGTCGATCAGGGCCGGGCCGTAACTTGCCAGCAGCGGGTTGTAGCCGCGTGCTGCCGCAGCGCTCTGGTGTGCGTCGTGCTGGCGCGCGAAGTGGCCGAAAGCGGTGTCGGCGCTGGCGTCACCCAGGTAGGCGTGGCGCGCCAGCTGCAGCACATCGCGCAGTTGATTGAAGTTGTCTTCGTTTGAAAGAGAGATGTTCTTGTCGAACCATTTGGGCGCCATCAGTTCGGCTGCGCCGCCCCAGGCCGAGCGGCCATCGGCCAACTCGATGCGCACGCGCGCAAAAGCCTGCGGGCATTCGGTGAGCGTGACCACACCGAAACGAAATGGCATGCGCAGGCGTACCGGCCGCTCGAACAAGGCGATGTCGCGGACGAACAAGCGTGGCGCTTCAGACATCTTGTGCTTCCAACAGGCCGCGCAGGTAGCCGATGGCGCGCGCCGCGCAGCCCGGCCCATCGGGCACATAGTCGAAGGGCTCCACCGCCAACACGCCGTCGTAGCCGGCGCGACGTAGAGCCGCCAGAATCGGTGCGAAGGCCATGCGGCCCTGGCCGGGGCCGCGCCGGTTCGGGTCGTTGACCTGCACATGGGCGATCTTGCCGGTGGGCCACCAGCGGGCAAAGAGTTCAGCCACCGGCTCGGCCTCGGCCTGGCCGGCAGCGCTGCAGTCGATCATGGTCTTGAAGGCCGGTGAGCCGATGTCGTCCACCAGTTGCGCGGCCTCTGCCACGGTGTTGATCAGGTCAGTCTCGGCTTGGGCCAGCGGCTCGATGCAATAGGTCACGCCATGTTGTTCGGCTGCATGTGCAGCGCGCGCCAGGCATTCGCGCGCACGCGCCAGCGCGGCCTGGCGTGATGCTCCGGGCGGTACGGACCGCTGCTTGGGCGAACCGTGCACCAGGTAGCGCCCCTCCATCAGGGCGCACAGCTCGACCATGCGACACATCGCGTCAGCCGTCTGGCGACGCAGCGCGGCGTCGGCGCTGACCATGGACAGACCGCTGGGGGCGACCAGCAACCAGTGCAGCCCGGTGATGGTCAAGCCATGGTCGCGCGCAACGCGCGCGTAGCCGCGTGCCTGCGCGTCGCTGATGTCCAGCGGATTGGCCGCCAGCGTGAACGGTGCGACCTCCAGGCCGTCGTAGCCCAGGGCCGAAGCCACGGCGCACTGCTGCACAAAGGGTAGCGGTTGCAGGACTTCGTTGCACAGAGCGATCTTCATGTCAGGATGCTTTCAGCCGCGGCGCTTGAACACGGATTTGATGGTGTTGGCGCCGACACTGCGGGTGCGATCGACCAGGGTCTTGAACACGGGCACGTACAGCAGGAAAGTGAAGATGGTCACCGTGGCAAAAGCCATGCTGATCGGGCGTGTGAAGAACGGCGTGAGGTCGCCGTCCGACAACACCAGCCCACGGCGCAGGCTTTTATCCAGCAGATGACCCAGCACCAGGCCCAGCACCAGCGGTGCCATTTCGTAGCCGCGGCGGCGCAAGAAGAATGCGCCGATGCCGATGACGACCATCGCATAGATGTCGAACAGACGCGAAGCGTTGGCGAAGGCGCCCACGGTGCAGAGCACGAACACGATGGGCATGAGCACATGACGCCGCACGCGCAGCACCTGCAACAGCGGGCGCACGCCGAACAGGCCGAACAGCAGGATAGTGATCGATGCGAGCGTGGTCATCGCGACCACCTCGTAGATGAATTGCGGATGTTCGATCATCAGCATCGGGCCGGGTTGGATGCCGTGGATGATCATCGCAGCCATCAGCACCGCCGATGGCGCCGAGCCGGGGATGCCCAATGCCAGCGACGGGATGATATGGCCGGGGATCGAGGCCATGTCGCCGGTTTCCGCGGCCATCAGTCCGTCGATGGAGCCCTTGCCGAAGAGCTCCTTCTCCTTGCTCACGGCCTTGGCGGCGGCATAGGATATCCAGGCGCCGGCGTCCTCACCGACGCCGGGCAGCAAGCCGGTCGTGACGCCGATCACGCCCGAGCGCAGCACGGTGCGCCGGTACTGCCAGATTTCGCGAAAGCGCGGCAGCACCGAGTCCTTGAGCTCGACCATCTTGCGTTCGATCGGGTCGGCCAGCGTCGTCAGCACCTCGGCCAGGCCGAACGCCCCGACCAGCGCCGGAATCAGCGCAAAGCCGCCCGCGAGTTGGTCCCAGCCGAAAGTGAAGCGATCGTAGGCGTACAGGCCTTCCTGGCCGATCTGCGCGATGAACAGACCCAGAACGCCCATCAACCATCCCTTGAGCGGGTCGTTGCCGACGATGCTGCCCGACATCGTGACGCCGAACAGCGCCAGCCAGAAGAATTCGAACGCGCCGAACGACAGCGCGACTTCGGCCAGCGTGGGCGTGAACATCGCCAGGCACAGCACGCCGAACAGCGTGCTGACAAAAGCCCCCGAGGTGGCGATGCCGATGGCGCGACCCGCCTCGCCGCGCTGGGCCAGCGCATAGCCGTCGGCGCATGAGGCCGCGTTGGCGGCGGTGCCGGGAATGTTGAGCAGGATGGCCGTGCGCGAGCCGCCGTAGAGCGCACCCACATACGAGCAGATCAACACCAGGATGGCGTCGTTGGTCTGCAGCTTGATCGTCAGTGTGGTCAGCAGGGCGATGGCCAGCGTGGCCGACAGGCCGGGCAGGATGCCCATCACAATGCCAACGAAGGCGCCGCCCAACCCATAGGCCAGCGTCAGCGGGTTCATGAAGCCGAGCCAGGCGGTCCCCAGGTCGGAAAGTCCTTGCAGCATACGAGGCCTTCGTGGAAAGAATTGCAGTCAGGGCAGATGAACCAGGAAAAGCTCCTGAAAGACCACCTGCGTGATCAGACCCGTGCACACGCCGATGGTGAGTGCCTTGACCCAGGCTTTGACGCTCAGTTTTCGCTCCGACGGCTGGTGGGAAATCCGCTGCAACAGCAGGATGGAGCCGGTCACGAAGAGCGTGGAGGCGAGCCAAAAAGGCAGGCCGTGACCGACCAGCACGACGGCATACAACGTACACAGGGCAGTGACGATCCAGATGCGCATGGCTTGTGCACGCGCATTGGCATCCGGCGTTGCCGGCGCCTTGTGCAGCGCACCGCGCCGCAAGCTGCGCAAGGCCAGGATGCCGCCGAGCAGAATCATGGCCAAGCCCAGCAGGCCAGGCAAGAGCCCGGGCACCGTGTACGGATTGACGTGCTGGCGCTCCAGACGATCCATCGTGATCGAGCCGATCAGGATGGCCACGCCCAGGGCGATCCAGAGCAGAGCGTCCTTCAGGTCGGCGCGCGGATGCATCTGATCCGCGCCGCTCACCGGCTCTGCCGGTGTCTCGGGCGCGTAGGGCGTGTGCTGCTTGGGCATGCTGTGTCGAGTCACCGGCGGGATCAGGGCCGTGGAATGCCGACAGTGTCGGGCGAGACCTTGGCCTTGCCGCCGTCGAACAACACCCAGGCGTTGGCCTGGATGGCTGGAAAGACAGCCTTCTGCGCGGCTTCGCCGTATTGCGGAGCGAACAGTGCGCCACGGCTGGCCGCGTACTTCTTGAGCGCCGGGCTGTTGGTGATGGAGTCGGCCCAGATCTTCTCGACCGTCTTGACCACCTCATCGGGCACTCCCTTGGGAATGAAGATGCCGAAATAGTTGGCCGGCGCGGTGAAGCCCGGCAGTGTCTGCGACAACGGCGGGATGGTGCCGTAGCCTTCGAGTTCCAGAGGCTTGTCGCTCACGGCCGCCAGCGGGCGCAGGCGCTTGCCGCGGATCATGTCGGCCTGCTCGACCGCCAACTGTGTGGTCACCTCGGTTTCGCCCGACACCGTGGAGACGACGGCCGGATTGCCGCCGTCATAGGTGACGTGGCGATATTTCACGCCGGTGGCCTTGGCAATCAGCTCCATCGCGTTGTGTCCGGCCGAGGTCACGCCCGCGGTCGCGACGCTGATCTGCCCCGGCTTGGCCTTCATCGCGTCGAGCAGTTCCTTGGCGTTGGTGTAAGGGGTCTTCGGGTTCACGCCGATCACCTGGATGTTGGCGACGTTCAGGAACAGGTGCCAGTCCTTGATGTTGGTCTTGAGCGAGCCCAATGTCTCGTAGGTGCCCAGATCCTGCGCCGCGCCGGCGGTCCAGGTGTAACCATCCTTGGGTGCGTCCAAAGCGCTCTTGGTGCCGATGGAGCCGGAAGCGCCGGGTTGGTTGATGACGACGATGGTCTGGCCCAGCGCCTTTTCCATCTCGGCCGCGCTGATGCGCGTGACCTGGTCGGTCGAGCCGCCTGCGGCCCAGGGCACGATCAGGTTGATGGGTCGGCTGGGTTTCCACTGCTGCGCGTGGGCGGTGCTGGTCAGCGCCAAGCCGACGGCGACGGCGCTCAGTGTCTTGAGGAATGTGCGAGTCTTCATGCTGTATCTCCTAAGGGTGTCGTCATGAAATTAACTGTACGGTTAAATATGCACGGGCTTGGGGTCGGTGTCAATCAGTGAAGTCAAGCAGGCAGTACATGGATCAAGCCAGCCAGCGGCTCAGATGCCGGCGCACGAAGTCGTCGTCGTTGAGCTCGGGGTAGGCGGCCTGGACGCGGTCGATCTCATCGGCCTGCCCCGGACTCAAACCCTCGTTTGGATCCAGGCACCAGATGCCTTGCAGCAGGCCCTGGCGGCGCAGCACTTCGTGGCAGCCGGCGATGCAGCCGTGAAAATCGTTGGCGACGTCGAAAAACGCGCTGTTGCAGTCGGTCACCTTGGCGTCCAGCGCCAGCAACTCGGCCGGCACAGCGGGTCGCGCGCTGGCCGCTTGGGTGCGCGCCAGCAGTTCGACGGCGCGCTGTGTCCACACGCTCCAGTGGCCCAGCAGCCCGCCCTTGATGCGCACCACCACATCGCGGCCGTCGCGCGGCACGGCAAAGGGGGTGAGCAGGTCCAGCACGATGTGGTCGTCGTTGCCGGTGTACAGCGTCACACGCTCCTCGGCACGTGCGGCCACCACGCCGCGGATCACGTCGAGCGTGCGGTAGCGGTTGAATGGCGCCATCTTGATGGCCACCACGTTGTCGATCTCGGCGAAACGCTGCCAAAAGCGTGCCGGCAGGGCGATGCCGCCGACCGCTGGCTGCAGGTAGAAGCCCACCTGCGGCAGCACCTGCGCCACGGCGCGGCAGTGTTCGATGATCTCGTCCTCGCTGGCGCCCTTCATCGCCGCCAGGCTCAGCAGTCCGGCGTGGTAACCCAGGCTGCGTGCGATGTGCGCCTCGCTGAGTGCTTGCGTCGTCGGGCCGGCCAGCCCGGCGACCATGAACAGGGGCCGCCGGCCCCCCAGCGGCGTCCACGCGCGTGCGGTCTCGATCGCCAGTTCAAGCACCGGCGTGTACAGGCCGACCTGCCGAATGGCGAACTGCGTGGTGTGCACGCCCACGGCCAGGCCGCCCGAGCCGGCGTCCAAGTAGTAGCGCGTCAAGGCCTGCTGGCGGCGGCGGTCGAGTTGGCTATGCGCGTCCAGCGCCAGCGGGTGGGCGGGAATCACCGCGCCGCGGCGCAGCACGGCCAGCGTGTCGGAAGGGATGTCGGTCCAGTGCATGCGGGGCTTCAGTATTTGCCCTCGCGGGCTTCGTAGTGGGTCGGCTTGCCCAGACTGCCCATGCCGCGGCGCATCCAATCTGCCGTCCAGTCCAGCATGACCTCCAGAGGCACCGCGGGCGGGCCGAACAGGCGCAGCGCCTCGTCGATGTCGATCAGCCAGGCGGTGGGAGCTTCGCTGCCGGTGAAGATCGGCGTCACGTCCATGCGTGCGGCCAGCGCGGTGGCGACCTCGCGGATGCGGATGGCCGGGCCACTGACGTTCAGGCCCGAGGTCGGTGCCGTGCAAGCGCCGAGAGCGCGCAGCGCCCAGTCGTTGGCGTCGCCCTGCCAGATGATGTTGGCGTGGCCCATGCTCAGATCGATGGCTTGTCGGGCGAGCAGTTTCTGCGCGATGTCGTGCAGCACGCCGTAGCGCATGTCGATGGCGTAGGACAGGCGGATCAGCCGGCCCGGTGTGCCTAGCTGGTGCGAGAAGTGCTGAAACAGGCGCTCGCGCGCCACGCATGAGTTGGCGTACTCGCCCGGCGGGGGTGTCAGCGGCGCGTCCTCGCGCGCGCCGGTGCCGGTCACGTCGACAAAGGGATAGACGCAGGCGGTGGAGAACACGACGATGCGCGACGCCGCAAAGCGCTCGGCCACCAGCGCCGGTGCATAGGCGTTCATGGCCCAGGTCAGCCATTCGCTGCCGCTGGATCCGAACTTGCGCCCGGCCATGAAGACGATGTTGGGGATGTCTGGCAGGCCTGCGAGTGCCTCACGCGAACTCAGGTCGGCGGTGATGCATTCAACGCCGTGGTTCTCCAGCGACTGGCGCAGACCGGATTCGGAAAAACGTGCCACGCCGATGATGCGTTTGTGCGGCGCCGCGCGCTTGGCCAGCCGCGCCAGCGTGGGGCCCATCTTGCCACCGACACCCAGCACCATGATGTCGCCGCTCAGGCCGAGCAAGGTCTGGACCAGCGCGCTCGACGGCGTCGTCATGATGTCTTCGAGTTGTTCGACACTTTCGATGCGGGAAGGCAGCATGGTGGGATCAGGTCCTGTGGTGAAGGTAACCCAGCACGACATCGGTTATGTGTATCAGGCGCTCGTCGCAGGCTTTCTTGCCTTTGAGATTGCGGCCGAAGATCGCCGACAGTGTGTAGTTGTTGCTGAGATAGAAATAGGACAGCCCGGCAATCGTGATGTAGAGCTGAATTGCGTCCACGCCGGCGCGAAAGACGCCGGTCTGGACGCCGCGCTCCAGAATGTGGCCGATCATCTCGACGAAAGGTGAGTGCATAGTGCGTACTCGGGTCGATTGCTTGACGTGCTCGGCGCGGTGCAGGTTTTCGTTGTTGAGCAGGCTCAGGAACTCGGGGTGTTGAAGTTGGTACTGCCAGGTGAAGGCGACCAGGCGACGGATCGCCTCGACCGGCTCTATTTCTTCGAGGCGTAGCGCTTTCTCCGACTCGCGCACATGGGCGTAGACCGCCTCCAGCACGGCGCGGAACAAGTCATCCTTGCTGCCGAAGTAGTAATACAGCATGCGCTTGTTGACGCCGGCAACTTCGGCGATGCGATCGACCCGCGCGCCGCCCAGGCCGGAGCGCGCAAATTCGGCCTTGGCGGCTTCGAGAATGCGCGCCTGGGTCTGTTCCGGATCGCGTGTGGCCTTTTCGGCTGGCAATTTGGCTGGCATGAAGCCAGTTTAACTATGTGGTTAATATTGGCAAGGACTCGCCAGCAATTGCGCCAACGGTCAGTGAGTTGTGGCGCTTTCAAGCCACCACCTGGCAGCGATGATCTTCAGCTCAACCTCCACGATGATTCATCCCTACATCGCAGTGCTTGGAAAGCAAAAGGACGTGAATTGCCAATAGTGTGGGACATCCCTCTGGTGCTGTTGAGCGTCCTGCTAGCGATAGTCGATTCGCTCACAGCGCTTTCCCACGCTCAGCGCATGCGGGCGAGCAGGGGATAGGGATGGGCGGCTCGTCTATGGATGGGTATCGGGGCGATTGCGCTAGGCTCGGCCATCTGATCCATGCACTTCATTGGGCTACCGGCCTTTCACCTGCAAATTCCCATCGACTATGACCTGTCACTGACAGTCGTTTCGATGCTGCCAGCGATTGCTGCAGCCCTGCTTGTCTTCTTTGTGATGCGTGAGCGTGAGCCCAACATCACCAATGGGCGCATCGTCCTGAGCAGTCTGTTGATGGGCGCGGGTATCAGCGCCATGCACTACACGTGGAAGGCATCCATCCAGATGTCGCCTCCGTTTAGCTATAAGCCGCTGTCGGCAATCGCCTCGATTTTGGTCGCCTGCGTTGCCTCACTGGGTGCGCTCCTGATGATTCAAACTGCTGAACCGTCATCCCGACCTGCTCAACGAGGGAAAAGCCGCCTGACCAAGCTTGACCGGGACAAGCTCATCAACGACCTGGGGCCACTTGTTCGATGTCTCTTCATCCCTTAATTCGAAGCCCGAGGCCGGCTCTGCTCGTTGCGCCGCCGGCTGGGCAGAATCGCGTCTGCCACCGCCGCATCCACAGCGCGCGAGATCGTGGCATCTCGCGAACAACCTGCACCTATGCCGAAGACGTCAACAGCTGTTGCCTCGGCGGCAGCTTGAACAGCGATATCGGGATGCGCGTGCGACGGGCTCGACCCAAATCGCCATAGCCGCGAAGCGTCAATAGAACCACTGCGGCATGCCCCGCGGTTTCCTCCTTTGGGGCTTGTCCAACACCTGCCCTCAGTGCGGTTGCGTGCGCGCGTCCGTGGCGTGCGACGGGCAGGTATCGGACAACCCTAAACACAAGCGGGTGCTGATGACTGGCAAGTTTGAGGTTGACCGGTTCGCGCGAACGCCAACCTGCGCAGCGATCTCCGCGACACGGAACATAAGGATTTCCCTCGATTGCGTTGCCTCAATGGAGCGCCGACCAGAACGCCTACAAATGAACTTGAGAACTTACCTGATGCCTGACGGCGTGTGATGATCGATTCCGAAAACGCGAAAGAGAACCGCCTGCTTGCGGCACTTGCAGATGCCGACTGGCAGCGCTGGGAACCGCACTTGGAGCGCGTCGACCTGAAGTTGGGGCAGGTTCTCCACGAGCCGGGCGGGGCGCAGCGGTATGCGTACTTTCCCACCAGCGCGATTGTCTCGCTGGTGTCCGTCTTGAGCGACGGTGCGTCGACCGAGGTCGCCGTCGTGGGCAACGAAGGCATCATCGGTACGTCCCTGTTCATGGGGAGTACCTCAACGACGAGCCACGGCTCGGTGCTGTTCACGGGTCAGGGTTATCGCGTCGGGGCGCAGATGATCAAGGACGAGTTTGACCGATCCGACTCGGTGAGGTACCTGCTGCTGCGTTACACCCAGGCGCTGGTCACGCAGATTGCGCAGACCGCCGTCTGCAACCGCCACCACGCCATCGATCAACAGGTATGCGGTTGGCTACTGTACAGCCTGGATCGCCTGCGCGGCAGCGAGGTCGTGGTCACGCAAGAAGTCCTCGCCAGCATGCTGGGTGTGCGCCGCGAGAGTGTGACCCAGGTTGCTGGCCAGTTGCAGGCCGCCGGACTGGTCCGCTATTCACGCGGCCATATCTCGGTGCTTGACCGTGCAGGACTCGAGCGACGATCCTGCGAGTGCCACGCCGTCGTCAAGAACGAGTACAACCGCCTGTTGCCTCGGGAACCCGCAACACGACCGACCAACCCGCCCCGGTGGGTGTCGTCGTCATGGGACGGTGCCGCCGCCATCCGCCTCGCGCAGCGGCACGAAGTCGAAGCGGAGTGCGAAACCTGATCGGACGATTCGGCTGCCCGGCGCGCGTGTCGTTCTCGACGGCCAGCGCTCGCACGATGCGGTCTGACGCTGCCGAACATGGTGGTGCTTGGTGATCATGCTGCGATCAGCGCGATACCTGCCATCTTCAATGCGTTCATGTTCGCTCTCCTAAAGCCCACTTCAGTGTGCAGCGCCAGCGCAGAGAGCGGCTGATCCAACGCAATGCCGCACGGCACGACGTCGATACGATGGCGGCAGCCATGCTGACCTGCTCCCAAGGACCCCGATGAACAGCCCTGACGAAAGCACACCAGCCCACTTGGAGCACCGGACCTTGCTGCTGCTGCTGGCGGCCGTCTCGCTCGCCCTCGGCTGGATCCTGCTGCCGTTCTACGGGACACTCTTGTGGAGCGCCATCATCGCACTGCTGTTCGCGCCGCTGCACCGCCGCTTGCTGCGGTGGCTGAGGCACCGGCGCACGCTGGCGGCGCTACTGACGGTATTGACCGCCGTCGTGATCGTGGTCGTTCCCTTTGCGCTCCTGAGCGCGACGCTTGCCTACGAAGCGGCAGGGCTTCTTGCGCGTATCCAGTCCGGCGAGGCCAGTCCTGTGCCTTACCTTCGCGGCGTGTTCGACGCGCTGCCCGGATGGGCGGCCACGCTGCTCGAGTACTTCGGGATGGTGGACTTCGATACCCTGCAGCGTTGGCTGAACACCAGGCTGGAGCAGGGCAGCGGTTTCATCGCAACACAGGCCTTCAGTCTTGGCCAGAACACGTTCGAGTTCGCCGCCAGCCTGCTCATCACGTCGTACCTCGCGTTCTTCCTGATCCGTGATGGCGACCGCATCGTGCACGCCATGCGGCGCGCACTGCCGCTGACGCCAGCGCACAAGCAGGAGTTGCTGGACAAGTTCAGTAACGTGATCCTCTCGTCGGTCAGGGGCAATCTGGTGGTGGCGGCGATCCAGGGTGCGCTCGGTGGCCTCGCGTTCTGGTCCTTCGGGGTCCGCGGTGCCTTGCTGTGGGCCGTGGTGATGGCCTTCCTGTCACTGCTGCCGGCCATTGGCGCCGCGCTGGTGTGGCTGCCGGTTGCGATCTGGTTCTTCGTCACGGGCGCGATCTGGCAGAGCATTGCATTGGCTGCCTGGGGCATGCTCGTGATCGGGTTGGTGGACAACCTGCTGCGGCCCATGCTCGTGGGCAAGGCCACCCTCATGCCCGACTACGTGGTGATGATCACGACGCTCGGCGGCATGGTGGTATTCGGCATCAACGGCTTCGTCCTCGGCCCCGTGATCGCGGCGATGTTCTTCGCGGTGTGGCACCTGTACTTGACGACGCGGCAGGTCGCCACGCCCCCGTCGGGCCCATCAGCGCCCTGAAGCCGCGGCGCCAGCGACATGTGCAGGACGGACACTCTGCACCGTCCGTCTGCACCGTCAGTCGGCCGCGTTGCAATGCCAAGTCGGCAAGCTCACGAACCGAGCGCTGCGGTAGGGGCCGGAAATCTCGACAACGCTGCCGGTCGCGTGGTGTGGCTGAGCAAACTTAC
>Ga0315270_10001320_pt1 | contig 13166 bp, 8 predicted proteins | sample C1_bottom_MG_FD_204932 | JGI IMG/M metagenome (GOLD analysis project Ga0315270, IMG submission 204932) | Sediment microbial communities from Yellowstone Lake, YNP, Wyoming, USA - C1_bottom | ecosystem: Environmental > Aquatic > Freshwater > Lake > Sediment | place: USA: Wyoming | collected... | reverse complement strand
CCCCAACTCAGGTCGCCGATGGCGTCCGTCCGCGCGTCCCAGGCTGCAGAGGTGGCGGTGGACACGGTGCTGATGAATATTGCGTCATTGCCGTTGAAGTTGATCACGTTGTTGTTGGTGATCGCGCTTCCCCCGTTGGTCAGGTTGGTCGCACCAGGCAGCACCGCGCCACTGTTCTTGAAGAGGATGCTGGCCCCTGGCGCCAGGGTACCGGGGATCAGGGCGGTCTTGAAGGTGTTCGAGGTGTTGGGATTGGTCCAAAGCCCCAGGTAGAGTGGGGTGACCGATGCGTCGTAGGTCCCGCCGCCCACGTTGGTGACCTCGATCCACTTGTTGAAGCTGGTGCCCTCGTAGTACTGGCTGATGATGAGCACGGCCTGCCCGGAACCACCGCCCGCGCTCACCGTGAGGACGAAGGTACCCGTGGTGCTGGCCCCGTTCCCATCCGTCGCTGTCACGGTGACGGTGGTCGTTCCGCTCTGGCCTGCGGCCGGAGTGAGGGGCAGACTGCAGGCACCGTTCACATTCGAGACCGTCAGCGCACCCGGAAGCAGAGAGGTGTTGTCAGCGGTGGCGCCCAGGGTGATGTTGCCGGGAGTCGTGATGTCATCGGCCACGGTGAAGGTGACAGTGACGGGCGTTCCGGCGGTGGTGGATTGATTCGACAGCCCCGCAACAACAGGGGGTGTGTTGCCACCCGTCACCGTGATGACGCGAGTGATGGTGTTGCTCGCGCCCAGGCTGTCCTGCGCGCTGAAGGTGACGTTGAAGGAGCCACCCGAAGTGAAGACATGGCTCGTGGAGGTTCCTGTCGAGGTGGGAGATCCGTCCCCGAAGTTCCAGGTGGTGGCGGCGATGGTCGTGCCCGGCGCGGCGGCCGAGGAGGGCGTGGCGGCACCAGAAAAGGCCATGATGTCATTCACGGCCACGGTGCTGTTCCAGCTGGGCTCCACCATGTGGACGTTGGGGCCGGAGGCCTGCTCGAAGGGCGTCCGCCAGCCGCGCACATCCACCGTGGCTTTCCAGGTGGGGATATCCAGGCCCGGCACGAGGCTCGAGAGGTTGGGGAAGAAATTCAGCCCCGTGAGAGCTTCGATGCGAGCCACGGAGGTGACATAGCTGGTCAGGGTGCTGTCGGCGTTGACCAGCCCCCAGGCATTGGGCATGAGGACCGCCAGCACCTTCGGCTGGCCGGGCGTGGGCTCGGACACGACGATCTTGTAGCAGGCGGTGGGGATGGCGATCTTCAGGCCGGGGGTGACGGTGGAATTCCACCAGGCCGGTTCCGCGGGGAACACCGAGCCGGTGTAGACCCAGACCCGCCCTTTGAAAGAGGTGATGCCATCGGTATCGCCGCCCTGGTTGCCGCCGATGGCCTCTTCCAGGCGCTGCCAGGTCTGCTGGTTGAACTGCGAAATCTGGGGCACCAGGTTGGACATCATGGTGGCGTCGTCGCCAGCCACGGGGGTGTAGCGATACGAGACATCCGCCCGGGGCACCTGATGACCGCGGTCGTAGCTGTTGGGGACGCCGGCACCGCCGGTGTAGATGCCGGTGTAGTCGTTCTTGCCAACCTGCGGCGCTTCCAGGCGAAGGTCCTGGGTGTAGTCCGCCGTAGAGTTTGCATAGGGCTGGTGGACAGGGAAGTTCACATAGGACGTCCAGACGGGGTTCTTCAAGGCTTCGTCATAACCCAGGCGGAAGGCCCCATTCGGGAACTGGACCGGATCCACATGGAAGGACGGAAGCACCGTCAGGGGACGGGCGGGCACCGGGATCGGATCGCCCGCATAGACCGGTGAGGGCACGGAAGCCTGGGCGTAGGCCGCATTGCTTTCCACACTGAGCGCCCCGTCGATGATGGTGACGGTGTAGGCATCCGTATTCGTGCGCAGCTCCGTGGAGGGCACGGTATAGGAGGCACCCATCGCTTCGGGGATCACGGTCCCGTTCTTCTTCCAGACGTAGGTGAGGGGCGTGCCGAGGTTCGAGCTGGCCGCCACCGTGAACGTGACCGGATCCGGGGGCAGTACCGTCCGGCTCTGGGGCTGGGTCTGGATGGTGGGGGGTTCATGGACGGTCAGCGTCGCTGCGAGGGAGGTCGTCGAGGTGATGGTCCCGTTGAGCGTGTTGGTGACCACCACGTCGTAGTGGCCCGCGTCTCCCGGCATCACGCTGAACAAGGTGTAGACCGCCGCAGTGGCACCCGGAAGGGGTTGGCCATCCTTCCGCCACTGGTAGCCCAGCGTGCCGGATCCCGAGGCGGAAACAGAAAAGACCGCGGAGCCACCCTGGTCCGCCGTGAGATTCGCGGGTTGAACCAGAATCACGGGCGGCATGTTCACCGTCAGCACGGCGGCCGCGCTGGTGATGCGCCAGGTGGCATTGGTGATGGTGACGGTGTAGCTACCTGCGCTATCCGCTTGGGCGGAGGCCACGGTGTAGGCCGGACCGTCCTCTCCTACGTTCTGGCCATCCTTCTTCCACTGGTAGTGGAGCTGCGGGGGCTTGCCAATGGCGGCGACGGTGAAGGTCGTGGTCTCGCCCTGCGTGACTGTCCGGCTTACAGGCTGGGTGAGGATGGTGATCAGCGCGGGCCGGTGGTCGTTGCTCTGGCCAGGAGAATCGGGCCTTCCAGGCGCCACGGGACCGGAGTCTTGGGCCGCGGCGGTCGCGGTCGCCTGGACCTGGGGAGCCAGAGCCAGCAAGCCGAGCATGACCAGCCGCAGGCCCCACTGAATGCTTTTTCTGAAGGATTTCATAGTGATCTCCTTAAATCATGTGATGGACGACTCTAAAAAATAATCTATTCGGTTCATTTGAACATCTATTTTATTGATGCAAATAATTTCAATAACTCTTTTTTAACCAACGAAAAGGAAACGAATAAATGACGTAATAATTCGATCACCATGCGATCTGGTTTCTTCTCTTCGATCCTCATGATTGAAGTTTTTAACGATTTGAAATTGATTGATTAAAGTTTATAAATAATGATGTTATAGCTGTGTTTACACAAAAAGAATATTCCACCATGGGGTATACTGATTATTAAATGGTGAATAAATTTATAAAAATCTACAATTATTAATCTGGTTCGACCAAAAAGAGTCGAACGTGGAAATCGTAAGCCGCTCCCCGGGTTCATGAAGACACCTGGAGGACGCCAACAGCAAGCAACCAGGCCATGGTGGAGTGACCCTGGGCTCGATCCCCGTGAGCCATTCCACAGGCTGTCCGCCAGGCCCACCTACGGCGACACGGGGGCCCGACGCTTTGGATGCTCTAATTCGCGCCAAATGGAACAGCCATTGCTGTTTCCGTAGGCAAACAGATGCCTGTCTGCGGTCTTGGTGCTCCCGATTCTGTCGAGATCGAGTGGTAGATAAATAAAAATCGTTGTTTATTTCATATATGCCAACCGCTCAGCCTTCCCCGGAATTCCCGGATGAGCCTTAGAGTGTGTTTTAGAATTCCCGCGAGCCGCGACGGCGGCCAGCCACGTGATCCAGCAAGGAAGCACGCGCAGGGCGATGCGGGACATCGTTCAAGCGTGGTGACGCCGCTGGGCGCGTGGCTGGGCTCCGTCGCGGGCATGGCTAATTGACGGACAAGCTCTTATTTGTTCGCCTTGGCCCCCATGAGATTCAGCGCCGAGCCCGCCTTGAACCAGGCGATCTGCCCGGCGTTGAAGGTGTGGCTCAGGGGGATCCGGTCCTCGCGGCCTTCCGCGTGCGTCGCCACCAGGGTCAGAGGCACGCCAGGGGCGAAGGTGGTGAGACCGAGGATGCTCAGGTGGTCGTCCTCCTGGAGCTTGTCATAGTCGGCGGGGTCCGCGAAGGTAAGGGGCAGCATGCCCTGCTTCTTGAGGTTCGTTTCGTGGATGCGGGCGAAGCTCTTCACGATGATGGCGCGGCCACCCAGGTGCCGGGGCTCCATGGCAGCGTGTTCGCGGCTGGAACCTTCGCCGTAGTTCTCGTCACCGACGACCACCCAGCCGATGCCGGCGGCCTTGTAGGCCCGGGCCACCTTGGGCACCTCGTCGGAGGTGCCCGTGAGCAGGTTCTTCACCCGGTTGACGGCTCCGTTGAAGGCATTGGTGGCGCCGATGAGGAGGTTGTTGCTGATGTTGTCCAGATGCCCCCGGAACTTGAGCCATGGACCCGCCATGGAGATGTGATCCGTGGTGCATTTGCCCTTGGCCTTGAGGAGGATGCGAAGGCCCACCAGGTCCGTGCCCTCCCAGGCCCTGAAGGGCTCCAGCTTCTGGAGGCGCTGGCTGGCGGGGTCGATCTTCACATCGATGCGATGACGGTCCTGGGGCGGCGCCTGGTAGGTGGTCAGTCCTTTGTCGTAGCCCTTCTTCGGCAGGCTGTCGCCGCTGGGAGGCACCAGCTTGAAGGGCTTGCCGTCGGCTCCGGTGAGAGCGTCTATCTCGGGGTTGAAGGTGAGCCTGCCCGCCAGCACGAAGGCCGTGACGATCTCCGGTGAGGCCACGAAGGCGCAGGTCTCGGGATTGGCGTCGTTGCGCGCGGCGAAGTTGCGGTTGAAGCTCGTGATGATGGAGTTCCGCTCGCCCTTCTGGATGTCGTGGCGCTTCCACTGCCCGATACACGGGCCGCAGGCATTGGCGAGCACCATGCCGCCCACCTGCGTGAAAGTGGCCATCTGGCCGTCGCGCTCGATGGTGGCGCGGATCTGCTCGCTGCCCGGCGTGATGGTGAAAGTGGATTTGGCTTTCACGCCGTGATCCAGGGCCTGCTTCGCTACGCTGGCGGCCCGCTCCATGTCCTCGTAGCTGGAGTTGGTGCAGCTGCCGATGAGGCCCACCTTCAGCTCCTCGGGGTAGCCCTTCTCCTTCACGGCGGCGGCGAACTTGGACAGGGGCCAGGCCAGGTCCGGCGTGAAGGGGCCGTTGACATGGGGTTCCAGAGTGTTGAGATCGATCTCGACGATCTGGTCGTACTGGCAGCCGTCATCGGCTCTCAGATGCTCGGCGAAGCCCTCGGCCAGCGCCGCGATCTCACCGCGGCCCGTGGCCCGCAGGTAGTCCGCCATGCGGTGGTTGAAGGGGAAAAGGCTCGTGGTGGCGCCGATCTCCGCGCCCATGTTGCAGATGGTGCCCATGCCCGTGCAGGAGATGGCATCCACGCCGGGGCCGAAGTACTCGACGATGGCGCCGGTGCCGCCCTTCACCGTGAGGATGCCCGCCAGCTTGAGGATGACGTCCTTGGGCGAGGTCCAGCCCTTCAGCACGCCCGTGAGTTTCACGCCGATGAGCTTCGGGGCCTTCAGCTCCCAGGGCAGGCCCGCCATGACATCCACGGCGTCCGCTCCGCCTACGCCGATGGCCACCATGCCCAGGCCACCCGCGTTCGGCGTGTGCGAATCGGTGCCGATCATGAGGCCGCCGGGGAAGGCATAGTTCTCCAGCACCACCTGGTGGATGATGCCGCTGCCGGGCTTCCAGAAACCCAGGCCGTACTTGTCGCACACGGACGACAGGAAGTCGTAGACCTCCTTGTTCTCGCTGATGGCCCGGGCCAGGTCCGGATTGGAACCCACTTCGGCCTGGATGAGGTGGTCGCAGTGGACGGTGCTCGGCACAGCCACCTCGGGCAGCCCCGAGGTCATGAACTGGAGGAGGGCCATCTGGGCCGTGGCGTCCTGCATGGCCACCCGGTCGGGGCGCAAGTCGAGGTAGCTCTTCCCCCGCAGGATCTCGGCCTTCTCCGGGTGGTCCAGGTGGCCGTAGACGATCTTCTCGGCCAGGGAGAGGGGCCGGTTCAGGCGCTGGCGCACCGCCTTCAGATTGGCGGCCATGCGATCGTAGGCGGCCTTCACGAACGAGGGGGTGGATTCGATCTGCGCCATGGCGACATCCTCCTGGGGCACCGGAAGTGTAGTCCCTTCCCTGGATATTCAAGGCACCCCGGTTATGCCAAGTTGCATTCAAAGATAGAGATTCACCACGGAGGCACCGAGGCCACAGAGGGAGCACGGAGGCCTCGGTGGTCCTCCGTCATGGGCAGGCCGGAGGCCGCTTCCGGCCAAGCCGGAAGCCACGGGAGGCGCCGGACCCGGATACCCCATGAAGGATCCGAATCCGGCGCCTCCCGTGTGCCCATGCTCCGTGCCTCCGTGGTGGATCCTCAACCGTCGAAAGCGATTCCGCATTACACGCTCACTACGTCGCTGCAGGAGGAGCCGGGAACGCACCTCAGAAATACAACGCATCACCGGCCTCCACACAGGCGGCCGCGTAGAGGTACATGGACGCGGACCAGGTCTGCCAGTCTTCGCCCGCGGGGCTGCCATCCTGGGCGCGGAACCACTCGTTGAAGCCGAAGGCCCTCGGGGGCGTCGGAGGCACTTTGCGCGAGGGCCGCACCAGCGCCGTGAGAGCGAGCAGCTTTTCTTCTGCGAGGCTCCGCTCGCCGGCGGCCACGAGGGCGGCGACGTAGAAACCACAGACAAAGGGCCACACGCCCCCGTTGTGGTAATGGCCCGGAAGGTTGTAGATCGCGTACCGGGAATGCCAGTCGGGATCCGTGGGCTGCACGAAGGGGAAGAAGCAGGGCGGCAGGTCCAGCGCCAGTTCGCCCCTGGAACGCAGCTCGGCGCAGTGGGCTTCGATCCAGGCCACCATGTCGCGCGCCCGTCCGGGGTCCGCCAGCCCCGTGAGGATGGCGAGGCTGTTGCCGAGCACATCACACCGCTGATCCCGGAGCACTTTGTAGAACCACAGGGCATAGGTGGGCTGCCCCGCGGTGACGAAACCACGGCCATCCTCCCGGTTCGCGGCGATCCGCAGCGCTTCCGCCTGATGCTCCAGGCCCAGGATCTTCAGGTAGCCATGCACGAGGGCGTTGACGTAGAGACCGTGGCCCAGGACCCATTGTTCGTCCCGCCAATCGCTGGTGGGCTGCTGGCCCACCAGCTCCCGGTCGTCGATGGTCTGGTAGTCCATCCACTGGAGGGCCTTGGCTCGCGCCGTTTCCAGAAAAGCCCCTTCCCCGGTGAAGCGCCGGAACAGGCCCAGAACGAGCAGGAAAAGCGGTGTCGTATCGCTGGCGCCCCGATCCTCCGGATCATGCACCAGGGATGGGATCTGGCCGTGCGGGCTCTGGTTCCGGGCCAGGGTCTCCAGCACCTCGCGCAGGGAATGGAGAAGCTGCTCGTCACCGGAGGCGAAGATGCCCAGGGCGGAGATGAGCAGGTCCCGGGTATAGGGTTCCGGATAGCCCCAGCCCGCCGTGCGGGGGAGCCCCTGGTAGGGGCCGGAGGCGTTGTGCCGCAGCACCTCCAGGGCGGCACGCTTGGCATCTTGAATCGAAGGGTCCATGTCAGGGCTGTCCATTCTTGAGGATGTCCACCAGGCGCCGCGCCACGAGCCGATAATCGAAGTGCTCAACCGCCCTTCGCCGCCCCGCCTCGCCCATTCGTTTCCGGAGATCGGCGTCATTGAGCAGTAGCTTCAAGTACGTGGCGATATCCTGTGAACTGGCGCGATAGTCCGATACGCGGGGTTTGTCGAAGACCACACGGTGGCCGGGCTCGAAGCCCGACTCTGGCCCCAGCACCGCCTCGGTGATGCGGATTTCCTGGGCCACGCGGGCGAGAAATGCTGTCTCCCCATGCACCAGTGTGTCCAGCATGGCCATGGCCCGGATCCCGATGACGGGTTTGCCGCAGGCGCCCGCCTCCACCTGGGGCATCCCGAACCCCTCCAGCCTGGACGGGCCCGCGTAGATATCGCAGGCGGCGAGGAGATACGGCATGAGGTTCCGCGAAACCTGATGGGTCTGGAAGCTCACCCGGTCCTGGATCCCAAGGGAGCACGCCAGCTCCGCGTCGTACTGGTTCTGCACGTCCGTCCGTTCCTGGGGCCACACCTTGCAGATGTAGCGCCACGGCGGTACCTCGTCTCCCAGGGTGGCGAGCGCTTCCATCACCTCGCGTCCCCCCTTGGAGGCCGCATCGCCCCCCACCGTGAGGATCATGAGTTCACCGGGAAGCACGCCAAGACTGTCCCGTACCGCACGCACCTTGGGATCCTCCGGGTCCCTCGGGATGAAGGCATCCGTATCGCACCCGACCGGCAATGTAACCGTGCGATCGCCCCGGATGCCGTCTCGCACGAAGGTTTCGTGCACCCAATCCGACGTGACGAGAATGAGAGGCAGGTCGTCCAGAACGTCACGGTAGTTCGCGACGTACCCGTCCGCCAGGATCCAGGGCACGGCGCGCATCCCAAAGCGCTGGGGATGGAGGACGATATCAGGCACGTCGCCCCAGAAGCCGACCCCCACCACGGCGTCCGGCTGGAACCAGCGGTAGTACCACTCCTTTTCGAGATCCGATCGGAGGTTGGCGGCACGAACCTCCACACCGATCTCCTGGAGCCCCTTGTACAGGAGGTCCCCCTGGGTGGCCAGGCCCCCCGGCGCGGGAGGATAGCTGTAGAGAACCAGGATCTTCATGGATTCGATCCCCCTCCATGACCATCCGGTCGATGGGTTGATCCGTGGTCCTCAAAACAACAGAAGCCCTCTGTTCGCGATACCGCCCGGGCTTCCCAGCTAGCCGCATCAAAGCCGTAGACCCCGGTGATGATGTCGTACTTCCGCGCCCACACCGCCTCCGCCAGGGGAAGGCGGAGGTCAGCGTCCTTCCGTGGCCGAGGCGGGTAGGCACCGCCGCCGTCCTCATAGGCGAACTGCCACAGCCTCGGGGCGCGAAGAACGCCATCTCGCCACAGGGACCGGACCGCCTGGGAGACTTCCTCGTGCCGCCGGTGGAAGGTGTATTCGCCGTGGGGGGCGTGGGTCAGCAGGAGGTCATACTCCCGCCCCGGGAGAAGGGACAGGATGGCGTCCCGCACCATCGGGGCCGGGAGGGGAATCTGGTCGGGCCCATCGTCCAGGTCCCCCATGGCGCCCGCCGCACCCAGGCACGCCAGAGCCTTCCTGAATTTCGGAGCGCGGTCTGGATCCTTGCCGCGGCATAGGGTGACGATGACTGGCGACCATTCGGGATGATTCAGCAGAAGCCCGCCAGCCCAGAGGGTTTCATCGTCGGGATGGGCCACGACGACCGCCACGCGACTCGTTTCGCGTGGTTCTGAGTCCTGTTCCCCAGGTGCGTTCACATCGTCTCCTGGCGTCCCATTCCATTCTCGATCATCTAGGGCCTCTCTTCATCAGGTCACTTCAAGTGCAGAAGGCCGGATGGCAGCAGATCCTTCCCGAAGGCGAGGAGGAGTTCGACGAAGATCAGCAGGATGATGATCCACTCCAGCCTCCGGCTCTTCCGCGTATCCAACAGACCAAGGAAGGTGGCCCCCGCGTCATGGAGGTAGCCCAGCTTTTCCCGGATGGCTCCCAGGCGCTCGGCCAGATCGAACTGGCCGTAGAGGGCGCTATCGAGGTGGGCTAGGGATTCGCTCTCCCAGGTTTCGGGAGGGTCATCGAACAGCGTCAGGTTATTGAGCACCGCGGCTCTCACTTCCAGGGCGAACCCCACGATGCGCAGGACCTCTCGGTGCTGTAGGGCCAGGCGACCCTCGTGGCTGAGCGCCTTGACCACGGGCTGGAACCGCGCCATGGCCTGGCTCACCGCACTCTCGAAATGGTCCAGCGCAACGCTTTGAGCGAGGGCGAGGCTTACGATGCGAAGCTTCTCCAGGGTGAATTCGCGGAGTTGCACTTCACTGAAGCCCACGGAATCCTCGGCGGCCCCCACCTTCACGTTGAGGAAATCCCGAGCCTGTTCCTCCACCTGGTTCAGTCCCGGCAGGGCCTTGAGTTCTTCATGAATCTGGCGAATCAACGGTTCGGGGCAGTTCCAGAAGACGACGCCTCCGAAGCGGGAAAGGAAGACGAAGCTCCCCTTCTGGGGTTCCAGAACCAGGGGGTTGGTTCCCAAGATGGGGTGGTGCGGGTGCGCGGCAGAGAAACCCTTCAGGTCGATCTGGCCCACGAAATAGTCCGCCTGGAGCCTGAAGGCCCTTGCCTCCCCCTCGGGGAGCAGCGGGTGGACTCGGGACATTTGGTTCATCAGGCCTCTGAGCTATGGGCGAAGGCGATCACCTGTCCCACGTGATAAGGGCTGTTCTCCTCGCCCGTGAATGCTCTGATGACGCCCTTCTGGAACACCACGCAATGCGTCGATCCCCCGAATTGGAAGTGGCCCAGCTCCTGTCCCTTTTCCACCCGGGCTCCGGGCTTGATCCCGTCGTGGATGATGCAGGAGGAGATCTCCACCATTCCGATCGGCATGACGCAGATGAGTCCAATGTCCTTGTTATCGGCTTCGATGAAGAGGATCGCCCGGGTCTGGACGTGGGCGATGTAGCCTTCGGAATGATCCTGATCCGTCCAGTCCTCGCCTTCGCTCGGAGCTTGGCTGAAGTAGAGCCCTTCTTTGACGAAGGCCTGCCGGACCGTACCGGCCACCGGGCTGTGCCATCGGTGATAGTTGAAGGGACTGAGGAAGGCCTGGAACACGTCGCCACCGACGAACTCATCCACATGTTGATGGTCGAGCATGTCCGCCAGCGAATAGGGCTGGGCCTTGACCCAGAATTTTCCCTGCCGCTGAACGTTCCGCGCGATCCGATAGACGGTCGAATCGCAAGCGGCCACGATCGCCGATGGGTCATTCGGGGATTGGATCGGGCGCACGCCAGGCTTCAGTTGACGCGTGAAGAATTGGTTCCATGACGAATAGCCCCAATGGGGGGCTCCGGGATCGTACTGGTAGTCATCCATCTGGAGCTGCGCCTGCGCCGATGCACACTGCCATCCCGTCGGCGATGGATTGATCACCGAAGTGGACGCATCGCTATCAAGGAACTGGGCCCACGCCGCGAGCAGCTTCTTGAACATGGCGTTGATCTTCTCGTCCCGATAGGCCGCGAAACCCGCCGATGTCCCCATGGTCCAGATCAGGATCGCCGAGAACGGCGTGCCGACCAGGGCCACCGCCTGCTTGGAGCCATCAGGGGGCACGTAGGCTGGGGCGATGGAGAGCACCGCGTTCAGCTGCGCGAGCAATTGATCGACGGTCTTTGGATGGTGTTCCTTGTACCTCGCCGGTATCTGGTCGATCATCGCCGTCATGTTCATGCGCACGACGGGATCGCGCTCGATCAGCGCTTTGAATTCCAGGATCACCGGATGCAGTTCCCGCCTTTCCGACAGGTCCACATCGGCAAACAGGTTCGCCACCATGCGCGCGGCGGCTTCATAATCGGTGGGCAGCCAAGGCGCCGGCGGCTTCAAGCGCGGAGTGTCCTTGTCCTCAGCCATGACGGGGTTTCACGAAGAACAGCAGAGCGACGCCGCCGGCCAGCGCTGCGATCCCGACGATGGGCGCGATGGGAACGGTCTTCTGCGTCAGGGCTGTCGCCTGGATGGGCCCAAGATCCAGTACCTTTTCCCGCGTCGTATACGTGAAGCCGCCATAGGCGAGCGCCAGCACTCCGAGAACAATCAAAGCGATTCCGATGAGCCTCATGGAACACCCTCCAGTCCGTGAAAGGTGCATGGCGCATGCCAGTCGGGGGCTTGCTGGAAGTTCCAGGCCCGCTACGCGCCGCACCGGCGCAAGACCCGCTGTGGGTGCGGCAGACGGCGGATATCCGGCTGCGCACGCGGCGCGGCCCAAACAAAACCGCCCCGGATCGTGGGTGATCTCTCCTTCAGACTGATGAAGCCGCTTATTCGTATTGATCGAATGCGCCATCCAGCGGCGCGGCTGAAACGACTCGCTTTACCAAAATCCTGCTGTCTTTTCAGGTTGTTACCGTTTTCACCGGGTTCGGCACGGATACTGCGAAAGATGTCTTAAGGATAAGGCGGCGCCGAGGGCCGGGCCCGATCAACACAGCTCACGACCGAGGGGCGTGGCTGTTCTTGCAAGCGTGTGGAAAAGGTCGAAAACCATGGGGTACCGATGAGCAACACAGCGCGGACGCCCAGGAAAAGGAAGTGGGTCGTCCTCCTCGGGGTTCTCCTGAGCCTGGGCCTGCTGGTGGTCACGACGGACACCCTTCTGGACCGGCCGCTCCGCGATTGGGCCGAGAAGACGATGAATGCCCGGCTCAAGGGCTACACGGTCAGGATCACGCGATTCAACACCCACCTCTGGCGCCTGGCCATGGAGCTGAACGGATTGACCCTGGTGCAGAATTCCCATCCGGAATCCCCGGTGGCCGATATCGGTGCACTGAAATTCACGGTGCTCTGGCGGCAGCTGCTCCACCTGAGGCTCGCGGGCGATCTGACCATCCAGCAACCCAACCTCCATATCAACCTGGCCCAACTGCAAGAGGAGGCTCGCAGCGATGTGAGTTTGAAAGATCGCGGCTGGCAGGATGCCGTGGAGGCCATCTATCCCCTGAAATTGGATGAAGTGAAAGCCACCGATGGCACCGTTCTCTACCTCTCCGACCAACCCAGCGCCAAGCCCATCCGTCTGACCAAGCTCTACCTCGTGGCCCATGATGTGCGCAACGCCCGCTCGGCCAAGGGGACCTTCCCTTCGCCCGTCCATCTGGAGGCCGTCCTCTTCGACACCGGCAAGCTGTGGTTCGACGGTGCCGCGGATTTCATGGCCAAGCCCAGCGTCGCCATCAAGGGCGAAGCGAAGATCGAGCAGGCGCCCCTCGATCGCCTGGACCCCCTGGCCAGGATCGTCCAGTTGCGGACGAAGGGCGGAACGCTCTCGGCGCAAGGTTCGGTGGAGTACACCCCGCAGTCCACGGAAGCCATCCTCAAGGACGTGCTCATCGATGGGTTGAAGTCGGACTATGTAACGAGCGAGGCCACCAAGACCGCGGAGAAGCAGCATGGCAAGGCCGTGGCGAAGGCTGCCAAGCGCGTCACCAACGCACCTCAAATGCTTTTGCGCATCGATCGCTTCCGGATCCTCCACAGCGACGTGGGATTCATCAATGATGCTACCGCTCCTCACTACCGACTTTTCATCTCCAACCTCGATCTGGAGATGGGGAACCTCAGCAATCAGGCCACGGAAGGAGCCTGTCGCACAACCTGGCGACATCAAATTTGTGAATCAAACCCGCGCCAGTATTGAACCTAAGGCGAGTTTGACGCATCAGATGTAGCATGGGCGCCCGTTTCCGAGTGACTGACCGCAAG
>Ga0315270_10001318_pt1 | contig 13176 bp, 12 predicted proteins | sample C1_bottom_MG_FD_204932 | JGI IMG/M metagenome (GOLD analysis project Ga0315270, IMG submission 204932) | Sediment microbial communities from Yellowstone Lake, YNP, Wyoming, USA - C1_bottom | ecosystem: Environmental > Aquatic > Freshwater > Lake > Sediment | place: USA: Wyoming | collected... | reverse complement strand
CTGGCCGAGGACGAGAAGCTCGGCCCGCTCCTGCTTGACACGCCCGGCTACTCGGGCACGACACGGCTCACCTCGGCCGGGGCAACGGTGCGCATGACGGGCAAGGTCCGCCCCGAGGCGCGCGCCCAGGTCGAGCAGGAGATGCGCAGGCGTGTCGCCGGGGCGATCGCCGAGCGCGGGCTCAAGCTGATCCGCCCGGGGGGATACCGAGCGCCGTAGGCCCGCGGCCGGCAGAACCGTACGCGGCTCTCAGACGAACCGAAGGGGCGACGCCCACCGTCGTCTGCGTCCCGTCCCGATCTCGTCCCAGGGGAACCTCCGCACGATGACCTCGTCCCAGCAGGCCGGAGGACGCTCGCGCCTCCCCATCGTCATCGGCGTCGCCGTCGTCGCTGTCCTCGTGCTGGGCGCGGCCGGTATCGCCTACATGTTCAGCGGGACCGCGCCGGCCGCAGTCTCCCTCGGGACCTCGTCCCCGGCCACGTCGGCGCCCACAGCTGCGGCGGCGGCATCGGTCGCCGCGTCCCCGTCGGCCGCGTCCCCGTCGGCCGCGTCAGCATCGGCGGCTGCCGCCTCCGCCGCGGCTTCGTCCGGAACTGCGGGCGGCTCGCTCGACGGTTCGTGGAAGGTCGACACGTCGATCGGCTCCTTCTCGGACTTCTCCGGCAGCTTCGTCGGCTACCGCGTCAACGAGAACCTGGCGCAGGTAGGCTCGACGACCGCTGTGGGGCGCACGCCGAAGGTCTCGGGTTCGCTCACGTTCGCGGGCAACGCCATTAGCGCCGTCTCGATCACGGCCGACCTGACCGCGCTTCAGAGCGACCGCTCCATGCGCGACGGCCAGCTCCGCCAGCAGGCGCTCGAGACGGGCCAGTTCCCGACGGCCACATTCGAGCTGACCACGCCGATCCAGCTCCCAGCCGCCCCGACCGACGGCCAGACGTACAGCGTGACCGCGCAGGGCAAGCTGACGCTCCACGGCGTGACCAAGGACGTGTCGATCCCGCTTCAGGCGAAGCTGTCGGGAGGCACCGTGACCGTGGTGGGGTCGCTCAAGATCCAGTTCGCCGACTACTCGATCAACCCGCCGCAGTCGATGCTGGTCGTGTCCGTGGACAGCTTCGGGCTGATGGAGCTCCAGCTGCACTTCACCAAGGGCTAGTCGCGGGGCCGCGCGCTTCGCGCCGACCAGCGCCCAGCCGCGCAGCGGGTCCTCGGACGCGCGCCTCGACGTTCTGCCCGCCTGGCGGGTGACTCGACGGTTCGGAAGCCCAGCCGGGCGCCCAATGCCCCGCTCAACGGCGCACCTGCAGCAGCGCCGGTCCGAGCGCCCGCTCAGCGGGCGGGGCTCAGCGGGCGGGGCTCAGTGTCCGGCCGCCCGCGTCGCGCTTCCCGGCCGATCTCTCTGACTCGTGCGACGGCTCTCGCTGCCTCTTGCGGCCAGCGACTCTACGGTGCGTTCCCCGCACAATGCATACGGCGGACGACCGACCTGTGCGCTCCCGGGCCTGATCGGGCGGTCTCAGCGCACGATCGACGCTCCCAGCGACCCAATCGTGCGACGAGCGCACCGTGCAGTCGCTGGCTGCATGCGTGCACGCAGTCCACCGCCAGAGCGCGGTGCGCCTCGCGCAGTTGACGCCCGGCCTGACGCACCCGACGCTTCGCGGGTGAGACCTGACTCGCCCCTCCCGTGCTCGGCGCCGGCGGACGCCCGGTGAGCGGCTTGCGCGTCATCGCCTGCGCGAGCTTCCGCCGCGACGGGCCGTCCGAGCTCCACGATCTGGCGCGAGCGCTTCGTGCCGGTGACGAGGCCGCGCTCAACGCGGTCGTGGCGATCGTGCTCGTCGGGCTCGCGCGCGAGGCGCCGGAGCTGCTGGCCTCGACCGACGCCGTCCTCGTCCCGATGGCCGGCCACCTCGCGGGCACCGTGTCCGGCTCGGCTGCGCGGCTCGCGGATCGACTGTGCGCAGAGGGCCCAGGCTGGGTCACGGCCCCCGGTCCGGAGCGGCTGGCCGAGGCGCCGCGCGCCATTGACGCCGGGCCTCGCGATCCTGACGCCGAGGCCGCGACCCTCCGCTGGCCCGTCCTCCCCGGCGGTGGGCCCGTCCTCCTGGCTGACGACGTCGTCTATTCCGGCGCCTCGCTCGAGGCCGCCTGGCTCGCTGCGCCGCCCGCGCTTCGGGAGCGCCTGGTCGCGCTCGTCGCCTTCCGCGCCGTGGCCTGAGCGGGGAGCCGGCGGGAGCGAGAACCCGCGACGGACTGGCTGGCGCGTCGCGGTTGACGCGTGACGGGCCGAGCCTCGAAATGGGCCTCCCGAGCACTGTCACGAGGACCGCGCCCATGGTCCCCACCGACCTGAGGTAGATCAGCGCCGTCGTCCAGAGGTGGCGCGCGCCTGGGTCGCGGTCGCGGCAGCGGACTAGCTTGGCTCGCCCGGCTTGGACGCGACGGCGTCTCGAGGCTCGCCCGGCTTCGGGATGCCGAAGGCGGCGCGGTAGGCGCGCACGGCAGCCGTGATGGTGGGGTAGAACGTGTCGCGCTCCGCGAGCCAGTCCATGCCGTAGCCCTTGATCTCCTGCCGAACCGCGTCCTTGAGCTCGGCGAAGGCGAGCTCGATGCCCGCCGCCTCGAGTTCGCCGTGCAGCGCCTCGAGCATGTCGGCGGCCGTGACGTCAACGTCCACGATGGCCTCGGATGCCACGAGGATCCAGCGCGGAGCCGGCTCTCGGCGCGCAACGGCCCGGAGGTCGTCGCGGAACGTTCCGGCGTTGGCGAAGATCAGCGGCCCGCCAAAGCGGTAGATGACCAGCCCCGGCACCTCGACCGAGTCGGGGTACATGCGCACGTCGTGCCAACCGGGCACCCCGGGCACGTCCTCGAGCTCGGTGCGGTAAGGGTCCCACGCCTGACGGAAGACCGCGAGGATCGAGAGCGCCACTGCCACGGCGATGCCCGGCAAGACGCCAAGCAGCGCCACGCCGAGGAAGGCCGCCATCGAGACCGCGAATTGGCCTCGGCGCTGGCGATAGAGGCGGGCGGTCCCGCGAATGTCCGCGAGCGAGAGCGAGGCCACGATCACGACCGCACCGAGCGTCGGCTGGGGCAGCCACTGGAGCAGGCCTGGCAGCAGCACGAGCATGACCGCGATGGACGCGGCGCCGACGAGCCCGGTGAGTTGGGACTTGGCGCCGGCGCGCTCGGCCACCGCGGTTCGCGAGCCGCTGGTGCTGACCGGGAACCCGCCGAACAGACCGGCCGCGAGGTTGGCCACGCCGATGCCCACCATCTCCTGGTTGGCGTGGACTTCCTGCTTGTTGCGCGCGGCGAATGCCGAGGAGGTCGAGATGGTGTCCGCGAGCGATACGATCGCGATGCCGATCGCGCCCGCGGCCAGCGGCGCAAGGTCGCCGAACTCGGGGATGGGCAACGAGAACGGCGGCAGACCGCTGGGCAGCACGCCGACCAGCTTCACGCCGGCGGCCCCGACGTTGAACGCGGCCGCGACCGCCATCGCCGCGACGACCGCGACCAGCACGCCGGGCACGCGCGGCAGCCATCGGCTGAGCACGACCATCAGGACCAGGCTTCCCACGCCGATGCCGACGGCCGCGCCGATCGCCTGCCCGCTCGCCACCCCGTGGACGAATGCCCGCGCCTCGCCGATCAGCCCGTCGGCGGTCACCGAGAAGCCGAACAGCTTGGGCAGCTGGCTGACCAGAATCGTGAGCGCGAGGCCGTTCATGTAGCCGATCTGGGTTGGCTTGGAGAGCAGGTCGGCCACGAAGCCCAGGCCGGCACGCGCGCCAACCACCATCACGGCGCCGACCATCAGCGCGAGCACGGACGCGTAGACCACCGCTTTGCCGGGGTCGCCGCCAGCGGCCGTGAGGGGCAGCACCGTCGCAGCGATCATCGAACCGAGGGCCGAGTCAGGGCCCAGGACCAGCACGCGTGATGGGCCGATCGCCGCGTACGCGACCAGGCACAGGATCGAGGTGTACAGGCCGGTGATGGCCGGCAGGCCCGCAAGCTCCGCATAGGCCATGCCTTGCGGCACGAGGAGGCTGGCAAGCACCAGACCGGCCACCACGTCGCGCTGCAGCCAGGCGCGCTGGTAGGTCCTTGCTGCCCGGATGCCCGGGATTGCCTCGAGGCTGGCGATCGTGATCAGGCCCTCCGCCCCCAACCGCCCGTGCGACGAACGCCGTCGCGCGCGGACGTCACCATCATCAGGCTTCGGGCGTGTCGTCCGCTGGGCCACTCGTGCGTCCCCGTACACTCTGGCCATGGCCGACACCGACACCGTTTCCCCCGCCCACGCCGCGAGCGACCCCTCGGTGCCCGGCCCTATCGCGGAGCCGCGCGAGGAGCGCCCGCTCTCGAGGCGCGAGGAACGCCGGTTCGAGCTCGTGGCGACCATCATCCTCGCGGTCGCCACCCTCACGACGGCGTGGAGCGGCTACCAGTCGGTGCGCTGGAATGGCGTCCAAGCCCAGAACTACCTGCAGGCGTCCTCGGCCCGCGTGGAATCGACCAAGGCGTCCACCAGGGCGGGCCAGCTCTCCCTGTACGACTCGCAGAACTTCACGCAGTGGCTCAACGCCTATGCCGTCGGCAACACGCAGCTCGCGACCCTGTTCGAGAAGCGGTTCCGCGCCGAGTTCCGGCCGGCGTTCGACGCGTGGATGGCCACTGACCCGCTCCACAACGCGAACGCCCCCTCGGGCCCCTTGACGATGCCGCAGTACGTGCTCGCTGACTCGCAGCGCGCCACCGACCTCGAGGCCGAGGCGACGGCGCTGTTCAACGAGGGCAACGACGCGAACGAGTGGGGCGACCAGTACGTGCTCAACACGGTGTTCCTCGCGTCGGCGCTGTTCCTCGCGGGGATCAGCGAGCGGTTCTCGTGGCGCGTGCTGCGGGCCGCCGTCCTCATGCTCGCCACGAGCCTCCTCGTGCTCGGCCTGTTCAACGTCATCCGCCTGCCGATCGACTAGGCCCGCCCGATCAGGGCCGCCGAATCGAAACGGCCCGCCGCGGGGCGGGCCGTCGGGCTGGCTCGGGGTTCGCTCAGTCGGGCTTCTTGTAGGCGACGGCCACGCCGCCGACCTTGGCCTCGAGGCTGCGGAGCTGCTCCACCTGAGCGTCCGTCAGGGGCGCCGGGGCGAGGGGCAGGGATGCGGGCATGTCGCGCCGCGGGTCGCCGGGGGCGTACACAACCACGAAGTCGGCGCCGATCGCTCGCTCCGTCTCCTCGACGAGCGCGAGGTGGGCGGCATCGAGCCGCGCCCAGGTCCAGGTCTGTCCGGTCATGGAATCCTCCGTCGAGATGTGGGGCCATCGTACGCCACCCCCGCAACGGGGCCCGATCGCCCGTAGGATCAGGCGGTGGCAATCACCCCGGTCGAGGCGCTCGCGCTGTTGGGTGTCGGCGTGGCTGGCGGGATCGTCAGCATCCTCGTGAGCCTCGCGTCGCTGGTCACGTACCCAGCGCTGCTCGCGATGGGGCTGCCCCCGGTGGCGGCGAACGTGACCAACACCGTCGCGCTCGTGTTCAATGCCGGCGGGGCGGCGATCGGGGCGAAGGGTGAGCTCGAGGGCCAGCGCCCGACGATTGCGCGCCTGGCGATCGTGGCGGCGGCGGGCGGGGCGACGGGCGCGCTGCTCCTGCTCGTGCTGCCGGCGCGCTGGTTCGAGCTCGTGGCGCCCCTGCTCATCGCGGGTGCCTCGTCGCTCATCCTCGTCCAGCCCTGGCTCGCCACACACGCGCGGTTCGCGCCCCAGGGGATCACGCCGGCCACGGCGACCGCCTACTACCTGAGCGCGATCTACACCGGGTACTTCGGGGCGGCGGGCGGGATCATCGCGATCGTCGTGCTGTCGGGGATCATCGACCGGCCGCTCGCCCACGTGAACGCGGCGAAGGCGGTCCTCGCCGGCGTGGCGAACGGCGCGGCGGCGCTCGGGTTCGCGCTCTTCGGCCCGGTGCAATGGGCGTTTGTCGTGCCGCTCGCCGCCGGGCTGTTCATCGGCGGGCTCGTGGGGCCGTGGATCGCCCGTCGCTTGCCGCCGACGCTGTTCCGCGGGCTCATTGGCGTGTGCGGGATCGGCGTTGCGGCCATCCTCGCCTGGCGGACGTACGCAGGGGGCTGAGCAAGGCGCCGAACCGACCCGCAGGGCTCAGCGAGGCCAGGCGAACGTCACGCGCGTGCCGCCGCCATCGGCAGCGCCGACCTCGATCCGCGCACCCGCCTCGGCCGCCTGCAGGCGCATGTCGGCGAGGCCGAAGCCGGTCGTCGGCGCCGAGGGGTCAAAGCCGCGCCCGTCATCGGACACCACGACCCGCACCGCCCCCGCGCCGACGAGGACGCGGATCTCGACCCGCGACGTTCCCGCGTGCCGCACCACGTTCTCCACCGCCAGCTGCGCGACGCGGAACGCCGCCCGCTCGACCGTCCGCGGCGGCCGCGCATCGCCCGACGCCGGGTCGACTTCGACCGACGCCTCGAGCTCGCGACCCTCCTCGGCCCGACCGGCGAGCCACTCGAGCGCCTCGACCAGGCCGAACTCCTCGAGCACCACGTGATGCCGCCCGGCCATCATCGAGCGCACGTCCGACTCGACCGCCCGCAGCCGCGCTCGGACGCCATCGGATGAACCTTCGGCCTCGGCATCGGCTGACGCCTGGGCGAGACCCGGGAGCACGTCGGTGTGCAGGTCAGACGCGAGGCGTCGACGCTCGGCCTGCGCAGATTCAGCCCGGACCCGCGCCTGGGCGGTGATCGCCTCGGCGACCAGCGCGGCGACATACCGCGACGGCGCGAACGGGTCTCCCGCGACCGCCTCCGCCTCGGCCACCGCGGGCACGAGCCGTCGCCGCAGGACCGCGAGCCCCGCGAACACGACCGGCCCGAAGGTGATCGCCGGTGACCAGAGCCCCTCGATCGGGAAGCCCGGTGATGGGGCGAAGACCGCGCTGATCAGGACGGACGCGTCGGCGGCGGCGAGGATCGGCAGTCCGGCGAGCGCGGCAACGGCGAGGGCGAGCGACCGACCGCCGGAGGCGACCCGGCCCGGCACGGCTTCGGCTAGCGCGGACCAGCCGGCCGCCGTGGCGGCGAGCAGGAGCGCCCAGCCGACCAGCGGTGCGTCGGGTGCCAGTGGCCCGGCGGCGAGCGACAGTGACACGGTCAGCGCGGCCCAGGCGGTCGTGAGGCTCCAGCGGATCGAGACGAGCGCAACGAGCAGCCACAGGAGCGGGCCGAGCGCGACGGCGCCGTTGCCGACGGCCATGCTGTGCTCGAGCGTGGCGAGGACGCCAGCCGCCGCGACGAATGCTGCCGCCCAAGCGATGGCCGGGACGTGGGGCGATGCCCCGGTGGGCTCGGCCGGCCGACCGGCGGCGAGGTGCGCGAGCCCCGCCGCTCGCACCGAACCGGCGGCACCAACAAGCCAGACTGCGAGCACGAGGAACCCGCTGCGCCAGATTGCGGACAGGTCGATCGCGTCGGCTGCGACCGCCGGGTAGATCGCGGCCCGATTGGCCGCCCCGGCGAGGGTGAGCAGGACGACGGCGCCGCCGAATGGCCCGACCCACGATCCGAGCATGCGCGGCGGCCCGGCCGCCCAAATCCCAGCGACGAGCGCGGAGGCGGCGAACAGGTCGAAGTAGGCCACGAAGACGGTCACCTGAAGCGCGGTGTGTGCGGTCTGGAAGCCGGGGTCGATCGCGAACTGCGCCACGAGGATCGCCGCCACCTCGTGCGCAGCGACGCCCGCGAGCAGGCACGCGAGCACGAGCAGCGTGAACGCCGCGTCCTCCGAGGCACGCATCAGGCGCCACCCGGCGATCGCGAGGACGATCGACGCCACCAGACTCCCGACCCCCGGCGGCACGGCCAGCGCCATGACCGGCAGCCGGAGCCAGACCGAGGCGGGCGAGGTGAGGAGCACGACGGCGGCCGCGATGACCGCCAGCGCCGTCGCGGCGACCGCGATCGGCTTCGCGAAGTCCTCGAGGCGCCGCCGGGCCATCCCGCTTCAGTCCGGGGCCGGCAGGCCGGGATCGACCCAGCCTTCGCGCAGCGCGAGCACCGCGAGCTCGGTCCGGTTCATTACCGCGTATCGGTTGAACAGGCGGCGCAGGTGGCTCTCGACGGTCTTGAGCGAGAGCGTCAGCGCCTCGGCGATCTCATCGTTGGTCTGCCCGGCAGCGACCAGGCGCAGCAGCTCGATCTCGCGGTCGGTCGGGCGACGGGGAGCGCCCCGCATCGCGCGCAGCGCCGAGGCCGGGAAGGCGGTCCCGCCCGCGGCCACGCGCCGGATCGCGTCGACCACGGTACCCAGCTCGGCCGTCTTGAGCACGTACCCGGCGGCACCTCGCTCGTGCGCCGCGCGGTACAGGGTGGGGTAGTCGAACGAGGAGAGCATCAGGAACCGCGGTCCCCCGTGCTTGCCGAACCGCTCGAGTAGCCGGAGGCCCTCGGCCTCGCCGCCCATCTGGACATCGCAGACCACCACGTCTGGGTTCGTGCGATCGATGGTCGCTGCCGCCTCGTCCGCGGATCGCGCCGCGCCAACGACCCGCAGGCCCACCGCCGCATCCACGGCCCGCCCGACCCCGTCGAGCACCGACGGGTGGTCGTCCACGAGGAACACGCTGACCGTCGCCTCGCCCGGACCCCCAGCCGTGTCCATGCTCCTCAGCGTACGGGATGGGATTGCCCGCGCGATTGCGGGTTTTCATCGTCGCCGGGTCGCGGTCGAACAGCCAGGCTCGCGGCATGCGCCGGATTGCCGTTCTCGCCCTGTCCGTCGCCCTCCTCGGCACCGCTGTCGTCGGCTGCTCGAGATCGGCTGCGGGCGTCGACAACGTTGGCGTCGCCTACCCGGAAGGCTGCGCCACCCACGGGCTCTCGATGCGCCGCTGCGACCTGATCATCGATCGCGCGGCCCGGATGCACGGCATCGATCGGGCGTCGGTCAAGGAGATCAGGCTGCTCGGCGATCCCGGCTGTGGCGAGGGCTTCTCGCCGGGAACCATCTGCATGCGTTCGACGAGCGTCGCCGTCCGAGTCCGGTTCGCCTTGCCCGACGGCAAGGCCATCGAGGAGTCGGTCTACTGTGGCGTCGGCGCGCAATTCGACCCCGAGTGCACCGACACGCCGCAGATCCGGATTGCCAGCCCGATGCACGACGGATACCTGGACGTCCCGGAGGGCGCCACGCCGGTTCCGACCATCAACCCGGCCGCCCAGGCCAAGGCGCAACCGCTCACGGTGGCCGCGCTCGACATCCCCATCGACCACACGGGGACGTACCGCGTCGAGCTCGGCGAGGCGACGCTCCCCAACGGGATCCTCAGCCGCGCCGACATGGCCCTTGCCAACGACCGCCCCACGGATCTTCTGCTCGACGAGTACGGCCTCGGGCTCACGCTCGAGCGGGTGAAGGGCGGGGCACCGATCTCGAACACCTACGAGACGGGCTGGCACGTCGGGGTCCTGGGGGTGCGCGTGATGGTCACGTTCACCGTCGTCACCTTCGACCCCGGCGCGGTCCTGCAGATCCGCAACGTCGTGGTGGGGTAGGCGAGTGCGTCCTCGGATGCCGCAATCGCTCGCCGCCGGCTGGGTGACGACCCGAGGGTCGGCCCACGCAGCGAAGGGGGAAACGTCAAACGCGGCTGCTCCGGGGGGACAGCCGCGTTCGACGCTTCGGAGGAGGCCGGGTTAGCCCGGCTGCGGAGGACTAGAGGGACGGGATCAGGACGGAGTCCACGACGTGGATCACGCCATTGGTCGCCGGGATGTTGGCGAGGACGATGGCCGCGTGGCCGCCGCTGGTCGTCGTGATGGTCCCGGTCGAGCTGACCTGGAACGACTGGCCGAGCAGCGTGTCGATGTTCTTGGTCTGGCCGGCGAACTTGGGCAGGACGCTGTTGGAGAAGTGGCGCCCGGTCTCGACGTGGTAGAGGAGGATCTGGGTGAGGGCACCCTGCGGCAGCGCGCCGCAGATGTTGCCGGCGGTGAGGCCGAGCTTGGCGAACGCGGCGTCGGTCGGGGCGAACACGGTCAGCTGGTCGCCGCTGGTCAGGGCGGCCGCGACGGCCGGGTTGGCGCAGCCGACGGCGGCCACGAGCGTCTTGAAGTTGCCGTTGGCGACGGCGATGCCGACGATGCTGCCCGACGACTTGGCGGGGCTGACGACCGGCGAGGCCGCGAGCGCCGTCGAGGCGAACGTGAGGGCGAGAGCGCCGGCGGCGACGAGTGAGATGAGCTTGCGCATGGATGGGTCCTCTAGGGGCCGTGGGGGGTCGGCCGCTGCTGTGTGGTTGTTCACCCTTTGTCTAAGGTGTGTGGCGGACGATAGGCCCTTACAGGGAGCCTGTCAAGCCTTTGTCAAACTAATTCGCGTGCTAACTTAGACAAACCATGTACACCATCAAGCAGGCATCCATCCGCAGCGGCGTCCCGGTCGCGCTCCTTCGCGCGTGGGAGCGCCGGTATGCCGTCGTGGCCCCGGTGCGCACCGCCGGCGGCTATCGGCTCTACGACGATGCCGCGATCGCCCGGCTCGCTGCCATGCGCCGGATGGTGGACGAGGGCTGGACACCATCGCAGGCGGCGGACGAGGTGGTCCGCCTCGGCGACGCGCCCCCGTGGCCCGCGCCGCCCGCGGAACTCGCGCCCGGGGCGGCCCCGTCCTCACCCGACCGTGTCGAGACGCGTGACCTGCTGCTGGTCTCGGCCGCGCGCTACGACACCGCGGGCATCGAGCGCGCGCTCGACCGGATCCTCGCCATGGGCTCGTATGAGGCGGTCATCGACGATCTGCTCCTGCCGGCGGTCGCGGCGCTCGGGGCAGGCTGGGCGGCCGGAACCCTCGACATCGCCGCCGAGCACCTCGCCAGCGAGGCGGTCCAGCGCCGGCTGGCGGTGCTCTTCGACGGGTCCTCAGTGGCGGGGACGGGCCAGCCGGTCGTCGTGGGCCTCCCGCCCGGCAACCTGCACGAGATCGGGGCGATGGCGTTCGCCGTGGCGCTCCGGCGGCGCGGGCTCGACGTGCTGTACCTCGGACCCGACGTTCCGGTGGCGTCCTGGGTGCACGCGGCGACCGCCGTCCGCGCCAAGGCGGCTGTGGTGGGCGTCACCCGCGAGGCGGACGTGCTCGAGGCGCGCGTCGTGGCCGAGGCGCTCCTCGATGCGAACCCGTCGCTCGTGGTGGCCATCGGCGGTCCGGCGGCACTCGCCGCACGCGTCGGGGTGGGGATCGCCCTGGCGCCGCGCGTGGCCGACGCGTCGCAGGACCTCGCGGAGCGACTGGCGGGCCGGCGGTCGTAGCGACGCACGGGCGGTCCGCGTGGTGGCCCAACGGACGGCTGGCCCGACGAGCGGGCCGCGGAGCCGGCCCATCTGACCGCTCATCGCCTCCCCGGACGACGAGCCGGCCGTGAGCGTGGCCCACCTGGCGCTCGATCCGTCCGTAGGGCCGCCGCCCGGTCCGCCCGCGCGGCAAGTCGGCGTCCCGAGGGGGCGCGAGTCGGTGTGTGGTGCCGCGTCGGCCCGGAAGCGATCGCCGCCGGCCGACACAGGCCCCTCCGGGCCGAGTCCGCCGAAGGACGAACCCTCAGCGAGGAGCTACAGCCAGGGCCCGTGCCACTTCCCGTGCCCGTCCACGATCCGCAGCCCGGCGTCGGGGCCCCACGAGCCGGGCTCGTATGGCAGCACGGGCGTCGGGTGGTCGAGGAGCGGCCCGAAGATCCGCCACGCCTCCTCGACCTGGTCCTGGCGCGTGAACCGCAGGCTCTGGCCGGCCAGAGCGGCCGTCAGCAGCACCTCGTACGGCGTCGGCCCCTCGCCGCCCTGCTCGGCGAACAGCGCGTCCAGGTTCACCGGCCCCGTCTTGCGGGTGTCGGCGCGCCACGCGTCGAGCTCCACGCGCACGCCGGTCCCCGGGTCGAACCGGATGACGATCTGGTCCGGGCTCGACTGGCGCTCGAAACCCGCCAGCCCCATGTGCGGCGCTTCCTTGAACACCACCCGCAGCTCGGTCTGCGTGGCGGGCAGCCGCTTGCCGGTCCGAATGAAGAACGGCACGCCCGACCAGCGCCAGTTGTCGATGTCCAGGCGAAGCGCGGCGTACGTCTCGGTCTGCGAGTCCGGCGCCACGCCGTTGATGGACCGGTACCCGTCGTACTGGCCGCGCACGTAGTGGGCGGGGTCGGCGTTGCGGGTCGCCCGGAACACGTTGATCAGCGCGTCCTTGAGCGCGTCGGGGTGCCCGCCGGCCGGCGGCTCCATCGCGGCCGCGCCGACCACCTGGAGCAGGTGGTTGACCACGACGTCGCGCAGCGCGCCGACCGGGTCGTAGAAGTGCCCGCGGTCCTCGACGCCGAAGCTCTCGGCCATCGTGATCTGCACGCTCTCCACGTAGTTGCGGTTCCAGACCGGCTCGAGCAGCGTGTTGGCGAACCGCAGGTAGAGGATCTCCTGGACGCCCATCTTGCCCAGGTAGTGGTCCACGCGGTACAGGCGGTCCTCGTCGATCCAGCGGTGAAGTGCGTCGGACAGCGCCTGTGCGGACGCGAGGTCGGTCCCGAACGGCTTCTCCACGACCACCCGACCCGTGCGCGTGAGCCCCGCCGCGCCGAGCCCCGAGACCACCATCTCGAACATGGACGGCGGGATCTCGAGGTAGAAGACCGGGTTGGCCGCAGACCCGAGCGCCTTGCCGATCGCCGTGTAGATCGCCGGGTCCGACAGGTCGCCCACGACCACGGACAGCCGGGCGGCGAGGCGGGCGAACACCGCCTCGTCGATGGTCTCGCCGGTGCCGGCGATGGACTCGCGTGCCCGCCCGAGCAGCGCATCACGCGTCCACTCGCCGCGGACGATCCCGACGATCGGCACATCGAGCTCGCCACGGCGCTCGAGGCGGTACAGCGAGTGGAACGTCATCACCCGGGCGAGGTCGCCGGTGATGCCGAAGATCACGAGCGCGTCCCCGCGCTGTCCTGCGCCCGAAGCGGTGCGGTCGACCATACTGGGGCCCTCCTGGCGCGGGATCGTCGCGAGCCGAGGTCATCGCCGCGACAACGCGTTGTTCACAAGGCGTTTACGGTAACCGGCAACGATGCCGAGCGCCGGTGACGAGGCTGGCCGGGAGCGCCAT
>Ga0315270_10001317_pt1 | contig 13179 bp, 11 predicted proteins | sample C1_bottom_MG_FD_204932 | JGI IMG/M metagenome (GOLD analysis project Ga0315270, IMG submission 204932) | Sediment microbial communities from Yellowstone Lake, YNP, Wyoming, USA - C1_bottom | ecosystem: Environmental > Aquatic > Freshwater > Lake > Sediment | place: USA: Wyoming | collected... | reverse complement strand
AACCTCAGGCGCCGCAAGCCATAGGCCCTTGCTTGACACCGAACGCCTTCAAGACCCGCGACAACGGGCAAAACCCGGTGAATGCGCTTTGGAACAGGTTCGCGCCCACAAACGCGGTGAACCACAGCCAATTTTCCGAATGGAAATGGGCCAGCGTTAAACTCAGCAAAATGAACGTGCCGGCAACGGCAAAAACGATACGGTCGATGGTCATGGTTAGGCACCCCTAAGGTTATCTGATAGGGCCATTCTATATTAGGATGCACTAATATGTCAATAGATCGTCATTCTTTGCCCACGCCCACATCCACGCCAAAACGCTACAACAAACACCTCATACATCGCTACCCGTCCCCAGAGTGAACCAAAACGTCGCCCCCAAGCCGGGCGCGCCATGCGCCCAAACTCTTCCGTCGTGCCGACGAATTATTCGGGCGAGTGTGGCCAAGCCAATACCTGTTCCGGGAAATTCCCGTTCGTTATGCAAACGCTGGAACGCGCCGAATAATTTACCCGAGTATTGCATATCAAAACCCGCGCCGTTGTCGCGCACAAAAAAAACGCGCTCGTTGTCGATTCGTTGTTGCCCGAAGGTGATCTCAGCGCGGGACATTCTGCCCGTGTACTTCCACGCATTGTCTAACAAGTTGGTGAGCACCACATGCAACAAGCTGGCGTCGCCGCGCGCCACAATGCCTGGCGCAATATCGACGGTAACCTGGCGATCGGGCGAATTGCTTTGAAGCTGGCTGACCACTTCGTTGGCGATGGCACTCAAATCCACGCTTGTCACGGCCAGCGCTGCTCGACCTACCCGCGACAAGTTGAGCAGATCATCGATCAAAATGCCCATCCGCTGAGCACCGCGACGAACACGATTGAGATAGTCCTGTCCCGCCGCATCCAACTGACTGAGATGGTCTTCTCCCAAAATGCGCGCAAAGCCATCAATGGCCCGTAGCGGCGCACGCAAGTCATGGGAAATGGAATAGCTGAACGCTTCCAGCTCATTAACGGCGTCCTGCAATTGAACGGTCCGTGCATTTACACGCTGTTCGAGTTCAACGTTTAGTTCCTGTAATTGGGCTTCGGCGAGTTTACGTCCGGTAATCTCCATCGTAATGCCCACCAATCGCAATGGCTTGCCGGCATTATCGACCACGGCGACAGCGTCGCCCAACGTGTAAACCTCCGTCCCGTCGGGGCGTACGATGCACAATTCCTTAGGCGCGAGCGGTACATCAACTCCGCGCAAGAGTTGCTCTTCGGTTAGACCGTGTTCAAAAACGCGTTTTATGTTGTCGACTTGATCCGACCGATAGTCTTCGCGCGTATAAGCGATGTAATCGGCGCCCCGACCTGTAAACTGCTCGGCGGTTATGCCGTAAATGTCGAACATCTTTCCCTGCCACACGGTTTGATCGGTGGCAATATCCCAATCCCAAATACCTAACTGAGCCACATTGATGGCCTGGCGCAGGCGATTCTCACTTTCCCGCAATTTCTCCTCAATGCGCTTACGCGCTGTCACGTCGTGAAAAGTGACGACAACGCCGTAGGGTTGGTTTTCGCCAGGGTTAAAGAGCGGCGCCGAATTAATCGAAATCCACGTGAGACTTCCATCGGGCTTGTGGACGCCCATCACGATGTCGTATTGCGCTTGCCCCGTTCGCAGTGTGATCACGGAGGGATGGTGCTGTGCCTCAAATGGCGAACCATCTTCGTGTATTGCGCGCCAGCGCGGATCGAACGAGCTCAACCCCATTAACTGGTCGCGAGTCAGACCGAGAATTTGCTCCGCCGCCGGGTTGCACGAAAGGATGCGGTCATTGTGATCCTGTACGACAACGCCGGCCGCCATCGCCGTTACGACTGTGCGGAAGCGTGCCTCGCTCTCGTGCAAGGCTTGTTCGGTTTTCTTGCGGGCCGTGATGTCTTGCGTGGTGCCCATCATCTCTATGGGGCCACCAGCACTATCACGTACTACGCTTCCCTTTCCCATGTACCAATGCGTATCCCCGCTTGGCCACACAATGCGATGTTCGATTTCGTAGGGTTCGTCCAGCCTTAGGCTTCGGTCTATGGTGTCGACGAGCTGCTGTCGATCCGCTTCCGGAAGAAGCGATAAAAACGACACATAACTACCGTCAAATTCGCCTTTTTCGATCCCGAAAATTGCCTCGATGTTTTCCGACCACACCACTGTATTCGTGGCGATCGTCCAATGCCAGGTTCCTACATCGGCCGCCGCCAAGGCTAAGGCATTGAGTCGCTCGTTAATTGCCATTCATTCCACCCTACGTGTCGCGAATATGCCTTGATAGCGCATCTCACAGGGAACCGACATCCCCCTTCAATTGGGTTTGCCAATATTGTCAAAAGAGGCCGGTTTGGACACAGCCACTGTACCCTCCAACCCGTGAAACCAGCCGATAAAATCAGCATCGACGGCGTCAATCCCCTGCCCAAGCTCGCTTTCGATAATCGCGATAGTCGCCGCCGGCACATCCTGGTTGGATTCCCGCGAGGGTTGCTGCTCTCGCAAGCGCTGATAAATCGCTTTCAACTTGCCGCGCTCCTGCAAATAAAACGTGAAGTAGCGCGCGGTAGCCAGCGTGGCCGCCATGTGTTCGGCCGAGGGCGCATTCATGTACTCATCCTGCTGCATCATCCGGCTTAGCTCGGGTTGCTCGAAGGCGAACCAATCGCGGGAAATTAATTGCCTAAGCGTGGGCCGCATCGACTCCAAACGTAACAATACCTGCCCACGCCAGTTCTTAATGCCCGTAACCTTGTCGCCATCGAACTTCGATACTTCATACAAGCTGGCCAAGCCTTCATCCAGCCACTGCGGAATGTCGCCAAACTGACTTCGAACGGCAAGGTGAAAGAGTTCATGCATGACAGTGCCCGGCCCAAAACCACCCGACACCGCCGCCAGCACCGACATATCGTCGCGGAAGGAATAGCCAAAGGTGGCGCGACCGACCTTCATGCCGTGTAACTTTTCCCCGAGCTTGCTTAGCTCGTCCGAGCTTTTCACCATATAAAGCGTTATGTAATAGGGCGGCAGGGCCACGCCATATTCGCGCTCCAAGAAATCAAGATAACGCTCAAGATAGCGCGCTGTCTTTTCCAAGGTCTCGATTTTATCGCCGGTGCGGGCTGCGATAATGAATCGGCCAAAGGCGCGTACATCGAATTTGGGCACCAGCGCTTTTACGGCTTTCACGGCCGCAGCTGCCTCGCCGCGCGGGTGCAGGCGCGCTTGTAGCGTCTCACGCGGAATGTCGCGCACCCGCCGCGCCGGGTAGGAGTTAATGTCATCATCTCGCCCCGCCCAATAGAACGTCTTGCCGCTGGCACGTGCGGTGGAACCAATCATGCTCTCGATTGCGGCCACGGTGGCTACGTCAACCACCGCCAAATCACGCGTCGAACGGCAATCAGACAATTGCTGACCGACAATCTTGCGGCTCGGCTCGGGCAAGGCGTAACGGCGTAGCATCCAATCCAAGACGTTACCGCCCCACACGCGCAAATCAGGCAGGCGACAACCGCTGGTACCTAACATGTAGTCCACTTGAGCGGTTCGGCCATACGGCGTTGCTTCCCGATATGGCCATAACACATCATATGCCTCGCGGTATTTAGCCCCCTGCCAGAGTTGTTTACCCGTATCGTAGTCGGTTGTTGCCGCCGCCAACGGCGTCGTCATCACAACCAGCGAAAATGCCGAGAATAGACGAGCGAGAAATCTCATGGGCGCGATTTCTGCGGCGGTTTCGGGAAATCGTCGGGGCCCGGCGTAGGCACAAGCGCGCCACCCTCCTTGAGCTCGGGCGGCGGCGCAGGGACGGCAAAACTGGCTAGGCCATAAGGCAAGATATAAACAGGCTTGTCACTGACTTCGAAATCGAATTTGACGATTAACGTAATCGCCATCAACACCGTACCCAAGGTAGCCAGCACGATACCCGGCGAACTCGAGGCCACCGCGAATTTGAAACCGCCCCCCTCGCCGCTGACTTGGCTTTGATCTTCCTTGAGCTTACCCAGAATAAAAAAGGCGCCCACCAAGGCGAGCACCATTCCCACCAAAAAGCCGGTGTAGCGCGTCCAGGTGCGCAGTAGCAGCGAAGCATTGATTTGCTGATAACGCATCTGCATCGCATCCTGCTCTAGCGTCACCATGGTTTTCCAGCGCACGTAGTCGAGGCTGTCACGCTGCGCCGGCGCCAAGCGCTGCTCCAGCCGGTCAAGTTGCGCCACAGCCGAAGGCGCATGCTGCTGCACATCGCGATAGAGTTGCTGGTACTGGTAAAGGCTGGCGACAAAAAAGAACAACGCCATCAGCACCAAGGCGCTACGCATTAAGGGCAACAAGCGCTGTTGCCAACGCTCGCTAAAAGTCGGTGAGGATTGGTCGGCGGACATTCCATTTCCTGCTAAAAATCCGTGCATCACCCGTCCCGAAAGTTCTCGCAGTCCGAGGATGACAACACGCTATAAATACGTCCATGCAAGCTCGACGGCGACCATCCCTGGCCGCCGACGGTTGTTATCCTCAAACTGCGAAAACTTTCGCAACTATTAATGCCTGGCATTCTTGCACTGGGCCGGAACAAGGTCAAATGCCACTCAACGAGCCACTCACCGGGTTAGGCCACGGCAGCCGGCTCCAAACACGGAATAGCTAAACTCCGAACCGCCTGCACCAACGCATCAATGGCTTTTTCGCGCACAAACCGCTTACGCCAAACCAACACCACTTGGCGGGTAGGCACAGGCGGGGCGAAGGGAATCGCCACCAACAACGGGCTGCGATAACGCTCGCCAATCGCGCTACACGGCAGCACCGTTATGCCTAAACCGGATGCCACCATATTGCGAATCGTTTCCAGCGAGGTGCCTTGCAGCACTTCCCCGCCCTTGCGCTGCAAATCCGGACAGGCTTCGACCACTTGGTTACTAAAGCAATGACCACTCGCCAGCAATAACACCTTTTGTGACGATAACTCTTCGGCGTGTAGACTCGCCCGATTCGCCCACTCATGACCACGCGGCACCACCACCATGAATGGTTCGCGATATAACGGTCGGCTCAACACACCGGGCACATCAAATGGCAGAGCCAGAATGGCCGCGTCCAAACGGCCATTCCTGAGTTCCAATTCAAGATTAGCCGTGAGGTTCTCTTCCACCTCCAACGGCATCTGCGGTGCAAGCGGGTGCAAAGCGGGCACCAGTTCGGGCAATAAGTAAGGTGCGATGGTGTAAATCATGCCCAAACGTATCGACCCACTCAGCGGATCCGCACCTTCGCTCGCCAGCACCTTGAGCCTAGCCGCTTCGTCCAGCACGCGTTGCGCTTGAGCGATTAATCGCTGCCCGAGCAGCGTGGGCGTCACGTCGGTCTTGCTCCGCTCGAAGATGGGCACGCCCAACTCTTCTTCCAGTTTCTGGATCGCCAGCGACAAGGCCGGTTGCGTGACGAAACAACTCTCCGCTGCCCGCCGAAAATTGCGCTCCTGCGCCACAGCAACCACATATCGAAGCTCGGTGAGTGTCATAAAATCCCGCCTCCCGAAGAAGTCTAATGATGATTAATAATATTAATCATTAGTTCGAATATATACAATTAGACCAATCGAGTACCGCTTACTAAACTATGCTCCATGTCATCGCTGATGACGGTTTTAAGACCTAGCCACCGACAGGAGCAAGACCATGAGCACACCCGCATTCAAGACCATCGAAAATCTCGAAGCCGCATTCGCCGGCGAGTCCATGGCTCATATAAAATACCGCTACTTTGCCAAGCTCGCCCGCGAACACGGCGACGTGGAAACCGCCCGAATCTTCGAAGAAACGGCCGAGCAGGAAGTAATGCATGCCTTTGGCCATTTGGATTTACTCTACCCAAAGGCGGAGCTCACGCCAGCCAAATGTTTGGAAAAGGCCATTGCGGGCGAAACCTACGAGTACACCGAAATGTACCCCGGGTTCCGCGAAACGGCGGTGGCCGAAGGCAACTCTCAGGCAGTAAAGGAAATTGACGAGCAGATTGCCGAATCGCAGGTCCATGCGCAGCGGTTCCAGGAAACCCTGCAGAAAGCCGCACGCCGCTTTGCCGCCTTGGCCAAAGTGGAAGAACGCCATGCCAATCACTATCGCGAGGCCCTTACGGCAATCACAGCCCGCAAAGCTTGAAATTGGCGAACACAGTACGTATTAATAGGCAATCAAGAGGATAAAGCAATGAAAGTTTGGCAATGTGTGGTTTGTGGTTACATTTATGAAGAAAGCAAGGGCGACCCTGAACACGGCGTCGCGCCCGGCACGCGCTGGGAAGACGTTCCCGCCGATTGGAGCTGCCCAGACTGTGGCGTCGCCAAGTCCGACTTCGACATGATCGAAGTCTAATCCCAGCAAGAACTGGGGCCGGCTTGGCCCCAGACTCCCTACTCCACGCCTCAACTTTTCCCAACTACCGCCGATTTAATTGGCGGGAAAGTCATTGCGACCGCGTGCAATGCTAGGCGCGAAGGTTGTCAGGAGTGAGTGAGATGGGCTTGTGGACTAAATCAATAGTGGGGTGCTTACTTGCCTGCGCATTGGCGCCCGTCGCTTTGGCAGACGATACCCGAACCCTGTACCTGGAAGCAGAAAAAGGCCGGCTTTTCACGGCCGCCAGCTTCAAAAGCAAGGTACTGGCCGAACTCAAAAGCGGCGATGCCGTGACTGAAATCGAAATCAACGCCCCTTGGGCCCACGTCAAATTCGAAGGCCAGGAAGGGTATATGCCGGCCTACAGTCTAACCGCCGTCAAACCCTAGTCGCGCCTATAGATTCATCGACTCAAGCGTAAGTGCGGCTTCATCGGCACACCCACAGCGGCGGCGAATCCGCCCATTCACAATCCGCCAAGCTACAAACATACATCACCCAAGCGCGTAGCTATACCGCGGCTAGTATAGAATACCCATTTTCCCCGCTGGACCCGTCATGAGCCATTCCCACGAATTCTTCGCCACCGCCCCCAAAGGCGTCGAACCCCTGCTTGCCACTGAACTCACCGCATTAGGCGCCATCGAAGCGCGCGACACGCGCGGTGGCGTGCGGTTTCTTGGCTCACTGGAAATGGCCTACCGGGCTTGCTTGTGGTCGCGACTGGCCAATCGCATCTTACTGCCTCTGGCCACCTTTCACGCACCCGATGCCGACGCCCTCTACGCCGGCACGCAAAACATCGACTGGGACATTCACCTGCGCCAGAACGGCACCTTCGCCGTCGATAGCTCCATTTCCAGCTCCATGCTCACCCACAGTCAATTCGTCGCTCTCAGGGTGAAGGATGCCGTCGTCGATGCCTTTCGGACCCGCCACGGCGCACGACCCTCGGTGTCGGTTGAAAAACCCGACTTGCAGCTCAATGTGTTTCTGCACAAAGATGAGTGCACCTTGAGCGTCGACCTCTCCGGCACCAGCCTGCACCAGCGCGGATACCGCATTGAAAGCACCGCCGCACCGCTCAAAGAAAACCTCGCCGCCGCCATCTTAATGCGCGCCGGCTGGCCCGACGTAGCCAAAGCCGGCGGGGCTTTTGTCGACCCCATGTGTGGATCCGGCACGTTTTGCATCGAAGCGGCCTTCATGGCTGCAGACCGCGCACCAGGCCTAGAACGCGACTACTTCGGCTTCCAGGGCTGGGCGGAGTTTGACCCCGCGATTTGGTCTGCTCTAATGGAAGAAGCCCGCGCCCGTTTCGCCGTGGGCCGCCGCAACATTCCCGTGATCCACGGCTACGACCAGCACCCTGGCGCCGTACGCGCCGCGCTTGCCAACGTCGAACACGCCGGCCTGCATGGCGCCGTACACATTGAAAAACGCAGCCTCAGCCAAGGCCCGGCCGACGGCCTGCCCACCACACCCGGCTTGGCTGTGGTCAACCCACCTTACGGCGAACGCCTGGGTTCAGAAGAATCCTTAGCCGAACTCTATGCCGGACTAGGCAAGTGGTTAGTCCAATACTGCATGGGCTGGCGCGCCTCCGTGCTCACCAACGACGTTGCCCTCGGTAAAAGCATGTCCCTGCATGCCCGCAAAGTGCACGCGATGTTCAACGGCCCGCTTGAATGCAAACTGCTGCACTTCGACATCAGCCCGGAAAATCAACTTCGCTCGAAACGACTGCCACGCATGCTAACGCCCGAACAGCGCGGCCCCGGCGCCGCCATGTTCGCCAATCGACTGCACAAAAATATCCGCGAATTCAAACGCTGGCTGCGGGATGAAGACATAAGCTGCTACCGCCTTTACGACGCCGATATGCCCGAATACGCCATTGCGGTCGACATATACGAAGGCGAACGCCGCTGGGTGCACGTGCAGGAATACGCTGCCCCCAACACCATCGACCCCGAAAAAGCCTTAGGACGTTTACGGGAAGCAATGTCGGTAATCCGGGAAGTGCTGGAAGTGCCCGACGAACAACTCTTCCTAAAAGTGCGCCAGCAACACAAAGGCGGCTCACAGTACGAAAAGCTGGGTGATGCCAAACACTTCCATGAAGTGCTCGAATACGGCTGCCGCCTGCTGGTAAATTTCGAAGACTACCTCGACACCGGCCTCTTCCTCGACCACCGGCTCACGCGCCGCATGGTGGGGCAACTGGCCAACGGCAGAAGCTTCCTTAATCTGTTTGCCTATACCGGCGCCGCCACCGTGCACGCCGCCCGCGCTGGCGCCGTGCGCACCACCACCGTCGACATGTCCAACACCTATTTAGACTGGGCCGACCAGAACTTCATGCTCAACGGCATTCGCGGCGTAGCCCACGAACTAATCCAAGCCAATTGCCTGGATTGGATCACCGACATGCGCAATCAACGCGAATATGACGTGATCTTCCTCGATCCACCCACGTTTTCGACCTCAAAACGCATGACCGGCACCCTGGACATTCAGCGCGACCACGCCGAGTTAATTCGGCAAACCATGTGGCTGCTGGCCGAACAGGGCACCCTGGTTTTTTCAACCAACCGTGAAAAATTCAAATTGGACGTTGACGCCCTCACCGACTACCAAATAACCGACATTACGGCCAAAACCATTCCACCCGATTTCGCCGGCCACGCCCGCATACACCAGGCCTGGACGATCACCTGGTAACACTTCCTCAGCACACCGGCGCACCCGCGCCGGTGTGACCCAGCCCACATTCCCAACCATCGCGCTCAATCTCGCCCCTGCACCACCCGATACAGTCGGTAGGCACCCCCTTCCCCGCAGGTTCAGGAGAATCCAGGCGCATGCAGGAAATCGCCGCCCCCATCATCTTGGCGTTGCTCATACTGGCAACCGTCACAGACTTACGTACCCATCGTATCCCCAACGTGCTGAGTTTGGGCGGGCTGCTCATTGCGCTGGTGCTGCAAACCACGAAAGGGGGAACCGACGGCTTGCTGGCGGGGCTGGGCGGCATGGCCATTGGGCTGGCGTTATTTCTCCCGTTCTACGCGCTTCGCGCCATGGGCGCAGGGGACGTGAAAATGATGGCCGCCGTGGGGGCATTTCTCGGCCCTAAATTGGCGCTCGCCTCGGTGGCCGCGACACTGATGTGCGGAACCCTGCTCGCCCTCGTCTACATTGCTGTTCGTGGCGGTGCCTCCCTTACCTTTCGCCGTTACGCATTAATGGCCAAGACGCTGATGGGCACGCACCATTTTGTCTACGTAAAACCGCAAGCCGGGGACGCCGGCGCGGCCCGATTCCCTTATGCACTGGCCATACTCGCCGGAACAGCTTCTGCCCTCGCCTGGAACAACGGCTGGCTCTAACAGCCCTTAGGTAAATCTCATGACCCTGAACAGAACCAAATTGATGTTAGTGATTGCAGTCGTATTTGCGATCATGGCGGCGTGGCTCGCCAACAACTGGGTCCAACGGCGAGCCGCCACGGCGAATGACAAAACAGTCGAAGTCAAAACAGTCGTCGTCGCCAAGCTGGAAATCGCCTCAGGCCAAAAAGTTGAAGCCGTACAACTTAAAACGGTTGAATGGCCAATAGAACTCGTGCCCGAAGGCGCCGTTGGAAAACTCGAAGACGCAGTAGGGAAGATAGCCAAACAACCCATTCAACCGGGCGATGTTCTTACCACCGGTCGTATCGCCTCCGACTTAGGCGGAAGCCACCTCGCCGCGCTGATTTCAGCCAATATGCGTGCTGTCTCTATTCGGGTAGATGACGTCGTCGGCGTTGCTGGATTCTTGCTGCCCGGAAACCGCGTTGACGTCATCGGTGTGGTCCGTGAAGAGCATACAAACCGCGTGCACGCCAGCACCGTGCTCACCGACGTACCCGTGCTCGCTGTTGACCAAGACATCGCCCCCGACGAAACCAAAGCAAAAATCGTCCGCGCCGTCACGCTTGAAGTGGCGCCCGCCGATGCGGAGTTATTGGTAAAAGCCATGAATGAAGGGAAGATTCAACTCTCTTTACGAAATCCCGGCGAACGCCAAGTCGTCGCGGAAGTCGTAAAGGCCGAAGTGGTAAAACCCAAGCCTAAGCCCAGACCCCGAGCGCCTGCAAAAGTCATAGAGAAGAACGAAGTCATTCTAATCCGCGGCACGGAAGTGACTGAGGTCGAGACTAAATCTTAATCGGTAGGATGTATAGCCCGCACAAAAAAGCGCCCCACCTAAGTGGGGCGTTTTCCTAACAGTAAGGCTTGAATCTAGTTATTTGGGAACTACGGTAATCGTACGCATCGACGGTGTAGGGTCCGCAACATTCTGAGAATCTATCACGGTGAACATCACCGCGTAGACGCCAGGCGTGTTGAAGGTCACGTCCCCTGGACCGCGTTCCGTACGCGTCAGAGCACCACCGTCAAAATTCCAGACATAGCGCATAGGCTGGTTAGCGGTTGCCGTTACCACCTGCCCCATGAAATGAACCGCCTCACCCGCCTTAATGATAAGGTCCACCACCGGCGTCGTGATCGCACCGTCCGGTTTTAGCGCCGACGTCGTTGAATCAGCACTCAATACCGTAATGATGCGCTCATCAGGCGTTGCATCGGAAAGCCCTAGCCCGTTACTCACGCCCAACGTCACCTTATAGGTACCCGCCGTATTGAACGTGAGCTGACCAGGGGACTGCTGGCTTCGCGAGCCAAGGCCCGACGCGCCGAAGTTCCAGGCGTAACTCAAACTGGTGCCGGAGGTATCGCTCGCCGAGCCTGCGAAGTTAACGCTCCCACCCGCAACGATGGTTTGATTGGTGGCCGGGGACGAAATCACCGCATTAGGCGCCGATGTCGACGACGTCGTATTGCCCGAACCTAGCACGGTCACCGTACGTATTTCGGGCGATGCATCGCTAACACCGGTGGAGTCAGTCACCGTCATGGCCACTTGATAAATACCAGGCTTGGTAAATGCAACATAACCGGGATCCTGAGCATTGCTTTCTGGCGCCGCGCCATCGAAGTTCCAGCGGTAGCTAAGCGGAATATTGCTGTCGGCGTCGGTAGCGTTAGCCCGGAAGCTCAGACTCTGACCCAAACCAATTGTCACATTGTTGGATGGCGTCACGATGCTGCCTTCTGGCGCGACCGCGCTAATCGATCCGCTCGCCGGCAACACGATGACGTTTCGTGTCGCTGGCGACAAATCAACTGCGCCACGATCATCCGTTACCCGCAAGGCTATTTTATAGCTGCCAGGACGGGCGAAGGTTACGCTGCCCGGATCCTTGGCGGCCGAATCCACCGCTGCGCCGTCGAAATCCCAGTGATAGAGCAAGCCAGTTACGGCACCGTTGTCGGTCGCTGAACCCGTGAAGTTAATCGATTGACCGGCGGTAACGGTCGTTGTGACCGCCGTTGGAGTGGCAATCTGGCCGTCTGGGGCTGGATTGGAATTAGATATGTCTCGCACGGTTATGGTGCGAACATCGGGGGTCGGATCCGCCAAGCCCTGACCATCCGTTGCCACCAACGAGATCTGATAAGTGCCAGGCTGATTGAACGTCACCGAACCCGGATTGGCTACTATGGTACTGGCCGCGGTCGCACCGTTAAACGTCCATTGGTACTTGAGTGCGCCGCTTTCTGCGTCGATACCCGTTCCCATGAAACTGACGCTGTCACCGGTATTGACCGTCAAATCCATCGCTGGCGACGTGATTATGCTGTTCGGCGCCTCGTTGACGTTGCCCGTATTGGTTACCGTGATAATGCGCACATCGGGGGTCGGATCCGCCATTTCGAGAGTATCTTTCACCCGTAGAGCGACCCGGTACGTTCCGGCCTGTTTGAAAGTTATCACACCGGCATTCTGGACAAGGGTCATCGGCGCGGCCGTACCGAAATCCCATTCGTAATGAAATGTAGTGCCACCGTCTTGGTCCGTTGCGCTTCCGGCGAAATCGATCGTCTGACCAACTTGAATTGTCTGGTTGCCCACCGGAAAGACAATCTGCCCATTTGGCGCGCGATTGGAACTCACGGGGTCGGTCACAGTGACAATTCGTTCAGCCGGCGACGGATCGACACGGCCGGCGGTATTCCGGGCCGCTAGGCGAACGCGGTAAGAACCCGCTTTGCCGAAGAACACCGCACCGGGGTTCTGCACCGTTGTGTTGGTCGCACCGCCATCGAAATCCCAAGCGTAAATCAGCGCTGAACCTGTTGTAGCATCGGAACCCGTGCCGGTGAATGAGACAGACTCTCCGACCGAGATGGTTACATCTGCGGCCGGTGAGTTGATGGTGCTTTCTGGGTACAAACCATTCGGCGTCGCCTGGCCAGTGCCCGGCTCGACGACGATGGTGCGAACAGCCGGTGTCGGATCGACCGCACCCAGGCTGTCAAAGGTAAAAAGCGTTACCTTATACGTACCAACCTGATTGAACACGACGTTAGCCGTTTGCTGCGCAGCCACTGGCGCCTGGCCGCTGAAATCCCAAAGATACGTCATCGGCAGATTCGCGTCGGGGTCAGCACCTGTTGCGGTGAACATGACTGACTGACCAGCCTTAACGGTAGTCGTAGCGTTAACGGGCGCGGTTATTTCACCGTTAGGTGACAAATTGGTGCCCGCAGCTCCCACAGCCGCCACAGTAATAACGCGCTCCTCGGGAGTCGGATCACTGTACCCCAAGGAATCAAC
>Ga0315270_10001315_pt1 | contig 13197 bp, 11 predicted proteins | sample C1_bottom_MG_FD_204932 | JGI IMG/M metagenome (GOLD analysis project Ga0315270, IMG submission 204932) | Sediment microbial communities from Yellowstone Lake, YNP, Wyoming, USA - C1_bottom | ecosystem: Environmental > Aquatic > Freshwater > Lake > Sediment | place: USA: Wyoming | collected... | reverse complement strand
CAAAAAATCTATCGGCGCGGCGTGTAGCTTGATGAAACGACGGCGTGCTTTACGCGACCATTATCGTCGGCGGTCGATTCTCTGTCATCGTTGTGCTGCGCTGTCGTGGTGGTGTGAATCCGCCGTAATGTAATGTCCCGCCGCAATGCGGACATTTCATCGGCGTTGTCACGAGCGCTTGCGTGACGGGAGAGCTGATCTCAAAACCGTGCGTCAGTTCGATGAGGGCGCGAATCGTATCGAGTGTCACGGATGAGGTGGGACTTAAAAATCCGTAGTAGCGAATCTTCATGAATCCCGCCGGCAACACGTGTTGCAGAAAACGACGCATGAACTCCATGATGTCCAGTGTCAGTGTGCGCCGACGATTACTTTCCTTGTGTCGATACCAGAACGTCACTTGATGGTTGTCGTCGTCGACATTCACAATGCGATGATCCGAAATCGCCACGCGAAACACATACGGCGTGAGATATTTTAATGTGGCTTCGGCGGAGCCGACCGCTTGGCTGTTAACATTCCAGGCTATTTTCCATGCTTGCTCCGGAATCTGGGCGAGCAGATCATGTTGCGCCATCAGATCGCGAAACTTCGCGCGAAATATTGTCGACAGCGCATGCACCGGCAAAAAGAATCCCTCGCTGGATGCGCGCCAACGCTTTTGCTTACTACACCATGCCCCGCCGACCGCAATGAAGTGAATGTGCGGATGATATTGCAGTTGTCGCCACCACGTATGCAACACACCGAAAAATCCTGGCGTGTCACCGCCGATCCACTGGTCATTGCCGGTTAGCTTTTTGATCGCATACGAAGCCGAAGCAAACAACGCGTCATAGGCTTCGCGCGGATGATGCATGAAAAAATCACGCACACTTTCCGGTACCGTAAACGTCAACATAAAATGATGGCCCGGACATTGCCTCGCCAGCTGTCGTTGTAACCATAGTTGCGCTTTGCGATGTTGACAGCTTGGACAATGACGATTACCGCAACCGCGCGCGACGGCGGTATCTTCGCTGCAGCCGTCGCAACGATAATGCACCATGCCGTGTTCACCCGATCGGCAGTGTTGAATGGCGCGAATCACTTTGCGTTGTTGAGGAGTGAGGCGATCACAAAACTGTGCGATGTATGCCTCGCCGTGGCGCCGAAAGAGATCGTTGATGAGCCCCATGTTAGCGGCCCTCCATCAGCGCATCGATCAAACGATACGCATCTTCATCACCCTTGCGCGTCAGATGCAGATACACCAAGGTCGTTTCGATGTTAGCGTGGCCCAAGTAGCGCTGAATGACGCGCAGGTTGGCGCCGGCTTCCAATAAGTGCGTAGCATATGAGTGTCGCAACGTGTGAATGGACACGTCTTTTTTCTTAATTCCCGCGACGATCTTAGCTTTACGAAACGCGCCTTGTACCGACGACTTGCCTGCGGGCAGCTCCGTGTGCGGCGCCGAACGATTGTCACGTCCTTGCGCGGGAAACAGCAAGCGGGGATGTCGATGCGTCTGCCAATGTTCGCGCAAACACAACAATGTGGCTTTCGGCAAGGGCACAAAACGATCTTTTGCACCCTTGCCGCGATGCACATGCACCATCAAGCGCGTGCTGTCGATGTCCGAGACTTCGAGATATTGCGCTTCCTGCAAACGCAGGCCGAGCGAATAGACGGTAAACAAAAACACGCGATTGTGCGGCATCCGCACGCAGGCCAAGATCGCGTCGACTTCCTCGCGACTAAGCACCGAGGGCAATCGCTTCTCACTTTGTGCGCGGACCAGTTGCAACAGATGCCAGTTGCGCTTGAGTACATTGACGAAGAAAAAACGTATGCCACAATAACAAATGCGCATGGTGTTCGGCGACCAACGACTGACGTTTTTACGATGCAGGAAGTACTCCTGTAATTCCTGCTCGGTAATCTGCGCTGGCGCTTTATCAAAATGCTGCGCCAGCATCCGCACCGCACGCACATACGCCTCTTGAGTGCGCGGCCCTTTACCATTAAGTTGCAACGCATCGATAGCTTGCTGATACCATTGAGTCATGACAAAGCTCCTGATTCGAACGAAACACAGCCGCTAAGCGGCCGACCGAATCAGGGCAGCGGACAGCGAGAGAAATGAGCAAGGATGGGACAGCAAACGTGAATATCAGCGCGACACAGGCTGTCGATTTAGGCTGCCGCGTAGCGGCTTACTTGAACACAGCCGTGATACCCGTCGTCCCGGCGAAAGCCGATCCAGTCTTGTAGCACGCAACGTTTGTCCTAGACTTGGCAGTGAGACACCTTGCGTAGGACCGGTGGACGCGGACCTGGCCGCCAAGGTATCCTTAGCGCCCTTGAAGACTAGGCGACGTTAAGTAACCTAATCGCCTGCCCAAGCGCCCGTAGCTCAGATGGATAGAGTACCGCCCTCCGAAGGCGGGGGTCGCGCGTTCGAATCGCGCCGGGCGCACCATAACTCTCTGATATAGCAAGCCCACTTCGCGCTTTTTAGCTCCACACCGACCGGCCTCACCAGAAAACCGCTCGCCGCATGGGGTGGACGCCACTCTTAATATATAGCCAAAAGCTTTCGGGGACTGCGCTGAGTCTCCAATACGCAGCCTCGTCCCATTCTGGCGCACTGACAGGGATCGCCAGAATGGGACGTAGATGAAACTATCAAGCAGCTGCCCACGGCGCAGCGCCTATCTCGCAGGTCGAAGTAACAATGCGCGCTCGCAACTTCGCCGTCACGGATAAACTACCATCGCGCACAAGCCATCCATGCTCATGGACGATCGTTTAGCGACAACGCGGCTACCTTGAGGCACCCGCGTTGCTTTAACTAAAGCTAAGATTTATAAGGCATGGGGCCCAAATAAGACTTCTTACCCACGTCTACGCCGTTATGACGCAAAATTGAGTACGCAGTCGTAACGTGGAAATAAAAGTTAGGTATGGCGTGTTGAATGGCGAACTCGCGGCCGGTTAGGTATTTGCCTTCCCAACGTGGCTGCGAAATTTTTCGTGTTTCGGCATCCGCCAAATCTTGCGGGCTAAAGCTAGCCAAGTATTCCTCCACCGACTCGATGCGCTTTTGCAATTCCAGTAGCGTCGACTCTGTGTCGGCGTGTTTGGGCGCCGCCGCCTCCTTTCCCGCCAAACGAGCCACCGCCAACTTGGCTGTGTCACACGCGATTTGAACTTGGCGCATTAAATTAAATTGATCTGGAGCTAAACGTGAGTCAAGAAGAACGCCGAAATCGACTTTTTTTGACTCGGCAAAGCCAGCTCCCGCTTCCAATATGGCGCTGAGGTTTTTGAGCATTTTGCTGAATTGCACAACGGTTATGTCATAAAGCATAGAAAACCCCCTCTATAAAAATAATTGGCACACCAACAGCACTGGCGACCACATATTAAATTTCGCGCGACGCTAGGCACTATAACAAGAATCACGAGAAAGTTTTTTAGGACACTAAGGATACGCGGCGCCATCCGTCGGCGCTAGAAATGCGACGAACAGAAGCAATGACGACCACTCAAGCTCAAAGCAGTCTTAAAAACCTGCGCCAATTGAGACTGGGCATTGACACCCCTAAGCACTTTCGGTTTTGAGGTCGCTAACAACTGTAACGGTGATCCCAGTCACGTCAACTGATCCTACTCACGTGGCAAATGGCGCAGGAAGCAAAATCCACCGATAGAACGTCGCAGCAGCGAACGCTATCCCTGACTTTCTCGAGCTATCGTGCCGTGGAGCGAGCCCTATGATTGTCAACCCTGGCCAGCTGAATCCTTACCATCTGGATTTGTCCGCGCCCAAAATACTTATCATTGATGATTTTCAGGACATGCGCTCGATGATGCGGCGCACGGTGGAATCCTTTAAAGGATCTCATATCGACACTGCGCGTGAGGGCGATGAAGCGCTCGAGAAGATGGCGGCCACTCAGTTTGACCTCGTGTTATGCGATTACAATTTGGGCGATGGTAAGGACGGTCAGCAACTGCTCGAAGAAGCCAAATACCGCAAATACGTTTCCAGCACGACCATCTGGATGATGATTACCGCGGAGACCACAGTTGAGATGGTCATGGGTGCACTTGAATACAAACCCGATGACTACCTCACCAAACCGTTTACTAAACAAGAGTTCGCTCTGCGGCTAATGAAAATTCAAGCACGCAAAGCTGACATCAAAGATGTGCTGGTTTCACGCGATAGCGGAGCTTATGAAAAAGCCCTGGAGCACGTAGCTGTGCACCTAGCAAAAAAGGAAACCTTTGAACTGTTGCAAATCCAAGCCGACTTACATGAGCGGCTGCAAGAGTGGGCGCAAGCGGATTCGATTTATACCAAGGTATTCAACATACGCTCCCTCGCTTGGGCACAGCTGGGCCACGCTCGCATGTTAATCCGCGAAGGAAAACTAGACTCCGCCAAGGACCTGCTGATGACAGCGATCGCCGAGATGGCGACGCTAGTTGAGGCTTATGACTTGCTTGCCGGAATTCATGAAAAGCTAGGCGACCCCAAAAGCGCCCAGCAAGTTCTTGAAGCGGCGATCGCGCAATCGCCCAAAGCCATATTGCGTCAAAAAGCCTTAGCTCGACTCGCGCACGCCAACGGCGATCTCGATACCGCGGAGAAAACGTATCGACGCATCATCAAGATGGGCCGCAGCTCAGTGCATAAGACCGTCGAAGACTACGGCGGCTTGGCACAAGTATACGCGGCCAAAAACGCCGCGGTGGACGCGATAAAAATTCTTACGGCACTCAAGGAGGAGTTCAAGCACAACCACGAGGCGTTGCTGAACGGCTTGCTTATCGAATGTGAGATCTGCGCCAAACTTGGATTGGCAGACCAAGCAGCCCAAGCGATGGACGCGGCAACAACTGTGGCAAAAAAAGCCACCAACGTTTCGAACACAGTGGCAATGAAACTCATTCAAGCGGCGCTGGCAGCGAAGCGGGATCGTTTGGCGGAAGGATTAGTGACCATTCTCATCGCCAATAATCATGACAACGCCGTGCTCGCACAACAAGTACGTGAACTATATATCGGCGTCGACAAAAGTGACGAGGTGCAAGCACTGATCGATGCGGCACAGACGACAACGGTAGACGTGTTGGACAAAGGCGCGGAAATGCTTAAACAAGGCGCGCTGGAGGATGCCGTTGCACATTTTATCCAAGCCGTTGCGACGGCACCAAACAATCTGCAAGTCAATATTGCTGCCGCGCAAACGCTCATCAAGGCAATGCAAAAGAACGGCAAGACCGATCGACAACTTTTCCTATTGCTGCAAAGTCTAGAAAAAGTACGACAGCTGGACGCGGACAATAGCCTGTTACCGACTCTGCAAAAAGTCTATCGCCAGCTCGCCAGCGTTCAAGCTTAGCAAGGCTAAAGCGAACTAAATATTTCAGCAACACAACAGTCTCGATGCAATCGAAAACAATAGGGTTAGAGACCGTGACGTCGACAATGAAAAGCCGTGCGCCGCAGGCAACAAGGCAGCGGCCTCGTCCCTGCGGGCACAAACCCAATGTTAACCCTGAATCTCCGCCACCTTGCCACTGTCATCAAAGCGCACGATGCGCGTCACCCAGCGGTTTTTCCAATACGTCCAATTCGCGTCGTTAGTGCTGGGAGTGCGAATAGTCGGCGGATAACCGTAGGCCATCAACACCGCATCTTTACTCATTCCTTTCGCAATGGAACCCGAACGAATTTGCTCTTGTTCTTCTTTGCTGAACTTGGAAAACTTGCCGCCTTCCGCCATAGGGTCTTGCGCCGCAAACAAACGTTCTGCGAGTTGTGGCCCCGGCACGTTGTTATGCTTGATGACGACATTAATGCGATATTTAGTTCCGCCCGCATCGGTGAAGCTCACTTCGTCTTCGCTCACTTCGTCAACCGTAACCTTCGTTCCCGCGGTAAGCATGCCTCCAACGTGATAATTGGTCGAAGGAATCTTGGTTGGTTTTTCGAACCAGATGTTTGCTTGCGTATACACCGTTTGACCGACCAGACCTTCAGCCGATGCGCTCGCCGAAATAACAAGCGCGCAGCATCCCAAAACCCATTTCATCAAGTTAACTTTCATTCGACCTCCTTGTTTAACGTTGAGATTACCTAACCATTCGGCACAGTAAAAAATGGTCTTGTCACTGTTCAGATCGCCCTTGATTTGTTCCAGTACAAGGAAAAAGCGCGGAGTTTACTCGGGTAAATGAGCACCTTTAACGTAACGGGTCACGCCGTAATGGGACAAAGCAAGGGTGAGCTGAACAGTTACGAACTTACTCGCCCGTTTTCCAAACGTAGTCGATGCGACTATTCCACGCGCGGCGCCGTTGTTGCCACGAAGCCCAGCTTTCCCGCCAGTTGATGACCGACGCGGTGTAATAAATCACCTTGAACATAAACAGCGGAAAGCGGATCGGCGTGTTGCGAAAAATATCCGCTGCCAACAACGACAAAATACCTTCTTCCATCCGAAACGTATTGCGCGGTGACATGAACATCTTGCGCATCGTTGGCGTGGTAATCCGATAGATGAACCAAGAAAACGTTTTTAGCCCCGAACGAATTCTTTTCTCGTGATTGCGCAGCGCCGCTTCGTTGCCGGCCACGGAGAAGTCTCCCTTGCGCAGCATTTGGTCGAGCACTTCGGACGCAAATTCCGCGCCCTGCATGCCGAGAAATACACCGCTCGAAAACACAGGATCGATAAACGCGTACGCATCGCCAATCAACATCCAACCATCGCCATACATGCGCTCGGCTTGATACGAAAAATTGCCGGTCGCGAGCGCAGGCGCCATCAACTTCGCGTTTTTCATGCGCTCGGCAAGCTGCGGATTGAGTCGCAGGGTATCCCAAAGGAATTCATCTACGGGCTTTTGGCGACTCTTGAGGTAATAAGGCCAGCAAACGGCGCCCACACTCACCGCACCATCTTTCAACGGTATGAGCCAGTACCAGCCGTGCTCGAACCAGTACACACTGATGTTGCCGCCGTCTTCACCCGGCCGCCGCTCAACATCGGAAAAATGGCCGAAAATGGCCGAACTATTGTGTTCGGAGTTGCGCTGTTTCATGTTCATACGATTCGACATGAAGGTGTCGCGCCCCGACGCGTCGATCACATATTTCGTCTCGAAACTTAATTTCTCGCCGGTATCGCTTTCGGCGTGAACGAGCGTTGTGTTGCCTGGCCGCAAATCGACTTCGTTGACGCGCACACCTTCGCGCACGTCGGCACCAATGCGCGCCGCGTTACGCAGCAAGACGTTGTCGAATTCCGAACGGCGCACCTGATACGCAATCGGATTTTCTTTGTTCATCGCATTGCGAAAATAATAAACAGCGGGCTTGTACCCTTCGCAGTTGAACTCTGCGCCGGGCTTTAACATGCCGATGTCCTCGACTTGTTTGCGCACGCCGAGCCGGTCAAACAGCGGCATATTCAAAGGCAGCAAAGATTCGCCGATGTGAAAGCGCGGGTGATGGACCTTCTCCAACAAAGTGACTTTCCAGCCTTTTTGCGCCAGAAAAGCCGACATGGTCGACCCGGCCGGACCACCACCGATAACCAGGACGTCGCATTGATGTTTTGTTGACGTCGACGCCTCAGCCGGCGCCGTCGAGGCCTCTGCCTTCATGACCATGAGTAAACCCTCCTGCTAAATACTCGACTCGGCCACTCAAATTGAGCCGAGCAACTAAAAAATGTTGCGAAATATGCTGTGTTTTTTCGGTCGCCGGAAGTGTATCGCAAAATCGTGGAAACGGCGATTCGCCCGAGGGTTTACACGTAAACTTAGCCGGTAGACCACCCGAAAGCTTGCGTATATACTGCCCAAATAATCGCGCCATCACTACACGGACGCCAACCCAGCGTCCAGAGAAGTCTTATGGAAGACGACGTGGACGGTTTAGGCCGGCAACCGTCGTCAGCGCAACAAGAAACAAATTTCTCTATGAGCTAGCACGCCCAGGCGTAATACGTTTTCGCAAACCCGGGCTTATCTCGCACCAGCCACATGTCGAACAATAATCCAAAGCGCGTTTTAATCGTGCACTATTCGCAAACCGGCCAGCTGTCCTCGGTAGTTAGATCCATTGGTCACGCCATGGAATCCGGCGGTTCTAGCGTCCGCCACGAATGCTTGCGGCCGCTAACCCCTTACCCTTTCCCTTGGCCGCTTTTGTCTTTTTTCGATGTATTTCCCGAATCAGTTTTCCTCGATCCGCCAGCGCTGCAACCACTGTCAGTGAATCCGGATGAGCACTTTGACCTCATCATACTGGCTTACCAAGTTTGGTTTTTGTCGCCCGCACTGCCCATGACAGCATTTATTAAGTCGGCTGCGGGACGCAAGCTGCTCGCTAACCGACCCGTGATTACCGTGATTGCCTGCCGCAACATGTGGCTGATGGCGCAAGAGAAGATGAAAGATTTGCTAGGTGAAGTCGGCGCCCGCTTGCTCGACAACGTCGCTTTGGTGGACAAGACGCCCAGCCTGCTGACTTTTCTAACCACGCCGCGCTGGCTATTGACTGGCAACAAGGGCAAGCCCGACGGGCTATTACCGGAAGCCGGCATTTCACCAGGCGACATCAACGACGCAGCGCGTTTTGGTCGTGCTATCGCCGCGGCGCTGCGCGAAGGTCGCGAACAGCAGCACGCCCCGCTACTGAACGGACTCGAAGCCGTCAAAGTCGATACTCGTTTAATTGCCAGCGAAAAAATTGGCGCTCGCAGCTTTTTTATCTGGGGCAAGTTGCTGCGCGCGCTCGGTCGCCCCGGCACCCCCGCGCGACGTCTCGCACTGGTGATGTACATTGCATTCTTGATCGGCATGATTGTCACAGTCGTTCCCATTACAATGACTTTGAAATTTTTGCTACGCCCTTGGCTACAGCCTTCGCTCGAAAAGCAACGCCACTATTTCGAAGCACCCTCAGGATCGGCGAGCAATCGCATGACAGAATTCTCGCATGACTAACTCTGTATACATTACGCGTGCGGCGTCGATCTTACCCAACGACCCCATCGGCAATGACGAGATCGAGGCAGTATTGGGCCTGGTACAAGGTCGCCACTCCCGCGCACGTAAAATCGTCCTTGCAAACAACGGCATCAAAACGCGGCATTACGTCATGGATAAGCACGGCGCGATTCACTATAACAACGCCCGGCTGACCGCCGAAGCAGTGCGACGATTGCAAGACGAGACGTTTTCTATCAACGACATTTCTTGTTTGTGTTGCGGCACCAGTTCGCCTGATCAACTTATTCCGAACCACGCAGTAATGGTGCACGGCGAACTCGCGTGCCCGCCGTGCGAAGCAATATCCACTGCTGGCATTTGCGCCTCTAGCATGGCTGCGCTCAAATACGCCTACATGGCTGTCGGGTCAGGTTGCAGCGCCAATGCCGTAGCCACGGGATCGGAAGTGGTGTCACCGAGCTTACACGCGCGCGCCTATGCCGCACCCGCTTTCAATAACAGCGAAACCGAAGTGCGCCGGCGACCGGAACTGGGCTTCAGCAAAGATTTTCTGCGTTGGATGTTATCCGACGGAGCAGGCAGTTTTTTGCTGCAACCTCAACCGAACGCACACCGCCCATCGCTGCGCATCGACTGGATTGAAATTATTTCTTACGCGAATCAACTCGAAACCTGCATGTATTCCGGCGCCGAGAAAGGCGTCGACGGTCGACTCATCGGCTGGCGCGAATTTACCGAACTCAATGCACTGGTCGAGCAAGATCTGCTAGCGCCAAAACAAGATGTCAAACTGCTCAACGACAACATCGTGCCGGTTACAGTGGTGCAGGGCCTGACCGACGTATTGAAGAAACATCCGCTCAAACCGGAAGAAATTGATTTCTTCCTGCCGCACTTTTCGTCGGAATACTTTCGCGCTAAATTGCGCGCAGGCTTGAACGAGGCTGGCCTACCAATTGCCGATGAGAAGTGGTTCACCAATTTATCTCGCGTTGGCAATACCGGCGCGGCATCGATCTACATCATGCTGGCCGAATTGTTTAACAGCGATAGACTAAAGCGCGGCCAACGCATTCTCTGTTTCGTACCCGAAAGCGGGCGCTTCAGTACATCGTTCATGTTGCTAACAGTGGTGTAGCCATGAAGAAAAAAGACGTTCCGCAAGATCAGAATGCCACGCTCGGCGGACACCGCAAAGCACTCTACGCTGTCGACGACAATGGTCAATATAGCGTTGTACCCACCACGGGCTGGGAAGTCGAAGAAACAGTCACTACCTTGGCGGTCGAACAATACAATGAACTGACGGACGATGCCCTAGCGCGCGCAAAACAAGGTCTCACTGCGCCCTTGGAATACCACATGTTTGCCAAGCGGCTCAATCTCACAACCTTAGCGCAGGCTACCGGTTTATTTCAGTGGCAAGTGAAGCGACACAGCAAACCTGCCGTGTTTAAAAAACTTAGCACGAGAGTTCTCCAGCGTTACGCCGACGCTCTGGGTATTTCCGTGACCGAGCTGCAACAACTACCATAAGAACAATCAGAGCAGAATTTCATGACCGCCGCCACGACAAGCACAATGCCGAAAACACAATTCGCGCATCAACACGCGGCGCACTGCGAAAGCGGCGCCGTATCATCTCTGCTTCGTCACTACGGTTGCGAGATCAGCGAGGCCATGACCTTCGGCTTATCATCGGCATTGTTATTCGCGCATTTTCCATTCATCAAAGTCGAAGGCTTTCCGCTCACCGCCTATCGCGCCATGCCCGGCACGATTATCAAATCTGTCGAGAGCACGTTGGGCGCAAAAATGCGCCGTGAGCGTTTTCGCAACAAACAACAAGGCATGGATCGTCTCGACGAGCTCCTCGCGCAAGGCCACGCTGTTGGCTTACAAGCTTCAGTGTATTGGCTACCTTATTTTCCGCCAGACATGCGCTTTCATTTCAACGCTCATAATTTGGTCGCTTATGGCAAACGCGAACAGGAATATTTGATCAGCGATCCCGTAAGCGAGTTCACCGTGACCTGCGCCAGCGAGGATTTGGCCCGCGCCCGCTTTGTTAAAGGAATGTTTGCGCCACGCGGATTAATTTACTACCCGAGCGAAATTCCCACTCAGATTGATTATGCACGTGCGATCGGCCGAGCTATTCGCCGCACATCGTTTCAAATGTTAAAAACGCCCGTGCCTTTCGTCGGTGTGCGTGCGATCCGCTATTTGGCAGATCGCATAGCCAACATCGAGTCACGCAATGCCGACCCGCGTTATGCACGACTCTACATCGCGATGATCGTGCGCATGCAAGAAGAAATTGGCACGGGCGGCGGCGGCTTTCGTTTCATTTACGCGTCGTTTCTACAAGAAGCGGGGCGATTGTTAAATGACGCACGTTTCGCCGAAGCCTCGGACTCCATGACCCAAGCGGGCGATGCCTGGCGCGACTTCGCATTATTGGGCGCGCGCTTTTGCAAAAAGAAAACCGAGATCAACACCCAACAACTTGCCGATGCCGTACGTCGCTGTGCGGACTTTGAAGACTCGGCATTTCGCCGCTTGAGAGATATTCGGCTGTAGTCTCGGCGACGATAACCGTTCAGTCGTTCCCAACATAGCTGCTGGATCCCGGCTTTCGCCGGGATGACGAGACTATAGTAATTCTATTGCCCGTCATTCCGGCGAACGCCGGGATCCAGCCTTTCAGCACGCAATCACAACAGATCCTCATACAAATCACGCCACGCTGGATTGGCCTGCTCGATTAATTGCAACTTCCACGCCCGCATCCATTCCTTGATCCTAAATTCTGCGGTGGAACCCATATCGTTACACACATTTTTTCAAGTCATGCGGATTGGCGCTGCATAGCCTGTTGACGCACCACTGGGCAGCTTCCCCATTTGAAAAAGGGGGACTGAGGGGGATTTTCTTATCCGTCGCATCTCAAATCCCCCCTGCCCCCCTTTTTCAAAGGGGGAAACAAGAACGTCTTGAGCATCGCTAGGCGGCATGCAACCAAAGGATTGTTCATGACTCGCAAAGATGTGTGTAACGATATGCGTCGAACCAGGTTGGAGGTCAGGCCGACATGCAACGTACCATTGCGCTTGCTGGCCATAAGATAAACGCAGGGCTGCTTCCTTCGTCTACTGTCGCATCACCATTGTTAAGCCGCCCCTATCGCAACCATATTACCCGTCATTCCGGCGAACGCCGGAATCCAGCGCTGACCTTATCAAACGTTTTCCGACAGCACTACTGGATCCCGGCTTTCGCCGGGATGACGGTGAGTCGATGCATACTTTCACTCATCCGTTTCAATTCAGAGTCACCACACTCACCATTACGTAGCGCTGCGCCGGCGTTGCGTTGATATACAACAGACGTTGCGCAGGACGCCTTTGAATAAACGACGCCAACACATAAGCACCATGTGTATCGTGATAAGGCGCTTCGTGTTTGTATTGGAAACGTTCAGACAACGACAATCGCCGCGCGAGATCGTCCATTGTGTCGTCGGTAACGCCATAGCCACTCGCCAGTTGGGTATCGGCTGGCCAAGCGTGCATCGCCAAATAATTCTGCAATGCTTCGATAGATGCGAAAAAACACACGTCCTCGATGCGCGCCATCGCGCCGTCTGGATGACTACCGCAATGCAACCAACTACTCGCTTCGGCGAGCGGCACATCCGCGCCAAGACTAAGCCGTTGACGATGCTCAGTCAAAGGAAGCGCACAAGGCGTCACGCCACCGACCAGCACGCTGTCGCTGTTACCGGCAAGCGCACAATCAAAACGCGCAAGATCAAGCGCACTCTCAAAGGGAAACGCGCGATGTGCTACAGTGATATTGGAGCTGTTGAGCTGCAGCGCTTGCGCAAGATAGAAGCCCGCCATATTGTTCGGTGCATTTAAAAAACTGAGCGGCATCACCGCCTCATGATCGCGCAACAACGAAGCCATATCGTGCGCGGCTTCCGCGACATTGCCCTGTTCCGTCGCCAAATACACGCCGCAGTCGTTCGCAATAGGCCGAGTCGAATTTACTAAACATGATTTCGCGCCGACAAGCGCCAACTCAATGTAGTGATTGACGCGGCGAAAACGCTGACCCCATAGTTGCTGTAGCAATGGTTTTAAATCCGGCGTCTCGTTGTCGACGGGCCAGAC
>Ga0315270_10001314_pt1 | contig 13197 bp, 13 predicted proteins | sample C1_bottom_MG_FD_204932 | JGI IMG/M metagenome (GOLD analysis project Ga0315270, IMG submission 204932) | Sediment microbial communities from Yellowstone Lake, YNP, Wyoming, USA - C1_bottom | ecosystem: Environmental > Aquatic > Freshwater > Lake > Sediment | place: USA: Wyoming | collected... | reverse complement strand
TGGTGGTCGTCTGTTGTTTGATGGCGATCTGCGTATTCCGCCTGGCGCGGAAGTGGTTACCGATTTAGTCGTACGCGGCAACCTCTACATTGGCGCAAATGCACGAATTGTCGGCGCGGTCAAAGCGCACGGCCGAGTAACACTCGAAACTCAAGCCGTTGTCGACGGCAGCGTCGTAAGCCCGGATTTGATTATTTTTGGCGATTTCTGCAGCGCTCGCGGGCCGCTCATAAGCGAAACAAAAATCTATCTTGCTAAAGGAACAGTAATTGGCAGCATGAAGTTTCCAACAACCATCACAGCGCCAACCATTGTTGCAGAACCCGGCGTCACGACTCACGGTACATTGTGGGCCCGCATCGACGGTGAAGTGCTCGACATTGCCGCGCCGTAACCTATTTCAAAAAACAAAATCGACAGCCGAAAAAATAAAGTTTTGTGGGAAAAGAGGAAACCAACAACATGTCTAACTCCGTTTTACTTTGCATGGGCACGCGTCCAGAAATTATCAAAATGGCGCCAGTCTACTTCGCGCTGAAAAACAGCCCACTGCAACCCATTGTCGTGCACACCGGCCAACACAATGAGTTAGCCTGGCCGTTCTATGAATTCTTCGGTATGCAGCCAGACTTCAGCATTGAGTTGCAACGCACTCGAGCATCACTTGGCCACTTGACCTCACTCTTGCTGGAACAAATCGAGCCCATCATCGGCCGCACAGCTCCGCGCGCAATTCTTGTCCAAGGCGATACAACCACGGCATTGACCGCGGCGATGAATGGCTTTTATCAGCAAATTCCCGTTGGGCATATTGAAGCAGGCCTGCGCTCACACCGCTTTTACAATCCGTTTCCCGAAGAAAAAAATCGCGAGATGGTAGCGCGCCTAGCGCATTGGCATTTCGCACCGACACCGCAAGCAGTTGCTAATCTTGTAGCCGAAGGCATTGCACCTGAAAACATTTATCAGGTCGGCAACACCATTGTCGATGCAACGAATTGGGGTGTCGCCCACTTGCCAAGTTTCTTTGCCCACGCACGCGAGGAAACCGACGCCTTCATGCACAACTTGCCGTCACTCGAGAATCGGCGTCTCGTTGTCGTGACGGCGCATCGACGCGAAAATTGGCACGGCCCGATTCAAGCCATCGCACACGCTGTAGCGGACATTGCGAAAAAACATACTGACGTCGTCATTGTTTGGCCAGTCCATGGCAACCCAGAAGTGGCGATCACCGTGCGCGACGCACTGCGTGACATTGACAGCGAAACAGCTAAGCGAATTGTTTTGTTGCCACCAATTCCGTATCCACATTTGTTATGGGCGCTGCATCGTAGCTGGGCGATTCTGACGGATTCAGGTGGATTACAAGAAGAGGCGGCCACCTTACAAGTGCCCGTATTGGTGCTGCGCGACACCACAGAACGGCAAGAACTGATTGAAGCGGGTGGCGGTAAACTCATTGGCACTAACGCGGACAAAATCACCGCGTGGTTCGACCGTCTCACGAGCGACGCGGATTTGTATCGCAGCATGAAGTCCATCAAAAATCCGTTCGGCGATGGTCGTGCGGCACAACGCATTGCACAAACACTTATCGCCGACCTTGCAGTTGCAGCTACGCCACAGGCAGCGCGCGCGTGAGATATCAAGCACTCACTACGCGAAGTCGAGTACTGGCTCACGTCATAACGTTACTCAGCGTGACATGTTGCGCTTCGCTGCACGCAACGGAGGCGACCGTTATTGAAGCTGGCGTTGGCGCAAGCGATCTTACCGCGAGCGAGCCTGACACCGCTCCGCCTGATGCCTACCCCAACTGGAGTAGTCAATACCTACGCGGCTGGCATTCTCCGTCCACGAGCGATGCGTTAGTCGCTGAAGTGGTGCACGCCACGGAATTTAACGATACCGGGACATTTGTCGGCATCGGCGACACGCACACTTTCAACGAAGATTGGTACGCGTCACTGGCGACGGGCATGAGCGACGGTGGCGTCTTTTTTCCAAAATTGCGCGCGGATGGCTTCATCAATAAAAAATGGGGTCCGGCAAAAAATCTCATTAGCGTCGTCGGTCTAAGCTACTACCAAGCCAAAGACGAACACCGCGACCGCGGCTACTCGCTCGGCTTTGTGTATTACGCCGAGGCGCCATTTACCGTTGAAGGTGCAGTGCGGTGGAACACGAGCACACCGGGCGATGTGACATCGCGCAATCAATTCATCGCTGTAACGCAAGGCCGCAACAAGCAGCACTATATAACGCTGCGCGTGCAATCCGGCATCGAGGCCTACCAAGCCATTGGCGCCGACACGGCGTTGGTCAATTTCTCAAGTCACGAATACTCGCTAAGTTGGCGCCAATGGTTAAGCGAAAAATACGGCCTAACTCTCGTTGGCGAACATTACATCAATCCCTCTTACAAACGCAGTGGAGCAAGCCTAGGTGTTTTCCGAGAATTCTAATCAACACAGCCGCGAGCTCGAGGTGGCCACCTCGCCGCTACATCGAGCGCTGATTCGTTTCACGCTCAACGGCCGGCAACTCGTTGAGATGCTCGGCATTGCACTGATGTGCACTGCAGTTTGGTTTCTCGCCCTACCCGCCATTGGGCAATTGTGGTCGTCGCTGTTTGAGTTTTGGCTGAGTGCGATGAACCTCGACGGAGCGGTCGGAGCCAAAGAAATTGCTCTTCCGTTGAGCGCAACAGTGACGCTGCCACAAATTCGCTTGTCCGCTACCGCGCCGAGCGAGTCCATTTGGTACGCGGTCGCCAGCTTATGTGCAGCCACTTTCGCCAGCACCTTCCGTCTTCCCGATCGCTGGCTACCGGTCAGTTATCTCTTGCGCGCCCTAGTCATCATTCAAGTTTCTGCATTGATTTATTTTCGCCTCACGCCGCTTGATTTCCCCTATACGCTGACATCGTATTTAGATGGCATGCTGGCAAGTGGATTACTGTTGATCGGGATCGTTCCGCTGTTGTTGTTGTTAACCTACTATTTATTTGACTACAGCATCTTGCAAAAGCTTGGCCTGACTTTCCTCGCGATGACGTATCTTGTCATTTTTGTTCCCTTGCAATATCTTGTGCACGCGGCGATTATTCATACGGGCTCATTGTTGTTCATGCCTCTGCTGTTCTTCGCCTTTGGTATTCCACCGCAGATTCTTATTCTCATTGCGCTCTATTCTTGGGCCATGACCTGGCAACAGAAAGCGTAATAGGGTGCGCGTGACGCGACTGCTACTTCGCGCGTTGCGCAACCCGAACCTCAACGCACCGATGTTCGCGCCGAAAATGCGCACGCTATTCTGGCTGGCATGTCTATGTGTGGCGAGCAGCTGCGGCGGCAACCGACCGCAAAGTACGAGCATCAATCCCGGTTACCGGGACGCGGCGATCACGCTTGCGGATTTTCTGCTGTCGCAACAAACCGCCGATGGCGCAATTGCAGATAAACCCGGTGGCGCGACGTCCAACGAAGACTCCAACATGGAGTACGCGTTGATCGGTCTCGCCGCCGCCTATTCCAACACGCACGATAGCCGTTACTTAGCAGGACTCGAATCAGGTATTCGCTGGCTTGCCGCGCGGGAAGAAATGAGTGATCCAGAGTGGCGCGGAAGTTGGTTCTACACTTATCAAGCGACAACGCCGTATGCACCTGTACCCGTATCGCCCGGCGACGGTTTTGTCGATGCGCGCGGAGTGGATTCAACGAGTGCATTATTTGTTTATTTGTTGTACTTACATCAAACGCTGTCGGGCTCCGACGCTGTGGCCAAAGAGTTTCGCGACCCGGCACGCGCCGCACTGAATTTCATACTCAATCGTAATCAAGATGAAAACAGTCCATTCACTTTCAGCTCGTGGCACTTGCTGCCATCGGGTGAGTGGCACCAGTATCGTTATCAGTACGCAGCCGATCAGGGCGACGTTTATCTCGGCTTTATCGCCGGCTCATTCTTGTATGAGGCGAATCGCAATGGGCGGTATGGTCAAGCTGCAGCGAGTATTGCGCTACAACTGAATTCGACCTTCTTCTCAAAGTCCAAAAAAAGGTATGCGACAGGAATCGACGAAGAGGGCACTACCGAGACGACGATTGCTAATTTTGACGGAATCTTCCCGCAGGGGTATTTGCCGTGGGTTTTCGGCGATTCATCTGCCGCACGCGCTGCATTTGCTGTGCTGCAAACAGCCGAACGAGGCGATGGTAGTTTAGTCTTATTTTCAGGCGATCCGCACTACAGCTTGAGCGTTGCTGTTTACGCCATGGCTGCCACGGGGCTGCACGCTGTTGTTCCGACAGGAGCGCTCGATTGGGCGTTGCGCACGACCTACAATAGCCGCACGGGTGCCATCCGCGACACGGCGGCTCTGCGCAGTGAAGTTTTTTCAAATGTTATTGGTCTGAGCATTGTCGGACTGTTGCGATTCCCGGCGCTCCCGTGAACGCGGTTTTTGCAGCGCAACGCGCCTTTGACGGGGCTCACATTGCGCTCCGCGACAACGAACACCTAACGCGGTTTTTGCTCGGCCAGAGGAAACTCAAAAATACCTTCGCGATTGTCGCGAGCAATTCGCACGAACAAAACATCCGTTTTTGGCATTGCGGTGTTGATCGCTCGGCGATACACGCCCACTTCGCCATCTTGAATCGCTTGGTGCCACTGGCCGTCTTCATTGATCCGAAGCGATACCAGTAAGTTATGTGCGGGGCGTCTGTCGAGCTTCGTGGCAATCACCAGAAACTCGTTCATCCCCTTTTCGAGCAACGGCGGACGCGTTTCAACTTGGATAGTGATGTCTTCCCACGTTTTTGCAGGCATTACTCCCATGGGCTCGCGGCCACAAGAGGCGACAATCAAAGCGAACATGAGACTACACACAAGCCTCACTCGCGATACACGCTTCATGATCACAGGCGTCACCAAACAATTCTCTCCCAAACCGTACAACCTAGATTAATTATTTGACGGCAGTCGACTGTGCTGCTTAACTCGGATTGCTTATTTGGCTCGATTGCTTCGCTTCAGCCTCCGCTGCCATCGCTTTTTTCGCGCGCTGACTATGCCGGTAATCCACGAAGTAATAAATGAGCGCGCTCGTCGATACAACCCACGCGACTCCCGCCGGGATGCCCCAATCGAACCAAGAACGTTCATAACCCGGTCGCACACCCCAGAATGGAAATGTCAGGCCCACGGCAACCAATAACAGAACACCGAATAGTGCAAAAAACCAATATGGAATTTTGGCATCGGACGCTTCCACCATCCGCTCCACCATTTCCCAATCTTCGAGGCCGCGCTTACGAATACGCTCTTCTTCACTGGCGTAACCCAAGTGATCCGCGCGTTCGAGACCCCACTCAACTTCTGGTGTAGCGCTTACCACAGACGAACTCTTGGTTTTATTAACCATGCTCCTCAACCCTCTCAACAAGATGTTGGATCTTAAAACTGTCTTGCCAGCCATCACCGGACGACGCCCGCACTACGACCGCATGCAATCCACTTGGCAGCGCCGATAATACGAGGTGCAGCACGACATCGCCGCGGCCAGCCGTTGCAAAATCAATGGAATCACGCTCCAACCGATAAGCGCCCTCAGGCAAACCTTCTACCTGCAAGTGCACAGTGGCAGGACCATAAGACTTGTTGGCGACATTGATACGATAACTATGTTCTGTTCCAGCAACAATGGCACCCGTCTGGTACACAGACAAGTGATACGGCTGATACGTTACCAAGCCCCAGGTCAACAAGCCCGCGGCAAAAACAAACACCGGTAACACCCAGCCGGCGCGGCCAAGCAATGTGATCAACTCCATGCGGTTATTGCCCGACTGTTTGCCCTTGCGCGAACCAAACCTGAACTGCAGTAAACCTGGCTTGTTGTGTTTTTTATGAAGTGAATCGCAGGCGGTGATGCACTCACCACAGTTTGTGCAGCTGTCATAGTTAATGGTATTGCGCGGATCAATGGCAACTGGGCAAGTGGTTTCGCAGTAATTGCACTTCTCGCATTTCGCGGCGTTCGCTGAATCGTATTCAATGTGCAGCGTATCGCGCGTCTTGAACAAGTACTGCCACATACGATAGATACACATATAGCGGCAAACATAGTGTCGCATGACGGTAATGTTGGCCAGCGCGACCAACGTAAACACGGTGTAGATCCAATAAAGCGAAGCGGTAAAGCGCGCGTCAGGCTGGAAAGTCACAAACGACCAAACCGCACCCGGCGGGAGAAAATACAGCATTGGGACAATAGCCAACATCATCGACGCGCCGACCAATTTACTGGCCAACAATAGCCAGTTGCGCGAATTGTTTTTGGTTGTTGAAACTTGAGCGACCTTCGCCTCATCGCCCCAATTTATCACCGCGCGTTTGCCAAGCAACTGCAGCGTGATTTTATTCGCCCAGGTTGAGAACGTATTCTGCGGACATACCCAGCCGCAGAATACGGTTCCCATGGTTGAATACAGCATGATCAGACAGCAGGCAACAGACAGCCACAAGCCGAACACAATAAAGAAATCGGAGAACCAGATTTGTCGACCAAGCACAACAAACCCAGATGACACATCGATTCGAAAGATCCCAGTTAAGGGGATTAGTAAAAGAATTGCAAACGACAGTACCCGCACGGCGATTCGAGTCTTCGCCAAGCTATCCCGCCCCGCTGTTTGCACCACGATGGGAATTTGCTTAAAAGTGGCATTGCCGCTCATGACGTTGTTACAACCTGCTGCTCGTATCAGTGCAATCACTGTGGGTGATGGAGAGCCTATTATAAGCAGATTTTTTGCTCCGCTCGCCAGCGAAAGTCGGATTTATTCCAATCGCGCAGTGGCGCCGCTAAAACGAAGTAGGTCGCGCGAGCACATGCTACTTCACTGGACGCGCCGTGATGCCAACGCTAAACTGGCGCCACCATCGACAGGCGGCACACGCTCCCTAAGTCGTGCGGCCAAAAAAATCATCCAAAAAACCAGCGATGGCTGCGCACAGGAAAATGACCATGCTAGAGACAAATCTGATCATTCGACGCGCATTTGCGCTTCTCGTTGGCCTAACACTCATGGGTATCGTCGGTTGCCAACCGCAGCAGATCTCATCGTCCATGGAGGCGAAAAATGTTGTTGACCGCTTCTATCTCGCGCTAAAAAACAAAGACCTAGAAGGGGCGTCTAACTTCTTTAAAGATACAGTAGCTCGTCCGGCATCGAGCTGGTTCGAACAACTCAAGGAAGTGACTGAGAAGTTGGGCGACCTGCAAAGTCACGAGATCGCCTCGGAACTTACCAATACAGTCTATAGCGGGCAACGCTACACCATAAAAGTAAAGACGCAATACACCAAATTTCACGCGACTGAGACTCTGGTTTTGTTTGAAGGCGTTTCTGACAATGTCATCCAGATTGAAGCTTGGATCGTAAATTCCAGAGGCCTGCGCGGCGAGTCAGCGGATGACGCGGCAGCGCCTTAGTAATTTGCAAATATGACGCTTGCGCCTAACGCCACCTGCATTGGGCGCAAGCGCGTTAGAGCGCTGACATACCTCAAAAACCGCAAAATTCGGCCTCAAGTTATGTTTGCTCCACGTGACTAGCCGTCGAATCGGATTAATTTGGTGAATACAGCAGACGACCCCGGAACAAGCGCGGACGCACGCCTCTAGTCATCCTCACCAACAAAATCGAGCTGCATCTTGATCGATTGGTACAAATTTTAAGTTCGGTTGAAAATGTAAGTGTAATTGGTAATTTCGCGGCAAAAGTCTTGTCGCCAGACGAATGCAAAAAAGGGTTGTCATTGGCAAATCGTTTGGCTACTATTGGGGCTCCATAGGGTTTTCATCGGGAGGGAGAGGAATATGGTCGAAGAACTTGGCATAAATATATTGGTTCCTATTTTGGTTTTTAGCTTTCTTTGTGTCGGCGCCTACATGGTGAGCGACAAAGCATTTACCGACGTATTGCGTCGTAGAAAAGAAGAAGGCTAAGGCCGCTTTTGCCGAAAAGAGAGTCTACTGCTCTGCGTGGGCTCTCTTTTCTAGATATCTTAAATCGACATCTTAAACAATCACGTAAATTAGCTCGCCTCGATTTCTGCCTCCGAAATTACACTGCATCTCAGCCGAATGATTTTGATGTTTCGCACGGATAGACGGGGACCAGGGGTCGCCCTTGTGCGCTCCCACGCAAACACTGAGCTCTTCTCACCCTCCCGCTTGCGGCACTTCATTGTCCAATGGACTCAGCTGTCGAATGCGTTGCCGCAAACGTTCTGCCTCTTGCGCGTGCGAAGCATCAAGCTCCAGGCGCCAAAGCGCCTTAAGCGCATCGACATGATCAGGGCGTATCGCCAGAACGGCATCTAATATGCGGCGCGGATCTTCGCGTCTCTGCAACGCTTGCGGGTAGGCCGCCCAAATTTGATCGGCAAGGTTAAAGCCAATCCAGCGATCCTTAGGATTTGCTTCGTAGGCAAAGCGTAGCAATCGCTGCGCTTGTGCCGACTCGCTACGCAAGCCAGCGCTCCAGCTTCGCACAGCCTGCTCCGTTGCAATATAGGCACGCTCAAAGGCCGAAAACTGCGTCTGCGACAAACCAAGCTGCGCGGCCGCCGCCTCCACGCTCGGGCGCCCTCGCAACATGTTATCTAGCAACGCTGCCAAGCCAAGCTGCGCCGACGAGGAATACCGCACGGCCGGCAGGCGAAACTCAATCTGCGGCCAACGATCATCCTGCAGCGGACCGTCAGCAACAGAAATTGGCCCCCAATAACGCCCCAACCATGTCCACTCGCCCTCACCACCTGTCGCCTCGTCTTGCCCATCAGAAGAGAGTCGGGCCAAGTTATTAGCGGTAGCCACACCACCTTGCCAAACATCGCGAGCACCCACCAAAGCCACTCGCATTCCATCTAAAAACAAGACCGCCTCTGGAAACACCGAGCGAAAGGTGCGCAAAATCACCTGCAATGAATACATATCAAACTGATTAAGCGCCAACCATTGGACAAACAATCCGCCCGGCGCAAGACGCTGCCGGACGCGACTAAAATGCTGCAACGACAATAAGTTTCCGCGTCCAACTAAATCCGGATGAAACAAATCCCCAACGATAACGTCATACTGACCACCGTCCGTCAATAAAAAGCGCCGCGCGTCGTCATGCACGATGCGCATTTTCTGGGTCACAGCGCCGTTCGCGGGCGCAAACCAATTACCCGCAGCAGAAATTGCCCCACGCGACAGCTCGACTGCCACACCGGAGACGTCGGGGAAAGGCAACGCACCAGCCGCCGTGATACCCGTACCCAATCCTAAAAACAAAACGGAACGGGGTGCTGGATGCAGCAACAATGGTAAGCGCGCCTGATTTTGCTGTGCTGCCACTGCGGTTGGATCGGTTGAGGCGTCCATCCGCCGTAAATCTGCCAGTAACAAACGTTGTCCATCAGGCTGCTCGACAACGTGAGTAATCGATACCGCGTCTTCGTAGACGCTTAAATCGCGCACATCGCTCAGCGTCACCGGCAACAGCCGATTGACTGGGGGAAAACTCCAGAGCGATGCGCCAACAAGCAACAGAACGGGCAATGCGAGCCACGCAACGCGTGACGCCGACCAACGCATCCCGCACACGAATAGCAACAACGCGGCGACCACAAGCGTTCCCGTAGTACCGGCTTTTGGAATCAGCACAAACCCAGCGAGCATCGAACCGGCCGCCGCCCCAACCGAATTGGCGCCGTATAACCAGGCACCCGCCACCGCGCGGCCCCCACCGACATGCTGCGTCAAGAATGGCAACCACGCACCCAATAGCAATGTTGTCGGAAACGTCAGTATGGCGATCGCTAAACCCTGCTGGAAAAGCGCACTCCCAAGACTATTCGGCTGCTGGTGGTCCGCCCAATTCGCGAGCGGCACAAGGCCCCATAGACTCGCCAGCGCGCAGGCTCCTGCCAGGACGGGAAACCAAGAAAGCCAATGCGCGACAAGTTTAGCGCGAGCAAAAAGGCTTCCAATTCCCGTCCCAAGCAAAAACACCGCGAGCAAAATTGCGAGGACATACTCGGTGCGCAACAGGATCATTCCAAACAGACGCGTCCAGCCGATTTCAAGCATCAACGCGGCGGCACCGAGGCCGCCGTAGGCGAACAGAGTCGCAAAGCCAGGTCGAACAAGCGCGGCGCGATAATCCACGATCTTAGTCGATTCGGAAAATTTGGCTCGCCAAAGGTCTAAGACTGCTGCAAGGAGGGCGACGCCAACACCCGCCGCAACGACGACCTGAAGTGATGTCGCCCAACCCATGCTAGGCAACAATATAAGTGGCAACAGCGCTCCGCACCCGCCACCTATTGTGTTCAGCCCATAAATTCGCCCGAGACTCAACTTCTCGGGATGCAGGCTCTGCAAGACCGCCGGAAACGCTGCGCCCATCGCGAGCGCGGGAACGAATAACACCGTAAAAACCATCGCCGACTGTATCGCGTACCAAGTCAACAACGAGGCGCTGCCGGAGCGCGCACCTAACCAGTCGCTGCCAGCACTCAACATCAAAGGCGTCAGCAGGGCCCACGCCGCAATGCATACTTCAAGCACGGCGAAAACAAGCAGTGGACGGGAAATGCGGGCGATCAATCGCGCAGCGAATAGGCTGCCAACACCGAGGCCGGCCATAAAAGCCGTGACGGTAACAACAACACCAAAGATACTGACACCAAATTGCAGCGACACCATGCGCGCCCACAACACTTCGTAGGCAACACTGGTGACACCGGAAAGAAAATAAGCAACGAGAATAAAGAGCGCCGAACGACTGCCTACGCGCAGCGTATCATCCGTCGCTTCTCGAGATGGGGTCATTGTCTAGACTGCGCCAGCTGGGGAAACACAATCAGGCTAAAACGGCGAGAACCAAACAATAGCCGCCACCGCATGCGCCAAGGCGAGAAAAACGGTGAATCCTGCACTCACCATATGGGCAACAAACACGGGCTTATTCAGTATTACCATTGCAATGCCGAGACTGGCAGTGAGCAGCACCCCGACAATCAAGGCGACGCCCATGGAAAACAGTATCAGATGCTTCTTCTTATCTGCGACACCCGAAAGTTTTGCTTCTTCTGCAGTAATTGCTGTAAACCCCTGCACAACTTCCACACTCGAACCCGCCGCTGCGGTACGAGGTTGTTCAGCCATGGCGACGGTTCCAGCCATCACCCACAATCCGACCAATGCTAATAACGTAGCAAACAACCGCACCATATCTCGCCCTCGGACAAATCTTGTTATATTTTTATCTGCTATTTCTTCTTGATCTTTCGCGCAACACTGCCGCGATCAGTCAACGATGGTGCGGAAAAAGACCACTCATTCAAACCGCAGAGGAAGCACTCAGGCTCAACGCAGCCAAAGGGGTCAATTCTCTCGCGCGCAAATTTCGACCATAGCCCTTGCGCGCAACATCCACTCGTCCGAAACACACCGCAACGCGTCAACAACGCAATACGTCGCTACACCTTGTCGGACGACGCGCGCTCAATAAACTCTTGGCTGGCAACATCCGGCGCCGTGACGCCGACCTTGTTGGACCCTGCAAACGCGAACCGCCATTGCAATATCGCCAGCAGAACAATTGGAACGAGCACCATCGGCAATAGAAAGATAAAAATGGCCCACGGAGTATCGATGGTAACCCTGAGCCAGCGATAGCTATCTGCCGCCCAAACTGTACTCGGAGCAACAGCCAATGCCACGACCAACGCTGCAGTCAACATTCCACGCCCCACGTTAACCTCCGACATCTTGAACACAACGAAACCCAAAGAAATCCGATGCCATTTGGGGCCACGCGAAATTTCGATGGTACGAAGCCGTAGAAAAAGGATCGCTCTTCCAAGATCCACCGCGCAAAACCCGGTAGTGCTCCTGAGTCTCGGCGAACTCAGCAACTTTCATGGATCGCTCGGCAGCAGCAACCGGCAATTCGGCAACTTTGGCAACAAAAATGTTCGCCGGTGCGTTGGATCCGCCGTAAGGTAAGAACTCATCCTCCACCCATTGACTAACGTTTCCAGCCATATCCAACAGCCCGTCTGCGCTAGCGCCAGTGGGATAAGCGCCAACCGGGGTCGTACCCCCGACATGGTAATAAGTATTGAGACGAAGTGGCTCCATTTTGTCACCCCACGGCCACCGTCGACCGTCCGTACCACGAGCGGCACGCTCCCACTCCTGCTCCGTTGGCAACCGCTTGCCTACCCACTCAGCGTATGCGCGAGCATCAAACCAAGAAACCATTGTGACCGGGTGAAGCTCTTTTCCAGTAGGAATCTTGCCATTTGTCCATGCGATCGGCGGACGTCTTCCGGTCGCGGCGACAAAACGCGCGTACTGCGCATTTGTAACCAAATATTTATCCATCTTAAATGCGGGTAGTACTACTTTGTGCTCAGGCTGGTCCTGCGGATCAGCACGCCCACTGTCGGTTCCCATAATAAACTCGCCAGCGGGAACTAATATTGCTGTTGAGACGTCCTGCCACTGCTCAGGCTTTAGCAAGCTCTCCGCCTCCTGAACGCTGTAAGCTGCGCCCTTGGACGGCATATATTCACTTTTGACGTGTCGGTAAAATTCTTCTCCCGCAGCACGCAAGTGGGTGCTCACCTGGGCTTCTTCATAGGTCGCTTTACCGCGCATATCGTGCATGCGATTTGCGCCCAATTGCAAAACATGAACTGTGGCGCCAATAAAGGTTACGACAACACAAGTAATGACTGTCGCCCCGAGAAAAGTCTTTCGTCTAGCCAAGTCACGAGCGCTGACGGAAGCGCTGCGCCCTGGAACATTTTTGATCATGGCTTAGACTCCTCATCCGCCCGCGCGAGAGTCGGTTTCATGTATCTTTTGTGCAGCAGTTCCTTGGGGGTCCGGCCATACGTACGTTTGACAAAAATCTCGCCTAATAATCCACCAACGGCGGCAAACTCCGCCGAAAGAATTACCACCAACAACCAATAGCTCATCGGCAGCACTACGACATCGTCAGGCAACGGAGAACCAAAGTTCGTGACCTCGTAGTAGCTGAAGACACGCACAATCACAGGCGAAAGGTGAGCGAGAATTTTTCCGCCCAGGCCATAGATAAAAGAAACGAGAAT
>Ga0315270_10001313_pt1 | contig 13202 bp, 11 predicted proteins | sample C1_bottom_MG_FD_204932 | JGI IMG/M metagenome (GOLD analysis project Ga0315270, IMG submission 204932) | Sediment microbial communities from Yellowstone Lake, YNP, Wyoming, USA - C1_bottom | ecosystem: Environmental > Aquatic > Freshwater > Lake > Sediment | place: USA: Wyoming | collected... | reverse complement strand
TTCCCGTCTGGACCATGCGCCGCATCGACGAGCTCCTGCCCATCAAGCCAACTACACAGATCGACTGACCTGAACAGGTGAGTCGGTTGGACGCTTACGCCCCAACAGCGGAGGTTGTTCGATGTTGAATCATCGCACTGTCGCGCCATGTGGCAGATCGTGTTCCAAGATTAGTTTTAGCGTGGCGGCGACAGCGGGCATGCAAGCCATCACGATTTAAACGGGCCTTGTGTACCAGCAGAGTCCGGTAAAAGTCGAATAAATTGGGTTGGCTAGAAAAAGCGGCTCTGGTAAAGAGCGGCAATCGTCGGCGGACAAATGGTATTGTTGGTCAGGAACACTTGGGCCTTGCCGTTTGTGATATGAATGAAGGACAATATATTGCTGCGAAAACCAGCAGGGTATGCACCCTTATAGAGCGGAATGGCCTGAATCTTTCACATCGCCCAGGTCTTGATCCACACTTTTGTTGTTTTTATCACCTTACAAAACTGCGCACTGCATAATACATCTGCCACAGAGCTTATAAATATTAGTGATGAGAGGTCTGCCGCCCGTTAAACAGCCGGGTTAAATTTAGCACAGGCACAGCATCACCCAGATAATCAAAGCAAGAAATCGCCAGTTCGTCCCAGCCCAGGATTGTCTCAGGCAACATACAAGCCTGCTCATCGCTCACTGCCACATGTAGCGGGGGAGATGCCACCATCAACGCGCCAAATTGCGGGTACTCGCCTCGCTTTTGCTGATAGCCTACTATGGCGATAAATTGTGCTTCCTGTGATTTTCCACCGAGTAGCGATGCAATATCCATGACGGGTAACAATTGCTCTTGCCAAAATACCACGCTACGACAATAGGACGGCGTACACGGCACTGCAAATGTTGTGCGTACATCAATCAGGTGAAGCAGCTCACGCCCTCCCACGGCCGCTCTATAACTCATGCCAAAATCCATTACCCATGCGTTCATGCGTGACATCGTGATCCTTTCCTGATTGCTACGCATTCAAAACAAGTTGCTCAATATAAGCCGTCAACTGAGTTGCGTTAGTTACGCATGCAATGCCTTGTTCATAAGCGACGAGATGTAAAATCGGCGTATCAGCCAGCCTCATTGCGTCTGGCAGTTCATAGCGCTGCGCAGCTATGTCCTTCAGGATAATCATGTCATCGCACAGAATCCCAATAAAGCCTGCCCCCATTGCCAACAGGGCACAAGCGCGGCGCTCTGATGGCACAACCGCCATTAATGCCAGCTCTTCCGACAGACAGTAAACCGGCCAGCGCTTCTGAGTATATGTAATCCAGCCTATACTATTTAGAGCTGGGGCGGCAGTATCAACATCAGTGGCCGACTCCAGTGTGCGTATTTCGCCCTGAGGCAGCAACAAATTCAGCCCGGTTATTTTTAATAATGCTGCCGTTGTGTTCAAACCATACCGTGCAATCTGCATTATGCTAATTGCCCGGTTAAGCGAACTACATGATCAAGCAACACCTCATCACTAAAAGGTTTTGTGAGATATACATCGACGCCCGCTGCCTTGCCCTGTTGCCGATGTTTCTCTGTCGAGCGAGAAGTAATCATAATCACTGGAACATGTTTTATATGCTCTGCATTGCGGACATGCGCGGTTAACTCAAGCCCGTTCATACGTGGCATTTCCATGTCGACCAGCATCACGTCGGGAACAAAATTTTGCAAGATAGCGACAGCTTCCAGACCATCAAGCGCAGTGCGCACCGTGTAGCCGCCATCCTTCAGGACTTTTGCGGCAGCACGTCTGGCGGTGATCGAATCGTCAACGACCAATGCGGTGCGCGAATCTGACGATTCATTTCGCCGATCTGCGGTTCCCATCTGGTTTATCGATTGCTGTGACAGTATGTGCTGTACCGGTGCACGGAGTAACTCGACCAGGTCTATCACTGGTGCCACACCTCCGTCACCGAGAATGGCAGCGCCTATGGCACCCTGAATTTTTGGTACATAACGACCAAAGTTTTTCAGTACTACTTCCCGTCCATCAATCACCTCCTGCACCAGAACCGCGCTTAACGCGCCATTATCCATACGGGTAAGCAGCACAGGGAAGCCTAAACGATCAGCTTCGCGCCTGTCACCAGGTAAAGCCAGCAATGTCTCCAGCTTGACCAGACTATGCAAGGTATTGCCATTACGATAAACCGATTGCGCACCCATTTGCTCAATTTGTTCCAGTGTGACGTAATGAATATCCTCTACACCGCGACTGGATACTGCAAGCAGCTTTTCACCATGGCGCACAATCAGGGTATGCTCAGACAGCAGAGTGGCCGGCAGACGAAGTTCCACTGCAAGACCCAGGCCGCGGTCTGAATTTAACGCGAGCGTACCTTTCATCTGCAATACGCGGTTGTAAACAATGTCCATGCCAACACCTCGGCCTGACACTTGAGTTGTTTCATCACGCGTGGAAAATCCGTTAACCAAGATCAGGCGTGCAAGCTCCTCTGGTGAAGGATTCCGCTCAGGGGTAATCATCCCTTTGCTCTCTGCGATGCGACGGATAGCCGCGTAGTCTAGCCCTACACCATCATCTTTGCAGCGAACCACGATAGTATTGCCTTCGCGCGCAAAGCTCAGTTCGATGCGTCCTATCGGTGATTTTCCTGCGGCAACTCGAACCGACGGCTCGTCGATACCATGATCCACTGCATTACGTAGAATATGCATCAGTGGATCCATTAGATCGCTGAGCACATTGCTGTCAATGCTAGTACCACCACCTGTGATATCGAGCTCAACTTGTTTGTCCAGCAAGCGGCAGGTCTGACGCACACTCCGCTGCAGGCGTGAAACAACGCTGCTTACAGGGACCAGTCGTGTGCGTATCACCGCATGCTGGTTTGCCATTTGCAGTCGTTGTTGTACCTCAAGCAAATCGCTTAGCGTAGTGAATTGCTCATTCACCGAATTCATCATTTGCTGTGAGTCAGAGGAGGCTTCGATCAGGCGCCGTGTAACAGTATGTAATTCGCTGAAGTTATCAAACTCCAATGGATCAAAATCGTCTTTAACACGTGCTTTCTGCTGAGGTGCAGCAATGCCGCGAATATCAACCAGATTCTCCAGCTCAGCAATGAGCTGTCCAACCAGCTGCTGCTGCTGCTGCATGGCTTCCGCCTGTTTAACTGTCTGACGTAAGCGATCCTGAATCTGCGAATTGGATATTAGCGTTTCTCCGGCCAAACGCAAAAGCTCATCCACCACTGGAGCCAACACCCGCAGCCCCTGAGCTTGCTCAGGCACGTTGGATTCCTGGCTGGAAATCCTCTGACCGCCTGCATCAATTTGCGCAACATCCTGCTCGACAATCGATACTGCACCCGTCGCAACTGTAGCAACTCCCTCACGGTCTATCCGGTTGGCGTAGTCCAGCACTGTCTGCAAGACATGCTGCGCTTGCTCTGGTGTAGGCCCAACCCCCATCAGTGCTTCGCTCATAGCCTCCAGGCAATCCCCTGCATTCACCAGCATAGCCGCGAGCTCTCGGTCTGGCATTGCACTCTCTTCGGACAGAGCCACCAGAATATCTTCCAGATGATGAGTCAGATTGGCAATGCCACGCACACCCACAGTGTTTGCCGCACCCTTGAGTGTGTGGGCGGCGCGCATCGCCCTGCTTACGTCAGTTGAAGTGCCGCGGCCCGCTGCGATGCGTTCAATCGCAATGGTAAATGCAGAGGCCTGCAACGGCAGCTCTTGCAACAAACCATCCAGTAATTCGGCGTTGATGTCATCGGGCAATGCAAGGGAGACATCTTCCGCCGTAGCTTCAGATTGCCGTTCCTGCTTTTGCTCTGAACTTTCAAACAGCTCAACATTGACCAGAGCACTGATCCATGTTGAAGCATCACCCGGTGAAATCGGCGTGAGCCATGCAGCATCTGCCAGCAGATCAATCAACGCTGTAGCTGAATTTTTATCCGTAGGCCAGGCCAGATATTCTGATACTCGAGCGGGTAATTGTTCCAGCAGCGCTTGCTGAGCGGAACTCACATCATCGGTTACTTCTTCCAGCAATTGCTTAATCCGGGCAAATACGCTGGCAAGCGCTACTAGCCCAACTGATTCAGCCGCCATGCCCAATCGCTCTACCAGCTCAGTGTAGTTTGACAGAGCTACACGTCTCTCTTTCGCCGAAAACTGCTTACTGACAGCTGCCGCCAGATCCTCGTTAATCTGCTCGGTCATCAGAGCAAATTCCTTACTCAGCATATTGATCATTTCGCTGTCCACCTGTTGCACTTCTGCAGGAGGAATAACCAGCCCCGAGGAAGAAAAGTCAGCGCGAATCAAGGGCAAGTCCTCTGCGAGCAAAACACAGGATGGCTCAGTAATTCCTTCGGACAGTGTGCTTTCTTGAAACTGTGATGCCTGATTGGGTGATGCCGTATCTGCTACCGGAGAGACGAAAAGCATTTGCCTTAACATGTCAGCATCGGCGTCATCCATGGGGATAGGCCAAGACCATGCCTCAAGATTTTTTATCATTACATCAATTGCATCGCCATCACCCTGACTATTCACGTAGCCCATCAGTAATTCTAGCCACTCTTCCAGCAATAGACTCTCTGCGGAAGTAAGCTGTCGGCCTTCAAGGTATATTGCCTGCAAATTGGCCTCTAGCATGGCGCAAAAAAATTGCAAACCGATTGCGTCAGAGGTGACTGCAGCTTCTGCTATGCGCTGTATTTGCTCAATATAGCTCGGCAACACTTGAACAGCCCCTTCAGATTCTTTTTCCTCTGAGGTGTTACTTGCTAGCGTGATCCCAAGCTCGTCTAGCGCTGCTGCGGCTAGCAGACTGAAATGAGACAAGTTTTCCTCATGCATATCCATGATGCCTCTGGTTTGTCATCAGTGAGTTAACCGTTTTAAGCTGGCAATTTGAAAACGCGTACCGCCGCGAGCAATTGCTTCGCGTACTCCATCAGGTAAGTCGTTTGCGAGGCTTGTTCATGTAATTGAGCGGTAGCCTTTTGGTTACTCTGTCTAATTTGATTGGAACGGGTTAGAAGATCCTGTCCTGCAACGGCCTGCGTCTCTGAAGCAGTCGCGATCTGTTTAACCGAAGCCACCAACTCGGAAGTGGTCTGCTGCGTCAGCTGCATCTGTTGCCCCGCCTGCTCTGCAAGACGGCTACCTTCAACAATCTGTGCGATGGCGGTGTTCATCGTGCTCACCGTGTCAGCCGTTTCCAGCTGAATGTTACTAACCAGCGCTGAAATTTGTTGTGTTGCCTGACGGGCGTTTTCCGCCAAACGCTGCACTTCGTCCGCAACCACCGCAAATCCACGACCGGCCTCACCCGCCGAAGCTGCGTGCATACTGGCGTTCAAAGCCAGAATATGCGTACGTTCCGCAATCACGTTAATCAGGTTTACCACACCAGAAATTTCCTGCGAACGTTCACCCAGTCGCTTGATCCGTTTTTCCGTTTCACGGATAACGTCACGTGTGCTGTTAATACCGCTTACGGTACTGTTCACCGTATTAAGCGCCAATTGTGTTGACTTGATTGCACTATCAGCCACGTTATTGCATACCTGCGCCAAGTCAGCAATCGAACGCATCGACTGCGCTGCATTGGCCAGTGATACCGCTGTGCGATCAACTTCTTCGCGCTCATCTTCTGCCGCCACCAACATCGCATCAGCCTTTGCCTGCACGTTCATGGAGGCCTTGGTAACGTCTGCCGAAATATTATTTACGTCCGCCATCACTTTCGCGGTTTCGTTGGTCAGCAAGTTAAGCGCATCGGCCAGGGTTCCGGTCACGTTCTCTGACACGGGCACTTTGACCGTCAAATCCTTCTTGGACAGTTGAGCCACCGAATGCAGCAATGACAACACCGATTCATTGAGCGCTTCACTCTCTCTCTGAATCTGCCCCTGTACAGCGTCACGCTCATCCATCATTTTGTCAAACTGATTGCCCAGTTGCGCCAGTTCGTCCTCGCCTTTCATCATTGCGCGAGACTTGGTATCGCCTGCAGCGATATTCCTGATTACGTCCTGCAGCTTGGAAAGAGGGCCCGAAATGGAGCGAATAATGGCATAGGCAGCATACGCAGCAATCAGCGCAGCTAATACACCCAAGAACGTGACAACCAGCTTGATTCGTTGCACGGATGCCAGAAGCTGATCTTTTAAGGCTTTATCGTCCTTGATGGTTAAATCCAGCAATTTCTCCATCTGGCTGATAGCCGCAGCGCTGTGAGGCTGTGTAACCTTGATACGGAATTCGTTAGCCTCCTCATCCTTGCCCGCTTGTACCAGGCGGAAAATTTCCGGGCGCGTCGTTAGAAACTCAGCCATATCTGCTTCCAGACCCTGGACCAGCACTTTTTCCTCCGGAGTCATCTCGCGCAACTCTTTGTACTTTTTCAGGTTCTCATACAAAGATTCCTGCTTGGCCTTTTCCTCAGATATAAGCTTCGGCCACAAATGTGGGGAATACGCATTAAATTGCGCCAGAGCAAGGCGTAATGACCAGAACGCTGAGTTGGCACGTTGCAGCAAATACTCCTTCGTTTCCGCTTGAGCAACACGTGTCTCAAGCTGGGAGATTCCGTTGAAAGAAGCTGCTGTAACAATCAGGAGCAGAAGCAAAATCGTGCCAAATCCGGCGAGCAATTTCGATTTGATGTTTAAGTTGAACTTCATTTGCAAATCCTCTTTATAGTGATACTTCGTTTTGCATAACTTTCATACTCAGTCCAAGCTGCCGCCATACTCAAGGCATTCAGCCACGCTTGCTACGACGCCCCCCGGCATTAGCCCTGGGCGTCAGCGCTCTCCTGCACCCACAAGCTCTGCAAAAAACGCACTGTGATCAAATTCCAGCCAGATCATTTGATCTTTCACATAACCTGTGTGCACATGACCACTCAGCGCCGTCGGTAGTTGTGGCAAATTAGGCAGCGGGCTCAGTGCAAGAAGCGGCTTTGGGAAATCGTCGATTACTATCCCGACTGCCTTGTCGCCTTGATCAAAGATCAGTATCAACGCTTTCTCATCTGCAACGCGCTGCCCTAATCCCAGCACCTGCCTTAACTCGAATACTGGCACCAAATTACCCCGCAGGTTGATTAAACCCATTAACCACGGTGGCGCTCCGGGCAGTGTCCATATTTTGGGCATTTGCACCACCTCACTGCCACTACCCAATTGTATAAGCAGGCCTAGAGTGTCAATTTTGAAGCCATAGCGCCCTGCTTCTTTTACGACGACTGCAGTAACCAACATATCGGTGGGCGGCTCAAATCGATCCAGAGCTGCACTCGGTAACAACCATTCGCCTGTCGCCACATCGGCGTGACGAGGCTGTTCACACGATTTAATTTCATCCATTTAGACAGTCACCCGGGTTCCAGTCAACTTAGATTTTTAGGCAAAACACTTAAGCTGATCAATAATCTGATCTGCCGTGTATGGTTTGGTAATGTGACCTTTTGCACCCTGCAACTCGCCCCAGACCTTGTCTGCTTTTTGCCCCTTATTGGTTACAAATACGACTGGAATACCCTTTGTATTGGCATCCTGCATTAGCAAACGACAAGCCTCGTATCCATCCATGTCGGGCATGACTATATCCATGAAGATAAGGGATGGATGCTCAGACTTCGCTTTTTCTATCGCTTCCTTGCCATTTGACGCGGTAACTACCATGCAACCTGCATCGCTCAGAATGGATTTAATATTTGCCAAGTCCGCTGCTGAGTCATCAACAACTAATGCTTTTTTTACTGCCATCATAATTCTCCTTAAATAAATATTAATTATTTCTTATCACTTCTCAAACATAGTGCGCTGCAGCCTTGGCGTCTTTAGCTTTGTGCAGGACTAAGATCACAATCTTCATTGCAAATAATCCTCCAAAACTTTATGAAATTTTTCATAATCAACCGGCTTCGTCAGATAAGCATTACATCCGGCGAGTGTTCCGCGTACACGGTCAAAAGATGAAGATTTGCTGGTTAGCATAATAACCGGCGTACGCTTGGTCATACTGTTTTTGCGGATGTTTTTGCACACCTCGTATCCATCCGCACCAGGCATTACCACGTCCAAAAATATAATGTCATATTGATGCTTATCTAACACAGCTAAACATTGCTCGCCGGTTTCCGCGATCTCAACCTGAATGTTGAAAGCTCCCAACTCCAGCTCAAGTTGTTTACATACCGTTGGACTGTCATCTACCACCAGAGCTCGGCGTGCAGATGAAACGCCACCGTGCACAACGACAGTCTCACGCTGCTGCAAGTTACTGTCGCCCGCGAATATTTTTGTCTCAAGAACAGACGCTAGCCTCTCTTTGATAATTTTATCCAGGACGATTATTAACTTGGAGGGCGAAAATGGCCGCGGCAAACAATATTCCGTAGCGCAGTCTTGCACCCTTGGCGTAATCAACAGCAGAACTGGGAACACTCGATTTGGGGCTAATGCTTGCCACGTTTTCATGGCATCTTCATTATCCGAGCTGACCATGACTACATGCGCCTGACTCGGGACATCAGCCCATTCGTAACACGTCGGATTACGTTCATTACTGTGCCCCAGAATACTTTTTACAAGGCGAATTTCATGCTCTCGCAGACCAATCGCACTAACAATACAGCATTTTACTTGCACCACTGGCCCTCCCTTACATCAACAGGATTTTAATGGGCAGCATTTAAACATATTTATTTGGTTTTACATACTCTTTTTATATCCACAGTCAGTAACTGAAGGCCTGCTTTTACATCAAGATGTATGAATTGCTCCATTTTAATAAATAAAATTCGGGTGTTGGAAATTGCCACGCATTGAAATGCGCTTAACTTCGAGCTTCTTACAAAACTATTATTGAAATAATACGTACCGACATCTGATTCAGGAATTCTGCATTGAAGTAGCTACCACTACCCTTTTTCGCAGTAATCGTACCAATCTACTACATTTTCTGCCCTTGGGGCGAACACCTTCACCGGCATCGCCGGTTTGATAGTTTAATGCTCTTCCTGCCGCACAACTTGCGTCAGCAACATTTAAATCTGATCCGCAGTTAATGCCAGCAAACCAAACATTAGTGCGACATGACTTTGACATGTCCCTTTACACAGAGTTACCTGCCGCCGAATCCATCCTTCAGTCGCGCATTCGTCGGCTCTGCCTGAGTACGCACCTTGTAATGCCGCGCCTCACTGGGCGTGAATTCGATCTTCTCGCCACAGCGCGGATTGTGGTCGATCAGCGGCACATTCCCAATGCAGCAAAAAGCAGTATATATAAGCTGTGTAGTGCAGCATCAGCGTGCACAGTCTCGCTTTCTTTTCTGGTTTTTCAGATGTTGAAGTATGGGAAACAGTCGGTATCAGCCTCTGGCAACATCGCAAGCCTGATGAGCACATCGTCCGGGAAAGGGAAGTAAGCAGCAGCTTTTAAATCATCATCGGCGGTGAAGCCCTCGTTACTAAAAATGGCGTTGTGCTAAGCCGCCTGAATACTGGCGATTGCTTTGCTGAAATAGCCTATAACGAGGTGAGGCATGTGCGCCTGACTACGGTTACTACAAGCACAGCCATAAGTCTGATTGAGATACATGGAGACGCTTTGTTGAAAGCCAGTGACCGCCTCAAGCCTGTTTTGCAAAAGCATTTCTCAATCTCATGGTTGCACGGCTCGATGCTGCAAACCAGCGACTGGCAATTGCCCGGGAGTAAGAGCAAGCGGAATGATGCTGCCAGGCTAAATACGCTTCACATCAGACAATAGTTGACCGGTGTAAGCGGTTTAAGCACGAGCTCATCCCCTATCGATTCACGCAGATTTATTTCAATCGAGCGGCAGATCGCATCCAGCGCCAAGTCGTTGGGCAAGGTGCCGAAAGGTTCTTCGATTTCATCGCCCAGCGCATCCAGCCCGAAGAAAGTGTAAGCGACGATGCCCACCACAAAGGGCGTCATGAAGCCTATCGTATCGACCAGACCGAACGGCAGCAAAAAGCAGTATAGGTAAGCCGTGCGGTGCAGCATCAGCGTGTAGGAGAAAGGAATGGGCGTGCTTTTGATCCGCTCGCAGGCCGCCGCCGCGGCAGTCATTGAGGACATGGTCGAGTCTATCGCGGCCGCAAGGCAGCCATCGAGCCGTTTCTCATCCATGCACATGCGCAAATCATTGCCCATCTGCTGCATCAGGTAATCGGGGATGTTGGTGCTATTGCTGCTTTGCTGCCATTCTGTTTGCGCGAGCAGCGGCTTGAGTTCGGCGCTGGCATCGGTATTGCGCAACAGGTGGCGCAGCGCATGGGAGAACGCAATGGCGCGGTAAATCATCCTGACGCGCACATCTTTAAGACCGAGTCCGGCCCTGAGCGGCTCGGCATGCTCAATCAGGCTCAGGCATTGGCGCGAGAAATTGCGGCTCTGCAACACAATTTCTCCCCACAGCTTGCGGCCTTCCCAGTATCGATCATAGGCAGCATTATTGCGGAAGCCAAGGAAGATGGCCAACGGCAAACCGATTAGCGTAAAGGGAATCGCGGTCAGCGTGATTTTCAGCCTGAACAGATCGCCGTGATTCAGCGTCACCAGCGTCGCAACGACGATGTTTACCAGCAGCACACCCCAGATTTGTTGCAGCACCGAGCCGCGTAAAACCAAAAACAACCTTAAGCCGGATGGCCTGCCGCGCACGATCATAATGTAACCTTTTGCCTGTGTGAGGGTATTGCAGCTGTTAGACTAACTCGCCCCACAGATCATGCTCATCCGAGTCGCTGATGCGCACGTTCACAAACTGGCCGACTTCCAGATGCTGGCCGTCGTTGATATAGACCACGCCGTCGATATCCGGCGCATCGGCGGAGCTGCGCGCAATCGCGCCCTGCTCGTCCACTTCATCCACCAGCACCTGCAAGGTCTTGCCGATCTTGCGCTTGAGACGCTCCGCGCTGATTTCCGCCTGCAGCTGCATCAAGCGCCCGAGGCGCTCCTCCTGAACCTCGGGTGGAATATGGTCAGCCAGTTCGTTGGCGACTGCACCCTCTACCGGTGAGTACATGAAGGCGCCCACGCGGTCCAGCTGCGCTTCTTCGAGGAAGTCCAGCAGCTCTTCAAACTCTTCTTCGGTCTCGCCGGGGAAGCCCACGATAAAGGTGCTGCGCAGGGTAATCTCGGGGCAGATTTCACGCCATTTTTTTATCCGCTCAAGTACGTTTTCGGCATTGGCGGGTCGCTTCATCAGTTTGAGGATGCGCTTGTTGGCATGCTGGAACGGGATGTCGAGGTAGGGCAAAATTTTGCCTGCCGCCATCAGCGGAATCACTTCATCCACATGCGGATAGGGGTAAACATAATGCAGCCGCACCCACACCCCCAGTTCGCCCAGCGCCTGCGCCAGCTCGGTCATGCGCGTTTTCAGCGGCCTGCCGCCCCAGAAGCCGGTGCGGTATTTCACATCCACGCCGTAGGCACTGGTGTCCTGCGAAATCACCAGCAATTCATTCACGCCTGCATCCACCAGATTCTGCGCTTCCTGCATCACATCGCCCACCGCACGGCTCACCAGATCGCCGCGCAGGGATGGGATAATGCAGAAGGTGCAGCGATGGTTGCAGCCCTCGGAAATTTTTACGTAAGCGAAATGCTTGGGGGTCAGGCGTATGCCTTGCGGCGGCACCAGATCACTGTAGGGATCGTGCGGCTTGGGCAGGTGCTGATGCACCACCTCCATCACTTCATCGGTGGCATGCGGTCCGGTGATCGCCAGCACCTTGGGGTGCGCATTCTTCACCACGTCGCCTTTTGCACCGAGACAGCCGGTGACGATCACCTTGCCGTTTTCCTTCAGCGCCTCGCCGATGGCATCCAGCGACTCTTCCACCGCGCTGTCGATGAAGCCGCAGGTGTTAACCACCACCAGATCTGACTCCTGATAGCTGCTGGAAATAATGTAACCCTCGGCGCGCAGACGCGTCAGGATAAGCTCTGAATCGACCGTTGCCTTTGGACAACCCAGTGAAACGAAACCGACGCGCGGGGGAGTATTTGTTAAGCTCATGTGTAAATCCTGAAGAATATTTAATGTGGCAGCGAGCTGTCTAGACTTGAATGCGAGCCAGTAGTTCAGTCACGTAGTTGAAGAATGTATAAGTTGTCTTTTATTCGTGCAGCAGCAGCCCCATCAGCGCCACCGAGCCCACACCCAGCAGGATCAGCACCACCTGCTGCAAGGTGTCGCTCAGCTGCGTGCGCTTGTGCAGGCCCGGGATCAGGTCAGCCACGGCTACATAAATCATGCTTGCCGCCGCCAGGGCCAGCAGCGAGGCTATCCACGACTGCATGGTCTGCAGCGTGAAATACCCCAGCACGGCTCCGGCCACTGACGCAAAGCTGGAAATCAGATTCAGCTTCAGCGATTTAATCTTGCTGTAGCCGGAATGCAGCAGAATAGCGAAGTCGCCCACTTCCTGCGGAATCTCGTGCGCAATGATGGCCATAGACGTGACGATACCGAGTTGAATGTCAGTCAGGAACGCAGCCGCAATGATGATGCCGTCGACGAAATTGTGGAAGGTGTCGCCCACCATAATCATCAGGCCGCTGCGGCCATGGTCGTGCTCAACCTCAATTTTTGGTTCATGCGCCTCGCAGTGGTCATGATGACAATGCCGCCACAGCACCAGCTTTTCGAGGATAAAGAACAGCAGAATACCGCCCAGTACCGTTGCACTCAGTGCCGCCACATTCGTTGTCAGTTTGATCGCCTCGGGCAGAATCTCGAGAAACACAGCGCCCAGCAGCGCGCCGATTGCGTAGCTCACCATAGCACCGACGTAGCGCAGCGAGCGCGAGTTGAGGGCAACCAGCGCCGCGCCCAGCACGCTCAAGACGCCGCCGCCGATACTTGCGGCAATAATCCACGCGAAAACGCTCATAGTCAGTTCAGGAAATAATTAAGGGGCGGATTATAACGGATTGTGCTGCGGCATTCTTGCCGGCGGTAAAGGCTACCTGACTGAGCGAATATACAGCTCCTCCACCTTTGCTCTTGCCCACGGGGTTTTTCGCAGGAATTTCAGACTGGACTTGATGCTGGGATCGGAATTGAAACAGCGAATCTCTATCATCCTGCCCATCTCGGCCCAGCCATATTGCGTGACC
>Ga0315270_10001312_pt1 | contig 13205 bp, 16 predicted proteins | sample C1_bottom_MG_FD_204932 | JGI IMG/M metagenome (GOLD analysis project Ga0315270, IMG submission 204932) | Sediment microbial communities from Yellowstone Lake, YNP, Wyoming, USA - C1_bottom | ecosystem: Environmental > Aquatic > Freshwater > Lake > Sediment | place: USA: Wyoming | collected... | reverse complement strand
CATTGGTAGTGGCGTCTTGCCACCACTGTTGCGTCAGCAGGAATGACTGGCTGATGACGTTAAAGGGCCACTTCTGCCAGCTCGCGTGAGAGAACCTGCGGTCTTGAACCATGGGCTCGATGCATGGCGGACACGGCGCCTGGGTCGCGCGCGGGGCATAGCTCGCCAGTTGCTGGATACCTTGCAGCGCCTTCTGAGCCAGTTCCAACTGCTCCCCAGGGTTATGCGACAGGTGGGTGAGCCAGTCATTGAAGGCCATTCGCAATGCAGCGGTCGAAACGCCGCGGGCCATAGGGGATAGTTGTGCATGGGCCCATCGATCCAAGGCGTCCCCGGGTTGTGGCAGTGCGGTGGTCATAGAGCTTGTCATCTGACACAAACCTTTCTAATTCTTAAGGGCATTTTGCACGGGCATTGCATCCTGATCATTGATGCTTGTCATGTGGATCTGCACACATGAAGACGGATCAACCCGTCAAAAGACGCATCCTCAGATCTCAAATGACAGAAAGCCCCAAGCCCTGCGCCACCCACCACAGACCCGCCAGCAACAGCACAAAAGAAAATGTTCTGCGCCCCGGCAGCCAGGCATCCCAGCGGGAGAAGCGCTGAATCAGTGCGCTTGCGGCAGACGGCATGGCGCCGGCCAACAGCAAGAGCACGCTGTGGCCCAGGCCATAAGCCAGCAACAGGGCTGCGCCCCACGCCATCGAGGCCCCTAGCGCAGCACCAGAGCCGGCAATGGCCAGGGCGGCGGCCAATGCGGGCGTGGCGCACGGGCTCATCACCGTGCCAATCAAGGCCCCCAGCACGACGGCTCCCCACAAACCAGAGCGAGCCAGGCCTTGCTGCAGAGCCGCCGGCATGCCAACGCTGCATGAACTGTCGGCGCGCCACAGCCAGACAGCAGCGCCCATGACCAAGGCACCCACCACCACCAGCCAGGGCCCCGGCAGTGCGCCCATCAACAGGCCAAGTCTGGCCGCCAGCAGCCCCATGACCAGCAGTGCCACATTCATGCCAGCTACAAAAGCCAGCGACAAAGCCCAAGCCCGGCGTGGATTGCTTGATTGACCTCCGACAAAGCCAACTGCCACCGGCACTGCGGCCAGCGCACAGGGCGAAGCCGAGGTCAATAGGCCGCCCGCCAGCGCGGCCAGCAGACCTTCGGCACCAGTCATAGCCGTGCCTTTGGCGCAGCGCTATCGGCTGCACCTTTTAGGCCGAGGCGCTCCAGAATTTCGTCACCACTGATCGTGCCCATGTGGCGACTGGTCTCATTGCCGCTTGCATCATAAAAGACCTGCGTGGGCATCAAACGAATCTGATAACGGCTGATGTAGTCACGCTCCTTGATGATGTCCACGTCAGCCACCGCAATGCGCGGGTCTTGCGCCAGCGCGTGCAGGATGGGCTTCATTTCGCGGCAACTCACGCAACTGTTGGCGCCAAATTCGATGACCGTGGGTTTGCCCGCGCTCAGTGTCTTTTGCACGGCATCGAGCGAAGCATCACTGTAGGACATGCTTGAGCCTGCTTGCGCCGTTGAGTCGCTTGAGGAATAAGCCCACAAGCCAAACACCAGCGCAGCAGCGGCTGCAACAATCATCGATACGACCGGGGGACGTTGCCACCAGGGAATCGGCCTACCCGTCGAAAAGACCACGGGTTTGAACGATTCGTGGCTCATGATTCAGCAGCAACTGGTCTTGCTGGCCGCATCGTGAGACTCGCCGCAGCAGCACGACGCCTGGGCGACGGCATCCGCAGCAAGTTGGCCTTTTACCGGGAAACCTTTTCTGACCCATTTGGCGATGCCGCCATCCATGTTGCTGACACGGGCGTAGCCGTGGTACTGCAAATAGTAGGTGGCCTTGAGACTTCGTTCGCCAACCTGGCAGACCATGACCAAGTCACGGTCCTGCGGTAGCTCGCTCCAGCGCTGCTCGAACTCTGACAATGGAATGTTCACAATGCCGGGTACATCAAATGCGCAGGCCGTCAACTCGTTGGCCTCACGCACATCGACCAGCAGCGCGCCCTCGCTGATCAGGCGGCGGGTCATGGTGGGGCAAACTTCTTTGGCTTCGTTCAGCATAAATCTCTCTGATGTGTGGAGGTGGAAAACGGGTCCTTCTTCAACACGGGGGCCTCAAGCTGGCATCCCGAGCAGGCGGCTGGTGAACTTGCGGGCCATGGGCGCCACGAAAAAAATCATTGGCACGCCAACGACAAAGGCGATGCCATAGGCTTTCATCCATAAGCGGGAAAAGTTCTCGCTCCAACCGACATTGGCGAAGGTGATGACAAAAGTCATCACGAGAAACATGGTGCTTCCCATCAAAAGGGAAAACACCAGATGAAATTTTTTCTGCGGGTTCATATTCATTTACTCCAAATAAAATCAGGCAGCGGCCAGCCATTGTTCAATCTTCTCGCGACTCGGGATGCCTCCGGCGTGCACCACCTTGCCGTTGATCACCACACCGGGCGTGCTCATGACGCCGTAGCCCATGATGTCGCGCAACTCCTCAACCTTTTCCAGCTTGACCGTGACGCCTTTGGCCATGGCCACCTGGTCAATGAGGGCGATGGTGCTCCTGCAGTTGGCACAACCGGTGCCGAGTACTTTGATATCCATGATGTTCCTTGGGGATTGAGGTTGAAGAAATGAAACGTTGATCAGAGCACGGCGTTGAACACATAGCCGACCAGCAAAATCCCTGCCGCCACGACGCTCACGAAAGTGGCAATCAGCCGGACTTTCAAGACCTTGCGCAGGATGATCATCTCGGGCAAAGAAAGGGCAATCACGCTCATCATGAATGCCAGCACGGTACCCAGCGCCGCGCCCTTGGCCAGCAGCGCCTGCACGATGGGGATCACGCCTGCTGCATTGGAATACAGTGGCACGCCGATGACCACCGCCAGCGGCACCGACCACCAAGCCTCCCGGCCCATGAAACTGGCCATGTAATCTTCGGGTACGTAGCTGTGAATGCCTGCGCCGACGGCGATGCCGACCAGGATATAGGGCCAGACCTTGCCCACGATCTCGCGCACCGACGTAAAACCACCTTGAATGCGGTCTGCCAGGGTCATGCCAGCCTCTTCAAACTGGGCAGCCATCCTGGGCATGTCACGCACCCAGTCTTCCAGATAAGCCTCCATCTTCAGGCGCCCGATGACCCAGCCGGCGACAATTGCAACCGACAGACCCAGACCCAGGTAGAGCAGGGCCACCTTCCAGCCAAACATGCCGAACAGCAGCGTCAGCGCCACTTCGTTGACCATGGGCGCTGAGATCAGGAAGGAAAACGTGACGCCCAGCGGCACGCCGGCCTGCACAAAACCAATGAACAAGGGCACGGCAGAGCAAGAGCAAAACGGGGTGACGATGCCCAGACTCGCAGCCATGACGTTGGCAACACCTTCTGTGCGACCCGCCAGCATGGCGCGCGTGCGCTCCGGCGTGAAGTAGCTGTTGATCATGCCCATGACGAACACGACGCCCGTCAGCAGCATCAACACCTTGGGTGTGTCGTAGAAGAAGAACTGCAGTGCACCACCCAAGTGGCTGGCACGGTCTACCGGCAGCGATGCCACCAGGGCCTCGGCTGCTGGATCGAGTGTCTGGTACAGGGCAAACCAGACCACGGCGGCTAGGATCAGGAAAGCGATGGGCTGGCGAGCGTGCCAGCGCATAGTGGGAGAAGTCAAGGCAGTCATAACAGGGAAGACGGACCGACATGCCAAAAGACGCAGCTTTCAACAAACTATATGACACATAGCTATCCCGCCAGACAAAGTTGAAGTTGTATTTCGAACTGAGACATCGCCAAAAACTTCTGGCTAAAAAGCCAGAAGGAAAAACACCAGCAGGAGATTCGTCACAAAAATGATTGCGAAGTACAGGCCAAATATGGCACAACCTCTGCCCAGTGTTTCGATCCACGTACCACCATAAACTCGTTTAAGTGCCATGGTGAAGTAGGCGAGCACCCAAAATGACAATGCATCGGCGAGGATTGCGGGCAACTTCGCCTCAGCTAGGAGCATGAAGAGCAAAAACGTCTGGCTATGCAACCCAAAAATCAGATGTTCAGCGTAACGTCGCCGTCGATTATGGTAAAAAAGTCCAATAGTCAAGGCAAGAAAAGGAACCAGGAACAATACAAAGTAGGAAACGTATTGAGCCCGGCGAGCTCGCAGGAAGTTGAAGCGATCTTCAGCCGACAGGGCGCGGAAACGCTGCGCACCGGGTGCATCTGAATGATCCAGGATTATTTGTACTGGATTAAGGCCGATGCCTTGTGCATGGCTTTCATCAGCCGAGACTATCCGAGAACTTCTCAGAAAATGAATCCCGTGATCGCCAAACAGTCGCAATTCAAGATTCAGGCCGAAAACCTGAACCATCGCGAAGACGACGACGCTGGCTATCAGATAGAGTCTCAACGGCCGCAAATAGCGAGCGCGCCGCCCTGCCACATACGCCGCTGTCAGTGCACCTGGAGAGAAGAGTAGCGTCCGCAGCGTTTGCCACAGCAGTCCCTGCGGATTCAGGTATTGGGCTTTCAGTCCGTTAAAGAACTGAGCCACGGTTCGTGCCCCCAGGTCAGTTTCCTGGCCGCACTCGGAACAAAAATTGCCATTGACTGGCGTACCGCAGTTCGGGCAAACATTTGCGAGTTCGCGCAATTGCTTGTTGTCCCCCTGGGGATCAGTCGGTTGCAATTCCATTGGATTGGCCATTTCAATGAAGCATCATCAAAAGAAATACCTGGCGCGCAGCTCGACTCGTGACTGAACCGTTTTCTCACCAAAATCAGTCGAAGCATTGCCATGGTTGAGCGCCAGTCGGAGACGAAGCTCCAGGTTCTTGAAGCCTGCGTACAGGACTTCCGGAACAAATGAAAAACTGTGATCGTCGGCGTTCGCAATCAGCGTAAAGGAGGGCGTGAAATCCAGTATATCGAACGGTTCCTTCTGGCTGACCTTCAAGTAAAGATAATTCTGCCCCACATTCGGCTGCATGTAGCCCAGCGAAGCAGCGCGAGCAGCTGGCTGGACCAATGCGGCATTGCCAGCCGAAGCGTCAACGAGCTCGTAAAACTGCGAAAGTTCTTGCGCAGAGTAGCCGTTGCCGTTGCGGTAGCGCTCAAGGATGATTGTGGTATCCCGTTCGGTCAGGTAACGAAGGCCCAGCAGGTAGCTGTCATAAGTGCGGGTCTGAATCGCCAGCCCGTTGTTAGGTGTCAACACCAAATGAGTCGCATCTGAAGAACGAGCCCATTCGCCGTGGATCTCCAGATTGCTGCCCAGATTGCGTGAAAAGTCGAATCCAATGCGGGATCCCCGACTGCCAGGCGCCGCATAGATCAAGTCCACATCCGTGTCGAAGAGCAAGCCATAGAGCTTGAGCGCCGGGTTGGTGTGCCCTGGCGCCCCGAAATCGGTGTTGATATCCGAGCTGGTTGGTACCACTGCGGTGGTCAGGGTCAGAGTCTGCAATGGACCATCGAAGCTGCGCACCACCGAGCCGATGGCCATCATGAAGCCCTCGCGAGCCAGCTCCGGATCGTTGGGATCCTTTGTGCGCTCCAGGAAGGCAACCGGACTCCAGGCGTAACCAGTGCCCCAGCGCAAGGCCCGCTTGCCTATTTGGACAAGGCCAGTTTCCTCTGGCTGCCAGTTTGCGTAAGCCTCGTACATACGGGCATCGCTGTACGTTGCCACAGGGTCATTCACCGCACTGGCATGACCAGTGAAGTTGAAGCTCAAGGTGTCGTGGCGCACGATGCCGGAGACTTCAGCCGCGGCGCTAAGACGATCAAGAGATGAACGTGAATCGCCTCGGTACTGCAATTGGTAGCCCGCTGAATCAGGTCTGAGCGATTGGCTTTCCGGTCGCAATTCCAGGAAGCCGCTCAACTCATAGGACTTCTTTTCAAACGCCGAGACATCAAAGGACTCTTGCGCTCGAACAATTGGCGTCGCGGCCAAGGCGACCAGCAAAACTGTGCTCAGGACGGTGCGCTTGGTTTTCACCGAAGTTCTTTGGCGCGAGGCAGGTACTCCAGCGTGAACACCTCGTCTTTAACCGTGCGGGTTTTGATCTGGCCGTAAAGCATCAACGATTTATAACCCTTGTACAGGGGGCTATCGGTTTCCAGCGTGGCAGGACGCTTGATGCCGCCACCGAAGTCTTTGACGTCCTTGTAAGTCAGCGTCTTGATCAGCATGCCACTGGCCGCATAGCACTCAATGACCGTTGGCAGCACAGTCTTCTTGTCGACCTTCATCTTCAGACGGTCATAGGCAACGTCGCCCGTCTTGGCCTTTAACGACAGCAGGTAACTGTCCTTTTCCTCGGTCATGCCCTCAACGTCGTACTCGGTGGCATAGTCCAGCCGCAGAATGTCGGCGTTGTTGAAGACGCCACCAATCACCGACTGCAGGCTGGTGATGCGTATCGGCTTGCCCACATTCGGGATGTACAGCCACATGTTCTCGCCCAGACGTAAAGTCGCGCGGTCTTTGTCGCTTGCGGGTTCCAGAAATAGCGCCAGCAGTTTGTCGCGCCCCTTCTTTACCGAGTACAGCACGAACTCCTTGCGGCTTCCGTCGGGCTCAATGTTGATCAGCTTGCGATACATCTCGTAGGACTCGGGTTCGAGATTGCGATCGACCTTTTGCAGCAGTTGGGTACCGTCGACGGCGAAGGCAGGCCAAACCAGGACCAAGAGAAGAAAGGAAAGTAGTTTTTTCATGATGCCTCCGGTCGGTTCAGACGTGGCGCAAGGCGTTGATCGGGTCCAGCCGTGAGGCCTTCCAGGCTGGCTGCAGGCTGGCAAGCACCGCCACGCCAACCACCATGAGTGCAATAGTCAAGACTTGAACTGCTCCAATCTGCGGTGCCAGCACCAATTCCTGCTGTAGACCGAAGGTAAAGTGGATTTTCCAGATATTGAGCGCCAAAATCAGCGCCAGACTGATCAGCGTCCCAATAGCCGTGCCGATCAGTCCAAGCAGCAAACCTTCGCTGAGGAACAGGGACAAGATGCGGCCGGGCGGTGTACCAATGGCGGCGATGGTACCGATTTCACGGATGCGCTCGTAGACCGCCATGACCATGACGTTCATGACACTGACCAGCACGATGGACACCAGAACCACCTTGATGAACACGGTCATCAAATCGATCATGCGTGCCAGGTTGGCGAACGGTGACAGGTCGGCCCAGGTATGCACTTCCAGCACCGGTTTACCGTCCTTGTTTGATGGTCCCTCCAGTGCTTGCTTCAACCTTGCTTCTGTACGCTCAAGCTGGGTTGAATCTTTCAGGCGGATCGCAAACTCGCTGACCTCCGCCTCCTTCATGCGCAGCAATTCCCGCGCATCGTCGATGTGGATGTAGCCGTCCCGCCCACCCGGTCCGGAGACGCTCTCGATCACCCCACGCACGACAAAGGTCTTGCCATTGACGGAGCCATCCCGGTTGGTCGCGACCAGCACCACGGTGTCGCCGACCTTGCTCTTCATGCCACGAGCTAAAAGTATCGGGATCAGAATCTCCCCTTTAGCCAACAGCACGCCATCCTTGCGACCTTCACTGATGCGGCTTGGCAGCAGCGGCACGGTGGCAGCCTCACGCTGCGGGTCAACGCCATTGATCCGGATCGCGGTGGTTTCAACAAAGTTGCTGTACATGCCGCCGAACTTCACGCGCGGTGACCAAGTCTGCACCGTATCAGTTTGTCTTAATGTGTCTTCGATCTTGCTGATCGCTTCCGGCTTCAGGTTCAGATTCAATGGCAGACTGTCGATAGAGGCGACATAGCCCTTGCGATGCACCTCCAAGTGGCCCAGTACCGAATCGGTGATCTGGCCGACCATCATCGATTTGAACGACCCCGTGACCGACATGAAAAGCAATACCGCCACCATGCCGATGACGATCAGAATGAAGGTCAGTATCGTGCGGCGCCGATAGCGCGACAAGTTGCGCACAGCAATTTTGAAAATATCAAACATGGATTGCCTCCTGCTTATGGGTTGCGGGCAGGACTCGGCCGTCCTCCAGGGTGAAGGTAACTTCCGCCTCCGACATGATCTTCGGGTCGTGCGTAGAAAAGACAAACGTGGTGCCGGTTTCGTCGCGCATCTTTTTCATCAAATTGATGATCCGGTAAGCCGTGTCGTGGTCAAGATTGGCCGTGGGTTCATCTGCCAGCACCAGCTTGGCATTGCTGACCAGCGCTCGGGCGACGGCAACACGCTGCTTCTGGCCGCCAGAGAGTTGGTCCGGCCGCTTGTCGGCTTGATCTTCCATGCCTACCGCCTTCAGCATCCGGGTCACTTGCTCGCGCCGTTTCTCTGCGGGCCACTTCTGCACCATGATCAGGGGGTACTCGATATTCTCGTAGGCGGTGAGAACTGGCACCAGGTTGAAGTCCTGGAAAATGAAACCGATGTTGAGGCCCCGGAACCGTGCCGCAGCGCTGCGGTCCAGCGTGGCAATGTCTGTGTCCAGCACGGTGAGCGTTCCCGACGTCGGATGATCGAGGCAACCAATCATGTTGAGCAGCGTGCTTTTGCCACTTCCTGAAGGGCCGACGAACGCAACAAATGATGCTGGTTCGATACGGAAGTCGGCGCCCTTGATGGCCTGCACTTCGACCTCTCCCATGCGATAGGTCTTGGTCAGACCGCTGGCTGTTAACAGACTCATCAATTCTCCTTCAATTAGGACGCTCGATTGTGGGTACGGCGATGGGAAAAGTGGGCTGGCGTGCGTGCTAACGGGTGTGGGGAGTTGTCGTTATGGCAGCCATATATGTGAAGACGGACTGATACGACGAAAGACGCAGCTTTCAACAAGATTTATATGGCAATCCGGATAATGACGTCCACGAAGAACTTTACCGAGGTGGATCATGAGTAGCTGCTGCGCATCATCTGGTTGCGACAACAAGCATCCAAAGAAACACCGCTGCCCGGTCAATGGCCGGGATTATGCGGAAGTTTCCGCGCGAACTATCGCTCATCACATCAAGGAACCGTGGGCCTGGGTGGCAAGCACTGAGCGCTATTACTTTTGTGAAGATCCTGAATGCGATGTCGCCTATTTTGGGGATGATGACTCGCTGATTCTCAAGTCACAGCTGCGAACCCATATCGGTGTCAAGGAAAAAGGAGGCGACTACCTCCTGTGCTATTGCTTTGGTGTCAGCAAGGCTGATTTCGAAGGTGACCCGGGCATCAAAACGTTCGTTATGGCGCAAACCAAAGCAGGTCTTTGTTCATGCGATACCAGCAACCCGTCTGGACGTTGTTGCCTCAAGGATTTTCCAAAGGCGGCTAAATCCGAAGTTGCACAATAATTGCACTCGAAAATCGAGGAGTACTGAAATGCAACCCAAGCACCACTGGGAAAAAGTCTACGAGACCAAATCTGCCAACACCGTAAGTTGGTTTCAAGAACATGCTGAACAGTCTCTGCGCCTGATTCGCGAGACGGGAGTACCTCTGACGGCATCCATCATCGACGTTGGCGGCGGGGCCTCGACCTTGGTTGACGACCTGCTGGAGACCGGATACCAGTCGGTGACCGTACTTGACTTGTCCGGCGCAGCACTCGCTGCTGCGCAGAAGCGCCTGGGTTCACAGGCGAAATCGGTTCGGTGGATCGACGCAAACATTACGAGTGCCGAGCTTCCAGCCCATGCCTATGATGTTTGGCACGACCGCGCTGTCTTTCATTTTTTGATCTCGGCAGCTGATCGCCACGCCTACGTCGAGGCTGTATTGCGTGCGGTCAAACCAGGTGGACACGTGATCGTCGCGACCTTCGCCGAAGATGGTCCTACTCAATGCAGCGGCTTGCCTGTCATGCGTTACAGCGCGGGGGACCTGCACGCTGAGTTCGGATCACCTTTTACGCTGCTCCGGCACGAGAAGGAGGAGCATCACACACCGACTGGCAACGTCCAGAAGTTTGTCTACTGCTATTGTCGAAAGGAGAATTCCTGAGTGGTCTGGCATTGAGCCTGTTCTTATCTTCCAGTCACATGGGGCGCGCGCGGCAATATGAGCGTTACACAGAGTCCGCCTCGCGGGCGGTTTTCAAGCAAAAGGTCACCGCCATGCAGGAGTGCAATGTCTTTGGCGATGGAAAGACCGAGCCCGACGCCGCCGGTTTCGCTGTTACGCGAAGCATCGGGTCGGTAGTAGGCATCAGTGACCCGAGCCAGTTCGTCGGGCGGGATGCCCGGCCCCTCGTCTTCGACGACGATGCTCAATTGCGCTGCGCCATCCTCAATCCGCACATGCGCAGAAGAACCGTATTTGATCGCGTTGTCGATCAGGTTTTGCACAGCACGGCGCAGTGCCGTCAGGCGCCCGGTATAAGGCGTCAGTGCCTGCCCTTCGACGCTGATGCTCCGACCGAGCACCAAAGCATCTTCGATCATGCTGGCCAATAACGCATTGATGTCGATCGGCCGGGCCGCCTCGCTTTCCTGGAGTCCTCGCAGGTAACCCAAAGTCGCGTCGATCATGGCCGCCATGGCGTCAAGATCGCCGGCCATTTGATTGCGCAGCTTTTCATCGTCCACCAGTTCGGTACGCAAGCGCAATCGGGTCAAAGGCGTGCGCAAGTCGTGCGAAACGGCGGCCAGTGCCCGGGCCCGCTCATCGATCAGGCGTTTGATCCGTGTCTGCATGCGGTTGAAGGCTTGGGCGGCACGGCGTGTTTCGGTCGGGCCTTCTTCAGCGAGCGGCGCTGCGTCGAGATCGCGACCGAGCGTGTCAGCAGCGCTGGCGAGTTGTTGCAGCGGTTTTGTCGCCTGCCGGACGGCGAACATCACAACGACAATCACGATGCTCAGTGTGATCAACAGTCGGACAATCAAGTCATTGGAAAGAGCGGGGGCATCGGCTTCGCGTGCGGCGTTGAACCGGACCCATTGGCCGTCGGCCAAGCGCAGATCGAAACTGCGTATCGGGTTGCCTCGTTGCATGCCCATCCCCATTCCCATACCGCCGCCTTCACCGACGGGGCGAATCTCTCGTTCGCTGCCGAGTCGGGAGCTGATCATGGCCTGAATTGCCCCGCGTGGTGCGTTTTGAGATGCCTCGCCTTGCGCGATAAGTGTGACCCGCATATCGCCATACTGAAGCGCCGATAAGGCCGCACTGCGTCGTGCCGGATCTCCAGCTTCGAGCACGCGAACAGCTTCGACAATGCGGTCGACAAAATTCTGCCCACGCGCCTGAGAGACCACCGAGGCGCGTTCTCCCCACTGCAGCCAGACGCTGGCCAGTTGTGCCGTCAGCAGACCGGCCAGCAGGATCAGCGCCATGCGGGCAAAGAGGCTGGAAGGCAAGGCCCGCAAACTCAGGCGCATGAGGACCGCCCTTTGACTGCTGCTGCGAGGACATAGCCTTCTCCGCGCACTGTCTTGATCAACTCCGGCTCGCGGCTGTCATCACGCAGGCGCTGGCGCAAGCGACTGACCTGAACATCAATCGCACGGTCGTAGGCCTCGGCTTCGCGACCGTGGATCATTTCTGTCAACTGGTCGCGGTTCAGCACGCGGTTGGGATGGTCGAGCAGGATGCGCAACAGGCGGTATTCCCCACCTGACAGCGGCGTGGCCACGCCGTCTGGCGCGATCAAAAGCCGAGCGGCCGTATCCAGGCACCATCCGGCAAAACTCAAACAGCGTGCTGACTCCGGACGCAGATTGGGTGGCAGCGCACGGGTACGGCGCAGGACCGATTTGATGCGGGCCAGCAGCTCACGCGGATTGAAGGGCTTGACCAGATAGTCGTCGGCGCCCATCTCGATGCCCACGATGCGGTCTGTTTCCTCACCGCGGGCGGTCAGCATCAGAACGGGAGTGTTCGATTTCGCGCGCAGATCCCGGCACAGGGTCAGACCATCGGTATCGGGCAGCATCAAGTCAAGCACCACCAGATCGACGGCATGCCGGTCCAACTGCTGCCACATTTCGCGGCCATCACGGGCGGCAATCGCCTCGAAACCGTTGCGTGCCAGGTAGTCAACCAGCAAACGACGGATTTCCGGGTCATCGTCGACGATGAGAATGCAGTCTGTCTTGTCCATGGTGGATTGTTGGTTCCCTTGTACTGGCTTCAGACCTGTGTTTGTAACGCACTGTAACGCCATGGCGATCTGCAACGCTGCGATGCAAATCTGCCTTGTGAGGCCATTCGCTGCTACGACGGCGAGGTTTGTCCACCCGCCGGGTGGACCTGCTGATGGCACTGGCCGCGCGGGCCGGTACGAGTCTGGCGCTGCATCTTTTCTGGCATCCGTTCGTCTTCAGGTTATGTCCGGTGCATTTACCGGCATATCCAGGAGAATTTATTCATGAAAAAGCTTGTCATTCACATCTACCACGTCCATGAAAACGCTGCTATCACCGGCGCAAAGCTGGCTGAGCGCATCCGCCAGATCGCCCCCGAGCGTGGCATAGAACTGGAAATCTTCCTTTTCGGTGCGGCCATCGGCGCCGTGGTCGACCCGGCACAAGCCGACTTCCGCGATGCGCTCGTGGCGCTGGCAAAGCAGGGTGTACCTGTACATGTTTGCCAACAGGCGGTAGAAGCCATCGGTCAGGGCCAAGCCATGCAGGCAATGGGCTTCGGCCTGGAATTCGCACGTGATGCCTTCATCCGCTTCGCCGTCGAGGGTGCCACGGTGATCAGCGTGTAAGACCGGCGATGCGGGTCCTGAGTTGCATCGACCTTTTGTTTTCCGGAGATAGCCATGAAAACGCTGCTTGCATTCTTGCTGCTACTGGCCGCGCCGGTCTGGGCAGCGCCACCCGCCGACGACACGCCCGACTGGTATTACCCGCAATGGCTGGTTGACGCGCCCCATGCACCGGTGTTCAGGGTGCGCGACACGGTCAACAAATACGGCCGCTACGCCAGCGAGCCCAAGATCATCACGATCAAGGACCTGATCAAGTTTCACGGTCATTTCTGCGGGGGCCTCGTGGAAGGCGCGACGGCTTTACGCGTGGCCTTTGACCGGCTGTTTCCGGACGATTTGATCGACCGAACCGATCTGATAATGGCCTCCAACAATTCCGCCTGTGGCGGTGATGCGGCGGCCTATTTGACCGGAACGCGTACCCGCTTCGGCAGCCATCTGATCGACCCCAAGCTGA
>Ga0315270_10001309_pt1 | contig 13220 bp, 11 predicted proteins | sample C1_bottom_MG_FD_204932 | JGI IMG/M metagenome (GOLD analysis project Ga0315270, IMG submission 204932) | Sediment microbial communities from Yellowstone Lake, YNP, Wyoming, USA - C1_bottom | ecosystem: Environmental > Aquatic > Freshwater > Lake > Sediment | place: USA: Wyoming | collected... | reverse complement strand
CGGATCGATCCCTAATACGTCAGCCAGCCGCGTCAGATAGATCAGCACATCACCGATTTCCTGGGACACTTCCTCGCGCTTTGCCGCATCGAGCGTTGTACTTTGCTGCGGACTCAGCCACTGAAAGTGCTCCATGACCTCGGCCACCTCGATACTTAACGCCATCGCCAGGTTTTTTGGCGTATGGAATTGTTCCCAGTCACGCGCTTTTGCGAAATCGCGAATTTCATCCCGCAGGTTTTCAAGCGTATCTTTCGCCATATTAAGCTCCCTCTTCGAATTTTATAGTGCGTTTTGTTGATGACACTTCAAGTTATCCATGTGTACCATGCCATTTTCTCTTAGAGCGCACCATGTCCGAAGTCATTCTACTCAGCGGCGGCATTGAAAGCACTACCTTGCTGCACATGCAATATACACAGGGCGAACTGCTGCCGGTGTTTATTGATTATGGGCAACGCGCTGGCGCACAGGAACACCATGCCGCGCTGACACAATGCGCACAGCTTGGGCTTAAGCTGAAAAAACTGGATATGGCGCAGGCAGGCCACGACTTCCGGGCAGGACAGAGCAAGAAGCTGCACGTGCCGTTGCCCCACCGCAATTTGATCGCGTTGAGTTTAGGGCTGAGCTACGCCACCCAAATGGATGCAGAACGGCTGTACCTGGCCTTGAACCTGGAAGACACGCTGGCTTATCCGAGCGCATCCGAGGCATTTATTTCGCAATTCCAGGCACTGGCCAAGGTGCTGGGCAAGGTGAACATTGCCGCACCGCTGAGCACCTGCACCAAAGCGCAAATTATTCAGCGAGGAGTGGCGCTTAACGTAAATTACCAGCAAACCTATAGCTGTCTGCTAGGCTATCCGCTGCATTGCGGTCATTGTCCGCAATGTCAGCATCGCCAGGCTGCTTTTAAAGTTGCGGGGTTAAGCGAGCCGCCCGGATTTTACCGCGCCTGACTGCCGCGCTGTTTCCAATATCATTCAAACAGCCCGCGCGGCCTTGTGCGCCAGGCTATCCAGGCACCTGTCGCCATATGCAGCATGACCAGAAACGGCCAGATATCAGAGAAAATATATGCCAGGCCGGTGACGTTCAGCATGCTGTTCTTCAATACCGGCCACTCCGTCACCAGAAATGCGGTATCCGGGTTTGCCAGCCAGTACAGCATCTTTGCGCCGACAAAACAGGCTAATACCAGAATAGCGACCCCGAATGGGCGGCGCCTGCCGTGCAGCAAGGCCAGAAGCAGGGCGAGCCCTGCAATCAACCCAAGCAAGGCTTCAATCGACAGCAACCGCCCAAGTACTGCCATTTTCAGCAACATCGCGGCCGCCAGAAATTTCAACAGCACCACCGCTATAAACAGCGTAAAGACTACAGGCACCATTCGATGATGCGGGCGCACCATGGTGGCCACAAACAGTCCTAATGCGGTGATTTCCAGCATGTAAATGGCAGCCTGTTCCAGCCTCACCAGATGCAGGTCATTCATTGATTCCCAGAAGGGCCGGAATCCTGCATGCAGATTGCCTGCCAATAGCGAAGGAACCTGCAGGCTCATCTGTGATACTGCCCACATACCCAGCAATACCAGCCCGGCGTCCACCCATAGTCCGGGCAAAAACAGCCGCTTGCGCCAGGCGAGCAGCGGCCTGGAGGGCCAGGTATGATATTCCACAAAACGGACCGACAACGCGCCGATGAACGTGCCCAGCGTATTGGTCATGATATCCACATACGAGGAGTTTCTGCCGGGTACGAACATTTGCAGGTATTCCATCACGAAACTGAACACCAGTCCGCACGCTGTCACCCAGATTAATGCCTGCCGTAACCGCATGGTCTGGCACAGAACAGCCCCCAACAATAGCCCGAATGGTATGTAAACCAGCACATTGGTTGTAATATCCGTGCGCGTGACATAGCGCGGCCAAGGATCGCTCAGAAACGACAAAGGGTTATTGGCGGGCATGCGCCAATGGGTTAACGGATACAAACTTCCGTAAATAATAAACGCCACATAGGCCAATAGCGCGAGGTATAACCTCGCGCTGCGCCAGAATGTCGTTTCGCTATCATGCGGAAATTGCATGTTAGATATGAAATTGTGTCATGATTTTTGCCTATATTTGCGATCGGATATAGCTTACAACATGTTTTATTTGCCGAACTTGTTTATTCGGCCATCACTGTTCAGCATGCTCCGAAGGATGGGCGTGAAGATGCCCGGCCACGTGCTGCGTCTGCGCCGCCGCATGTTGATGCAATTGAGCATGGGCAGGCTCCGCAGGCGTTGGGCGGCCGATCCGGTGCGGCAACCACGAACCGATTACCATCCCTGTAGCGCTGGCCAGCAACCCCGCCAACTGGGGCGGCCACATCCCGTCTGCAGCGAAGACTTCAAGCAGCAGCCAAACGCCAAGCCCGGCCCCAATAGAAAAAATCGCGCCCTGAGTGTTGGCGCGTTTCCAGTACAGCCCCATCACCAACGGGATGAAAGCCACGACCAGCGTCACTTTATAGGCGTTCCCCACCATTTCATAAATGCTGGCCGAAGAGTTCAGCGCGAACAGCGTGACGATCAGGGTAAAGCACACCACTACCGCACGCATGGTCCATAAAAAATGGCGGTCGCTTTGGTGGCCGATCATGCCTTTCAGAATGTTTTCGGTAAAGGTGACGGAGGGCGCCAGCAACGTGCCGCTCGCGGTACTCATAATGGCGGAGAGGAGGGCGCCAAAAAACATGACCTGGGCAAAGACCGGGGTGTGATTCATGATCAGGGTAGGAAGGATGCGTTGCGGCTCGTTCTGGATCAGCCCGGCCACCATGCCTGGGTCTATCAACGTGGCAGAATAGGCCAGAAACAGGGGGACAAACGCAAACAGGAAGTACAATGCGCCGCCCAGCACGGCGCCTTTTACGGCTGTCTGCGAGTTTTTGGCCGACATCACGCGCTGAAACACGTCCTGCTGCGGAATGGAGCCGAACATCATGGTGACCGCCGCGCCGATAAAGGCGATCACGGCTTTGGGTTCGAGTTCGGGCCAGAATTCGAACTTGCCGGCAGCCGCGGCATGATCGACCACCACGCCCACGCCACCGGTCATGCCGCTCACCAGATACACCAGGTACAACATGCCGACGACTATGATGGTCATCTGGAAAGCGTCGGTCATCGCGACCGACCACATCCCGCCGAACAGGGTATAGACCAGAACGATGCCCGCCCCCATCATCATGCCTTCATGGGGCGATACCGCGCCCTGCGTGACAAAGGAAAACACCAGTCCCAGCGCCACAATCTGCGCTGAAACCCAGCCTAGATAAGAGGCCACGATGGCGAGGCTGGTCAGAATTTCAACCGTGCGATTATAGCGTTGCCGGTAATAGTCGCCGATGGTCAGCAAATTCATCCTGTAAAGCTTTGCTGCAAAAAACAGCCCGACCAGAATCAAGCACATGCTGGCGCCGAAAGGGTCTTCGATTATCCCTCGCAGCCCGTCCTGAACAAATTTTGCCGAGATCCCCAGCACCGTTTCGGAACCAAACCAGGTGGCAAACACGGTTGCTGTCACCACATAAAGCGGCAGACTGCGCCCGGCAACCACATAGTCCTTGGTCGTATTAACCCGGGTGGCCGCGTATAAACCGATACCGATTGAAATCAGCAGGTACAGAATGACGAAACCGATCAGCATGTTCTGGTTTCCCCTCTACACAGACAGAAAATACGGCGACAATATCGCCCATCCCGTCAACACAAAAAGCAGTGTCGCAATCAATGCCAGCCAATGATTGCGGCGACGCTGCTCTGTCAGAAGCAGTACCATGCCCTGTTCTACCCGGTTCCAGGATTCCATCTTCAGGGCCTGATGCGCCAGCCGGGGCAACTGGGGGAGTATGGCCGCCCATTGCGGCGCCTCGGTTTTCAACGACTTCAATAATCCGCGCCACCCCATCTGTTCGCTCATCCAGCGTTCCAGGAAAGGTTTGGCGGTTTTCCACAAATCCAGATCAGGGTCGAGTTGACGTCCCAACCCTTCGATATTCAGCAGCGTTTTTTGCAGCAGCACCAGTTGGGGCTGGATTTGCACATTGAAACGGCGTGAGGTCTGGAACAGTCGCAGCAGCACTTTGCCAAAAGATATTTCCTTCAGCGGCTTGTCGAATATCGGTTCGCACACGGCACGGATGGCCGCTTCGAATTCATCCACACGGGTGTCTGCCGGCGCCCAGCCTGCTTCAATATGGGCCAAAGCCACGCGTTTGTAGTCGCGCTTGAAGAATGCCAGGAAATTTTGCGCCAGATAATTTTTGTCCACGTCAGTCAGGGTGCCCATGATGCCGAAATCCAGTGCGATGTACTGGCCATTGGGGGCAACGAATATATTGCCGGGATGCATGTCGGCGTGGAAGAAGCCGTCGCGGAACACTTGCGTGAAGAAAATCTCTACGCCCACTTCAGCCAGACGGGGAATATCCACGCCCTGTTCGCGCAAGCGCTGCACATGGCTGATGGGTGCGCCATGCATGCGCTCCATCACCATCACTTCGCTGGTGCAATAATCCCAGTACACTTCGGGTACACGCAGCAAATCCGAGCCTTCAAAATTACGCCGCAACTGGCTGGCATTTGAAGCTTCGCGCATCAGGTCCAGCTCGTCATGCAAATGTTTTTCGAATTCCGCGACCACTTCACGGGGGCGCAAACGTTTGCCGTCTTCCCACAGCGTCTCGATCAGGCCTGCGCCAATGTCCAGCAATGCCAGGTCTTTGCTGATGATAGAGGCGATTCCCGGGCGCAGCACCTTGACCGCGGCTTCCTTGCCGTCCTGCAGCACGGCAAAATGCACCTGCGCCACCGAAGCGCTGGCGACTGGCAGCGGGTCAAACTCCAGAAACACCCGATCGACAGGCTTGCCATATACCCGCTGCAGGCTCGCCAGCACCTGGTCCGAGGCAAAAGGCGGCACCTGATCCTGCAATTTTGCCAGTTCATCCGCGATATCCAGCGGCAGCAAATCGCGCCGGGTGGACAGCATCTGCCCGAATTTGACAAAAATCGGACCCAGGGCCTCAAGCGCCAGGCGCAAACGTTCTGCGCGCGGTTTTTCCAGCCGGCGCCAAAATAAAAGGAACTTGATCAGAAAGCGCAATGCGCGAAAGCGCTCGTGCCCCAGAAAAAACTCATCCAGACCAAAGCGCACTGAAACACTGATAATTTTAAGTAATCGCAATATTCTCATGGCTCTAAAAGGCTTCCAGCCGTGCTATCCGCTTTTCCAGGCGTTCCGTGTCATCGCGCAGCAAATCCACCTCGCGCATGAATTTCTGCACTTGCCGCGGCTTGGCCAGCAACGGACGCTCTTCCGTCCAATATTCGACCAGGGTTTGTGCTACGCCAAAAATGGACTGTTTGCGCCATTGCCAGAATTTTTTCCCGGTTTGTACCAGTCGATGGGCAAATATATCGCCAACCGCACGGCTCAGATCCGCTTCAACGTCCCAGCGGATATTTTTCGCAATGTAACCGATTTCACCCGCCAAGGCTGTATTGCCCGAGACGTCCACCAAATTCATTGCCGCTTCGTCCGCCGCCAGGATGCGCAACAGTATTCCGGGTGAAAAGGACAATACAACCTCTGCCTCTACGCTTTCCGGTGCCAGCCCAAACTCCCCGCTTTCCTGTATCAGGAAAATAAAACTGAAGGGAAGCACACGAAACTGCGCCGTTTTTCCGGCAAACGGTTTAAGCCGCTCCAGCGCCCATGACTGACCCCGCAGTACGTGATTAACGAATGCAATGAGTGAAGCGGGGAGAAAAGGGGAGGCGTTGATTTTTACTTCCTAAGGGCTATTTTTCGGGGATGGTACGGGTGCGGCTTAAAATTTATAGCCTTTGTGCAACGCCACCACGCCCGCTGTCAGGTTGAAATATTCCACCCGGCCAAAACCGGCTTGCTCCATCATCTGCTTCAACGCTTCCTGGGACGGATGCATGCGGATGGATTCCGCCAGATAGCGATAGCTGTCGGCGTCCTTGGCGAAAAACTGCCCCATGAGCGGCAGCAGTTTGAAAGAATAGGCATCATAAACCGGCTGCAGCGGCTTCCATACCTTGGAAAATTCCAGCACCAGCAATCTTCCGCCCGGTTTCAGAACCCGGTACATCTCGCGCAGCGCCGCATCTTTATGGGTCATGTTGCGCAAACCGAATGCCACCGTGACGCAGTCAAAGTAATTGTCCCGGAACGGGATTTTTTCGGCGTCGCACTGCGTGGCGGGCATGGCATAGCCTTGATCCAGCAGGCGGTCCCGCCCTACCGTCAGCATCGAACTGTTGATGTCGGTCAGCACCACCTGCCCGGACTTTCCGACGCGCTTGGCAAACGCCAGCGACAAATCTGCCGTGCCGCCAGCCACGTCAAGTACGCGGGAGCCTTCCCTGACGCCGCTTTGTTCTATGGCAAATATCTTCCATAACCGGTGCATGCCCGCAGACATCACGTCATTCATCAGGTCATAGCGGCTCGCTACGGAATGAAAAACATCCGCTACTTTTTGTGCTTTTTCGGATTCGTTTACCGTTTTAAAACCGAAATGTGTCGTCTTATCCATGATGCGTCTTGATTTTCTGAATTAATGGGGCTTATTGAATGCTGCCGAAGCCGGTTCGCGACTGGCGCCTGCTTCTTCTAAACGCTGCAGATAACGATCCCAGAGTGACAGGTAATTTTGCCCCATGTCGTATAAATAATCCCAGGAAAAAATACCGCTATCGTGCCCATCCGAAAACGTGAGTTGCACCGCGTAACTGCCCACCGGTTCGATGCTGGTGATGCCTACTTCTTTCTTGCCTACCTGCAACACCTCCTGCCCGTGCCCATGTCCGCGCACTTCTGCCGAGGGCGAATAGACTCGCAAAAACTCGCAGGGGAGCTTGAAGGTTTGTCCGTCACCGAAGGTTATCTCCAGGATATTCGATTTCTGATGCAACTTGATATCAGTCGGGTGCGGCGTATTTTTGTCCAGGCCAGCCATAGCAAATCCTTTGAAAGCGTCACAAGACACTTAGTTTTAAACATAATATCAAATCATAACCGAGTTATGGTAAAACTAAAACCAGTGCGCCGGTTTCTTATCGTTGAGCTTCTTCGTTTCAGCTATATCATTCGGACTTCATTGTTGTAACCTTGCTGTAATATTAATGACATATTATTCTTCACAGTCAGGTTATTTACACGATAAAACCTTGAGTGTTTTATCGCCATTTAGACAGGAGCTTAAATGTCAGCAACGATTCTTCTGGTTGAAGATGAACCAGGTATTCAGGAACTGGTGAGGTTCAATTTGCAACAAGCCGGTCACACTGTGATTAGCTCGCTCAATGCGGAGCAAGCGCTTGCTTCCATACGAGACACTTTGCCTGACTTGATCTTGCTGGACTGGATGCTGCCAGGCATGAGCGGTATCGAACTGGCAAAGAAAATCCGTGCCGACAGTCGTACTGCCTCTGTACCCATTATCATGCTGACCGCACGCGGGGAAGAACAGGACAAGATTATTGGGCTCGACACGGGCGCCGACGACTATATTACCAAGCCCTTTTCGCCCAGAGAGCTGATCGCCCGCATCAAGGCTGTCCTGCGTCGTCGCGCACCCCAAATGACAGAAGACCCGGTTGACATTAGCGGACTGCGCCTGGACCCAACCAGCCACCGCGTCACGGGCAACAATTACCCCCTCGATTTAGGCCCTACCGAATTCAGACTGTTGCACTACCTGATGACTCATCCTGAGCGGGTTTACTCACGCTCCCAGCTGCTGGACCAGGTTTGGGGAGATCACGTATTTGTTGAAGAACGAACTGTTGATGTCCATATTCGCCGGCTGCGGTCTGCTCTGGAGCCAACCAGGCATGACCACCTTATCCAGACGGTTCGGGGTGCAGGTTATCGGCTATCGGCAAACCCGTAGCCGCGTCCGCTTTGTGCCATAATAGCTGTACCATTTTTTGACGGGCAGGAAACTCTCACGTGTCTGATTTCTGGTTGCGACCTCTCACCACACTCGGCTTCCTGTCTTTACTGTCTTTGGTAGTCTGGGCAATATTCAGCGCAACAGCCGCCCTTGGCCTCTTCAGCATTGCGCTGTTATTGCTGCTGTTTTACCACTTGCATAGCCTTGATGCGCTCGAAAAATGGCTACTCAAGCCCTCCCCTGACAGTGTCCCCCACGGTGCGGGCATTTGGGAATACTCTTTTGCCTCCTTGTATCAGTTGATGCGTCACCAGGCCCACGCCCAACAAGAACTGGCTGCCGCTGTGGAACGCCTGCAAGAAGCAGCCAAAGCCATGCCGGATGGGGTGGTGATACTGGATAATACAGATCGCATCGAGTGGTGTAATTTTATGGCTGAAACCCATTTCGGCCTGGATAACGAACGTGACCACAAGCAGCATATTTCCTATTTGTTACGGCAATCCCAGTTCGCCGATTACCTGCATGCTCATAATTACACCGAACCCTTGATACTAAAATCAACCCGTAACCGCCACATCACACTGTCGTTGCAATTAATCCCATATGGTGACAAGCAAAAACTGCTCATCAGCCGTGACATTACCCAGCTGGAACGCATCGAAACTGTACGCAGGGATTTTGTCGCCAATGTTTCCCACGAAATGCGCACGCCGCTTACGGTAGTAGGCGGCTTTCTGGAAACCTTACTGGATATGCCCGATGCAGATCCTGAGAAAACTCGGCAATATATGCAGCTGATGCTTGATCAAACCCACCGCATGCAAAGACTGGTTGACGATCTGCTCACCTTGTCGCGACTCGAAACCACACAAAGTGCTCTGACCGAAGACCCCATCGACATACCCGAATTGGCCAAAAAGTTGCATGCGGAAGCTCAATCTTTGAGCGCAGGTCGCCACACCATACACCTTGTACTTGATTCAAATGCCTGGCTGCGCGGAAACGAACACGAGCTACGCAGTGCTTTTGGCAATCTGATTAGCAATGCCGTACGCTACACGCCGGCTAACGGCGAAATTACGTTGAAATGGGCGCAACTAGGGGATGAAATCGTTTTCAGCGTACAAGATACCGGGGAAGGCATTGCCCCCCATCACTTACCGCGCCTTACCGAACGCTTTTATCGCGTCGACCTCAGCCGTTCTCGCGAAACCGGCGGCACGGGATTAGGTTTGGCCATCGTCAAGCATGTTTTGTCTCGCCATCAAGCGAGACTGGAAATTGCCAGCACCCCTGGCAAAGGCAGCATATTTAGCGCCTGCTTCCCTTCCCAGCGTCTGATTGAGCAACATCCGGATTCCAGGAATTAACATTTTGTCATGCCGCGCCCGAGCAGTTGCAAATCTGCCAATTCTCGGATAATCTTATTAAAATAAAAATTAAACAAGTGCCATAACAATCTGAATTACATAATAATTCACTTGGCATAAAAATCCGTTAATTCGATATCTTCATCTTTTGTTTATGAATAGAGCCTCGCCTTTTCATGGGTGCTTAATTGTTGCAGCCCTGCTTTTAAGTACTGCATTCTCTTCGCAGTCTCGTGCGGAGAGCCGTGTCTATTCCGTCGGCGTTCTTAACCAGCAGTCAGTCGTCGCAACCGCTGAATTATGGAACCCCATTCTGCAATATCTGGGGGGGAAAACAGGCGCCAGTTTCAGACTGGCCGTCGGCAACACGGTTCAAGAAACCGATGCCAGAATGGCCGACGGTGAATTTGATCTGAATTTCAGCAATCACATTTTTAATCTTCCCATTCAGCAGGAATACCACCCTATAGTGCAATGGGGTGGCGATGCACTCAACGGCACGCTGGTGAGTCTCAAGCTTAAAACGATCAAGGAACTTGACGGGAAAACCATCGCCTTCCCTTCCGCCGATGCCTTTGCTGCCACGGTCATTCCCTGGACCAAGCTCAAGCAGCAAAAAATACGCTTTAAACCACTTTATACCGGAAGCCAGGAAGCCTGTATGGCCGCTTTGGCCAAGGGACTGGCTGATGCCGCCAGCGTTACGCCCCGGTTTTCCCTGCCCTATGCAGATGCGCATCACATGAAACTGCATACTATCTACGCGTCTGAAGATTTTCCCCAAATTCCGCTGCTGGTTCACAACAAACGAGTTTCAGCCGACCTTGAACAGCGTATTGCCTCGACATTGCTTGCGATGCCGGTCGACCCTGAAGGAAAAAAACTTTTGGAAGCACTGAAAATCCCTCCTTTCAAACCGGCAAATAACGCCATGTACGACAGCACACGCAAGCGCTATGCGGAATGGGCAAAATCAACCAAGGAAACGGACTACCCATGAGTCTACGTACCCGCCTGGACCTTCTGGTATCGGGAATATTGCTGTTGATGCTGTTGTCCATGCTCTATGTCTCTACCTGGCGCCAAAGCCAGCAATCCCTGATGGAGCAAAACCTGTCTCTCCAAGCCACTGCCGTCGCATTGCAAAAGGCGTTGAAAACGCCACTGATTACCAATGACTACGCCACCATCGACTCCATTTCAGCCGATGTTTTCAACAATTCGGACATTACCTCCCTGCACATCACCCAGCTTGATCGAACCTTGGTCGATTTAAAGCAAACCAAGCAAAACACGCAAATTCCGCAATGGTTCCGGCAAGGCTTCAACATCCCGCCCCCCCAGTTCAAAAGTGTGATATCTGTCGGAGGACTGAAATATGGCGAACTTACGTTAACAGGCAATACTGACCGCCTATATCGCGCCTTATGGCAGGTTGCCACCCAGATGAGCCTGATCGCGCTGCTCGCCTACGCCGTCTTGAACTTAAGCGTGTGGTGGATATTGCGCCACGGCTTCAGGCCACTGGAGTTGCTGCAAAACGCAGCCGAGAAGCTGGCCAAAGGCATTCGCGAACCGATTGACGAGAAGAAGCTTCTGCCGGAACTCAGGCTGCCGATCCAGGCCTTTAACCATATGTCGGAGGAAATCACGCGTCTGATCAATGAGCTCATGGAAAAGCACGCAGACTTTCAAATCTCTGCCCAGGCAATTGAATCGCTCAATGAAGGTGTGGTCATTCTTAATCAGGACCTGAGCATTAAATATGCCAACCCGTTCGCCAGAAAACTGCATGAAAACATGCCATCGCTCATGCTTTCGCTCTCGGACATTCTGGACAATCACCTCAGTCACAGCGTTGACGCTTCATTAAATCTCGTCACCAGCATTCAGGCGTCGCACCCTGTCCCTGAGCTACGTACCCTGGATATCCTCATCAATAGCGTTCGTCTGCCGCACAGCGATAAACTTTATTATGTCATCGTAGCCCGCGATATCACCGAAGAGCGCGCACAAAAAACCCAGCTTGCCTGGGAAGCCACTCACGACGTACTGACCGGCACGCTGAACCGGATCGAATTCGCCCGGCGTCTGAATGAACATATCGCTTCAGGGCGTGCCGGGGTCCTTCTGTTTATTGACCTGGACCATTTTAAACGTATCAATGAGAACTTTGGCCATTCGGTAGGCGATCTGTTCCTCAAGCACATTGCCGGCACGTTGCGTAAAAAGATTGGCGACAGCAATCTATTGGCGCGTTTCGGCGGGGATGAGTTTCTGGTGCTATTAAAGGACTGGACTCTTGAACAAGGCAGCAGCTTTGCCGAACAGCTTCTGCTCGACATTCCCGCTACCAAACTGCTGCATTCCGGCAATCTGCTCCATGTTTCCTGCAGCATCGGCGGCATATATTTTGACACCAATACCCAGCTATCCGCTGAAATGCTGGTTAGCCATACCGATGCCACCATGTTTGAGGCCAAGCGCAACGGGCGTAATCGCCTCGCGATATTCGCCCACGCCATGCCGGAAATGGCCAGCATACAGGTTGATCAGGACTGGATCAGCCGTCTGACCCAGGCACTGGAAAGCCAGTACATTGTGCCCATGTTTCAGCCGATACTGCGTCTTGCGGACGACACCGTCAGTCATTATGAGGCACTGGCGCGCATGTCCATAAATGGGCGGCATAGCGACTCTGCTGACTTTATACCGCATGCTGAGCGCCTCGGCCTGGTCGGTGAGATCGATGTACTGATCTTGCGTGAAGTCATGCAAACGCTGCTGGGCAATCCCGAATTAACCATTGCCTCCAACTTGTCCGGCTACAGCATGAATAATAAGCATGTTCAGAAAAGATTATTTGAAATTCTCGAACGACACGTTGAATGCGCGCCACGCCTGATTCTGGAAATTACCGAATCCGTGGCCATCGAGGAAATTGAAGACGCGAAGTCCTTCTTTAAACGCGCCAAAGCGCTTGGATGCCGCTTTGCCATTGATGACTTTGGCGTGGGATACAGTTCTTTGCAAACCTTGTCGCAACTGGATGTGGATTACCTCAAAATCGATGGCAGCCTGTTGCATAATCTGCACAGTGAAAATACGGCGCTGCTGAAAGCCGTGCAAGGCCTGGCTGATGCGTTGCAAATACCCACCGTTGCAGAACATGTCGATACGGAAGAAAAGCTTGAAGTGATCAGGCGTATCGGGATTAATTATGCTCAGGGTTACCTGATTGGAAAGGCAGCCCCTTTTTAGCCGCCTGGTTACCGGAATGAACACGATTCAGGCGGCAACAAAGCTGACGCGCTCATAATCCACGCCCTTTTCCAGCAATGCTTGCAGTTTCAGGTACTGCACAGCAGGGTTATACACTTCCAGCATTTTCCCGGGCTGAAACCAGCCACTCGGGAGAATCAAGCTGGGTCCGGTTTGCAAAGCTGCCACGCTGGGCAACATTAATGCGGGAACCCGTTTGCTTTGCCCCGGGTTATTGTTTCCAATCGACCTTATTCCGATCGCCGCGGGTACGCCAGGCAATACTCTAACCCCAAGTACCAGCCCCCCATCCAGAGTAAGTGTTAACCAACATACAACCCCCAATACAAACTGGCGGCTGTCGTCTGGCCTGAGTGCCAGAAGCTGATTATGACCAATTCTGTCTGAACCCTGCACCTGTCGCCTCAGGCAAAATCCTAGCGCACTCTCATCTTGCATTTGCCAGGCTTCAAGTGCAAAACCCAGTTGCTCCGCGCGCAGATCAACGCTTCTCTCTGTTACGTGGCCAAACATCTGTAGCTCTTGCACTGCTTTCCAGTCCAGACTCGCTTCCTTATCTGTTTGCTCGAAAGGCTT
>Ga0315270_10001307_pt1 | contig 13222 bp, 12 predicted proteins | sample C1_bottom_MG_FD_204932 | JGI IMG/M metagenome (GOLD analysis project Ga0315270, IMG submission 204932) | Sediment microbial communities from Yellowstone Lake, YNP, Wyoming, USA - C1_bottom | ecosystem: Environmental > Aquatic > Freshwater > Lake > Sediment | place: USA: Wyoming | collected... | reverse complement strand
TTATCCGCAATCTGCTTGACCGCTTCGATCTTGAATTCCTCTGGAAAACGCTTGCTGCTCATAAACACCTCCTTGGTTGCCCATAATTTTAGGCTGAAAGGTGTCTAGTGAATCGGGGGCGATTCAACTGCCTTGCAGGAGATGAAGTTCATAGACTGCGAACAAGCATTGTTCGAAAAGATGGTCCAGTGGACAGCGGAACTGGGCTTCGATTTCTTTTCTTTCGGCTTACGCGCTCCGCTACCGGTTAGCAACCCCGTTGCCGTGGTCATCTCCAGTTACCCCAAGATTTTTCAAGATACCTACGAGCAATCTGATTATGTGAGCATAGACCCGGTGGTACAGCGCGCGCTGGGCGGGGAAGAAATGGTAACTTGGACAGATGAGACGAGGTTCTCCCGTAACCCCGAGCTTTGGCATGTGACACGCGTTGCGGGAATACTTTCCGGCGTCTCCCATCCCCTCTGGGGTGCCCAAGGTGTGGCTTGCCTGCTGGATTTATCAGGTTATAACCGGGTGCTGCCCGCCTCCGAAGTCGAAGATAAAAAAATCAGAATAATCTGGCTGGCCAATATCGCATACCAAAGCCTATCGCCTCACCTTATTGCCAACTATATGCCCGCCGCCGAAATCAAACTTTCAGATCGGGAAATATCGGTGTTGCGCTGGCTGGCTGAAGGCAAAGCGACTGAGGATATCGCGGAAATCCTCAACATTGCCAAGCGCACTGTAGATTTCCATATCAACAATGCAGTAAAAAAATTGGGAACCACCAACCGCACCGCCGCCACGGTTCAGGCGGCGTTGTTGGGGCTGCTATAACCACATGAAAACGCCGGGCATCGTCCTGTTCATCTCACTGGCCACCATGCTGTCGGCCTGTATCGTTGTGCCGACCATAGATAAAAATGTTGCCCAAGAATCCAGCTGCCAGACATTCACCAAACGCATGACCCTCAAAACAGTGGACATAATAGCCCACCCAAGCTGCGGCGGCGCCGCTGGCGAATGTCTTGCCGCATATCTGGCTGTTGGCGCAGGCAGCGCCCTCGTTTCGGGCAGTATCGTGCTGACAGACAACACCATTCATTGGCTGGAATATCAGGGCAGATGCAGCGATGGCTACCTGCATATCGCCAAGCAACAATTCCTTGACTCACTCGGCAGGCCAGAACAAACTGTCACCAGCACACCGCAACAATAAGAGTTCATCCGTGGTGTCGTTCAGGTCGGCGCTCGTGAGGCTCTCTTCATTGACGTGCGTTGTGTTAAGCTTGCACCAAACGCATCCCAGCACTTTATTAACCGGCATGAAATCATGATTACCATCCAGCAAACCCCCGCCCTGCTCAACGTCGCCGTACTCGGCGAATTCACTCTGGCCGACTTCAAACAGTTTGAAGAAAACGCGCTATACAAACTCAAATCGCCCGGCGAATTTAACTTGCTGTTCGACCTGCGCGACATGATCGGTTACACGGTGGATGTGGCGTGGGAGGAAATAAAATTCTTCAGCGGCCAGCATACGCACGACTTCAGCAAGATCGCGGTGGTCACCGACAACCAATGGATCACCTGGCAGGCATGGCTGTCGCGCATCTTCGTGGATGCCGACATCCGCGCCTTCGCCGATTACGACGAAGCCAACGCTTGGGTCGCCGCCTGACGGAACCAATTATTCACATAGCGTACCAATCTGCTTTTTTCAAACACGGATTAGCAGGCGATGAGAATTTCCGCACTGCTCTTCACCGGCGGCTTGCTGCTCAGTCCCCTTGCTTTTGGTCAGAGCGTTGACACCCAACAGATACCCGACCTGCCGGTAAGAGCCGTACCTCCAGGCTCGCCAACCGACCACACAGTTGCGCAAGGATGGAATTTCACCCTAGGCGGCGGCGTGAGCTATGCACCGCGTTACGAAGGCGCGGCGCACAACCGCCGCCGCTTCATGCCGCTGCTGGAATTGAGTTACAACAGCGGCAAACTATTCATCAGCCCATTGCGCGGCATCGGCTACAATTTTTCCGACAGCCGCAATGTGCAATACGGCCTGCGCCTGGCAATGGCGATGGGCCGCAGGCAAAATGTAGATCCGCACCTGAACGGCATGGGCAACATCAGCCGCACCGCCGAGTTCGGCCCCTATCTGAATTGGCGCATCGCGCCCTGGTATGTTTCCGGCGGCCTCACCACCAGCAGCCACGGCAGCCATGCCGAACTGGGCGGCGGCATCAACCTGCCGCTCTCCGCCGCCGATCGCATGCGTATCGGCACAAACCTGAACTGGGGTAATCAGCAATACAACCAGACCTACTTCGGCATCACGCCCGCCCAGGCCACCGCATCCAACGGCGGACTCCCTACCAGCCCAGCGCGGGAATCAAAGACTGCGCCCTCACCACCAACTGGACACACAACTACACCAAAGAATGGTCGGGCACGTTGGGCTGGTCATTCAAGCGCATTCTGGGCAGCGATCAATACAGCCCGCTGGTGATGCGCCGCGTGCTGCACAGCTTTAATTTTCTGGTGGGATATCGCTTTTAGCGCTACCCACCAAGGCCTCGCGCAGTAGATTCTTATTGTCAGCGTCCAGATAATACTTAGTTATGCATTATGCAACGCCTGCTTCCAGCTTCGCAGCGGGATGCAACTCTGCAAACGGTAGATGGCACGGTCGGCAAGTGCGGCGTGTATCTCGTGGCCAACGGATGATGCGACATCCAGCGTGGCGTCTCCTTGCAATTCAGTAAGCCTTGCATAGGCGGCATAAGCGTGTGATGCCGGTATCACACGGTCATCTTCTCCATGCAACAAGTGCAATGTAGTCAGCTCGGGCGCATTTTCCGGCAGTTGTGCAAATCGCCCGGAAAATACCAGTACTCTGCCGACGCCGCCATCATGGGCGAGACTGTATTCCAGCGCCATGATTGCCCCCTGGGAGAACCCGGCAAGCGCCGTGTCCGTTTGCACGACCTGGTAGCGGTGCTGAGCCTGCCTCACTAAAGCATGCAAGGCGGGCATGGCCTCGGCAACGCGCGCCGGGCGATTCTCTTCGGTCACCTCGCTGATCGAAAACCATTGCAGGCCGGCTCCTCCGCCATCGAACCGGGAATGGCCTTCCGGAAGTACAAACGCGGCATCCGGAAATGCTTTCCTGAATTGATAGGCAAGCGGCAGCAGGTCTGACGGCTTCGCACCCACACCGTGCAACAGGATAAACAGCTGCTTGACGGGGCCGTCATCCGGCAGCAATTCGATGCCTTTGGAAATTTTAGCAACCATGATCCTCTCCCGGTAGATTCAAGATAACTGACTTCAGCAATATCGAATACCCATCAGCTCAAGATTGTACGGCTGAAACCGGCCAGAGATAAGCATCCATGGCTAGGCCGCCATAGGTAAACCGCGGTTGGTATCGCGCGGGGGTATCATCCATCGCGGCACCCAGCGCAACAAACAGCGGCAGGAAGTGATCCTCGGTAGGATGGGAATCTGCCCCGTAGGGTGCCGACCGGTAATTTAGCAAAGCAGAAATGTCCCGTGTTGCGAGCCGATCGGCCACCCAGTCGGTAAACATCTTCGCCTGCGGCAAAGGTGCGCTTTCCGCGTCGGCCCGCCAATTCAGCCACGAGAAGTTGTGCGTGATCGCGCCTGAAGCAACGATCAGCACACCTTCATCCCGCAATGGCGCCAGTGCCCGACCCAGCTCGAAATGGGTTGCCGGGTCGGCGTTCCGTATCAGTGAAAGCTGTGTGACCGGCACATCGGCCTGCGGGTACATCGCCGATAACGGCACCCATGCACCATGATCCAGTCCGCGGCTGGAAATGGAATCAGCGGCCAAGCCGGCATTCGATAGCAGCGACATGATTCGCTCTGCCAGCGCCGGTGCGCCGGGCGCGCGATATTGCATGCTGTATAACTTCTTCGAGAAACCGGAGAAGTCATACAGGGTTTCCGGCATGCCGGACAGGCTGACTGTTGGCCGGTAAGCTTCCCAATGCGCTGACACCACGAGGATCGCGGCTGGCACCGGTGCCAGCCGGGCGATCTGATTCCAGCTGGCCACAGTGTCCGGCGCATTCAATAAGGTATCCGGTGCACCATGCGATACAAATACGACGGGCATGCGTTCTGGCATTTCAGGCTCCTGTGACTTTCATGATAATTTTATTAGTCGGGAATAGCTTCGCCCTGCAATGATTAATTTTGCGGCTCCCCATCCAGGCTCAGTCGTCCCGCCCCGAACATCGTGAACGCCAGCAGGCCACCTGCCATCGCAAAATTCTTCATCAGCATGATCTGCTGCATCTGGTCCGCGCCGGAGTGGAATATCAATCCGGCGACGATGCTGAACCCGGCCAGCAGGAAGGCCACCAAACGTGTCTGGAAGCCGAGCAGCAAGGCGATGCCCCCGCCCAGTTCCAGCGCGATCACCAGGGGTAGCATCGCGCCGGGTACGCCCATCGCCGCCATGTAACCCTGTGTACCGGCGTAACCCGCACCCAGCTTGCCGTATCCGGCGATGATGAAGATCGCCGATGCGAATAGCCGGGCAACGAGCGCCAGCGTCCCACCTACTGCGGATTTAGCAACGAGATTTGCAATGCTGTTGTTGAACTGTTTAAAGATATTTGTATTGCTCATGTCATGCTCCTTTGGGTTGGTAAAAGTGGATCAGGCAAAATGCCCGTTGTTAAAACAAAGTTTCAGTGCAAGCTCACCTCGGCAAAGCCGAGGTTAAGCAAAGCGGCCGGAACTAAAGTCGTGCAGCGCCTGGTGTATCTCCTGCTGCGTGTTCATCACGAACGGCCCGTACTGCACGATGGGCTCGTTCAGTGGTTTGCCCGCGATGAGGATCAGGCGCGACGCCCCGGTTGCAGAAAGTGTCACGCCTTCGGCTTCCGGCGTATTGCCCAGATTTTTCGGATTGCCAAGTATGCCCATGCGGCGCGACGCCACCTGCACACCCTCGACCGCCACCGCTCCGCGATAAACATAGATGAATGCGTTATGCGTGGACGGCAGCGCGGTGGAAAATTCCGCACCGGCGGGCAGATGGATGTCGAGGTACAGCGGCTCGGTGACCTCGCGCGTCACGGCACCTTTAACCCCGTTGCTAATTCCGGCGATCACCCGCACTCTCACGCCTTCCGGGGTGACATATTCCGGGATCGTCTCGCTGGCAAAATCCCGATACCACGGTTCGTTCATCTTGTGCTGAGCTGGCAGGTTGAGCCAAAGCTGGAAGCCTTCCATAAGGCCACCCACCTGTTCGGGAATCTCGGAGTGGATTACGCCGCGACCCGCAGTCATCCACTGTACACCGCCATTTTTCAGCAGGCCTTCGTGCCCCGCACTGTCGCGGTGACGCATATGGCCGGCCAGCATATAAGTCACAGTCTCGAAGCCGCGATGCGGATGATCCGGGAAGCCCGCGATGTAATCGTCGGGATTGTCGCTGGCGAATGCGTCCAGCATCAGGAACGGATCGAGACGCTTTTGCAGCTTGCCTGAAAGCACGCGGGTCAGTTTCACGCCCGCACCATCCAATGTGGCAATGCCCTCGACGATGCGCTCGATGCCGCGCGTATAATTTTTTACAACCGTATCGGTATTCATGATGATTCCTCCAGTTTTAGTAAGCGTTCGGTTCAGGCGGAGACCAGCTCATCAAGTTGCCGCCCCTGCAAATACCTATCCTGTAACTGACTCGCCGCCTCGATCAATTTGGCATTCAATTCCCCGTTCCTGAGCACGCCGCGCTCGACATCGAAATTCTCGTGAAAGCTCGGAATGGCAAGACTGGCCTTCACATCGCCGCCGAAAAACGGCATCGAACCGGTAGCCGCAGCCAATACACTTGCGCCGCCGCGTGGCCCCGGCGAAGTGGACAGCAACACCATCGGCTTGTCCTGGAACACCTTCTTGCCCATGCGCGAACTCCAGTCGAACAGGTTCTTGTAAGCCGCGCTGTATGAACCGTTGTGCTCGGCAAAGGAGATCATCAGCGCATCGCTGGCCGCGATCTTCGCGAGAAAAGCTTTCGCCAGCGCGGGATGGCCCAGTTCCTTTTCCCGGTCCTTGCTGAACAACGGCAATTCGTAATCGTTCAGGTCCAGCACTTCGATTTCAGCATCCTCGACCAGGCTGGCGGCATACGCCACCAATTGCTTGTTGATCGAATTCCTGCTGTTGCTCGCTGCAAACGCCAATATCTTCATGATCGGTTCCTCCTGTTGAAAAGCCGCGCGGGTAGAAAGTGAGTGCATCATAGTCGGCTCAAAAATATAGATAAAGCCAGTAAACTGGGATAGACTGTTCCATAAATGGAGCAATCAAATATCTCAGCCGATGATTACATCCTGTTCGTCGCCATCGTCGAACAGGAAAGCATGGTGCGCGCCGCAGAACATCTCGGCATGCCCAAGGCCACGGTCTCGCGGCGCCTGACCAATCTCGAGACGGCTCTCGGGCAGCGGCTTTTATTGCGCACCACTCGCCGATTGACGCTCACCGATTTCGGCATGGAATTTCTCGAACATTGCCGGCGCGTGGCCGAAGAAGTCGCCGCCACCCGCGATTTCGTGCACAGCCAGGAAGAGCGGCCGCGCGGCCGCCTGCGTGTTTCCATGCCGGGGGAATATGCCAAGCAGAATTCGCGGGCCTTCGCCACTTTCATCGAAGCCTATCCCGAAATACAGCTCGATCTCGATCTCACCTCGCGGCGTGTTGACCTGATCGGCGAGCGTTTCGATCTGGCGATACGCATGGGAAAGCTGGACGATGATTCGGCGCTGGCGGCACGCAAGATAGACGAACAAAGCATCGGCCTCTATGCCAGCCCCATCTATCTCGCGCTGCGTCCGGCGCCCAAACATCCTGGCGATCTGGAACATCATGAAGCGGTGCGCCTGATGTCGGCACGTGGAACGCCGGTCGCCTGGAAACTGCTGCGCGGCAAGACCGTATGGGAAGGCACGCCGCACGGCAGGATCACATTGAATTCCATGGATGTGATCATGCAACTGTTGCTAGATGGTGCGGGCATCGGCGCTTTGCCCGATCACTATGCGGCGGAAGACATGCGCATGAAGCGGCTGGTACGGGTACTGCCGCAGTGGTGCCTGCCTGCTGTTCCCGCATGGGCGGTTACACCAATGCGCCGCTACCTCCCCGCCAAGACACGGGTCTTTCTGGCGCATCTGGAGCAGTTCATCAAGATGCGTTAGTTAATTTCTGGGCGTGGCACGTATACCCCTCGAAAATTCTTAACGCTGCTCCACCGGTTTTGCCATTCCGGTTTTTTGCGTATCTGAGGCAGGAGTCCACCCACCACCCAGCGCCTTGAACAGGTCAGCGACCGCCGCGCGCTGGGCGCGTTGCGCATCCACCCGGTTCAATTCCGCCAGCAGGTAGTTCCGCTCCACATCCAGCACTTCCAGGCGACTGGAGAGGCCGACCTTGTAGCGAATTTCGGCTTGTTTGTCCGCTTGCGACAGGGCTGCGGTGCGCGCGGTTTCCGCATCGAGTATCTGCCGTGCCGCGGCCTGCGCCGACAGGGCATTGCGCACGTCGGCGAAGGCGCTGGCGACGGCCTGCCGGTATTGCGCCAGCGCCAGATCGCGGTTGGCTGCCGCCGCATCCACCATGTAGCCCACGCGCCCCGCATTGAATATCGGCTGGCTGATACCGGCGGCAAACTGGAAGATGCCTGCCGGCCCGGTGAACAAGTTGGAGAGCGCCGCGCTCTCGCTGCCGAGATAGGAAGTCAGGGTAAGCGAGGGAAAATACTGCGCGCGTGCCGCGCCGATGCGCGCGTTGAGCGATACCAGATGCTGCTCCGCCGCCTGCAAATCCGGCCTGCGCAACAGCAAGTCGGCGGGCAAACCATCCGGCACCCACACATTCGCCAGCGCCAGCACCGGTGCCTGCGCCAGCGTGCCGCGATCCACCACGCTATTCATCACTTCGCGTGGCGAGCGCCCCAGCAGCAAGACCAGCGCGGCTTCCTGCTTGTCACGCGCCTGCGCCAGCGCGGCGAGCTGCGAGCGGATGGCGGCTTCATCGGCCTCGGCCTGGTGCATGTCGTATGCCGACAGCACGCCGACTTCGACCCGCTTCTTGTCCAGCGCAATCATTTCCTGGCGTCCGGCCAGCGCGCGGCGCAGCACGACTTCTTGCGCATCGTATGCCAGCAATGCAAAATATTGCTGCGCGACTTGCGCGCTCAATGACAGGTATGCGGCATCGCGGCTGGCTTCCGCCGACAACAACTCGGCGCGCGACGCTTCGCTGGCGCGGCGGAATTTTCCCCACAGGTCGAGTTCGTAGCTGGCATCCAGCGTGGCGCGAATATCATTCTGCGTGCGTGGCACCGTGGCCGGAAGCGGCGAAGCACCAGCGGCAGTCACCCGCGTGCGGCTATCTTTTGCATTGGCGCTCAGTGCCGGATACTGGTCGGCTTCGCTGAGCCCCAGTTGCGCGCGTGCCGCCAACACCCGCGCCACGGCCACTTGCGCATCGGCATTGTGCGCCTTGGCCTCGTCTTCCAATTTATCCAGCACCGGGTCGGCATACAAACTCCACCAGCGTTCTCCGGCGTGGCTTGTTGTCTGTGTGGCAACAGTGGGAGCGGCGACGGGTGCGGAAGCGCCCTGCTGGAGCTCGCCTTGCTTCATCGCCCCTGCTCCCGCCGAGCCATCCCCGATGGCCCGATTCTTCGTGGACCAGTTTTCCGGCAACTCCATTTTGGGCTGCTGATAATCCGGCCCCGCAGCGCACGCGGCCAGCAAGCCTGTAGCAAGCAGTGCCACAGTTAAGGTGTGACTCGCGCAGCGATTCGATTGCCCTTTCTCCCGCTTGCGGGGGAAAGTTGGATAGGGGGAAATTGGCATGGCAGGTTTCATCATCGTGGGCGGCATCCCTGCCATGCCAGTTAACTTGTTATTCATGCTCATCCTCCTTGTGTTGCACGGGTGGTTTGCCGGGGAAAATCCGGCGCACCACGACGAAGAATACCGGAATCAGGAATATCGCAATCGCCGTCGCCGCCAACATGCCGCCCATCACGCCGGTGCCCAGCGCATGGCGGCTGTTGGCACCCGCACCCGATGAAATCGCCAGCGGCAGCACGCCGAACATGAAGGCGATCGAGGTCATCAGGATCGGGCGCAAGCGCAAGCGGCAGGCTTCCATGGTGGCCTCGATCAGATCATGTCCCTTGTCCTGGAAATCGCGCGCGAATTCGATAATCAAAATCGCGTTCTTCGCGGCGAGGCCGATAATGACGATCAGCCCGACTTTGAAATACACGTCGTTGGGCAGACCGCGCAGCATCGCTGCCGACAGCGCGCCCAGCACGCCGATGGGCACCACCAGCATCACGGCAAACGGAATAGACCAGCTTTCGTACAACGCCGCGAGGCACAGGAAAACGACAATCACCGACAAACTGAATAACATGATGACCTGGTTGCCGGACACCCGCTCTTCGTTGGAGATGCCCGACCACTCAAAGCCGAAACCCGGCGGCAGGCTGGTGGCAGCGTGCTCCATCGCCGCCATCGCCTCGCCCGTGCTGCGTCCGGGGGCGGGGCTGCCGGAAATTTTCATCGCGGGCAGCCCGTTGTAGCGATCCAGCTTGGGCGCACCCACGATCCAGCGCGGCGTGCAGAATTCCGACAGCGGCACCATGCCGCCTTGGTTGTTCCGCACTGGCAGGCGCAGGATTTGCGCGATGGTCGCGCGCGTGGCCGCCTCGGCCTGCATCTGCACGCGCAACACGCGCCCGTTGCGCACGAAGTCGTTGATGTAAGCCACGCCCAGCGCGGATTGCAGCGTGTCGTTGAAATTGGCGAGGTCTATGCCCAGGGCCTGCGCCTTGAGGCGGTTCACGTTCAGCATCAGCTGCGGCGCGGGTTCCTGCCCTTCCGGGCGCACACCCTGCAACGCCGGATTTTTGCCGGCAGCGCCCAGCATCATGTTGCGCGCCTCCAGCAATTTTTCTCGCCCCAGTCCCGCGCGATCTTCCAGCCTGAAATCAAAACCGCCGACCGCGCCCAGCTCTGGAATGGGCGGCACGTTGATGGAAAAAATCATCGCCTGCTTGATGCGCGACAGCGCCATGTTCGCGCGCTTGACCAGCGAAGAAGCGGAATTGTCCGCCGCCGGGCGCTGGTCCCAATTCTTCAGGTCAACAAAAGTAATCGCGGCATTCTGTCCTCGCCCGAAGAAGGAAAAACCGACCACGCCGATGACATGTTCCACTTCGGGTTGCTTGAGATAAAACTCCTCCACCTGCGACAGCACTTGCTTGGTACGCTCGGTGGACGCGCCGGGCGGCAACTGCACCACGCTGAAGAAATAGCCCTGGTCTTCTTCCGGCAAAAAACTGGTGGGCAGGAAAAACAGCATCACGCCCATCGCCGCCACGATGGCGGCATACACGGCCAGTGCGCGCCACGTGCGATGCAACACCTTGCCCACGCCGGATTGATAGCGTTTAGTGGTCTGCGCAAAATAGCGGTTGAACCAGCCGAGGAAACCGGTCTTCGGGATCGCTTCATGCCCCGGCGAATTTTGCAGCAGCGTGGCGCACAGCGCGGGCGTCAGGGTCAGCGCCATCAGCACCGAGAACACCATGGTCAGCAGCAGCGTGGCTGCGAACTGGCGGTAGATCACGCCCACCGAGCCACCGAAAAACAACATCGGCACGAACACGGCGGACAACACCACGCTGATGGCGATGATGGCGTTGAATATCTGGCCCATCGCCTTGCGCGTGGCTTCACGCGGCGGCAGGCCTTCTTCGGCCATGATGCGCTCGACGTTTTCCACCACCACGATGGCATCGTCCACCACGATGCCGATGGCCAGCACCAGTGCGAACAGGGTGAGGATGTTGATGGTGAAGCCGAAGAAATACATCCCGACCATCGCGCCGGTCAGCGCCACCGGCACCACGATGGCCGGGATAAACGTGGCGCGCAAGCTGCCGAGAAAAACGTACATCACCAGGAACACCAGTACCAGCGCGATCAGCAGCGTCTTCACCACCTCCTCGATGGAAATCTGCACAAACTTGGAAGTGTCGTACGGCACCACCCAGCTCACGCCCTTGGGGAAATTCTTGGACAGCTCCGCCATTTTGTCCTTGATCGCCTGCGCGGTTTCCAGCGCATTGGCGGTGGGCGTCAAACGGATGGCGATGTTTGAAGAAGGCTGCCCGTCAAGGCGTGCCGACACGGAATAATCTTCCGCGCCCAGTTCCACGCGCGCCACATCCTTGAGCAGCACGGTGGAGCCATCGGGATTGGCGCGCACCACGATGTTGCCGAATTCCGCCGGGGTGGTGAGCTTGCCTTTGCTGACGATGACCGCGTTCAACTGCTGGCCCGGCACGGCGGGAAGCTGCCCCAGCTCGCCCATGGCAAGCTGCGCGTTCTGCGCGTTCACCGCGTTTTTGATGTCGCCGGGCGTCAGGTTGTAGGCATACAGCTTGTCGGTTTTCAGCCATAGCCGCATCGAATATTCGGTGCCGAACATCAGCGCCTCGCCCACGCCGGGCACGCGCAGTACCTGGTCCAGCACGTTGGAAGCGGCAAAGCTGCCGAGCGCCACGCTGTCCATGCTCTTGTCCGGCGAAATGATGGCGACGAACATCAGGTAGTTGCGCGCCGATTTCGCCACCGTAATCCCGGCGCGCTGCACCTCGATCGGCATACGCGGCTCGGTGCGCTTAAGGCGGTTCTGCGTTTCAACCGAAGCCACATCCAGATCGGTGCCCGCCTCAAAGGTCAGGGTGATGGTACCGCGCCCGAGTTCGGAAGCTGATTCCATATACAGCAGATGCTCGATACCGTTGAGTTGCTGCTCGATCAGCGTGACGGTCGCCTCCTCCACCACCTGCGACGAGGCACCGGGATAACTGATGGTAACGGCAATCTGCGGCGGCGCGACGGCGGGATAGGCGGAAACCGGCAGCTTGTGCAGGGCCAGCCCGCCCGCGAGTAGAATGATGATCGCGATCACCCATGCGAAGATGGGGCGGTCTATGAAAAATTTGGCGAGCACGTTGTTCCTTATTTTTTACTGTCGGCAGGCATGACGCTGCTGGCGGGCACGACAGGCACGGATACTTCCAGCGGCACCGCTTTCACCACGCTGCCGGGACGCGCTTTCTGCACGCCATCCACGATCACTTGTTCGCCGACTTGCAAGCCATCCTCAATCACAAAATCGCCGCCCGCCATGCTGCCGGTCTTGACCGGGCGCGGCGACACTTTGCCGTCGGCATCCACCACCAGCACGAATTGCCCCTGTGGCCCGGCCAGCACGGCGCGCTGCGGCAGCTTGATGGCGTCGTCGGCATTCGCCTGGGGGAAACGGATCATGGCAAACATGCCGGGCAACAATTCATGCTTGGAATTGGGGAACACGGCGCGGATGGAAACGCTGCCGGTGCCGGGATCAACCGCCACGTCGGAGAACAGCAGCTTGCCCTTCTCGGAATAAATGCTGCCGTCCTCGAGTACCAATTCAACCTTGCCCGAACCGCTGCGTTTCAGCTTGCCGGAGGCGAACGCTTTTTGCAGGCGCAGGATATCGGCACCGGACTGGGTAAAGTTCGCATAGATGGGATCAACCTGCTCGATGACGGCAAGATTGGTCGCATCGCCGTGGCCGACCAGCGCACCCTCCGTTACCAGTTCGCGCCCGATGCGTCCCGAGATGGGCGCGGGCACATTGGTATTTTCCAGATCGAGCTGCGCCTTGGCCAATGCTGCCTCTGCCTGCTTGAGCTTGGCTCCGGCCAGTTCATAATCCTGCTGGCTGACTGCACTCACCTCGAGCAATTGTTTGTAGCGGTTCCGCGTCTGCAGCGCAACCTCCACATCCGCGCGCGCCGCCGCATACGCGGCACGATAGCTGCGCGCATCAATCTGGAACAGGGTAGCGCCCGCCTTCACATCGCTGCCCTCGGTGAACAAGCGTTTCTCGACGATGCCATCCACGCGCGCGCGTACCTGGGCAACACGATATGCATCCAGACGCCCGGGCAAATCCTGCGTCAGCGTGGCCGCGCCCCGACTGACGGTGATCACATTCACTTCGGGCGGCGGCGGTGTCGCACCTGCGCCAGGCGCACCGGGTGCCTGTCCTTCGTGCCTGCCGCATGCCGCCAGCGACAAAGCCAAGGTAATGGCTAGAACACTCT
>Ga0315270_10001306_pt1 | contig 13232 bp, 10 predicted proteins | sample C1_bottom_MG_FD_204932 | JGI IMG/M metagenome (GOLD analysis project Ga0315270, IMG submission 204932) | Sediment microbial communities from Yellowstone Lake, YNP, Wyoming, USA - C1_bottom | ecosystem: Environmental > Aquatic > Freshwater > Lake > Sediment | place: USA: Wyoming | collected... | reverse complement strand
AACGTTAAGTTCCGCGTCGTCCTTGATGTAACGCTCCTGTTTGCCTTTTTTCACCTTGTAAAGCGGTGGTTGCGCGATATAGAGATAGCCTCTCTCGATCAACGCTGGCATTTGGCGATAAAAGAACGTCAACAGCAGCGTGCGAATGTGCGAACCATCGACGTCGGCGTCCGTCATGATAATGATGCGATGGTAGCGCAATTTGTCGGGATTGAACTCTTCTCGGCCAATACCACAACCTAATGCAGTGATTAAAGCCGTAATCTCTAACGAAGAAAGCATCTTGTCGAAGCGAGCTTTTTCGACATTAAGGATCTTGCCCTTCAATGGTAAAATCGCTTGGTAACGACGGTCGCGGCCTTGCTTAGCCGAACCACCGGCGGAATCACCTTCGACGAGAAAAATTTCGGAGGAAGCTGGATCCTTCTCTTGGCAATCGGCTAATTTGCCGGGTAAGCCGCCCAAATCGAGAACACCCTTGCGACGCGTCATTTCACGCGCTTTACGCGCGGCTTCGCGAGCGCGAGCGGCTTCAATTACTTTGCCGGTGATTTCACGCGCTTCCGTCGGATTTTCGAGCAAATACATCTGCAGTTGTTCAGCCACTACGGACTCAACGACCGGTTTAACTTCCGAGGAAACCAATTTGTCTTTGGTCTGTGAGGAAAACTTTGGATCGTGTACTTTTACGGACAATATCGCTGTCAGGCCTTCGCGGGCGTCATCACCAGTCGTGGCGATTTTAGCTTTCTTCGTTAAGCCTTCTTGCTCCATGTAGTTATTGAGTGTCCGAGTCAGTGCCGCCCGGAATCCCGCGAGATGAGTCCCGCCATCGCGTTGAGGAATGTTGTTTGTGTAACAAAAAACGCTTTCTTGATAGCTTTCATTCCACTGCAAGGCAACTTCGACAACGATGTTGTCGCGCTCGGTGCAACAGTAGAAGACGTTTTTGTGGATCGGGGTTTTATTTTTGTTGAGGTGCTCAACAAACGCGCGGATTCCGCCTTCATATTGAAAAATGTCGTTTTTGCCGGTTTCACGTTCGTCATGCAATTCGATTCGGACGCCCGAATTGAGAAACGACAGCTCGCGAAGGCGCTTTGCCAAAATCTCGTAATGAAACTCTAGGTTGGTGAAAATCGTCGGGCTAGGTAGGAAACGAACGACTGTGCCGGTCCGCTCGGAATCACCCGCCACTTTTAGCGGCGCCTGGGGTTCGCCCAGTTTATAGATCTGCTGATGTTCCTTGCCGTCGCGGTAAATCGTGAGCCACAGAGTATCGGAAAGGGCGTTTACTACCGAGACGCCGACGCCATGCAAGCCGCCGGAGACTTTATATGAATTGTCGTCGAACTTCCCACCGGCATGCAAAATGGTCATGATGACTTCTGCAGCAGATCGACCTTCTTCTTTGTGGATATCTACTGGAATTCCGCGACCATTATCGGAAACGGAAACGGAATTATCAGGATGAACGATAACTTTAATATCGTTACAGTAGCCAGCAAGAGCCTCGTCAATGGCATTGTCGACAACTTCAAACACCATGTGGTGCAGGCCGGTGCCGTCATCCGTGTCGCCAATATACATACCGGGGCGCTTACGCACCGCATCAAGTCCACGCAGGACTTTAATGTTGGAGGAGTCGTAAGTGTCACTGGGAGTCGTCGACATAAGATTCCAATCCCCGCTAATACACGTATTGTAATTTTAACACATAAAGGTCGAATTAATAACGAAAAAGTGCAATGGCTTTGGTGATTGTTCCACGTGGAACGTTGGTGATGCTTCCCTGGTTTCAAAGAACTCGCAACAAGCGGTTATTAACAACACTCGCTGAGATCCGTTCCAAATCGTAGCGACGATGCTCGAGAAAGACTGCGCACAGTCAGGCGAGTTCGGCGAACGTTCCATGTTCCACGTGAAACATTTTTTCGGGTAACCCGAAACCCTCCAGACACACTAGCGACGTCTCCGTACTAGCGGCAATGATCTGACAAGGCAATTTCGCGAGCTCGTCAATTACAAAACCTCGGTGCTGGTAATCAAGCTCGGCCGGTAAATCATCAATCAAGAGTGTGGGATGCGATGACTTGTGCAACACCGCATGCCGAATCTGAGCGAAAACAAACGCGCACACCGCAACTTTCATTTGTCCGCCGGACAAGTGGTTTTTCGCCGGTTCGCCATTAATGTAGAGTCTGAAGTCGGCGCGGTGAGGTCCGACTTGGGTCGCGCCAATGACCAAGTCTCGCTCCAAGCTGCGAGTTAGAGCGTCGCGCAAAGAATCCTGCTCCAACCGCCAACCGGCACCAAAGCGCAACTCAACATGCGACACCGGGAGTCTGAGTAACTTCGGCAACAAATCGTTGAGGGCGTTCTGCAATTCTGAAAGGTAAATGCGTCGCGTTGCCGTAAGCGCTTCACCGCTGTCCGCGAGTTCGGCGTCCCACGCCGTAATCAACTTCCGATCCGTTACCGCCCCGACACGTAAAGCTGCGTTTCTTTGTTTTAGCGCGCGTGCATAACGTTGGTAAATAGTCAGGTACGCTTGTTCCACGTGGAACAATCCCCAGTCCAAAACCACTCTACGCTCTTGCGGCGCACCCGCAAACAGACCCAACACCTCTGGGCCAATATAGCTCACCGGAAAAACGCCCGCTAACTCCGAAATACGACGGACATTCTCAAACCCAATTTTTCCTCTGGTCCCTCCCTCTAAGCTGTACTCAAAGCCGATTGGCGTGTCTTCCGACCCGGCATGTCTGGAGCCTACCCGACCAAACAAAGTAAAGCTCTCCTGCCCGCGCGCCGTAACTTGGCGCAACTGGTTTGTCCGGAACGACTTTCCTCTGCTTAAAATGCCAACAGCCTCCAACAGGCTCGATTTTCCGCTGCCATTTGGACCGACTACGAAATTAACGCCAGGCGCAAAATTGAGTGAAGCCGTTGCAAGATTTCTTAGATTTTGAATCTTCAGATGTGTCAGAGACATGATTTTAAAGACAACCGACCATTCGGCAGACTCGGCCGTGCAACCGATAGTTCAACGAAGCCAACACGCCACTTTTAGCCTAGCCGTTTCGCTGAACTGGAAAAAGTCCACTTTTACTAACGCTGCCTTAGTCCTCACAAGCGCATCGGCATAACGACATATTTCGCCGCATCATCCGTTAAACCCCGCACGAGGCAGCAACTATTTGCGTCCGATAGGACCATCTTGATATCCGTTTCAGGAATAGCTCCAAGCGCCTCCACAACATAATTCGCGTTAAAGCCGATTTCCAGGTGCCCCCCGTTATAATCAACAGCCAATTCCTCTTCAGCTTCTTCTTGTTCTGGATTGTTGGTGGAAATCTTGAGCAAGCCCGGTTCCAAGGCAAATCGAACGCTACGATATCGTTCGTTTGACAAAATAGAAATGCGATTCAAGGCATGGCTCAATTCGCTGCGATCTGCAACGACGATCTTGTCACCACCTTGTGGCAGAACTCGCTGGTAATCCGGGAATCGCCCATCAATCAACTTTGACGTAAACGTGACATCCCCGACGCCGATGCGAATATAATTCGAACCCAATTGCACCGTTACTGGTGAATCGCTGCTGTCGAGCAACTTTAAAATTTCTGTAACGCCTTTGCGAGGTATTATAACCTGTTGATTTTCGTTTATTTTTATATCTTCTTTGAGCTCACACACGGCTAGTCGATGGCCATCCGTTGCCACGGTCCGCAGCACCCCAGACCCAACTTCAAACAATAAACCGTTTAAGTAATAACGCACATCCTGCTGTGCCATCGCAAACTGCGTACGTTCGATCAAGCTGCGCAGCCGTTTTTGCGGCACTAAAAATTCTGTGCTTATGCCTCCCGTTTCTACAGTTGGAAAGCCTTCCGCCGGCAACGTCGCTAATGCAAAACGACTACGGCCCGCGCGAACAATGACCCGCCCGTTCTCCAACTTAAGTTGGATCGTAGACCCGTCTGGCAACATGCGACAGATATCGGCAAACTTTTTCGCGGGTATCGTCAACGAACCTTCTTCACCACTGAGAACCTGTGCGTAGGCAATCGTCTCAATTTCTAGGTCGGTTGCGGTAACCGCTAGCTGATCGCCCGAAACTACCAGTAATAAGTTTCCAAGTACGGGCATTGTTTGTTTACGATCGACAACTCCTGAGGTCACCTGCAAAGGCTTAAGCAGAGCGTCGCGATTTATCGTAAATTGCATTTCTACTCGTCCTCTTTATATTTAATCTTAAGTCTTTAATAAGTAGTAATAAGAGTTATAGAGCAAGGCAAAATCTCTGGATAACTCTAAAAATATCATCGATACAATCGGTTATGAAATCGAAACACTGTGGAGAACAAATCACAAGGTGGTCTTGGTACCTGTAGATAACTTGTGCATCCTTTGACGACTCCGGTTACATTTTAGATTATCCACAGACTGTCCACACTAACTCGTCAGGGTTCTTAACAGGTTATTAAAGTCCTCGCAGATGCGCCGGTCTTCTTCTTTGAGCTGCTGTATTTTGTGGCAAGCATGCATGACTGTTGTGTGATCACGGCCACCGAAAGCGTCGCCAATTTCAGGAAGGCTATGGTTGGTGAGTTCTTTGGCCAGCGCCATAGCCACTTGTCGCGGTCGCGCAACGGAACGACTGCGCCGTTTGGACAAAAGATCTGCCACGCGGATTTTGTAATAATCCGCCACCGTTTTTTGAATGTTTTCGATTGTTACCAGTTTATCTTGCAACGATAACAAGTCGCGCAGTGCTTCTCGAGCGAACTCAATCGTGATTGGCCGTTGGGTGAAGCGCGAATTGGCAATTACGCGCCGCAGCGCGCCCTCTAGCTCGCGAACGTTGGATCGGATGCGTTTAGCGATAAAGAAAGCAACTTCGTGCGGCAAGTCGACATCGACTTGCGCGGCCTTTGAAACCAAGATCGCAACGCGCGTTTCCAATTCCGGGGGTTCAATGCAAACCGTTAGACCCCAGCCAAATCGTGACTTCAACCGATCTTCCAGGCCTTCAATTTCTTTCGGGTAACGATCACACGTCATGATGATCTGTTGTTGGCCCTCTAAAAGCGCATTGAAGGTGTGGAAGAATTCTTCTTGCGAACGATCTTTGCCGGCAAAAAACTGAATATCATCGATCAGCAACGCATCGAGGCCACGATAGAACCGCTTAAACTCGTTAATGGCGTTGTGTTGTAGCGCCTTGATCATGTCGGCTACAAAACGCTCCGAATGCAAATAAACGACGCGCGCGGCCGGATTATTTTTTAAAATAACGTGACCGACCGCATGCATGAGATGGGTTTTACCTAGGCCAACGCCACCGTAAATAAACAACGGGTTGTAGGCAGCGCCCGGATTTTCCGCCACCTGTTGCGAAGCCGCCCGTGCCAATTGATTCGACTTACCTTCGACGAAGGACACGAAGGTGAAGTCAGGATTAAGGTTGCTTGGGCATGCCGATTCTTGGCCGTCATTTTTGCGGCGAAACAGGCTGCGCGCCGTGGCTGTTTTCGCCGTATCCGTCTTTTCCGGTTCGACTTTCTTTTCCTTCTCACGCCCACCAATTTCCAATCGCACTTGGGGTGATTGGCCATTACCCACGCTCGCAATGATGGCGTTAATCTGCCCGATGAATCGATCGTTTACTCGCTCGAGTACAAAACGGTTGGGTGCAAGTAGCTGAATTTCTTCCGCGGACTCAACGACCTGCAGCGGCCGAATCCAAGTATTGAACTGCTGGGCAGACAGCTGACTTTGCAGCTGATCCAAGCACGATTGCCAAAGAGAAACTGTCACGCGTACACCCCCTGTGTATTGGTTGTTTACGCCACGCCTTAAGCGGTTTGCCTGCTAGGCTCGGGAATCCCACCATCCGCAGGCTCTAGGCCGAGCCTAGAAACAGGACAAGCAACCGTTTCGCTAGCGGTTGGTACGCGGACGATGGTAGAGCAACACACCAGGACAAAAAAACGCAAAATAACCTCCGCCGTGGCCATCAACCTCAGCGTAAAGGAACATAAAAACAGGAAAGAAAGTGAAAGGAGTCTATACGCAAAAATAAAAGTTATCCACAAGTTGTTTTGAGAGAGAACTTGTGCAATTTTCGGCCAATTTTTGGTGGCAAAGCGCGCCATTTTGGGCTTTGTCGCGCCCTGATTTTGGCCAGTGCAAATCAATAATTGGTGTGCGCGAAGGGAAGTACCCCCTTGGAGCGTCAATGGAATCCGCGAAGTTGACAGCTCCTAGCCCAAGCGAGTATCGTACGCCGTTCAATTTGGGCCAGGAATGTCTTCGTCACTTGCCACAACTTATGTGACGCAAGGACACGGCGAGGCCGTTATCCTTAGTTTGCTGTTTTTATCCGAATCCAGGTGGTACTCACAATGAAAAGAACTTATCAACCAACTACGTTGAAGCGTAAGCGTACCCATGGGTTCCGCGCGCGTATGGCAACGGCGAAGGGCCGCCAGGTTCTCAAGCGTCGCCGCGCGAAAGGCCGCGCACGGTTGACGGTTTAGTTTGTTGTCCGGCTGTTGCAACCCGAACCCGACCAGCGTTTTCCGCGCAACAAGCGGCTGACAGCGGCGGCTGACTATCGGTTCGTTTTCGCCGAACCCCAGCGATTGTCGACCCCGTCATATACTGTCTTAGTCCGCGCTAACGAGCGGCAAACGAATCGTATAGGCATCGTCGTGTCTCGCAAGGTCGCGGCTCATGCCGTGCAACGGAACCGCATCAAACGGCTTGTGCGGGAAAGTTTTCGGCATCAGCAACAAAAAGGGCTCGATGGCTTTGACATCGTTGTTATTGCGCGTCACGGCATTGCAAAGAAGAACAATAATAGTCTGTTTTCCGAACTAGAGGCTCAGTGGTCGCGGCTCGCCAGATGGAAAAAATCCTCATCCTCTTGATTCGCGGTTACCGCTACGTCTTGAGTCCGTGGCTGGGTAATCAGTGTCGGTTTCATCCTACTTGTTCTTGTTACGCCGAAGAAGCGATCGAACGTCACGGGTGGTTTAAGGGCGTCGGATTAACGGTTGGGCGTCTCTGTCGCTGTCATCCTTGGCGGCCCGGCGGATACGACCCAGTGCCGAAAGAACGGTAGTGAGTGAATTATGCAAAACATGCGGCTTTTTTTGTTCATGGCCTTGTCGTTTGTCACGCTTCTTTTATGGGACGCATGGCAAAAAGACTACGCGCCAAAAACGCCGGCGCCGACGAGTGACGCCACAGCTATTCCCAATGCACAAGATATACCGCCTACCGCAGTCAACACCACCGAATTACCCGTTGGCACTGTAGCGTCGCCAGCCGGCGCGCTCCCGCCGACAGATGGTGCCCCGAAGATCGCGGCAGTTGAGCCCGTGCGTTCCGGTCAGCGCATTCGTGTTGCCACCGACGTGCTTACGCTTGAGATTGATACAATCGGCGGTGATGTCCGTGAGGTGACGTTGCCTCGGTATCTCGACAAAACAGGCTCAACGGAAAAGCCGTTCATTCTGTTAAGCGATAAGCAGACACCGTACTTTGTTGCACAAACCGGATTGTTGTCAGCCCAGGGAGCGCCTGATCATCACGCGACTTTTACCGCTGCGCAAACGAATTTTTCGTTGGAGGCGGGGGCTGATATTTTACGTGTCCCGCTCACATGGACTGATGCGAACGGCATCACGGTTACTAAAACATTTGTTCTGCGTCGGGGTGACTACACGATCGAGGTGGAGCAGAAAGTTGACAACGGATCCGCCGCCGAGTGGCGTGCACGCCAGTACCGCCAACTACAGCGCTCCAGTCATACTGCATCGTCTGAATCTGCGCTTATCGTGACGTATACCGGCGGAGTGATTTACTCGCCGGAGAAAAAGTACGAAAAGATTAAGTTCGACACCATGAAAAGCAGCGACTTGACGCGCACTGTGGTGGGTGGTTGGACAGCCATGATTCAACATTATTTTGTCGGCGCATGGATTCCTGAGCAGGACGAGACCAACACTTTTTATACCAAAGTCCCGGCGGAAGATCGCTATGTCATCGGTATGGTTTCGCCCGACAAGGTCGTAGCAGCGGGACAAAGCGCGGTCTTTAGCACACGCTTGTACATGGGGCCGAAAGCTCAGCAGGTGATGGAGAAACTGGCGCCAGGTCTTGAACTCACCGTTGACTATGGTTGGCTAACGGTTATCGCTAAACCGATATTCTGGTTAATGCGCTCGATTCATGATGCGGTGCAAAATTGGGGCTGGTCAATTATTTTGCTAACGCTCCTCATCAAGCTCGCGTTCTACAAACTTTCTGAAGCCAGTTATCGTTCTATGGCGCACATGCGTCGCGTTCAGCCGAAGATGGCGGCGCTGAAAGAGCGTTACGGTGATGATCGACAACGTATGAGCCAGGCGATGATGGAGCTTTATCGCAAAGAGAAAATAAATCCTCTTGGCGGTTGTTTACCGATCGTTGTTCAAATTCCCGTTTTCATCGCCTTGTACTGGGTGTTACTCGAGAGTGTTGAGTTGCGCCAAGCGCCGTTTATGGCTTGGATTACGGACCTATCGACGCGCGATCCGTTTTATGTATTGCCGCTGTTGATGGGCATTACGATGTTCATTCAGCAGAAACTCAATCCGCCGCCGCCCGATCCTGTGCAAGCGAAAGTGATGATGGCCCTGCCGTTTGTCTTTACTTTGTTCTTCGCGTTCTTTCCAGCGGGACTCGTGTTGTATTGGGTGGCTAACAATACCTTGTCCATTGCTCAGCAGTATGTCATCACGCGCCGGATTGAAAAGTTACACGCGGCGCCGGCCAAAAGTTAATACAGTAATCACGCGGCCGCATACGGTGTGTTTACGCTTTGAAGCGGCCTAACACCTAAGAGACCTGCCGGGTCCATGTCCCACCACGCATCGTCAACCATCGCTGCCGTCGCCACCGCACCCGGTCGCGGTGGCGTTGGCATCATTCGCATTTCCGGTCCACTGTCGTTGCCTATCGCGCAAGAGTTATTCAAAAGCGTTTCGTTATCAGCGCGGCGGGCCAAAATCGTGCACGTGCACGATGCCGCTGGTACCACGCTCGACGAAGGTATTGGTCTATATTTTCCGGCGCCGCACTCTTTTACCGGCGAAGACGTTATCGAATTTCAGGGCCATGGCGGGCCAATTCTGCTCGACATGATTTTAGCTCGCATCATTAATCTTGGTGCGCAGTTAGCAAAGCCCGGCGAATTCAGTGAGCGCGCGTTTCTCAACGACAAAATGGATTTGCTGCAGGCCGAAGCCATTGCCGACTTGATTGATGGCGCATCGACAGCAGCGGTACGTGCTGCCGCGCGATCCATGCAAGGCGAGTTTTCTCAGCACATCCGCGCGATGTCGCAACAAATTATTGAATTGCGTACGCACATCGAAGCCACCATCGATTTTTCCGATGAGGAGATCGATTTTCTGCAGGACAACGCGTTGCAGCAACGCTTGACGAAAATTCAGTCGCAGTTACACAGAGTCTTTGCTTCTGCCCAACAAGGCGCAATTTTGCGTGAAGGTATTACGGTAGTCATTGCAGGTCTACCCAACGCTGGCAAGTCGAGCTTGCTTAATCGACTCACCGGCACAGACACAGCCATTGTCACCGAGATCGCGGGCACTACGCGCGATGTTTTGCGCACACAAATTCAAATCGACGGCTTGCCCATACATGTCATCGACACCGCAGGATTGCGTGCCACGAGTGACGTGGTCGAGCAAATTGGCATTGATCGCGCACGAAGTGAAATACAACGTGCCGATTGCGTCCTGTTGGTCATTGACGATCGCCGCCCACTTGCAGAACAAATTGGCGAGATCAATCCGCCGTTGCCAGCCACTCTACCCATGATTATAGTGCGCAACAAAATCGATTTGACCTTGCGCCAACCTGGGCAACAGCAGGGACCGCGCGGCGTGGAAATTGCCGTGAGCGCGTTGACCGGTGCTGGCATTGAAGCGCTTCGAGCGCATCTGAAGCACACTGCCGGCTTTCAGGACTCCGCCGAGACCACCTTCATGGCTCGGCGTCGTCATCTCGCCGCGCTCCAGCAAGCCGACACCTTTTTGAATCAAGCCGCTGACGCACTCCATCATGGCAAAGCCGAACTCGTTGCCGAAGAACTGCGTCACGCTCATCGCGCATTGGGTGAACTTGTTGGCGAATTCACCAACGACGATTTACTCGGCTCAATCTTCTCTACGTTTTGTATAGGCAAGTAAACACCATACGCGAAAATTGTCGGTGCTCATTGCAACGTCGAGACTAGGCGCCCCCCGCGCAAAGTTACTGCGCTACATTTCGCCAAGCTTTGCGTCCACGGAAGGATTTTTAAGCCATTTACCTACGTCACTACCCAATGTCTTGACGCAGCGACCGATGATGGCGCAGGTTCCTTTGAATCCGCCGAAGGCGCCGCCGGTTGACGTGCGCCGACCCAAAAACGTGCCGACCACTTTGTCGCCTTCTGTGAGCGTGCCTTGGATCGTAACCGACTTCGGTCCACTCCAAGCACCACCGCCGACGCCCAACACGTTGGTAAATTCGATTTTAAGCGTACGCCCGGCCCCAATCGCAGCGTCACCGACTTTTACTTCGTCAAAGCTTCCCGTGGCATTTTCTTTGATGAATGTCGACAGTTTTTGCGGCAATTCACACTCTGATTTGACGTTGTCATTTGCACCGGAGCTGGCACTGAATGTGGGTGTAGGGATGTTCAACACGCCCGTGGCTTGAGTTGTGGTTGCAAATAGAAATAATCCACCGGCAAAAGCGCTTCTCAACAACAAGGTATTTTTCAATGATCCAAGCCAAACTCTTTGCAACATAACTTTCTCCTGGGTGTGATCATAATTTTTCGGTCGTAAAGGCCAGCGTTGTCTCATAAAACACTTGCTGCTTCAGCCCAGATTTTCCATTAGAACTCGTAGCGAGAGCGAACAAGATATTGAAGATGCGCGCGAATAAGCGGAAATTTTGCGGAGGCGTGGCTCACTCCACGTTGATGCACAAATTTTCGCTTATTCGCATGCAGATTCAGCATATTGTTCGCGCGCAGTAGAGTTCTAATGGAAAATCTGGGTTCAACTCAGTCCCGCGGGGGAATTATGCCGGGGTGTAATCAAAATGTCACACAACTGCGAGATCATCATCATCAAACAAACTAGAGAAACGTCGGGAAATAGGAGGAGCCATGGTTATTGCATGGGTTGTCTGGTTGGTGGTGATGGCGTTGGTCTATCTGAATGTAGATCGCTGGCCTCGTTGGCTGGTGTGGCCGGCCCTCGTTGCTGCCGTTAGCGTGCAGTTCGGATTGCTTGCCTAATGGGTATTATTCAATGGCGCGGGTAGCGGCAGGGTCAGTGCGCACTATCCTCCCCGGTCAATTTCCTTAATGTTGACCAGCCAGCCGTTTTCAAAACGCAGCACGCGCATGAAGCGCTGAGAGCCGAAGTTGTAGGTCCATTCGTCAATATTGATCGTTGTAATCCGCTTTTCACCGCTGATCATTAGCGTGCGCTTTTCGGTGCGTGAATCCTTGAAAAACGGCTCGCCGCACCGGCCATCCACCTCTGCGATAAATTGGCCTTCGTGCAGTTCTTCCGGACGGCATATTTTCACGCCACCCCCTTCTATAAATCCCCGTTCCCCGGTTGCGATACGTACGAGCTCGCCGTTTTCGAAATACAAGTAGCGCATGAATTCGCTGGGCCCGGAATTGTAGATCCACGTTTCGTGATCGAAGCTTGTCCCTTCCATGATTCCTTCACGCTTAACCAGGCGCTCCTCTTGACTTCGTTCACGCCAGCCGGGTTCGCCGCATTTTAAAAACACGCTGGCTTTGGCATCACCAACTTCAACGAGTCGCGAACCGCAACGCCATGCTTCTGCCGCCGCGATGTGTGGCAACGTTAAGGTTGCGACGAGTAGAGTAAAAACGAGCTGCTTGATACGTTTCATGGAGTCGGTTTGTCTGATGTGGCGTCAATTTGTGCGACCGTGAGCTACGGACTAAATTTTCGCACGCTGTTCCGCAGTTCTTTTGTTTTGACAGTGTGCTCATCGTTACCTGAACCGTAGCGCAACGCGACATAAAGATCACAAATATTTTTTACGGCCTCGCCAAGTTCGGGACGGTTTAGCGCTACGCGGTGCGCGAAATCCGTGGGTCCTTCTGCCGGACTGCGGGCTAATCCGCGCCGCGCTAATTTCGCGCAAAAGCGGTTCCACGTGCGCTGTACAGGGTCTTGGCGGGATCGTTTGTGAAACAACAGAACTAGGGCCATTAGCACTAAAAGTACCGTAACCCCGATGCTCAAAGCCACTACCATGTTCTGCCAAGAATCGATGCCCAAGTCCAAGTCGCGCAGCATTTTGCTTTGTTGCGCTTGGTTGTAGTTAAGAACCCATTCATTCCATCCGTTGTTGATGGAATCCCAGCCAAACCGCAAATCGCGGACTGTCTTGCCGATCCAATCGGACGCGGCACCCTCGAAGCGTACAGCCTCGCCCAGTCGTGCGGCATTGGCCTGGATACTTTGACGCACTCGCTCCGGCGCCACCGCTGCAGTCGGGTCGACGCGAAACCAACCTTGGTTAGATAGCCATATTTCTGCCCACGCGTGTGCATCCCGTTGGCGCACGATCAAGTAGTTGCCGATAGTGTTGAGTTCGCCACCTTGATAGCCTGTGACGACGCGCGCAGGTATTCCCGCCGCGCGCATTAACGTCACGAACGCGGAGGCGAAATGTTCACAAAAGCCTTGCCGCGTTTCGAAGAGAAATTGATCGACTGGGTCGATAGAGTTCAACGGCGGCGGTGACAATGTGTAGATGAAGGCCTGTTGACGAAACATCTGTATAGCGGTCGCAAGGATCTTGCCGTCATCATCGAAATCCGCGCGCCACTGCTGCGCGAGCGCAAGCGTGCGTCGGTTGATGCCGCGTGGCAATTGGAGCGCGCGGCGCTTCGATACTTCGTCGAGTTCGCCTGTGCGATAGTTTAAGTAGGACGCGGCGTCGTAACGCACGCGCTGTTTGACATCGTGCAATGCGCGCGCCTGGTAATCGCTCGTGAGCTGGCTGTCATGCGGCACAACCGCTGGCAAATCGAGCGTAAATAACCAACGCTTTTGGTGCGGCTCCAAGGTCACGGAATACCGCGTCAGCGCGCCATGCGAAACATA
>Ga0315270_10001305_pt1 | contig 13234 bp, 13 predicted proteins | sample C1_bottom_MG_FD_204932 | JGI IMG/M metagenome (GOLD analysis project Ga0315270, IMG submission 204932) | Sediment microbial communities from Yellowstone Lake, YNP, Wyoming, USA - C1_bottom | ecosystem: Environmental > Aquatic > Freshwater > Lake > Sediment | place: USA: Wyoming | collected... | reverse complement strand
CAGAATCCGGCGGACAACAACCTGAAGACCCGCCTCGCCTTTTGCCTGCTGAGCCTGGACGACCGCGCGTCGATCACGCGGGCCCGCGACCTGCTGACGGCGGTGACCACGGCGAACCCGACGCAGTCGTGGCCGCTCTACCTGCTCTCGCGGGCCGACCGCGCCCTTGGTGACCTGGACGGGGCCGAGGCGTCGGCGCGTCGCCTGCTGGCCATCAGCCCGTCGAGCACATCCGGCGCGCACGCCCTGGCGCAGGTGTACGAAGCCCGGCGCGACTGGGCGAAGCTGGTCGCCGCGCTCGAGCCCGTCGCGGCCGGTCCGACGAAGGGCCGAGAAGCGGACATCGTGCTGATTCTCACCCACCTGGGATTCGCGTACATCGAGCTGGGCCGCCCGGCGGAGGCGGTTGCGGCCTTCGAGCGCGCGATCACGCTCGAGCCGCAGGATGCGGACCTCAGGAGTTATCTCGCCCAGGCGTACGTCACCGGCAAACAGTACGAGAAGGCCCTCACGATCGTGCGCGGCCTGCGCGCCTCGGACGCCTCCGATCCGCGGCTGGCCAGGCTCGAGGCCGACGCGCTTGGCGGGCTTGGCCGGTTCGACGAGGGCGTGGCGATCCTGAAGCCGCTGGCCGACGCGGCGGCCGGCGACCTCACGCCGATGGTGGCGCTCTCCGAGTTCTACGGGGCCAACGGCCGGTATGCGGACGCAGCCGCGGTCCTCAAGGCCGCCGTCGCCAGGAACCCGGACGACCTGAGCCTCCAGTTTCAGTACGGCGCGATGCTCGATCGCCAGAAGCAGTTCCCCGAAGCGGAGAAGATCTTCCGGCAGGTGCTCGCGAAGAACCCGCAGCACGCGCCGAGCCTCAACTTCCTCGGCTACACGATGGTCGAGCGGGGCAGCCGCCTCGACGAGGCCCTCGGCCTGATCAGGAAGGCCGTCGAGCTGGATCCGCAGAACGGGGCGTACCTCGACAGCCTGGGCTGGGTGTACCTGAAGCTCAATCAACTCGATCAGGCGGAGGCTCCGCTACGCAGCGCCGCGGCGCAGTTGCCGCGCGACTCGGTGGTCCAGGATCACTGGGGCGACTTCCTCGCCCGCAAGAGCCGGTTCGCCGAGGCCGCGGAGGCGTGGCGCCGGGCCCTGGCCGGCGACGGCCAGCAGATCGACCGCGCCGCGATCGAGCGCAAGATCCGCGACGCCGCGGCGAAGTCCGGGAAGGACTAGCCATGGCGCGGGCCTGGATGGCGGCGGGGGCGCTGGCCGCGATGACGGCAGGGTGCGCCACCCTGGCGCCGCTGACGCTGCCCGGCGGGCCCTGGGCGCCCGATCCCGGCGGGGCCGCCGCGCTGGAATCGGCGACCGCCGCCTGCGGAAGCGTCCGCACGCTCACGGCCGAGATCGCGGTTCGCGGCCAGGTCGGCGGCGTGCGCCTGCGCGGGCGCGTCCTTGCCGGGTTCGCGCGCGGCGGGGCCCTCCGCCTCGAAGCGCCGGCGCCGTTTGGCGCGCCGATCTTCATCCTGACCGCGCGCGCGGATCGCGGCACGCTGTGGCTGCCGCGCGATCGGCGCGTCCTGCGCGACGCGCCCGTCGCCGACATCCTCGACGCCATCGTCGGCCTCCGCCGGTCGAGCGACGATCTGCTCGGGCTGCTGTCCGGCTGCCTGCTGGCGGACCGGCCCGTGGCGTCGGGGGGCGGCGTGCAACGCAACGGTGCGGGCTGGCTGATGGCCATGCTGGCGGACGAGACGGTCGCGTACCTGCGGCGCGATGGCGCCACGTGGCGGCTTCTCGCCGGCCATCGCGAGGCCGCGCCGGGCGGATCGGCGTGGAGCGTGAGCTACGAGCGGTTCGTGCCGACGTTTCCCGATCTCGTACGCGTCTCGACCACTCCGCCTGGCGGCAGCGCGGGAGGAGGCGGGGTGCTGAGCCTCGAGGTCTCGCAGCGCGAGACGAACACGCCGATCGACGCCCACGCGTTCGAGGCGATCGCGGCGCCGGACGGCCGGCCGATGACGCTGGACGAACTGCGCCGCACCGGCCCGCTCGCGGACCGCGCCGGCGCCCCTGGAAGCAAGTCATGAGCAGTACGACTGTTCGCGTACGCGCCCGGGCCAAGATCAATCTCTCGCTCGCGGTCGGCCCGGTTCGGCCCGACGGCTATCACCCGCTGGAGACGGTCTTCCAGTCGCTGGCGCTTCACGACACGCTGTCGATCACCGCGCGGCGCGGCCCGTTCGCGCTGACCTGCACCGCCCCCGAGGTGCCCGCGGACGCGCGCAACCTGGTCTGGCGGGCGGCCCAGTCGCTGTGGACGGCGCTCGGCCGGCCTGGCGATCCGCACGGCGTGGCGATCGGCATTGACAAGCAGATCCCGATGCAGGCGGGCCTGGGCGGCGGCAGCGCCGACGCGGCCGCGGCACTGGTCGCGCTGCATCGCGTCTGGGCGCCGAAGCGCGCGCGGATCGATCTGGCGGCGATCGCCTCCAGACTGGGGGCAGATGTGCCGTTCTTCCTGATGGGCGGCACGGCGCTTGGCCTCGGCCGCGGCGACGATCTCTATCCGCTGGCGGACGCCCCGCCGTATCACGTCGTGCTGGCGCTGGCCGGATTCGGCGTGTCGACCGCTTCGGCGTATGGGTGGCTCGACGCGGATCGGGCCGCCGGAGTGAGGGCGCAGGCTCCCGCCGGCGAGACCTCCCTCGGCCTGTGGCCGGGTCGCAACCTCTGTGTGGTCAACGACCTGGAGGCGCCCGTCTTGCGCCGACACCCCGATCTGGCGCGGGTTCGGGAGGCGCTGGCACGGTCCGGCGCGCGCGCGGCGGCGATGACCGGCAGCGGGTCGGCGGTGTTCGGATTGTTCGCCACGGCCGCCCGGGCGAGGCAGGCCGCGGAGGCGGTCGCCGGGCAGGGAACCATCGCCCTGCTGACGCGAACCGTTGACCGGCGCACCTGCCAACGTATACACTTTTCGTTTGCGTCATCCTCACCGCGCCTCGTCTAGCGGTGGAACCCCTGCCAGCAGACATTGGCGAGGACGCCTGAAGCACGAACGTCGGGCGGAGGATGTGACAACGCGGTCGGGACAACGGGGCGGTTTCATGACCTGTGTGCGGCGGGGGATTCCCTCCGCGAGCAGGGGCCATGAAACGGGAAGTCACATGCGGCGTTTTGCGGGAACGCGAATGGTGGGGCGTCGCCAAGCTGGTAAGGCACGGGACTTTGAATCCCGCATTCGAAGGTTCGAATCCTTCCGCCCCAGCCAGCTTCTTGCGTGGGCCGTTTCGACGTGCCGAGAGGCCATGCCGAAATGAAGATTTTCTCTGGTAGCGCGCATCCGGAACTGACACGGGAGATTGCCGAGTTCCTCGGCATGCCGGTCGGGCAGGCGAAACTCCGCCGGTTCCCGGACTCCGAGGTGTCGTTCCAGATCGACGAGAACATCCGCGGCACCGACGTGTTCATCATCCAGCCGACGAGCCCCCCGGTGGACGAGCACATCATGGAGCTGCTGGTGATGATCGATGCGTTCCGCCGATCGTCGGCGGCGCGGATCACGGCGGTGATTCCGTATTACGGGTACGCGCGCCAGGATCGGAAGGACAAGCCGCGGGTGCCGATCTCGGCCAAGCTGGTGGCGAACATCCTGAGCGCGGCCGGCACGAACCGCGTGCTGACGATGGACCTGCACAAGGCGCAGATCCAGGGGTTCTTTGACATCCCGGTGGACCACCTGTTCGCGGCGCCGGTGATCATCGATCACCTCGCCAGGTACACGTTCCCGAAGCTGACGATCGTGTCGCCCGACGCGGGCGGCGCCGAACGGGCGCGGGCGTACGCGAAGCGCCTGGACGCCGACCTGGCGATCATCGACAAGCGGCGCTCGCCCGACGACGGCCACGCCGAGGTGATGAACGTGGTCGGCGACGTGGAGGGCCGGACCTGCATCATCCAGGACGACATCGTGGACACCGCCGGGACGATGGCCAACGCGGCGCAGGCGCTGATGGCCAACGGCGCCGAGCGCGTGTGGGCCTGCGCGGTGCACGGGCTGTTCTCGGGCCCGGCGATTCAGCGGATCGAGCAGTCGGCGATCGAGAAGTTCATCGTGACCAACACGATCCCGGTCGTCGGCGAGAAGGCGCAGTGCAAGAAGATCGTGACGCTGTCGGTGGCGCGGCTGCTCGGCCAGGCCATCCGCAGCATCCACGAGGAGACGTCGGTATCGTCGTTGTTCGTCTAATAGGGGCCTCGGATCGGCGGCGGGCCCGACGGCCTGCCTTCCGCGAGCACGCGAAGCAAGGACAGAAGGTATGGAAGCCAGACTCGAAGCGGTGAAGCGAGACACGAAGGGCAAGAACGAGGCGCGCCGGCTGCGCGCGGCGGGCCGCATCCCGGCCAACCTCTACGGGGGCGTGAAGGGGGCGGACGGCAAGCCGCAGGCGACCTCGATCGCGGTGGATCCGAAGGCGCTGATGGGCATCCTGCGCTCCGAGTCGGGCCTGAACACCCTGATCGGGCTGAAGGTGGGCGACGAGGACGTGAAAGTGCTCATGCGCGAGTACCAGATCGACCCGGTCAGCAGCAAGCTGCTCCACGTGGATTTCTACCGGATCGCGATGGACAAACTGCTCACCGTGACGGTGCAGATCACCGTCAAGGGCGAGGCGAAGGGCATCAAGCAGCAGGGCGGCCTCCTCGACTTCGTGCATCGCGAGGTGGAGATCGAGTGCCTCCCGGCGGACATCCCCGAGCAGATCGAGATCGACGTGACCGAGCTGATGCTCGGCCAGGCCGTCCGCCTGCGGGATGTCGCGACCAACCCGAAGTGGAAGGCCGTCAGCGACCCCGACATCATGCTGGTGCACATCGTCGCGCCGCGCCTGGTGGTGGAGCCGGTGGTGGCGGATGCCGCGGCCGTGGCGGCCACGCCGGGGGCAGCGGCCGAGCCCGAGGTCATCAAGAAGGGCAAGGTCGAGAAGGCCGAGGACGCGAAGCCTGAGAAGAAGTAGTGAAGCTGGTCGTCGGGCTGGGCAATCCGGGGCGCCGCTATCACGCGACGCGGCACAACATCGGGTTCGCCGTGGCCGACGCGGTGGCGCGGCGGCTCGACACCGAGTTCGAGCACGGCCGGGCCAACGCGCTGACGGCGCGGGTGGGCCGCGGCGCCGACGCGACGCTCATCGTCAAGCCGCTCACCATGATGAACCTGAGCGGCGAGGCGGTCGGCGGGCTGGCGTCGTTCTACAAGGTCGATCCGCCGGACATCCTCGTGGTGGCCGACGACGTCAACCTGCCGCTCGGGCGGCTGCGCCTGCGGGCGCGGGGCTCGGCCGGCGGGCACAACGGCTTCAAGTCGATCATCGGGTGCCTGGGCACGGACCTTTTTCCGCGGCTGCGGGTGGGGGTCGGCCGGGGCGACGTCCGGCGGGATCTCGCGGATCACGTGCTGGCGACGTTCGATGGCGACGAGCGCGACGAGGTGACAGCGGCGATTGCCCGGGCCGCCGACGCGGTGGACACGTTCCTCGCGGAGGGCATCGAGGCGGCCATGAATCTCTACAACCGAGCGGAGGATTCTCCCTCCTGACTCCTTGCCCCCGCGAGCGCGCGGGGGCCGTCATGTCCAGAAGGAGCATGCATGAGTGACGCAAGGCAGTACGAACTGGTCTACATCCTGTCGCCAGACGCGACAGAGCAGGAGGTCGCCGACCTGCACACGCAGGTCGAGGCGATCATCGCCCGCTATCAGGGCGAGATGCTCAAGACCGAGAACTGGGGGCGCCGCCGGATGGCGTTCCGGATCGGCAAGCACCGTGAGGGCACCTACGTCCTCGAGGTGTTCAAGGGGACCGGCGAACTCACGAAAGAGCTCGATCGCCGCCTGAAGGTCATCGACAGCGTCATCCGCCACCTCATTGTCCGCGTGGACGAGGAGCTGAAGGTCGCCGAGCGCGTGCGGGCACGCCGCCAGGCCGACGTCGATCGGCGCATCGCCAAGGGGCTGCCCGTGGGCGGCCCGCGGCGGCGGTCTCGGGATGACGACGGGGATAATGACTCGGGTGACGAGGCGGAGGTGTAGTGATGGCTGACGAGAGACGATCAGGTGGCGGCGGCCGCGGCCGCGGCGACAAAAAGGGTGGCGAGAAGGGCGGCCCGCGCCGCGGCATGTTCCGCCGCAAGAAGATTTGCAAGTTCTGCACCGAGAAGGTCGATTACATCGACTACAAGGACGCCAAGATGCTGATGCCCTTCGTGCCCGAGCGCGCGAAGATCCTGCCGCGCCGCATTTCGGGCGTGTGCGCGATGCACCAGCGCAAGCTCCAGACGGCCATCAAGCGGGCGCGGCAGCTGGCCCTGCTGCCCTATGCGACAGATTAGGTGACATGCCATGGAAGTCATACTTCGTGATCACGTAGAGAATCTGGGCCGCCGCGGCGACGTCGTGAAGGTGGCCGACGGCTACGCGCGCAACTTCCTGCTGCCGCGCAAGCTCGCGCTGCTCGCCACGGAGGCCAACAAGAAGGTCGTCGAGCGGCAGCGCCGGGTCGCCGACGCGCAGGAGGCCGAGGAGCGGTCGGGCGCCGAGGCGCTGGCTGCCCGGCTCGCGGCGCTCGAGATCGTGTTGTCGCGCCGCGTCGGCGAGCACGAGGCCCTGTACGGGTCGGTCACCTCGGCCGACATCGCCGAGGTCCTGGCCGCCAAGGGCTTCGAGATCGACAAGCGCAAGATCACCCTGGCCGAACCGCTGAAGCAGATCGGCGAGTTCACCGTTCCCGTGAAGCTGCACCGCGACGTGGTGGCCCAGCTGACGGTGAAGGTCACGCCGCTGGCGGACGCGCCGACGGCGTGAAGACGACGACAGCAGTCAGAAGACAGAAGTCAGCATGCTGACTTCCGATCCGCTGAAGGGCCGGCCAACGGGGTCGGCCCTTCTCGTCTTGTGACCTCCTGACCGGTCCAGTATCCTGTGGCGTACATCCTGGCGTCGGCATTCTGAATGCTGTCTTCCGAATTCTGAATGCCGGCACCGCACAAGTATCCGCCTATGCCCGACCCCGCCGTCGATCGCCCGCTGCCGCACAACCTGGAAGCCGAGCGCGCCGTGCTCGGGGCGATCCTGCTGAACGCGGAGTCCATCCACAACGCCGTCGAGTTCATCAAGGACACCGACTTCTTCCGCGACGCCCACCGCCGCATTTTCGAGAAGATGCTGGGCCTGATGGAGCGCGGGCAGGCCATCGACTTCATCACCATCAAGGACGAGCTGACCCGCAGCGGCGAACTCGACCAGGTCGGCGGGCCCGCCTACGTCGCGTCGCTGGTCGACGGGCTGCCGCACGGCGTGAACGTGGGCGACTACGCCCGCATCGTGAAGCAGAAGTCCACGCTGCGCAGCCTGATCCAGTCGGCCAACCGGGTGCTCTCGAGCGCGTATCACGCGGAGGAGGACGCGGAAGTCATCATCGACGAGGCCGAGCGCGAGATCTTCGCCATCGCCGAAGGGTCGATCCACGGCGGCTTCGTGTCGATGCGCGACCTGGCGAGCGCCAGCTTCGCGATGGTCGAGCAGGCCCACGCCCGCAAGCAACTCATCACGGGCGTGCCAACCGGCTTCATCGAGCTCGACGAAATGATGGCCGGCCTCCAGCCGTCGGACCTGATTATCGTCGCGGCGCGGCCGTCGATGGGCAAGACGAGCCTCGTGCTCAACATGGCCCAGCACGTCGGCACCAAGACCGACATGACCGTCGGGTTCTTCAGCCTCGAAATGTCGAAGGAGCAGCTGTTCCTGCGCATGCTGACGTCGGAGGCGGGAATCGACAGCCACCGGCTGCGCACGGGGTTCCTCGGGGAGCGCGACTTCCCGAAGCTGACCACCGCCCTCGAGACCCTCGGGCGCGCGCGCATCTTCATCGACGACACCGCGTCGATTGGCGTCCTCGAGATGCGCGCCAAAGCGCGGCGCCTGAAGGCGGAGCACGCCCTCGACCTCATCATCATCGACTACATCCAGCTGATGCAGGGCCGCGGCCGCTTCGAGAACCGCGTCACCGAACTGGCGTCGATTTCGCGGGGGCTGAAGGGCCTGGCCAAGGAACTGCAGGTCCCGGTCGTCGTGCTCTCGCAGTTGAGCCGCGCGCCCGAGCAGCGGCCCAGCAAGCGCCCGCAGCTGTCCGACCTGCGCGAGTCGGGCGCCCTCGAGCAGGACGCGGACGTGGTCATCATGATCTACCGCGAGGACATGTACGAGGCGACCGAGGAGAACCAGGGCATCGCGGAGCTGATCATGGCCAAGCAGCGCAACGGCCCGACCGGCTCGGTCCGCCTGGCCTTCATCCGCGAGTTCACCCGCTTCGAGAACCTCGAAACGTCGCGCCGGCCGTGATCCGCTCGACGCTCGCCCACGTGGACCTTTGCGCCCTCGCCGGGAACTTCCGCAGCGTCCGGGCGTTCGTGGGGGCTCCCGCCGTCATCGGCGTGGTCAAGGCGAACGCCTACGGCCACGGCGCGCCGGAGGTGGCCCGCGCCCTCGAGGCCGCCGGCGCGTCGATGGTCGCGTGCGCCGACATCGAAGAGGCCATCACGCTGCGCGAGGCCGGCGTCCGCTGCCGCATCCTCGTCTTCGGCGCGCTCAGCCTCAGCGCCCTCGACGGCCTCTTCGACTACGACCTGGTGCCCACGATCTCGACGCCCAAGGCCGGCGTGGAGGTCCAGCGCGCGGCCGCCCGCCGGGGCGTCCGGCTCCGGTATCACCTGAAGATCGACACGGGGATGAACCGGCTCGGGTTCCGCCACGACAACCTGCGCACGACGATGCCGCCGCTGCTCTCGGCGCCGGGCCTCGCCCTCGAGGCGGTCTACACCCACTTCGCCACCGCCGATGCGCCAGGCGACGGGCTCTTCGCCGAGCAGCGCAATAATTTCGAGACGGCGCGGCAGACGCTGGCCGGCATCGGCATCGGCCCGCACCGCCTCCACGCGGCCAACAGCGCGGCGCTGCTGGCCGACCGGTCCGTCTGGTATGACATGGTCCGGCCGGGGCTGCTGCTCTACGGCGTGGCGCCGGCGGCCCTGGCCGGCCGGATCGCGCTTACGCCGGTCATGAGCCTGCGCAGCCGCGTCGTGGCGGTGAAAGGCGTACGGGCGGGCGAGACGATCGGCTACGGCGCCAAGTTCCGCGCCGAGCGTCCCACGGCCATGGCCGTCGTGCCGGCCGGGTACGCCGACGGCCTCGACGTGCGCCTGGCCGGCCGGATGTCGGCGCTTGTCCGGGGCCGCCGCGCGCCCATCGTCGGTTCGGTGTGCATGGACATGATCATGATCGACGTCACCGGCATGACGGTGGAGCCGGGCGACGAGGTCGTGTTCATCGGGCGGCAGGGCGAGGAGGCGATCACCGTCGCCGAGATGGCCGATTGTCTCGGCACGATTCCGTACGAGTTGCTCTGCCGCGTCGGCACACGGATCAACCGGGTCTATAATCACGTCGGTTCATGAAACCCCCGAAGACGCTCTTCGCCTGCCAGGAATGCGGCGCACAATCCCAGAAGTGGCTGGGCCGGTGCCCCGAGTGCGGCGCGTGGAACTCGTTCGTCGAGGAGCGGACGGAGGAGGCCGCCTCGCCGGCGGCCGCGGCGAACCGCTACGCGACGCCCGCCGGCAGCGGGGCGCGCCTCTACTCGGACATCGAGATCGCGACCGCCGCGCGCGTCACCACCGGTATCGACGAATTCGATCGCGTGCTCGGCGGCGGCATCGTGCCGGGCTCCCTGGTCCTGCTCGGCGGCGAGCCCGGCATCGGGAAATCGACGCTGCTGCTGCAGACGGCCGCCTACGTCGCGCGCCACATCGGCCCGGTCCTCTACAGCTCCGGCGAGGAGTCCGAGCACCAGATCAAGTCGCGCGGCGAGCGCCTGGGCGTCGGGGACACGCCCCTGTACCTGCTCGCGGAGACGTGCCTCGAACGGATCCTGGAAGAACTGGCGCGCCTGAAGCCGTCGCTGGTCATCGTCGATTCCATCCAGACCGTCTTCTCGCTGAAGATGCAGTCGGCGCCCGGGAGCATCGGCCAGGTGCGGGAAGCGGCTACGCAGCTGCTGTTCGCCGCGAAGGCGCAGAACATCCCGACGTTCCTGGTCGGCCACGTCACGAAGGAAGGCAGCCTGGCCGGGCCCAAGGCGCTCGAGCACATCGTCGACACGGTGCTCTATTTCGAAGGCGAACGGCATCACGCGCACCGCATCGTGCGCGCCGCGAAGAACCGCTTCGGCGCCGTGAGCGAACTGGGCGTGTTCGAGATGACCGCCACCGGGCTGCGGCCGGTCGCCAACCCGTCGGCGATGTTCCTCGCGGAGCGTCCCGCCGGCAGCCCCGGGTCCGCCGTGCTCTGCTGCGTCGAGGGGTCGCGGCCGATACTGGTAGAGGTGCAGGCCCTGGTGAGCACGAGTTCGTACGGGTACGCCAAGCGGACGACGGTCGGGCTCGACCAGAACAGGCTCTCCCTGATCCTGGCCGTGCTCGAGAAACGCGCCGGGCTCCATCTCGGCGGCGACGACGTCTACGCGAACCTCGCCGGGGGCGTGACCGTCGAGGAGCCGGCCGCCGACCTGGCGGTGGTGGCCGCGGTCGTGTCCAGCGTGCGGAACCGGGCCGTCGCGGAGGGCACGGCGGTGTTCGGGGAGGTCGGGCTGGCCGGGGAAGTGCGCGCCGTTTCGCACGCCGCGCGCCGGGTCCGCGAGGCGGCGCAGATGGGGTTCACGCGCTGCGTGATGCCCGCCGCGAACGTGGATCCCACCGATCCGGGGCTCGCGGATACTCCGTGCGCGCTGGTCGGTGTCAGGAACGTCCAGGACGCGTTGGATCATCTTCTTGCCTGATCCGCCGCCGACGCCGGTATAGTGCACTCATACATGGAGGCCCCATGGCCTGGTTCATACTCGTCAGGCTCTTATTCTCGGTCGGCGTGATCTATACCGCGGCGGTCGTCCACCCGCTGCCGGGTGGCGTCGTGGCCAACACGCTGTTCGGCGGCGCGCTGGCCGCCGTCGCCGTCGCGCTCGAGTGGCGCATGAAGGACGTCAGCGTCCCGCACCTGCTCGGCGCGCTGCTCGGCGCGGCGCTGGGCATGCTGTTCGCCGACCTGGTCACCAGCGCCTTGCTGACCAGCGCCGATCCGGCGTGGCTGTTCCTGCACCGGATGATCGATCTCGCGTTCCCCTACCTCGGGATCGTCGTCGGCGCCCGCCGCGGGGAATGGCTGGAGCCGTCGCGGCTGATCACGCTGTTCCGCGCGGCCGGTCCCCAGCGGCGCTACAAACTGCTCGACACCAGCGTCATCATCGACGGCCGCGTGGCCGACATCTGCGAAACCGGATTCCTCGACGGCACCCTGGTCGTGCCGCAGTTCGTGCTGAAGGAACTGCAGCAGATCGCCGACTCGGGTGACACCCTCAAGCGGAACCGCGGCCGCCGGGGCCTCGACATCCTCCAGAAGATCCAGAAGATGGCCGGCGTCGAGGTCATGATCTCGGACCTCGACTTCCCGGAGATCCGCGAGGTCGACCTCAAGCTGATCGAGCTCGGCCGCACGCTGCAGGGGAAGATCGTCACCAACGACTTCAACCTCAACAAGGTGGCCCAGTTGCGCGGCGTCGACGTGCTCAACATCAACGAGCTCGCGAACGCGATGAAGCCCGTGGTGCTCCCCGGGGAGATCATGAAGGTCTTCATCCTGAAGGAAGGCAAGGAATTCAACCAGGGCGTGGCGTATCTCGATGACGGGACGATGGTCGTCGTGGACAACGCGCGCAAGATGATCAGCAAGACCATCGACATCGTCGTCACCAGCGTGCTGCAGACGACCGCCGGCAAGATGATCTTCGGCCGGCACATCGAGCCCGGCATGACGCCGGTTGCGCCGCCCGATCGTGACGACCCGAACCGGCGGCCGCGCCCGGCGTCGCCGCCCGCGCCGCCGCCGGCGGCGCCCGCGAGCAAGTGACGCCGCCGTCGTTCCACTGGTGGCGGACGGTCTTCTACCTGATCCCGATGATCGGGCTCTATACGATCGTCCTGGGCACGGTGTCGATCCTGTCGAGCTTCCTCGGCGGCCGCGGCCACTTCGCGCACGCCTGCGCGCGCGCCTGGTCCCGGCTGATCCTCCTGACGACCGGCGTGCGCGTGACCGTGCGCGGCCTCGATCGCCTGACGCCGGGATCGACCTACGTCTTCGTCTCGAACCACCAGAGCATCTACGACATCCCGGTCATCTTCTGGTCGCTGCCGTACCAGGTGCGCATCATCGCCAAGGAGTCGCTGGGAGCGTTCCCGTTCCTCGGCTGGCACCTCCGGCGGACCGGCCACCTGCTGGTCGACCGGCGGCACCCGGACCGTGACGGCATCCTGCGGCGGTGGCGCGAACTGCTGCAGCAGGGGTTGTCGCTCATCATCTTCCCCGAGGGGACGCGCAGCCCCGATGGCGCCGTCCACCGCTTCAAGGCCGGCAGCTTCCTGCTGGCCATCGAGGCCGGGCTGCCGGTCGTGCCGATCTCGATCGACGGCACGCGCTTCGTGATGCCGAAGGGGCAATTGACGACCAGCCCCGGCTCGGCGAGCCTCGTCGTACACGCGCCCATCGTGACCACCGACGGATCGTGGCAGGCCACCATCGAGGACGCCCGCCGCCTCGGCGAGCACGTGCACGGCATCATCGCGGCGCAGGTCGAGGCCGACGCGCGGGCGGCGGGCACGTGGCCATCAGCCTGAGCGTCGCGCCGGATGTGGCAGCGCTCGCGCGGATCGGCGCGCTGACGTGCGAGGCCGGCCGCGTCGCGGATCCGGATCCCGCGCTGGATGCGCCGCTGGCGGAGGCCGCGCTGGCCCTGCGCGCGCGACCCGAGATGGATGTGTCGGCCGCGCGGGCGCTCTACCGGGCGATCGGCATCGACCCCACCAGGACGCGCCCCTCGTCGGAAGCGTTGCTGCGCCGCGTGCGCAAGGGCGGCGCCCTCCCGCGCGTGAACAGCCTCGTCGATGTCATCAACTGGAGCTCGGTCGAATCGCAGTTGCCGTTCGGGCTCTACGACCTTGACCAGATTCGGGGCACCGTCACGCTGCGCCTGGGCGGAGCCGGCGAAGCGTATGCCGGCATCCGCAAGGACGAGGTACATGTCGAGGGGCGGCTGACGCTCGCCGATGATACGGGGGCCTTTGGCAATCCGACGTCCGATTC